>SMTZ1_10008907_pt1 | contig 22074 bp, 19 predicted proteins | sample DeeMarSWOR136_30_FD_25667 | JGI IMG/M metagenome (IMG submission 25667) | reverse complement strand
GAATCTAAATAATTGCGTATTATGCTTTGGCCACACACCAAAACATTTTGGTTTTCCGAAATGTGAACTGCCGATTGAGAGGTGATAATATTCATTTCAGAACACAAAGTTTCGTTTACAACTAACTCTGTGTTTTGCATAATAACTCCTCCTCTATTTTATGAGTTATGCAAAATTGAGGTTAGGCATACTTTGAAAAGAAAAAATCGTTTTTTGTTTTTCTTTTCAAGCAGCAAGTTATTGTATAACAAGCAGTTAGGTGATTATTTAAGAAAATCAAAAAAACAGATTTTCTTAAATAATATATGCCTAACCTCAATTTTGCAGGAGCCTTTAGAAAAACTACGAATATCTTCCCTGCCAGAGGACTAAAAAGCCCACAGGCTCGACTAAATTTATTTATATCATATTAGCAATCTTGCCGTCAAGAAAAATCAGTGTTTTTGAAGGAAATACTGAGTATAGTAATAGACAAAAGTGTGAGGACAATGAGTTTTTATGGGTAAACCCTATTTTTTTGTAACAAAACGGCATTCTCAAGCGTCTGATAGTATAGTAACGGGTGTTATTATATACCAATTTGAATAGCGGAATGAAATTGCAGCGAAAGAAAAAATTAGGCCAGTTACTTTGTGAAAAATCATATTTGGACGAGACCAACCTTGAATTTGCGCTTGCTGAGCAAAAGCTCGAACATCGGCGTTTGGGCCAGATATTGCTGGAGCTCGGTTATATAACGCAAGCCCAGTTAAATGAAGCACTTGCGCTCCAGGTGGGTATCGAAAGGATAGATTTGACTGATGTTTCGATAAGCAAAGAAATCACCGGGCTTGTACCGGCGGAACTGGTCAGCAAATACAATATTTTGCCGTTACGGCTTGAGAAAAGAAACATCACGAATAACCCAGAGAATAATCAATCATCAACAATCAATAATCAATTATTGGCTGTGGCGATGACGGACCCGTTTCAGCCTCAGGTTCTTGAGGATTTACGTATGGTAACCGGCTATCCGGTGCGCCGGTATTATGTTGAGCCGAAAGAGCTGGAAAACGCGATAATGAAATTCTACGGCAGCAACGTGGCCCGGATGCTGGATAACCTTGTACCGGCTGACCAGCGAGCAGAGGTTAATGAGCTGGGCAACGGAGATTACTCGCCGGCGAAGCTGCATGAGTTAGCGAGAGAGCCTTCCCTGGTTAATCTCGTGAATCTGATAATCCTGGAAGCAATTGAAGTCCGTGCAAGTGATATTCACATCGAGCCGTTCGAGCATGAGGTAAAGATAAAATACAGAATCGACGGAATGCTTGTGGAGAAGTCGCCATCTTCGAAGCGGCTTCAGGCGGCGATTATTTCGCGAATTAAGATTATGGCAGATATGAATATCGCCGAACGATTTGTGCCGCAGGACGGGCATATTGAATTTGCCGCCAAAAACGGCAGGGTCGATATTCGTGTCTCGACGGTGCCGACGGTACACGGCGAATCTATTGAACTGAGGCTTTTGGACAGGACGGTATCATTGATAGGGCTTGAAGAGCTGGGGATGAACGCTCAATGTCTTGAAGGCTTCGAACAGTGTCTGCATAAGACCCATGGGATTGTCCTTGTTACAGGGCCGACCGGCTGCGGTAAGACAACGACACTTTATGCAGCATTAAAGAAGATATACTCGCCGGCGGTAAAAATGATAACGATAGAAGACCCTGTTGAATATCAGCTCGAAGGTATTAACCAGATGCCGGTCAATCCGAAAAGGGGTCTTACGTTCGCTACAGGCCTTCGGCATATCCTTCGTCACGACCCGGACATCGTGATGGTGGGAGAAATTCGAGACACAGAAACCGCCAACATAGCAATTCGGGCGGCTCTGACCGGCCACCTTGTTTTCTCGACCCTTCATACAAACGATGCTCCTGGCGCGGTTACGAGATTGATAGATATGGGTGTCGAGCCGTTTCTTTTAGCCAGCTCTTTGGAAGCGGTGCTGGCCGAAAGACTGATTCGCAAGATTTGTCCGAAGTGCAAAGAACCTTACAAGCCGGACGAGCATCTAATCAAGAACCTGAATGGCTCGATGGAAATTAAAGCCGATACGAAGTTCTATCATGGCGCCGGCTGCAATGAGTGCAATCAGACAGGGATGAAGGGGCGAACGGGTATGTTTGAATTGCTTAGAATAACCGGTAAGTTGCGGGAATTGATAGCGGAAAGACCAACGACCGAACAGATTATAAAAGCGGCACCGGCAGACCACATAAGTATTGTACACGATGGTATCAGCAAGGTCTTAGAAGGTATTACGAGTCCTGAGGAGGTTTTCCGAGTCTCGAAGAGTATTGATGAAGAGTAAAGCGTGAAATGTGAAAGGAGCCCATTTTGCAAAAAGTTGCAAAACGGGAACCGAAACGTATCTCGAATGAGATACCGGATATGAGAAATGAGCCAGTTTTCTTACAAAGCAGTTGACCGAAGCGGCGGACACGTTAGGGGCACGATAGAATCGACTGACCGCAGAAGCGCTGTGGCCGCTCTGACTGATAAGGGCCATTTCGTAACAGAATTGGCAGAAGAAGCTCAATCGCTGAGTGTCAAGCCGAGTGTCAAGGGTGGTGAGAAAGCAGCACTTGACCTGAGCAGGTTTGTGCGGCTTGGTTCGCGAAAGGTTACCAGCAAAGACATTTTAGCTATGACTACCCAGTTGAGCACAGCTTTGCAGGCGGGACTTCCCCTGCTGAACGGGCTTGAGCTTATTCGCGAGCAACAGCACAAGCCGGCGGTGAAAGAAATGTTAGGTGACGTTGTGAATGCGGTCAGCTCCGGACAGTCACTTTCAGAAGCTATGGCAAAGCACGAGAGGATTTTCAGCCCGTTATATCTGTCGATGATAAGAGTGGGTGAGACAGGAGGAATTCTCGAACAGACAACCGGCCAATTAGCAGGAATATTGAGCAGGGATGAGAAGATAAAAACAAATATGAAAAATGCGTCGGCGTATCCTATCTTTGTATTGTGCGTTGGACTTGTGTCGGTGGTTATCATAATCACCTGGATACTGCCGACAATAATAGGAACGATAAGCGAGAGCGGCGCGTTACTGCCCTGGCCGACAAGAATGCTGTTAGGAATCAGCGGATTTACGGAAGCTATGCTTACTGAGGTTTATGGGTGGATTATTCTGGCTCTGATTGGGGCGGGGCTGTATTACCTGTTCAGATGGACGCGAACCGAGGGCAGAATCAAGTGGGACACTTTTAAGCTGAGAATACCCGTGTTAGGTAATGTTCTGCGGACGATAGCGGTGGGCAGGTTTGCACGAACGCTCGGAGCGCTAACCAAAGGAGGCGTTATCATTTTAGAGGCCCTTAGCGTTGTTCGTGATACGCTCGGTAATGAATTGCTTGGCAGAGAAATCGATACCGTGGCTGAAAAGGTCAAGCGTGGCGAGCCGCTGGCAGAACCTCTGAGCGAATCGGGAAACTTTCCACCGCTGCTGGTGCAGATTGTCTCGATAGGTGAGCAGACAGGCAAGCTTGACGAATTGCTGCTCAATGCCGCCGAGACCTTCGACACTGATGCGGACTCGGCGATAAATCGATTTATGGCGATTTTCCCGGCACTCTTGATATTGCTTTTAGCTTTAGTGATAGGATTCATAATCGTGGCAACTCTGCTGCCAATAGTCGTAATGACTCTGGGTGGAGGGGTGCTTTGACGGTAATTAGTGGTTCGACATTCTCAGCTCGAACCATGATTTGCGAAATATGATTCATAGTTTTAGGAAAGGTAGTCAAATGGAGCGGAAGAAGCAGAAAAGAATGGCATTTACGCTCATGATTTGTTGCGCCGAGATTGTTGACGCGTGTGGGCAAGGCCAAGAAGGACCTGGCAAGACCCAAGATGGCAATTATCGAATCTGCCCTGGAGAGATTTGGCCTTGATTGCGGGCAGTATCCGGATGACTCAATGGGACTTGAGGCCTTGTTAATTGCACCGGCGGGCCTTGAGGAAAAGTGGACCGGGCCATATCTAAAGCCAAGTCAGCTGCTCGATCCCTGGGAGCATCCGTATATCTATGTGGCGGAAGGTGAAATCAATCCGGGCAGCTATGATTTGATAAGCCTCGGAGCTGACGGCTCAGAGGGGGGCGAAGGCGACTCCGAAGATATATTCAACGATTAGTGTAGTTCATAGTTCGTAGTTTATGAGATCGAGTGAGTTTTTTGGAAATGCAAAGGCGAAAGTCAAAAGTAAAGGTCAAGGCGAAGCGATGCGGCTTTACACTTGCGGAAGTGTTAGTTGTGGTAGTTATCATAGGACTTCTTGCGGGGCTTAGCGGCGGTATTTACGTGGGGACCCATAAGAGGATGCTGGTCGAAAAAGCGGCACGCGACTTTGTACTTACGGCCCAATATGCAAGGATAATGGCGATTGAAAAACAGCGCCAGTACAAAATACAATTAGATGCAGCCAATAACGGATTTCTCTTAGCTACAACGCAATTGGATAAAGAAGGTGAGCAAACAGAACAGGTGATTGTGAAGAACTCTTTTTGCAGACCGGTGGAATTTGAAGGTGAGGTCCGGTTCGAGGACATCCAAATTACGCCGATTGGTTTGGAGACGACGACCGAGGACGATGAGGATGAGCAGACAATAGTTTTCTCACCGGACGGCACCGCACAGTCAGCGGTAATTCAGATTGGTGACGGCAAAACTCATTATACGGCGAGTATTTTCGCTGCGACCGGTAAGGCAAAGGTGTATTTCGGCACATCTGAGGATGTGGAAGTCGGGTTTATTGATTTGGACGCAGAAGAATGGTCCGAGTAAAAAGAAACAGGAAAGGTTTTACTCTGGTTGAGGCAGCCGTTGCAAGCACCATCCTTTGTGGAGCTGTTTTGACCGTTGGAGCAATCAGCACGAGCTCCCTTAGTGGGACAAGACTTAACAGGCAATATGAAGTGGCGGCTTCATTGATTGATAAACAGCTAAGCTTGATTGACTACATCGGCATCGATGAATTCATCGATATAGGCCAAATGGAGGGGGACTTTGAGGAGATTGAGCCGGGCTATCACTGGGCAGTCGTTACCGAATACCAGGATATTGATAGTCTCTATCTGGTAACTATAACGGTTACCTGGGTTGACCGCAAGCGTCCTTACAGCCTTTCGGTGGATACTATGCTCGACGGGATAACCATATATATTGAACTTGAAGTAGCGCAGGAGTAATTAAGAAGATGCGTTCGAGAAAGACAGGATTTACATTAGTGGAAGTAATGGTGGCTTCAACCATAGGTGCCTTTGTTATGTTAGTGGCGGTGGGGACACTGAAGGCCATTACAGCCAGCGCTGAGATGATGGAGAATAATATCAGCACTGCGGCTGAGTTAAGGTTTGCCACGAATATTCTCAAAAGGGACCTCGTGAATTTTTATCGTGACGAAAACATAGAAAATACCAAAATGATAGGGACCGCTGAAGAAACAGGGCAGGAAGGCGCCAGTTATCTGGTTTTTTACACCATCAGCAGGGCCAAGGCCAGGTCTGACCAGCCGGAAGGTGATATATACGAAGTGGAATATTACCTGATGAAAGATGAAGAAAAGTCGCTGCTGATGAGACGAATGTGGCCGAATCCCAACAAAGAAGAAACGGAACTTCGCGGAATCTTAGCTGTAATTGCCGAGAACATCGACCTCTTCGAGGTCAGATACTTTGACGGTGAAGAATGGTCCACTGAATGGCCGGAAGAGATGCAGGTTTTGCCCCAGTTGATAGAGGTCAATATAGTGGCAAAACCACCAAGCCGGCCGGTGCCGACACTGGAATCCTTTATAGTGAATTTAACCAGGTCTGTAACTGCCGCGGTTGATGATTCCGAAAGCGGTGAGCAAGGGAGAGGCGGCCAGGGAGGCGCTCAGGGAGGTGGACAACAAAGCGGGCAGGGAACTGAACAACAAAGTGGTGTGGTACCACAGGGCAGATAAAAAGAAGAATCAGAAAGTAAAAGTTTAGCTGAGAAAATGGATACTAATGGTAACAATAAAGGGCTTGTTCTTGTAACAGTGCTGTGGGTCGTTGTGGTTCTTATGTTGCTGGTTGCAGTGCTCGGGCGCAAAAGCCTACTTGATACAAAAGTCTGCCTGGCCAGGATGGAAGGTATTAGGTGCAAGTGGGCCTGCAGGGCAGGTATAGAGAAAGCTGTCGGAGTGCTGAACGAGGACACAAGAGAAAGTGACTGCCTGACTGATTTGTGGAGTGATAATGAGGAAGATTTTAATGATATTTGGCTCCAGAGGTGCTGGTTCACCGTCCGGGTAGTTGATGAGGCAAGTAAATTAAACATAAATACCGTCACGAAAGGACAACTTTTAGAATTGCCGGAGATGCTTGAAGAAATTGCTGATTCGATAATTGACTGGCGGGATGAAGATGATACGCCGAGCGAAGGAGGCGCCGAAGGCGGCTATTATGAGAATCTTCCTTTCGGGTATATGGCCCGGAACGGTCCTTTCAGGACGATCCGTGAGCTGCTTCTGGTTAAGGATATAACACCTGAGATGCTGTACGGAGAGGACACTAATTTCAACGACCAGTTAGACTACAATGAACAAGATGGCGACGAAAGCCCCCCGAATGATGACGGAGATAGTGAGCTGGATAAGGGATGGATTGCGTATCTGACATGCTATTCTTATGACAACAATAAAGACGCCGAGGGTAATCAAAAGATTAATATCAACGAGGCCAATGAGAATCAGCTAACAAGGTCTCTTAACATAAAGAGCTCTCAGGCCCAATGGATTGTGGAGGAGCGCCCGAACAACGGATACCAAAGTATAGGTGATTTGATAAGTAATAACAGCCCTAAAACACCACAAGCCTCAAACAGGGATTCGGATGAAGCTGAACCTCTGGATTTGCAAACGTTTTCTCAAATAGCGGACAAAATAACAGTAGATGATAGTGAAAAGGGGCCGGGAAAAGTGAACGTCAATACCGCCTCAGAGATAGTTCTGGCTGCCTTGTTGGGCGGCGGTGATACGGCCAGACAGATTGCCGCGGAAATAATCACTTACAGGGAAAGTTTATTGTACGGGATGCAAAGCATTGGGGAGCTTTTAGACATCCCGTCGATGAATATTAATAGATTTAAGAATATTGCAGGTCTTGTAACGACTCGTTCCGATGTTTTTACAATTCGCTGCGTTGCGACGGCTGACAGAAATATGGTTAGTGGAGCAACACTGGAAACAGAGGCGGTAGTGGACAGAAGCTCGAGTCCTTGTAAGGTGCTTTACTGGTATCAGGGAGTAAGTAATTAAATGAGCGATAGTGCAGCTAAAATTAGGACACAGCAGTCTGTGGTAGCAATAGCGCAAGAGGAAAGTAAGCTCAAAGCTATAGAGCTTCGAGAAAAGGATGGAACCCTCGAAGTTCTGTGGACAAAGAGCAGCAAAGATGCTTATACGGACTGGCGAGCCTTTGCAGCCGAGTGTGGCTTGTCCGTTGAGCCGAACGCACACACAGGCGCTGAAAGTAAGAAGAGAGTTGTTATTGGCTTTAGCTCGGCAGGGGTGGCATTTTATCGTATTAGTGTGCCTGCCGTGGGCGAAGAAGAGACCGCAGCGATGGTTAAATTACAGGCTGAAAGCCAACTGCCGCTGCCGGCTGAGCAAATGGAATTAGCCTGGCGAGCCGGCAAAATGCAAAATGGACAAGTAAGCGTTACCATAGCGGCGGCAAGAAAGGAACAGTTACAAGGATTTGTAGAAAATGTGCGGAGTTTTGAGCCTTCGAAGATATTGTTAGATTGCGAGGGAATAGTAAAGATCTGGAGGACTTTCTTTGCCGGAAACAAAAGAAACGCTGTGGTTCTGAGCTCGACAGCGCAGAATACGCAGGTTTGTCTGGCTGAAAATGGGCAATTGACCAATGCCGTGGTTCTGGATATGGGGATGGACGATTTTGCAGCGGGAGGCGAAGAGGAACAAACGACAACCTGCGAAAGATTTGTTCAGGATATGAGGAGCGTGCTGGAGCTGTTTGGTTATGCCGAGCAAACGGAATTGCCCCTTTTCGTCCTCTCGGACGGCAGCGCTGCTTACGTGAGCATAGTGTCTTCTCTAAGGTCGGCAGGATTCAATGCGCGAGTAGCCCTGCCTGACATTAAAGAATTGAAGTTACCAAACGAAATCGGCCCTGAAGTTATCTACGAATATCGATTGCCGATAGGTCTTGGGCTGATGGCACTTGAGGCGCGGGAGGATGAGCTTAACATTTTTGAGCGTTTGTACAACCCGGCCGAGAAGGGAGAAAAAAAGCATTGGGTGTATTCACTAAAGGCAGCTTGTTCGATTGCGGCGGCAATGCTGGTCTTATCAGTTGTTGTCTCTTATGCGATCGATGTGGCCAGTTCGAGTGCAATCGAAAAGCGTTTGAAAACATCAGGTTCGGAGGCTGATATCAATCAGCTAATGCAACGGCAAAAACTAATCAAAGTTGTTGCACAACAAAGGCCGGATTTGCTCGACCTGCTGGGTCAGGTGACTGCAAGCGGTGACAGCGGGATAAAGCTGGAGAGTTTTCATTTTAAGAAGGGCCAGCCTGTGACCATAAACGGCCAGGCCTCCAGCAACGAACAGCTCTACAAATTTGAAAAAAGTTTACAGGACCGAAAGAATATAAAAAGTGTAAAGATGAACCCAAGCAGAGATGCCAAAACTAAGAAGATCAAATTTACTATAACTTTTCATTACAGAAATTTTACCAAATAGAGAGTTCTCTCAGTAAGGTTTGAAAACTATGATAGAAAAATTAAGCCAAAGAGACATACGGATGTTGAAGATAGGTGCTGTGTGTGTTGCGGCAATTTTCTTGTTTGTGTTTGCATCCGAATGGTTTGACCGCTGGGCAAAGGCAAGAGCCTCACTTGCCGAGGTGAAGAACAAGCTGGAGCTTATAGATGTGGACAAGGCCAAAAAAGCCGGCTTGTTGTCAATTGTGCCTGTGTTCGAGATGCCTGAGAAGGAAGAGACGCAAAGATTTCTGTTTAGAGATAAGCTGAATGAACAATTAAAGAAGGCGGGGATAAAAAATCAGCCTTTGCAGGTTGCCTCTATCGGGAAATCAGGACAGGCCGGGTATAGATTGCTGCGCTTGAAGTGCAGCGCTAAGTGCAGGTTCACCCAGGTGCTCGATTTGCTTGCCGACCTGAAAGAGAATCCTTATCTGGTTGGGGTCGAAGAGCTTAGAATAAGATGTGACAGCAAAAAGCCTCAGGAAGTTGATCTGGATTTAACTGTGTCAACATTTGTTAAGTGAGAGAGGTGGATTATGAAACTTGATTATCTGAAAGAAAAGAAAGAATTGGTTTCAGTTGTACTGCTTGGCTTCTCAGCATTTTTGGCGGTTTTGATTTTGGTTAAGGTAACAGGCTTTTTTACGGCCTCAGCCAAGGCAGAAAACATAGTTAAGACAGCTATTGCGCAAAATAACGCGGACACCGAAGATATGGACAAGTATTTTGCCAAATACAAGGTGCTTGCCGACGCGCTAAAAAAGAACAATTTGTTTGTTCCGACTCCGCCCAAACAGCACCCTGTAACGGAGGTGCTGGGTATATTGGGTAATGAAGTGATAATAGGGGACAAGCTCTACAAAGTCGGCGATAAGGTGGGAGAGGCACAGATTGTGGCAATCGGACCTACGGAAGTTACTATCGAATGGGACGGTAAGGAAAAAACATTTGCTCCTATCAATTCAAGCGGTTCTTCGGAGCCGGGTGGCCCGAGGGATTCCAGAGCAACAGTTAGAGGCGTTGGGTCTGGGCCTGGAGGGGGAAGTGCCCAGATGGTTGCAGTCGGGTCGGCGGGCAGCGCAATGGGCGGGCGTGGAGGCATGGAGGGATTTATGTTGGGAATGAGGGAAAGATTCCAGAATATGCCTGAGGCCGACAGGGACAGATTCAGGGCCGAGATGCAGGAAAGAAGAGAAAGATATATGAATATGTCTGAGGCAGAAAGAGAAAGGTTCAGAGCCGATATGCGTGAAAGAATTATGGGTGGTGGACGGGCACCAGGCGGCGGACGGCCGTCAGGCGGCGAACGACGCCCAGGTGGCGGCAGCGGACGTCGAGGTGGTAGATAATTATAAAATAGTTAAAGGGAGCCAAATAAAATGAAACATTCAGGAACAACAAAAATATTCGTAATAGTGTGGGCCTCAGTGCTTTTTGCTTCTTATGTAACCGGCATTTGCATCAAAGAAGTCAGGTTCAAGCTTGCCAGGGCTGCCACCCAAGCAGTCACTGAGCCTGAGGTAAGCAGTGAGGTTCAAAGGCCAAGCGAGACAGATAAACTTGTAAGCGAGCTGGCCCAGAGAAGTCCGATGTCCGGCCCCGGAGGCACCGAAAGGCCTGGCAATCGTTCTCCTGAAGGGAGCGCCGGATTTGGAGAGGGAAGAGGGAATATGAGAGAGCGATTTGCGAATATGTCTGAGGAAGAAAGAGCTCAGATGCGTGAAAGATTTGGCGGCAGACGCCGAGAAGGCGGAATGGGGGGAAGATTTGAAAACATGTCTGAAGAAGAAAGAGCGAGAATGGAAGAGCAAAGAAGGCAAATGAGGGAAAGAATGGAGAACATGTCTGAGGAAGAAAGGGCCAAAATGAGAGAAGAAATGGAAGAGCTGAGAGGGCGATGGGAAGAAATGTCCGAGGAGGAAAGGGAAGAAGCAAGAGCTCAAATGAATGAAAAATACGGTTTCGTTCCCAGAATAGGATTAGGTGGCAGACCAGGGAGCCAAGAAGGTGGCAGACGCCGGCCAGGTGGCAGACGGCAAGAAAATAATTAGAATGAGGTGAATAAAATGGAACGGACAAAATTCAGAATATCGATAGTAGTTGGTATTTTATCGGTCCTTATTATCTGGAGGGTCGGTTTTTACCCGCCGGTGCCTGAACAGACAGAAAAGCCAACTGAAACCAAAGTGGTTACTGAATCTAAGCAACCCGTTGAAGTTCAAAAGCCTGGAGATGCAAACGAGCCTGCGGTGGCCTCTGAGGTTAGCGAAACCATAAGAGTTGCTGATGTTAATGAGCCTGTAAAAGTGGTTGCAGCTGTCCAGCTTGATGAGCCGGCTGAACCGGCTGAGCCGAATGAGCCGATGGAAAACTTGAATCTCAAGAATGTGGAGATGAAAACCATTATTGAGAAGCTCGCGAAATGGACCGGCAAGGTGATTATTCCCACTGATGAGTCACTGAAACAGAAAATAACTATATACGCACCTGATAAACTGCCGAGAAGCGAGGCCCTTGCGAAGATTTATAGTGCGCTTCGTATAAAAGGCTATGTCGCTGTGCCTACTGATGGTTCGATTTTTCTCCAACCTATAACGGATGCAAAACTTGGTGAGGTTCCCACGATATCGAAAGATTACCCTCTTGCGATGGTTGAAAATAAAGACCAGGTAGTTCAAATGTTCTTCAATTTAAAGAACTACAGTCCTTCGCAGATGGGCCAGATTATTCAGCCGTTGATAGGCGATTACGGCTATTTAAGCACCGATGAAAGCACAGGCAGTCTGATGGTAATTGATACGGTTAGGACTCTGATGCGCATCAGCTTAATTATCGAGCAGTTTGACGTGGTTGAAGTTGAGGAAATTGAGACAACGTACTTTGAAATTCATCACGGTAACCCCACGGAGATTGTCGAGCTGCTTCAGACACTGTTAGGTGACAGCAGCAACATCAGTACGAGAGGGCCGGGCGGTCCCGGCCGAGGCCGAGGCCCCATGTCTATGCAAAGACCGGGTTCTTCGAGCAGCTCGTCATCTCGAGGTAGATCAAGCGGGACGGCAACATCGGTTACGGTTGGAACCAGCCGAACCCCGGCCATTCTTATTGCGCAGCCAACGTACAACTGGATTATCGTAAAAGCAACGGCTGGAGATGTAAAGCAAATTGCCGAGTGGATTAAGAGACTTGACAGGGCGGTGCCTACACTGCTTGTTGAACAACCTCTTGCGAGTTTTGAAAATAAAAATCAGATAGTTCAGAAATTCTTTAAGTTAGAAAACTACAGTCCTTCGCAGATGAGCCAGATCGTCGAACCTTTGATTAGCGAGACCGGCTATATAAGCGCCGATGAAAGCACGGGCAACCTGTTAGTGCTTGATACGGTCGAGAATCTGATGCGAATCGAGATGATTATCGCAGAGTTTGATGTGCCCGAAGCAGAGCAAACCGTTACGGAGATTTTTGAAATTCGTTACGGCGACCCATCGGAGATTGTCCAATTGCTGAGGATGCTTATAACCGGTGATACCGGCACCAGCTCAAGGAGTCTTGGTCGAAGCAGCAGTTACGGCGGCCGAAGCAGTTATGGCCGAAGTAGTTACAGCCGAACCAGTTATTCGTCAAGCCGTGGTTATACTAGCAGAGGTGGTACCAGGTCGGGCTCGTCATCATCGGTTATGATTGGGCCCAGCGAACAACCGGTTGTGCTTATCCCGGAGCCAAACCGCAAGTGGATTATTGCAAGGGCGTCGGCCGAAGATATGAAGCGGATCGGCGAGTGGATAGAAAAGCTTGACGAAGAGGAACCGGTCAAAGCAGACCACGAAACAGTTTCAATCACGTATGCCGATGTCAGCGAAGTGGCGGACCGTCTTAACGAGGCGATGCAGCAGATGCCGGGCTCGGAATTGCAGGCGAGCGTTCTTATTCAGCCGTTGGAGAACGCAAGACAAATCGTTATCTTCGGCAGGGCGGATATGCGCGAAGTGGTTAAGAAACTTATCCAAGAGATAGATATTCCTACGGGTCTATTCCAGACGGAGCATTTCAAGTTAAAATACGCTGACCCCGACGAAGTCAAGGAAAAGTTGGAGGAACTTTATAGCACATCCACGCTCGGCTCGGGGAGCAGATACACTTCTATATATTACTTTGGTAGTTCTCGTGGAAGCAGCACAATGTCGGCCGAAACAGTGAGAGTAATATCGTATGTTACGCGCAAGCAGGTTACTGTGATTGCCTCGGCTGAGAATATGGAAAAAGTAAGACAGCAAATAAAAGATTGGGATGTCCCGATACCAGTGGATGAGCTCAAGCCCAGAATAATTGAGCTGCATAACTCCGACCCGGTTCAGATGGCCGAGCTGCTAAAGACGCTTTTTACCGAAGAAGGCGGCGGAGGTATGTCAATATTCGATATTTTATTTGGCGGAGGTACTGAGGAAAAACAGAAAATTGTCGGGCCGCTCTACGGCCAATTGACCTTCGAAGAGGTTCCGGGGACAAAGAAGATAATCGTAATAAGCAAGATTCCCGAGGCATACGACGTCATTGAGCAATTGATACTTGACCTTGACAGAGAGGAGATGGGCGAGATACCCAAAGTTATAGAGCTCAAGTACGCCGACCCCGAAGACCTTAGCGAACGTCTCAATGCGATGTTCGTCGAAGCGGGCCAAACGGCCCCGATTCGATACGCTGAGCAAGGACTGAGCGCAACCTCGGCGATGGATGCTTCGGAAGACGGAGGCAGCAGTAGCACCAACCAAAACGACAGCCAGTCGCAGCAGCAGACCTATACACCGCCCTGGTCCGGGTCCGGTGCTCGCAGCAGTATCGATGAGGAGCTTCCGATAAGCAACGTCATAGGCAGGATTCGCTTCGTGCCGGAGCCGCATACCAAGTCGATTATGGTCCTCGCTCCACCTGAGTTCATGGACGAGAGAACTGATCGGACAACTGGACGTGCCGGGCAAACAGGTGATGATAGAGGCGATAATTGTGGAGGTTGAGCACACTAAAGTAACTTCTCTCGGTATCGAGTTGTCAACGAACCCGTCTGCATTCGGCTCAGCAGGCGAAAATGCACTTACCGCGCTGGCTAATATTACACATATTGGAACTCACGGATCATCTTCCGGTACAATATCACCCAGTGGTGTGGGAGGGAACACACTGTTTGGAGCCACAGGAACGTCAGGTACATTGCTTGCTTGATTTCCTCATCAAGACAACCGATGCCAAGATTCTTAATCAGCAGACAATCTGGACAAAGGACAACGAAGAAGCAAGTTTCTTCAAGGGCAGTAACGTTCCATTCCTGGGTGCTACAACCTTAATAGGCGCTCAAGGAGGCAGCCAGCAGGCTTTTAATTACGAGCTGGTAGGTATGGAGTTGAAAGCCAGGCCAGGTATTACTCCCGACCAGGCCAGGTATTACTCCCGAAGATAAAGTCGATATGGAGGTAAATATCGAGATCTCCCAGCTTACCGCAGAGCGTGAGCAAAACATTCCCATTAGGAGCCAGATGATTACCACGACTAATATGATAGTGGAGAACAAGCAGACGCTTTTGCTCGGTGGTATTCTGTTTCAGAAGGACAGCAAAGTCGAGTCCAAGCTTCCGGGATTCGGTGATTTGCCTTTGGTCGGTGGTCTGTTCCGACACAACTCGGTCATTCAGACAAACAGCGAGCTGCTTGTGTTTATGACACCGCACGTGGTAGATGAATCTGCTAAGGAACTTCCCGAGGCCGTAGAAGAGAAAAAGAAAATACTCGAAAACGTCCGGATACAATTAGAAGCCGTGCTGGAGGTTATTGGGTAGGAAATTCCGTGAGTCTTCACGGATAAGATTCTCCAACGTGTGCTAATTCTGCGCACCGGGCAAACGTTTTCGTTTAAGGTTGTCGATACTCGTATCGATGCTCGGCCTGGAAACTCGAAGCTCGTTAATGCCATCCGGCATCCGGCTTGCAGCCTCCAGTTTCGATACCAGCTTCGACAACGTCAAACGGTGCGGTTATTCAGGGGTCTGCGGTAACAATTCAAGTGGGGATTTTCCACATCCTTTCCGAATGGTGCTGCAAAAACCTTTTGACAGAACAGCACCTTATAGAGCATAATTCCAAAGTATTTGAGGATGTTTTATGGATTCTTATAGCCTGAAACCGGATGAGCTGCCCGATTTAACCATCGAGAAACTTGGCTCGCCGACGATAGACTCCCCTTTGATAAGAGTGGGGCGTCATTTTACCGATGACGACGAGAAGGTCCTGCTGTATTCACATTCTGAGAACCTAAAAGCATCTACTGCAAGGCATCCTGTGGACAAAGGCACCGGAGGAGAACTTCCAATGTTCGAGAGGGCCGGTCCCCGCCGAAAGATCTTCTTCGAGCCGGAAAAACTAAACTGCGGCATAGTGACCTGCGGGGGATTGTGTCCCGGCCTTAATGATGTGATACGAACCATCACTCTTAGCCTGCTCTGGCAGTACCGAGTCAAAGCAGTTTATGGTTTTCGATACGGATATGCAGGCCTATCTTCGAAAGCTCCCAAGGAGCCTGTGCTGCTAACGCCTGAATTGGTAGATGAAATCCATCTTAAAGGCGGAGATATTTTATCATCTTCCCGCGGGCCGCAGGACATTGACGATATGGTTGATACTCTGGAAAAGATGGGAATCGATTTATTGTTTACAATCGGCGGAGACGGGACACTGCGAGGGGCGCGAGACCTGACCGAAACGATAAAGAAGAGGGGATTGAAGATTTCGGTCATTGGAGTACCCAAGACAATCGACAATGACATCTCCGGCATAGAGGAGTCTTTCGGCTTCTCGACCGCCGTTGAAGCGGCACGCCCGGCGATTCTCTGTGCCCACGCAGAAGCGAAAGGCGCCTGGAACGGGGTCGGGCTGGTTAAATTGATGGGCCGGGATTCGGGCTTTATCGCCGCTTATGCGACCTTGGCCAACAGTGATGTGAACTTCTGCTTTATTCCGGAGGTGCCATTCGTTTTGGAAGGTGAAGACGGATTTTTGCAGGCCCTTGAAAAGCGCCTCGACAAAAAACATCACGCCGTGATAGTCGTAGCAGAAGGTGTAGGACGGCAGATAACCGAAGCAAACGGTATTCAAAAGATGGATGCCTCCGGAAATGTCTTACGTGAGGACATCGGGCTCATATTGAAAGAAAGAATCAAACAGTATTTTGCAGGAAAGAATAAACCGCTGAGTTTGAAATACATAGACCCCAGTTATATGATTCGCAGCTTGCCCACGGATTCCAACGATGCAGCTTTTTGTGTATTACTCGGGCAAAACGCGGTCCATGCCGGCATTTCGGGACGAACAAATATGGTGGTAGGGTACTGGAATCAATACTTCGTTCATATCCCCTTATCACTCACTATCCTCAAGAAAAAGAAAGTTGACCCTAACGGCCATTTATGGCAGACTGTTTTAGAAACAACCGGCCAGGCCCGGTGAAAAGGCAAAGCCGGTCACGATTAAGAACACCTCCAAACAAGTTTGCTCATGCTACGCAGCGAGCTACTTCGTAGATTCGTAGAGTAGTAAGCGTGCTACCCTGTGTTTCGAGGGAAATCCTTGACCCAAGCCCCGATAATTGATATAATAACAATTCACAAAAGGAAATAACCTCGATTTTTTAAAGGAGGGCAAAAACTGTTTAATTTAAGCAAACATTTTATTGGTAGGGCGGGGCAAGCCCGACCATTCCTCTCTCGCAGACAAAGTAGCAAATTCACTATTGCCTTGCTTATACTGCTTGCCCTCTGTTTATTCGGCCGAGAGGCCGAGGCACAATACGGCGGCGGCAGCGGAGAGCCTAATGACCCGTATCTGATTTACACAGCCGAGCAGATGAATGAAATCGGAGCGGACTCTAACAACTGGGACAAGCACTTCAAGCTGATGGCAGCTATTGACCTGAGCAGCTACTCGGGAACATCATTCAACATCATCGGATACAATGATTGGCGCGGTAGAAAACCCTTCAGAGGCGTATTTAACGGCAATGACAAAAATATCTCAAACTTTACTTACAATTCCACGGGTAGAGGTTACATAGGGCTTTTCGGGTACGTTTCTGGAGAAAATTCAGAAATCAAAGATTTGCGATTGATGAATCCTGATGTTACCGCAGGAAGCCAACAGTATGTTGGCTCGGTCGTTGGCTTGCTTGATGGCGGAACCGTCACCAACTGCTATGTCCAGGGCGGCAGCGTTTCGGGGACCGGATGGACTACCGGGGGGCTGGCAGGGTCCAGCAGCGGGACAATCAACAATTGCCATGTCGAGAACATCAGCATTTCGGGAGGAAATGACACCGGCGGCCTCGTGGGAGAGAATTTTTATGGAACCATCACAAACTGCTATTCGCAAGCCAACGTTTCCGGGAACTCTTCTGCCGGCGGGCTGGCCGGATATAATCTGGGCATAATCTCCAACTGCTATTCAACCGGCAGCGTTTCCGCTGATGAAGGCGTAGGCGGTCTGGTGGGATACAATGAAGGCACAATCACCACCTGCTATGCCGCTGCAAGCGCCTGGGGTGGTAACGGTGTCGGCGGGTTGGTGGGATTCAGCTGGGGTGCTATCGTTGATTGCTACGCTACCGGCGGTGTTTCGGGAAACGATTACGTCGGCGGCCTGGTGGGATACAACAACATCTATGCCATAATCGGGAACTGCTATTCAATAGGCAGCGTTACGGGAACGACTGACGTTGGCGGGCTGGTTGGATATAACTATGAAGGTATAGTCATAAATTCTGTCTGGGATGTCGCAGCCAGCGGACAGTTAAGAAGTGATGGCGGGACAGCCAGGACAAGGTTTGATATGCAAAATCCCAATACTTTTACGAATCTCGGCTGGGATTTTGTCGGGCAATCAGACGGCCCCCATGACATCTGGGCTGAACCCGCCGGCGGAGGCTATGTGATTCTTTGCTGGCAGCTTTCCCCTTTACCGTCATTGCCAAGTTTTTCGGGCGGAACCGGGGAGCCTGACGACCCTTACCTCATCTCAACGGCTGATGAATTGAACAGTATCGGCCACAATCCAAGACTTATGGAGGCGCATTTTAAGCTGACGAACGATATCAATTTAGCGGGGACCGACTTTTTCATTATTGGAAGCCCATGGTATCTCTACGACGGCGTATTTGACGGTAACGGCAAAAAAATCTCAGACTTTACCTACACCTCTGAGGATGAAGCTTATATAGGGCTTTTCGGGAACATTCATGGCGAATACGCTTGGGTCAAAGATTTGGGATTGATAAATCCCAATGTCGATGCCGGAACAGCAAGTTTTGCTGTTGGTTCGCTGGTTGGTGAGCTGGGATGGGCTGCAGTCACCAATTGTTATGCTGAGGGTGGCAGCGTTTCAGGTGGTTCATCTGTGGGCGGACTCGTGGGAGAAAACTATAATGGCCTGATTATTGACTCCTATAGCACAGGCAGCGTTTCGGGTGCCGAGGACGTTGGCGGACTGGTGGGATTCAATGACTCTGATACAGAGATTTACAACAGCTATTCTACCAGCAGCGTTACCGGCGGTGACGATGCCGGCGGCTTGGTGGGATGGAATTATGGCATAATTGCCGACTGCTATTACACCGGCAGCGTTTCGGGAGATAATTGTGTTGGCGGTTTGGTGGGCTACAAGAATTACACCGTCACTAACTGCTACGCTCAAGCTGTCGTCTCCGGCGTCAGCTATGTCGGGGGCCTGCTGGGTTACAGCTCCTACGGCACAACCTGGAATTGCTATGCCGCAGGAACCGTTACAGGAAACAATCAGGTCGGCGGGCTGGTTGGAGAAAACTATGAAAGTGAGGTTAGGAATTCTTTCTGGGATACCGAAATAAGCGGACAAACAAGCAGCGATGGCGGGACCGGCAAGACAACGGCCCAGATGCAAACCCAGAGCACTTTTACTGATGCCGGCTGGGATTTTGTGGCTGAGAGCATAAATGGCCCGCAGGATATCTGGTGCATCTGTGAGGGCGCCGATTATCCTGAATTAACCTGGCAATTTCTTATAGCAGACTTTGATGGTGACGGCAGAGTAGGGCTTGCGGATTTTGCTATCTTTGCCGAACGCTGGCTGGGAACCGACAGCAGCTTCTTCTGCGGTGACGGCGGAACCGACCTTACCAATGACGGCAATATTAACTTGATTGATTTGAAAGAGCTGGCTGATAACTGGATTCGTCAACAATAACGTTAGAGTTGAATCGAAGAGAATAATCCACAACGCCGATATCGGTATTGCATAGGCTTGTTTTTGTAAAAGAGGACTAAAATGCGCAGCTCAAGCAACACTTTTAGATTATTTGTATTGCTTGCCCTTGCACTGACTTATGCGATGTTCGGCTCAACCTGCCTGAGTCTGGAAAATCATAACGCACTACAAGTAGAAAGCATTATCGATCCTAACCTTGCCTATGATCCCCACCCACCTGATGGTTCAATACACCACGATTTATGGGTCGCCCTCTCTTGGTCGGCAGGACGTCATGTGGCCTCGCACGATGTGTACTGGGGAGATAATTTTGAGGATGTGAACAACGGCACATGGAATACTTTTAAGGGCAACCAGCTTTACACGTTTTTTGTTATAGGCTTTCCCAGTTTTGCTTATCCGGATATTCTAGTGCCAGGGACGACATACTACTGGCGAATCGATGAGGTCAATGACCTGCATCCTGACAGCCCGTGGAAAGGCAACATCTGGAGCTTAACAATTGGCCCGAAAGAGGCCTATAATCCAAATCCACCTGGTGGTGCAGAGTACATAGATCCAAATGTGACGCTTAGCTGGACGGCTGGTATCGCTGCGCTCGCGCACACCGTGTACTTTGGAAACAATTTTGACGATGTGAACACTGTGACTGAAGGGCCATACCAACTAAATACCACCTATACTCCCGGTCCACTTGAATTCGATAAGACTTACTACTGGCGAGTCGATGAGTACGATGGTTTCGCAACATATAAAGGTAATGTTTGGAGCTTCAGGACAAAACCCTCTGACCCCAACCTTGCCCATTACCCAAAGCCACCTGATGGAGCAATACATGAGGATTTATGGGCGCTCCTTTCTTGGTCGCCGGGACGCCATGCGACCTCGCACGATGTTTATATTAGTAAAAATCTCGACGACATGAACAATGGGACATGGGAAACATTCTGGGGAAACCAGTCCTCAACATGGATTGTTATCGGCTTTCCCGATTTTGCCGGTCGTTCGACTGGTCTGATGGTTCCAGGAGCAACGATCTACTGGCGAATCGACGAGGTCAATGACCTGCACCCGGACAGCCCCTGGAAAGGTAACGTCTGGAGCTTTTCGATTCCGCCTTATACTGCCTATAATCCCGTTCCGTCTGATGGTGCAAGATTCATCGAGCCCGATGTAATGCTTAGTTGGGATGCCGGTTTCCGTGCAAAAGTGCACTATGTGTACTTCGGCGAAAGTTATTCCGACGTGAACGATGGTATGGGCGGAACGTACAAAGGTTATGTTGTAGATACAATCTATACCCCCGGCCTGCTGGATTTAGGTAAGAGCTACTATTGGCGTGTCGATGAGTTCGATGGTGTTTTTACACACAAAGGTCCTATCTGGAGCTTTACAACAGGGAATTGAGTATCATCATGGGCTAAAATCCAACCTACTAAGAGAGGATTTCCGCTTTCGCGGTCGCAGGTAACCGCTTGCAGAGACAAGGATTATCGAGTTTGTATTCGGCTCGGTCGCAATGATATGGTGCGGAACTTTTTGAGTGCAATCCGATAAATGGGGGCGTTCGTAAGAGACAACATTAACAACCCGGGAAATTTTTTAAAAATCTGAGAACACAATTAACAAATAGGAGTAAATACTATTTAGTAAAAATTATGAATAAAGAAAAAAATAAAATCAATTGTGCCGAATTAGATGAAAAAAACCGCTGGTTTGAGGGTCATTGCAGACAGGCCGGCTTAAAAGTTACGCCACAGAGGATAGCAATATACAGAGAGCTTCTACAGACAGACGAGCATCCCTCGGCAGAAATGCTGTATGAAAAAGTAAAAAAGATATTTCCGAGTATATCGCTGGATACGGTCAACAGAACCCTGCTGACGCTCAATGAGATTGGAGCAGCCTTTACAGTAGAAGGTTCTGGCGACGCCAGGCGGTTTGACGGCAGATTAAATGAACATCAGCATTTTAAGTGCGTAAAGTGCAAAAGAATTGTTGATTTCCATCATAAGCCCTTTGATAATATAAAACTACCTGCGGAAATCAGTAAGAAATTTACGGTGCTCAGAAAAACCGTATATCTCGAAGGGATATGCGATTTGTGTGGATAGAATAATTGAGCGAATTAATGTTTTTGGAAAACAAGAAAGTGAGGTAATAGATGGAACTTAAAGGGAGTCAGACAGAAAAGAATTTGTTAGCGGCGTTTGCAGGTGAGTCGCAGGCAAGAAACAGGTACACATATTTTGCCAGCCAGGCCAGGAAGGAAGGATATATCCAGATATCAGCAATTTTTGAAGAGACGGCCAACCAGGAGAAGGAACACGCCAAGCGTGAGTTTAAGTTCTTGCAGGGGGGTGAGGTGGAGATTACTGCAGCATTTCCGGCCGGCGTGATTGGCAGCACAATCGAAAATCTCAAAGAAGCAGCTGCAGGTGAACACTACGAGACGACCGAGATGTATCCGAGCTTCGCCAAGGTAGCGGAAAAGGAAGGGTTCGATGAAATAGCGGAGGTTTTCCGGAATATTGCAGTTGCTGAGAAGAGGCACGAGGACAGATACGTCGCTTTGGCTAAGAATATAGCAAATGGGGTCGTTTTCAAGCGTGAAAAATCGGTAAGATGGATTTGCAGAAACTGTGGCTATGTGCACGAAGGAACAGAAGCTCCCGATGTGTGCCCCGCCTGTGCACATGCGCAGGCGCATTTTGAGCTGGAAGCTACAAACTACTAATCAAAGGAAAGGAACGGACAATGAAAAGAAGAATTGATAAGAAAATCGTATTGGGGGCTGTTTTTGTGTCGGCTATTGTCTTTGGCTCATTGGCATATTCGCATTGTCAAATACCGTGCGGCATATACGATGATGAGGCCCGTTTTAATACGATGGCCGAGCACATTACAACGATTGAGAAATCGATGAAGCTGATAGAGACACTCTCGGCCGAGAGTAAGCCTAATATGAACCAGATAGTGCGCTGGGTCA
>SMTZ1_10005800_pt1 | contig 22074 bp, 17 predicted proteins | sample DeeMarSWOR136_30_FD_25667 | JGI IMG/M metagenome (IMG submission 25667) | reverse complement strand
CCTTCGATACAGACGCCTTTGATCAAGAGCAGAAGATCTCCAACTCTTGCGCCACCAGTGGTCACCAGTCTGTCCTTTTTGACCTCTCCAATCATATGGCCGGAGAGGATCGTCCTTTCGATCCCGGGTGTTACCTCAGTATGTCCACCCACAAAGGAGATTCCGAATCGACGGCAGGCATGATGAATCTGATTAAAGACCTTTTCGACCGATTCTAAATCTGAGCTTTCCTCTGGAAAGAGGAGGGTGGCCAGGAACCATTTAGGGATCGCTCCCATCGTCGCAATGTCATTCAGATTCACCACCACTCCATAATACCCGATCTCCTCCGTCGTGAACGTGATTGGATCCGAGGTGACCACATAATAGTAATCCGCTCCTTCACCCAGATCAATGACGGCAGCATCTTCTCCGATCTTTGGGCCTATGACCACCTTTGGATCGACGATAGTGTATCTTGTTAAAAGCCTTTTCAGAGTATCGAGCTCTAATTTTCCTGGCTTCAAGGTTTTTCCTCCGATGAGATTAAAACAGATTTCAATGGGTGGTGCAAGTGCCGATTTACTTTAATAGTTGATTTGGATGATAAGAAATGAAAAAGCCCTGGAAGGATCCTTCCAGGGCTGATAATTCTTGGAGGGAAAGTCTTTTCAGGAGCCAATTTTTACGCGTGATAGAGCCTTCTCCATCAGAAGTTCGTAAGCGCTTTTCTTTCCAAGAATGGGCTCTTTCTTCTCTTGACTCCAGACTGTTTCGGGTCGGCTCTGAACCAAAAAAATATTCAGAGGAAAGGGTTTTTCTTTGTCGATGGCCCATTCGATATCCTGAGGGGACCTGTAATATTCCTCAATCCTTATCGCGTATCTTGTGAGTTCAAGGATTTCTTCGTCCTCGATGCATTGCATCTCCTGCCTTTCATAAGGGATGTCGAGATGGCAGACAACACCTTTCTCGGGATGGAAAATACACTCGATCCATTTTTGGGAGATTGTTTTTTCAATCTCCTTGGTGACCTTGTCCACGACAAATTTGTCCGGATTCACCTGCCCCGAAACAACTGTTTCTCCAAGCCCCCAATTCCCTTCAATTACCACCTTTGAGGGATCTCCATTGAGTGGGTTGAGGGTAAACATGACCCCGGCTGCTTTGGCATCGACGATCTTTTGGACCCCAACGCTTATCAATACCTTCTCATGAGGAAATCCCATCTTTATTCGATAGGATATTGCTCGGGAAGTGAAAAGGCTTGACATACATAACTTAATCTTATAGAGAACCTCCTCATCCCCTCTCACCCAAAGGAAGGTATCTTGCTGTCCAGCAAAGCTTGCTCCAGGTAGATCCTCGGCGGTTGCGCTCGATCGCACTGCCACAGGAATATCTGATACTTCACAGACTTTAGATAGGGCTTGATAGTTAGAACGGATGACTTCCTCTATCCCCTTCGGCAGGGGTGTCGTTCTGATCAACTCCCGGATGGTCTTGCTTGCCTCTTCCAAGGAAGCGACATCTTCGAGCCCAATGGGTGAAAGGGTCTTTTCGATTTTCTCTTTAATGCCGCCTTCGAGCAAGAATTCTTGATAAGCTTCTGTTGTGACAGAGAACCCAGGAGGGACGGGGATATCCGCTCTGATCAACTCCCCCAGGCTGGCATTCTTACCTCCGACGAGATTGAGAGCCTCCTTCCCCGCTTTTTCAAACCATAACGTATAAGGCATATAAACCCTTCACGAGACCGATCAAGGTTGCAGGTTAGAGGTTTAAGGCTAAGTATTTTGCCTCTCGACTGTGGCACAGTGGCCTCATGCCTCTAACCTCAAACCTAACACATTTAGGCTCGTTTCAATATCGTTACAATCCCCGTATTGCCGTCCACTTTTACGGTATCACCTGTTTTGAGGACATTCGTTGCGATTCCTGTACCGGTGACCGATGGAACTCCATACTCCCTGCATACGATAGCAGCGTGACTGGTTAAGCCACCGATGTCTGTGATGGAAGCCTTTATTCTGGTGAAGACTGGGGCCCAGGCAGGGTTTGTTGTTGGGCAAACAAGAATTTCACCTGGTTCGACCTTGGTGATCTCCTCAAGAATCTTAACCACCCTAACCTTTCCTTCAACAACGCCTGCCGAGGAAGCAAATCCTTTCAATTCGGTCACCTCTGTTGGAACCACAGCCACTCCCTTCAACCAATCTTGAACCTTCTCTGTGGTGATACCCCAGAGCATAACCGTAAAAGGCTCTGCCACCTCTTCCGGTGGAGTCCCCAGGGCTGGCATAGGATTCCACTTCTTTGCCGCTTCCAGTATCTTCTTCCGCTTTTCTGCTTTTCCTTGCCAATTGGCAGCCCCTGAGGGGACACCTTCGCCTAATGCCCATGTCGTTGCCAGGTCTTCCAGCAGAAGGGGAACTTCAAATCGGTTGAAAAGGTAGATATCATCCACTCCCTTCAGTATCCCATGCTTCACGAGGAGATTCCCAAACTTTCTGACCTTCTCAAACCATATCGTATGGAACCAGTGTTCCACCCAGAAGAGATGGTCCTCCGCATACTTATAGATTGTCCGGACAGCCTTATAGGTATCATTAAAAGATTTTCTATCCTCATCGGTCTTGATAAGCTTTTGGTATTGCTCAGCCAGTTCTGCCCTTGCCTTATCAATGCTTGGAAGATCCCTTTCAATCTTTTCTCCCTTTTCGACTCTTTCAATGTATCCTTTCAGATATCCAAAAGGAATCTCCAGCTTCGTCGTCCAGCTCCCCTCGTAATGGAACCATCCACTTCCACAAGAGACATAGAACCATGGGTCCTTCGATTTTTCAAATTCCACCAACCAATCATTTCCCTCTGCAGTCTTTTTCAATGCTTCAATTTTTGCCTGAGCAGGAGCATCGCTCTTCAAAACCTCTGAAACTTCTTTGATCGGAGCTGCCAAGCGAGCAAGCCTGCATAGTTCCTCTTCTGGTTTGAACATCTGGACATAGGCCCCAGCCACGAGCTTGCCGATGGTGCTCTCACTAATCCCGGGAAAGAGCTTATGGCAAGTATCTGCAAACAAAAGATAGGCCAGATAGGCCAGATTGAGATATTGGAAATGGTACTGCCATCCCTTAATCATCATATTGACCAGTCTATCCCAGGCATCGATTACCTCATAGGAAGTGTAAAAGCCTTTTGGTTCTGGCAGGACGGTGTCATCAGACTCAAACTTCGGGAATTCCTCGGGGACCTTGATCCTATCCATTTCCTCGCCCAGGGCCTTGAATTTCTTCAGCCACATCCCCCAGAGTTCATCGTAATGTTCAAAAACATAAAACACCCTTTTCTGGAAAAGGGCAGCTTTCTCTCCAATCACATTTTCAGGGGGTGGCGCAACCGGAGTGATATACATATAGCAGCCTACCATCCTTTGGGCAATTCCCTGGGCTGGAGGGATACAGAACACTCTTGTGGTATATTGCGAGAGAGAAATCTGCCATGCTTCGTGGAATATCAGATCCAGGGGGTACATTGCCTCTGGGGCATGAATCTTGTCATGAAACCAGAAGTGTTTTTCCTCCCAGCCTTTTCTTTCTTTACTAAAGATGTAATACGGCGGGTACATCTCCTCCCAACCTTTCAATTCTCTTGGATATTTTACTTCCAGCGGCATCGGAAAACCTTTTTTTTGCGCCATTTCTTGACTCCTCCTTTCGTATTATTAAGTTACCAACTTTATCCCAAATATCTTTTCCTCCCCGGGACTCCTTGACGGATAACCGCTTTATTAGAAAACCTGTCCTTTCACCTCCTTTTTATTAAAATGATTTCCCTTCAAGGATTCTATTATTCTACTAATGAAAGGGATATGAATTCTCTTTTTTAATTTCTTATGTTGAGCTATTCAGAAGGAAGGGTTCTTATTTTTGGAAACCTAACCGCCCGATTATATTTGCCATAAAAGGTGTTGTCAAATCATTTTTTGAATCCTGATGATCTCCGGGGGGATTTTTTGGCTAAATGTAATAAGAAGAAGTAAACAGTTGAATTATTCAACAAGGAGACAACGCCAGTTTTTGTTCTCAGATAAATTCTTCCTTTTAAAATAGTTCAGGGCTTAATGACCAGTTCGATCTGGGGGGCATTTTTGTCAATCTTTGTACCCACGGAAGAGGAGCAATAGGCACAGAGATATTCATATTCGTCTCCCTCCGGTAACACCAGAAGGAGTCTTTTTCTCACTGGTACCGCGGCTTTGCATTTGGGACAGTAGAGAGAGGTGGCCTCGAACTGCTCAAAACTAGGTTCCCGCATAGCAAGTAAATTATAAGAAAAAAATGTAAAGGCTACAATAGGAATATTGAGTTTATTATCTCCCAAAAATATTTTAAAATTCAATTGAAAAAAAAGAGGTCGAGGTGGTATAGAATAAGTGGGGTGAGCGGAAATGATGATTGGAAGCAAGATACTTGTTTGTTTTCTTTTTACTATCTTTTTCTTTTCCTCCCCCTCTTTTTCTTCAGAGATTAGGAGCGACGACCTTTTCTTGAAAGTAGGAATTCAGCCCGTTAAAGGCAGTAAGAAAGCCCCGAATTTTCGTCTGGAGGATCTCAGAGGGAAAAAAGTTGAGTTGAAGCATTTTGAAGGAAAGGTGGTTTTCCTCAATTTCTGGGCAACCTGGTGTGGTCCGTGCAAGGATGAAATGCCTTCCATGGAAGCGCTATACAGTCAATTCAAAGAGAGAGGGTTTGTCTTCTTGGCCATTTCTGTTGACTATGCGGGTTTAAAACCAGTAAAGAAATTTATTGAGAAATATCGTTATACCTTTCCTGTTCTCATCGATCCTGAGTGCAAAACCCTCGACCTTTTTGGGATCAAAGGAATTCCGACAACCCTTCTGATCGATAAAAAAGGCTTGATACTAGGAAAGGCAATCGCACCAAGAGACTGGAAAAAGCCAGAGGTCATTTCCATCCTCAATCTCCTCTTGGAAAAGTGAAGCTTTCCGGTTAAAAGATGGGATTTCCGGGTTAATATTAAGGACATTTTATGTTCTCCCGTTCTTTATGAAGGAATTTCCAGCCGAATCTTTTCTTGACAAATATAATAAACAATGTCATATTAAATGTTGAGTTTCATTGGTTGGAATATGAGGCTATCTACTCAAAGTCGTTACGGAGTGAGGGCTATATTTGATATTGCTTATCATTCCGAAGGGTTAGAAACTCAGGTGAAGGATATATCAAGAAGGCAAGGGATATCTCCTCGCTATCTGGAACAGATCTTTCAAAAATTAAAGAGAGCCGGGATTGTAAGTAGTAAAAGGGGACCTTCTGGAGGGTACTTCTTAAATAAGAAACCTGAAGAAATTACGGTGGGTGAAGTCATCCGGGTTACCGAGGGAGATATTAACCCTGTCTTGTGCTTGGACCCTGCGAATTCGAAACAGCCTTGTGATCGTGTTGGAGAATGTGTGACCAGATTAATCTGGAATGAGGCAGGAAAAAGATTAAAAGACTATTTTGATTCTGTAACTATAACGGATCTATGTAAAATTGCCCAGAAAATGGGATTGAGAAGGGAGTTAGATCAAAGATTCATGTATTACATATGAATTTCTTGACTTATTCAATAAACTATAATAATATTGTAGCAAATTGGTTTGATTTGGCGGAAAATATCTTTCATTTTCGAAGACTTAGATTTATGATAATATGAAATTTATTTAAGGGGAAATCCACGTTTCCCCTAATTTAATAACCAGTTTCTTGATGATTTCAGTAAAGAATAGTTCAATCAAATTTTCCATAACAATGGTGAGAATATGACTTATGTAAACGGTCTTAAATGCAGAGAATGTAGAGAGAGTATGCAGTCTCCCCAATACACGTATGCGAGTTCTGCTTTGGACCACTAGAGGTTGTTTACGATTACGATAAGATGAAGAGGGATCTGTCCCGGGAGAAAATTGAGCAAAGACCGAAATCGATGTGGAGATACCGGGAACTTCTACCTATAGAAGGCGAGCCGTCGATAGGGGTGAATGTTGGTTTTACCCCTAGCATCAAGATCGGAGGGGTTAGTCAAGGTCTTGGGAGTCAAAGAGCTTTATATTAAGAATGACGCGGTCAATTACCCCACCCTTTCTTTCAAGGATGGAATGGTTCGGGTTGATTGAGTAGGAGAAAAGGGATGAAGAAAGCATTAAAGACGATAAGGGCTTTCAAAGATTGGTTCTTAATAAAGGCCATGAAAGAAGGCTCTGAAATCTCTGTTGAGGACACACATCAACTCATTGAAAGAAAGGAACCAATGGTTCTCCTCGATATCCGGGAGAAAGAGGAGATAGCATTGGGGTACATTGAAGGAGCCACGTTCATACCACAGGGTCTCTTAGAGCAACAAGTTGAGGCTTCCTGTAGTGGTTTACTGTGCAGGTGGGATACGTTCCCTTTCTGCGGCTAAACTGCTAAGAGACAAGGGTTATGCTCAAGTCTTCTCTATGGCTAAAGGAATCAATAGATGGAAAGAGGCAGGTTATGAGATCGCCTCTGATTCCGAATTGACTCCCGATCAACTCACCCGGTATAGCAGACACCTTCTGCTCAAAGAGGTTGGAGTGGAAGGGCAGATTCAGCTTTTAAAAGCAAAAGTCCTTTTGGTCGGAGCAGGGGGGCTGGGGTGTCCAGCTGGTCTCTACCTTGCAGCAGCAGGTGTAGGAACATTAGGAATCATCGATTCTGATAAAGTGGATTTGTCCAATCTCCAACGCCAAATATTACACAGCACACATGATGTTGGGAAGCCGAAGACCGAATCAGCCAAAGATACCATTGGCCTCATCAATCCCGATGTCAAAGTCATCACATATCAAGAGCGATTAACCTCTGAGAATGCCATTGAAATCTTTCGAGACTACGACATCATCATCGATGGATCGGATAATTTTCCGACCAAGTATCTTGTAAACGATGCTGCCTTTTTTACAGGGAAACCTTATATCTATGGAGGTGTTTTCCAATTCGAAGGCCAGGCAAGCGTCTTTTTTCCAAAAGAGGGAGGTCCCTGCTTGCGGTGTCTCTTCCCTGAACCTCCTCCTCCAGGTCTGGTCCCAAGCTGAGACGAAGCAGGAGTCCTGGGAGTTGTGCTCATCCTCAAGAAGGGCAAGTCCTTGATCGGTCAGTTCCTCATGTACCATTCCCTCGATACGGAATTCAAGACATTCCAAATCAGGAAGAATCCTTTCTGTCCTTTATGCAAGGAAGACCCCCAAATAAAAGGGTTAGGAGATTATCATGAGGTGTGTAGGGTAAATTCAGCCAGACAGGCAACGGTTTAGTTTGAAATAATGGAGAACTGAGATTGATTTGTAGAAAACATAAATCGAAGAAGAGGTCATTGCGCCTATGGCTGTTTGCAGCGGGTTGTATCTTCGGGTTGACCATGATTACCGTAGGCCAAACTGCTCAAGCTATTGCCAACGGGGGATATACCCATGCAGCAGTCATGATTCAACCGGATGAATTGAAGGACTTCCTCAACAAAAGGGATCCTAATATCCGGATAATTGATATCCACGGGAAACGGGAGTATCCTTCCGGTCACATTCCAGGAGCTGTCCATGTTTGGCCGCGGGATATCACTGATAAGAATCACCCCATCCCTGGGATGATGGCTCCAAAAAATCGGGTAAATCACGTGGGTTTCTTATAGAGGTCAGTTCATGAATTGGGGGAAAGTCAGTGAGGATTCTATATTACGCACAGGCCTTGTACCCCACCTGGGTGAAGGATGCAGTGTTTTTGTAAATATATATATATTAATGAAAAGTCTATTCTCCAAATTAGGAAGGAAAGAGAGGCGATCATGGCGATCGACTTAGTTTGTGGGATGATCGTAGAGGAGAGATCTGCACCTGCCAAGACAAGGTACGAAGGAGCCGATTATTACTTCTGTGCACTCTACTGCAAAGAGACTTTTGAAAAAGAACCTAAGAAATATATTGATGGGGTCAAGCAATGGGGAAAAGCCGTTGACCCTGTATGCGGAATGACCGTCGAGATCCCTCATGCTGCGGCCATGAGTGTGCATCAAGGGCAATTCATTTACTTCTGTAATGTTTCGTGTAAAGAGAAGTTTGATGCCTCTCCGGAGAAGTTTTTGAGAGAAGAAGGAGGGGCTGAACCTGAAAAGAAGCCCCTGTCCTTGCCTACAAAAGAGGCTTTGAAAAAAGTTGAACTCCCCATTACCGGGATGAGCTGTGCCAGTTGTGTGGCAAAGATTGAGAAGGGGCTATCGAAGATGAGCGGCATTGTGGATGCAAAAGTCAATTTTGCCACGGAGAAGGCTACGATCTCGTTCGACCCCTCCCAAGTTCATATAGGGGATTTTGTTTCGACCGTTAAAGATTTGGGTTACGAGGCCGGAATGGAGAAACTTATGTTGCCTATCAACGGCATGTCCTGTGCGTCGTGCGTCAAGAAAGTTGAGACTGCTTTAAATAGCCTAGAGGGAGTGGTGAAGGCCAGCGTCAATTTTGCTACGGAGCGGGCCACGGTTCAATATATTCCTGGGTTTGTTTCTATAGAAGACTTCACAAAGGCGGTGAAAGAGGCTGGCTATGAGGTGTTGGAGGTTGAGGCAGCCAAGAAAGAGGATATTGTTGATCGCGAAAAAGCAGCGAGGGAGGCCGAATACGGAAAACTAAAGAGGAAGCTCATTGCTGGAATCATCTCCACTCTGTTTCCTCTGAGCCGAGATTTCAATTTTTATCTCCAGCTCATCCTTCAGACACCCGTTCAATTCTGGGTAGGATGGCAATTTTATGCTGGGGCGTGGAAGACGGCCAAACACAAATCGGCTGATATGAACACGCTGATTGCAGTCGGTACCTCTGCTGCCTATTTGTATAGTGTTCTCGCGACTTTCTTCCCAATGCTTTTTGCGGCCAAAGGATTAATGGCAGAAGTCTACTACGACACGGCCGGGGCGATCATCGTCCTAATCCTTTTGGGCAGGCTTCTTGAAGCAAGAGCCAAAGGTCAGACTTCCGAGGCTATCAAGAAGCTCATCGGTTTGCAGGCGAAGACAGCCAAGGTGATCAGGGAAGGTCAGGAGATGGATATTCCTGTAGAGGAAGTGGGCATTGGTGATCTGGTCATTGTGAGGCCCGGTGAAAAGGTCCCTGTGGATGGCCTCATTAAGGAGGGCCGTTCTTCTGTGGATGAATCGATGATCACAGGGGAATCCATCCCGGTGGAGAAAAACCCCGGGGATCAGGTGATCGGAGCAACGATCAACAAGACAGGATCGTTCAAGTTTGAGGCAACCAAAGTTGGCAAAGATACCATGCTAGCCCAGATCATTAAAATGGTGGAAGAGGCCCAGGGATCTAAACCTCCCATTGCAAGGCTGGCCGATATTATTGCCGGCTACTTCGTCCCGGCTGTCATTGGAATTGCTATTCTCACTTTTATCATCTGGTACTTCTTCGGACCCACTCCGGCCCTCACCTACGCAGTACTCAATTTCGTGGCAGTCCTTATCATTGCCTGTCCCTGTGCCTTGGGATTGGCTACACCCACATCGATTATGGTGGGAACGGGAAAAGGTGCTGAGAGCGGTGTCTTGATCCGGGGCGGTGAGGCATTAGAGACAGCCTATAAACTGAGCGCCATCGTAATGGACAAGACCGGAACCTTGACCAAAGGTGAGCCCTCTGTCACTGATATTATTGAATTTAATAACTACAAACGAGAGGAGATTCTTCGCTATGCTGCATCCGCAGAGAAAGGATCGGAGCATCCCTTGGGTGAAGCCATTGTCAATAAAGCTAAAGAGGAGAACCTCCCTCTCATCGATCCGAAGAACTTTAACGCCATTGCTGGGCATGGGATCGAAGCCACAATCGATGGGAGACTTCTCTTGATGGGAAATGAGAAACTGATGAAGGATCGGGGAATTCCGCTCAATGGACTTTTAAAGAAGGCCGAAGAACTTTCCAATCAGGGAAAGACTCCCATGTTTGTGGCGCTTGATCAAAGGCCGGCGGGAATTATCGCCGTTGCCGATACCCTCAAGGAGAATTCGAAGGAGGCTGTAGAAGCCCTTCATAAGATGGGGATAGAGGTGGTCATGATCACCGGAGATAACCGGCGAACGGCTGAGGCCATTGCCAAACAGATTGGTATCGATCGGGTTCTGGCAGAGGTTTTACCGGAGGTGAAAGCAGATGAAGTGAAGAAGCTTCAGGTAGAAGGAAAGAAGGTCGGAATGGTGGGGGATGGAATTAACGATGCTCCGGCTCTGGCACAGGCTGATGTGGGAATTTCCATTGGAACTGGAACGGATGTGGCAATGGAATCATCAGACATTACCCTGATCAGCGGCGATCTAAGGGGAGTGGTGACAGCGATTGCCCTGAGCAGAGCGACGATCAGGAATATCAAACAAAATCTTTTTTGGGCTTTTGCATACAACACGATTCTCATCCCCGTGGCAGCAGGTGTCCTCTTTCCATTTTTTGGGATCCTTCTCAACCCCATTTTTGCAGCAGCTGCGATGGGGCTTTCTTCGGTAACAGTGGTAAGCAATGCTCTAAGGCTAAGGAGGTTTAAGCTTCCTCCAATCGTTTCCACAAGAAAATAACAGGGAATTCCAACCTCCAATATCACCAGCCTAGAAATCATGGACTTTTATGTATCGAAATAAAGATAGAGATTAAATTCAGCATCATTATGATCATAAAGCTTGATATCATAAAGTAGGAAATCTACGGAACCAATCGCGGGAGGTCGAATCCATGTTAAAGAGAAGGAATTTTCTAAAAGCCTTTGGGACCTTTTTGGCTTCAAGTGTTTCAGTCTTTTCAACTAGCCAAGTCTTCTCTAAGTCCGAGGACCATGGGGGGCATGGGACTCAACCCCATTCCCAACCACACGGGCATATGGGTGAGGCCATGACCGAATATGCTCCTGTGGCCTGGGCTGATCCTAAAATTCCCCTGTCTTCTCCTCCATCCCTTATGGGGAGGCAGATGGGCCGAGTCCATACCCTGAATGTACCCCCCCTCGGATACGAGATGGATGGGAATGTTAAGGTCTTTACTCTAATTGCACAACCAGTCGAAAGACTTCTCACTTCTGGGGGACCCCCTGACCCTGTCGTCTCAGAGGTCTGGCAGAGGAATAATCCTTTTGCTCATCATATGAATGTTCCCAAGGATGTCAAACTCTGGGGCTACAATGGATCAGTTCCTGGTCCGACGATTGAAGTGACACAGGGAGATCGGGTGAGGATCATCGTCAAAAATGAACTTCCGGAACCAACAAGCATTCACTGGCATGGACTTGAAGTTCCATTCGAACAGGATGGTGCTGGCGGGGAGAGTCAGCCTCCTATCCTTCCAGGGGATACCTGGGTCTATGAGTTTACCCTTCATCAAGTTGGCACTTTTATTTACCACTCCGGATATAACATGATGAAGCAGGATCACATGGGTTTGGGGGGCTTTTTTATAATCCAACCTAGAAATCCTGGACATAAAATAGATAGGGAATTTGCCATCATGCTCCAAGCTTATGCATTGCTTCCAGGGAATGAGGTCCCCAATCTTGTTACGATGGATTTCAACTGGTTCACTTTTAATGGAAAGGTCGCCCCGGATATCGAGGTGATGAGGGTCAAACAAGGCGAGAAGGTGCGAATCCGATTTTCCAATCTTACCATGGATAGCCACCCGATCCACATCCATGGCCATACTTGGAAGGTGGTGGGGACGGAAGGTGGTCCCATTCCTGAATCTGCTCAGTGGCCTGGTAATACCATCAACGTTCCTCCTGGAACGACCCGCGACGTCGAGTTCGTTGCTTTGAACCCAGGACTTTGGCGTTTTCACTGCCATAAACTGCACCACATCATCAATGCCCATGCGGATATCCCTATGGGAATTATGCCCCACGGAGGGATGTTTACTTTTGTCCATGTACTCGCCCAGAGGTGATGGAGGACCCACATTATATGAGGAGGTATGAAATGGAGGCCTTTAGAAACATCATAGGAGCACTTCTGGTTCTCTTCTTCATGGCTGGATGTGCCACGGTCAAGACGGATCAAGAATGGGGGAAACTCAAAGAGATAGCCTATGAGCGGTTTGGGGAGGAGATTGTATGGGAACAATCAGAAGCCGAGAAGCAGCGGACTCAGAATGAGGTAGCCCGCCTCCTTACCGATGGTCTTTCGAGACACGATGCGGTCCGAATTGCTTTGATGAATAATCGCCAACTTCAACAATCCTTTGAAAAGGTGGGTATTTCCAAATCCGATTTGGTCCAGGCTGGACTCTTCAGCAATCCGAGTCTGGACGTGCTCTTCCGATTTCCATCCGGTGGAGGCCGAACTAACATTGAAGCGACTAGTCTCCTTCCTCTTTCTGATCTTTGGCAGATTCCTTTTCGAAAAAAGGTAGCCGCCACTCGTTTGGAGGCAACGATCCTGCACACAGGACAGATCATGATAGAAACCGCTGCTGAAGCTAAAAAAGATTATGACGCGGTTAATTACTTGAAGAGGAGTGAGAAAGAAACCAAGGAAATCTTGCAGAAATTCCAGGAGATAAGGGATCAGGTGGATACGAGGCGAAATTTTGGATTCATGAGTGAACAAGATCTCTATCTTTCTCAGCTCATGGTCTTTGACGCAGAATTGGAGTTAGCCCGTATTCGAAATCAAATAGCCACAAGAAAGGCAAAACTCAACAGGGTGCTGGGGCTAAAATTATCACAGAATAATTATGAACTTGTCCCGGAAAAAGAGTGTGAGGAGTTCGCCCATCTTCCTGACTTAGAAACAGCGGTACGGCATGCCTTGGAACATCGCCTGGAGGTGCAGATGGCAAAATTTAGAATTCATCGGGCTGAGAGGGTACTCGAATTGGAGAAGAAACTAATCTTCAAGCATATTGGCCTTGGTGCCTCTTATGAAAAAGATGTTGAGGGAACCGAAGGATTTGGCCCGGCACTAGATATCCAACTCCCTCTTTTTGACCAGAATCAAGCACAGATTGCAAGGGCCCAATACGAAATTAGGCAGGAAAGGAAAAAACTCCAAGCTTTGGAAGATCAAGTTTGGGAAGAGGTGACTGGGGATTTGGAGGCCATTCGTCTCTTTGAAACTCGAAGGAGGTCGCTTCGGGAGCAGATCATCCCGCTACGGGAAAAGATACTGAAATATGCAGAAAAGTGGGTTAGTGCGATGCAATTGAACAGGCTTTACCTTCTAGAAGCCCAGAGAGGATTGTTGCAAAGCCGGCAGGAGTATGTAGAAGCTCTCATGGGGTTTCAGAATGCTTTAGTTGATTTGGAACTCCATCTTGGAGGGAAATTGCCGTGAGTTCAATGATGGAAATCTTCTCTATCATATGTTTAAATTTAGAAGTCCGTTTTATAATTTGTATGATGGTGAAAATAACAATGAGACCAAGGGGGGAGTAAAAACCTTGTAAGGAGAAGGAGAAAGAGATGGCAAAATTTTTTGAAGACAATTCGTTATCAATTGGCAATACCCCCTTGGTCAAGATCAACAAGATGGCTCAGGGACTCAAAGCTACAATTCTGGCCAAGATTGAGGGTCGGAATCCGGCTTATTCCGTCAAGTGTCGAATAGGTGCCAATATGATTTGGACTGCAGAAAAGCAAGGTCTGCTCAAACCTGGTATGGAGATCATTGAGCCGACCAGTGGAAATACGGGTATTGCCTTAGCCTACGTAGCTGCCGCACGAGGATATAGGCTAAATGTCACGATGCCTGAGACCATGTCGATCGAGCGGCGAAAAGTTCTCGTCATTTACGGTGCGAACATCGTTCTTACACCGGGAGCCAAGGGAATGAGAGGTGCTATAGAAGAGGCAGAGCGCATTGCAGCATCAAATCCTAAATATTTTATGCCCCAACAGTTTAAGAATCCTGCCAATCCGGAGATTCATTTTAAGACGACAGGACCTGAGATCTGGGAGCAGACAGATGGTAAAATAGACGTGTTCGTTTCTGGTGTAGGTACAGGAGGTACCATTACCGGCGTGTCGCGGTACATTAAAGGAGAGAAGAAAAAGAAGATTATCAGTGTGGGTGTGGAACCGGCGGAAAGCCCTGTGATTACGCAACGTCTCGCAGGGCAAGAGCTCAAGCCTGGACCCCATAAGATTCAGGGGATTGGAGCTGGATTCATTCCAGACACACTGGATCTGTCTATGGTCGATCGTGTCGAACAGGTTACGAGTGAAGAGGCGATTGAATACGCAAGGCGCCTTTCCCGGGAGGAAGGGATTCTTTCAGGCGTTAGTTGTGGTGCAGCCATTGCCGTGGCTCTGAGGCTGGGAAGGATGGATGATTTCAAAGGCAAGACCATTGTCAGCATCCTGCCCGATTCTGGCGAGCGGTATCTCAGCGGTCCCCTCTTTGAAGGGTTGTTTGACGAATCCGGTCTTCCTAGGATATAGTATTTAAACCTTAAGCCATGAAGAAGGGGGAGACGGAGATGATTTTTAGAAAGACGGTAAAATCAGTTTATGTAGGGATCTTAATTGTTTTCATCGTTTTTTTCAGTGTGAAACAGGTTTTTTCTGTTACGGAGGACGAAAAAAATAATATTGCTGTTTACGAAAAGGTGGCTGATGGGGTGGTCAATGTAACCAGTACGGCACTTCAAATGGATTTTTTCTTTAATGTTTTTCCAAGTCAAGGCTCCGGGTCCGGCTCCATCATCGATTCGAAAGGACATATTTTGACGAACCACCATGTTGTTGCTAACGCCCAAAAATTGGAGGTTACCCTGGCAGATGAGTCGAGATGGCCTGCGAAATTGATCGGATCTGATCCGGACAATGATCTGGCAGTGATCAAAATTGATGCTCCCAAGGAGAAATTAAAGGTGATCTCTATGGGAGATTCGAAAAATTTAAGAATAGGCCAGAAAGTTTTGGCTATCGGGAATCCTTTTGGCTTGGAGAGGACATTGACCACAGGAGTGATCAGTTCTCTCGGTAGGACTATTCGCTCTGAAGGTGGGTTTATGATAGAGGATGTGATCCAAACCGATGCAGCGATCAATCCAGGAAACTCTGGGGGTCCACTTCTTAATTCCCAAGGAGAAATCATTGGGATCAATAGTGCCATCATTAGTCCTTCGGGTGGAAGCGTGGGTATTGGTTTTGCCATCCCTGTTAATACTGCGAAACGTGTTGTTCCAGAGTTGATCGCTAAAGGTTATGTAGCGTATCCCTGGTTCGGGGCAAGCATTCAGTCTCTCTTTCCTGAGGTTGCGAGGTTTCTTAAACTCAAAGTTGAGCGAGGGGCAATGATTGCAGAAGTAGTAAGGGGTGGACCTGCGGATAAGGCCGGTTTGAAGGGGGGAGATCAAAGGGTTCAGGTTGGGAATATGATCATGGTCGTTGGTGGTGATATTATAGTGAAGGCAGATCAACGTGATGTGAAAACGAATGATGAGTTGATCCGATATATCCGTGAAAAGAAACCGGGGGATACCGTTACCCTTAAAGTGTACCGAAACAAAAAATTTCAAGACCTGAAGGTGGTTCTCGGGGAGAGACCGAGAAGGAGATGAGGTGATGGAAGGTCTATTGGCTCAATGGGGGCGAGATTATAACATGGGGCCAGGAATGATGTATGGATGGTGGGGTATGGGATGGATCCTCATGATCGTCATCTGGGGATTGATCGTTTTAGGTTTGATCTTCCTCATTCGCTGGCTAGTTGGAGTGACGAAAACTACAAAGACGGAAGAGTCTGCCCTCGATATCCTGAAGAAGCGCTATGCTCGCGGAGAGATTAATAAAGAAGAATTTGAACAGAGGAAAAGGGACCTGCTTTAAATTTCTTACTTCCCTCCATGAAAAAAAACTTCTATATTCAATGGCATATTACCAATTACTGCAATCTCCACTGTAAACATTGCTATCAGGACGATTTCTCAAAGGACAAGGACCTCGATTGGTCTGGACTTAAGAGGGTGACCGACAATATCCTTGCCACATTGAGTAGATGGAATACATCTGCCTGTATTCATCTTACAGGTGGAGAGCCTCTTTTGAAACCCGAACTGTTCTTACTTTTAGATTATTTAGATCAGAATCCTATCGTTGAAGAACTGGGTATCATCACGAATGGCCTTTCAATTGATAAGAAGATAGTGGAGAGGTTCTCAACTTTTTCTAAATTAAAGAAGGTGAAGATCTCCCTGGACGGATCGGATGCTGATACTAATGATTCTATCCGCCAGAAAGGGACTTTTGACAAGGTATTGCAGTCCCTTGCCCTGATCAATAAGGAAAAAAGATTTGAGATCATCTTAATGTTCACCGCAATGAAGCGTAATTATAAAGACTTTCCATCCTTCATCCGTCTCTGCCAGGATTTGGGGATGAATGGACTGATCCTGGAGAGATTCATTCCTCTGGGCAAAGGGAAAGGAATCATGGGAGAAGTCTTGGAGAAAGACCAATGGAGGGAGCTAATGGAAACGCTATTAGAATTCTTTTCTTCAGAGATAGAGGAGCGTGAACTTCTTCCTTACCAAGCACTTCAAATGATTTTCACGGGAGATGAGGCGGAATTATTAGGTGCCCCGTGCATCGTAGGAAGAGATGGAATTTGTGTCATGCCAGAAGGGACTGTTTTCCCTTGCCGAAGATTTCCTGTTTCAATAGGAGACCTTCTGAAAATCTCCTTGAAAGAGATCTGGGAGAAGTCAGAGATTTTGGAGCAGCTAAGGAGGAAGGAAAACCTGAAAGGTCGATGTGGACGTTGCGAAATGAAAGATTGCAGGGGTTGTCGAAGCCTAGCCCTCTCATTAAAAGGAGACTACCTTGAAGACGACCCGCACTGCTGGTATGATTCAACGACCTAAGGTGGTTTCGCTACCTCCAATAACTGAATTGTTTTTTGATGTCAGGGAATTCAGTCCCAATGGTGATATGGTGAGCACTGTCTATAATGGGAACTGTTCCTGGTGCAGCTAGCTCAAAGTTCATGCATGCCAAGTAGGTTCTATTGTTTTCTCATCTCCGATCAAACTTTGCTGATAGATTGATCCGGTGAAGGGCACCTTCGGATTTCAACAGCGATTCTCCCACTCAACTCCCTATTGACAAAAATGCTCCGAGGAAAAGGTTAAAATTGTATGATGCCATTTCGAAACCAGAAAATGACAGATGGAATAGTAGTTCGTGAGGGTTCCATCGATTCTGGAGATCATGAAAAAACATTGTTTAAATCATTCGGTTATGATATAAGATTTTTGCCTACATTTCATAGAAGGGTTGGGAGTTAATGGACATTAAAAAGATTATCAAGAAAATAGAAGAAACAGAAGTTCCCAAGGTCAACAAAGTGGCTGTGGCCTATTCGGGAGGGATGGATTCCTCGCTCGCCATCGAACTGCTCAGGCGAAAGTATAAGGCCAAGGAAATCCTTGCCATTACAATCGATGTAGGGCAGGGAGAGGAGGAGGTCCAAGAGAGCAGGAGAAAGGCGAAGGCGCTCAAGATCAAACCTCTCTTCTTCGATCTTCAAAAGGAATTCACGGAGGTCTGGGTCGCACGGGCCATCCAAGCCAACTCCGATTATTTGGGTTACCCCGTCTCGACATCTATGACCAGACAGATTGTGGCGAGGAAAGTGGCAGAAATTGCGCTCAGGGAGGGATGTGATGCAATTCTTGAGGGATCTAGTGGAAAAGGGAATGATCAGTATCGGATGCATAATGTCTTTAAAATGTTTGCTCCTAATCTAAAAATCCTTGTCCCTGTCAGGGACTTCGATTTGACACGATTGGAAGAAGAGGTTCTTTGTAAGGCATGGGGTGTTCCAGTGACGGAGATGATCACAGGAGGTGATGATAAGACGATGTGGTGTCGATCGATCGCCAGCGGTGCGATTGATCTCAATCAGCCCCTACCCGATGATATCTGGATGTGGTACCGGCCACCTGAGAAGGCACCCGGTCAACCTGTTTCCATCACGCTGGAATTCGAGAAAGGGATCCCTATCAAGTTGGACGGAAAACGGAGACCCCTTGGTGAGATCATCCCCGAACTGAATGAGATCGGTGGAGAACATTCGGTCGGTAAGATTGATATGTTCGAGGACGGAATCATGGATCTCAAGAGCAGAGAGATTTATGAAGCACCTGCAGCAACGATCATGCTCAAACTCCATCGTGACCTGGAACAATTCTGCCTGACTAAGGATGAAATCCAGTTTAAGAAAGGGATTGATCAGAAATGGGCCTACCTCATCTACCATGGGATGGCTTATCATCCTTTGAGATACGATCTCGACGCCTTCATTGAGGAGACTCAGAAGGTGGTTAATGGGAAATATAAGGTCAGACTCTATAAAGGGAACGTCGAGATCGTCTATCGAGAATCGAAAACAAGCCTTTTCTCACCAGAGATCCGATCCATTAAAGCGACCGGTTTTGATCAGAGGCGTTGCGCTGATGCTGCCTTCATTCGAGGGCTTCCCTTTGAGATCTTGGCCAAGAGAAAGAAGAGATAGAATATTCTTAAAAAAATTTTGAAGGCCGATCAAAAATATTCAGATGGAGTGCACCCGAAATGCTAAGCAATGAACCGTACACAGTAACACGTTGCGATGACCAGGCATGAGGGGATGCACCAGATGCCTGCCTACCGCAGGCAGGGATATTTTTCATTAGCCCTGGGAGATTCGTGATGAAGATTGAGAAGTTATGGGGGGGACGGTTCGAGGAGCTTCCCTCTAAGGAGATGGTCGATTTTCTTTCGGGAAGAGATGTCAAAGGCATTCCTCCCTGCGATGAAAAACTGATCCCTTATGACCTCTGGGGGAGTCAAGCCCATGTGATCATGCTCTGTCAACAAGGGATTCTCCCAAAACTCGATGGGAGAAAGATACTCAAAGGGCTAAGGGATTTGGAGTACCTCCATCAAAAAGGCAAGTTTGTGTTGGATGCCTCTAAAGAAGATGTCCACTCCAATATTGAGAGCTTTCTGATCGAGCAACTTGGAATCGAATACGGAGGGAAGGTCCATACCGGGAGGAGTCGAAACGACCAAATTGTTCTTGATATGCGGCTCTACCTCCGTGATCAGGCCTTGGAATTTGTGGCAGGATTGGTCAGCCTGATGGAATCGCTTCTCCATAGAGCCAAGGAACACCGTTTGACGATCATGCCTGGCTACACCCATCACCAGCATGCCGTGGCGACGACCTTTGGCCATCTCCTCCTCTCCTTTGCCGAAGCACTTCAGAGGGATGTCGAAAGATTTGTGCGCTGGGTTGATCTCTTTAACAAGAATCCTCTGGGAGCGGCAGCAGGTTATGGGACCTCTTTTAATCTGGATCGGCGGTTGACCTCAAATCTCCTTGGGTTTGACGGCCCCACAGAGAATGTGACGGATTCGATCACCCAGCGATGGGAGCCCGAGTTGGAACTGGCTTATGCCGTAGCCGTCATGATGGATCATCTTTCCACGATGGCTCAAACTATGATCCTTCTGTCCACTTGGGAATTTAATATGGTTCGATTGAACGATCGACATTGCACCGGCAGTTCCGTCATGCCCCAGAAGCGAAATCCCTGTTCCTTGGAGGTCATTAAGGCGAAAACCTCCTTTGCTCATGGAGTAGTCGTCAGCCTCCTCTCCGCCGGAAAAGGTCTCTTCATGGGATATAATCGGGATACGCAATGGACGAAATATTGGGTCATGGATTTAGTAGAAGAATCGAAACCAACCCTCTCTGTCATGAGAGATGTCATACGACTCCTCCAGGTTAATAAGGCTCAGATGCTTGAGCAGGTTCAAGAGGAGTTTGCAGCTGCGACCCCTTTGATGGAGTGGTTAGTTAGTCACCATTTTTTACCTTTGCGGAAGGCGAAAATGGTCATGGAGAAGGCGGTCAAATACTCTGAGCAAGAAGGGAGGGGAAAGATCTCCTACCAGAGCTTGAAGAAAGCTATCGATGAGATGAAGATTAAGATCGAGACCTCGGAACAGGATGTGGAGAGAGTCCAGAGACCCGAAAGAATATTGACTCAGACCCGGTCCATTGGAACGCCTTCGGAGAAGGGGACAAAAAAGAATATGGCTTCTCTCCTTAAAAGAATAAATAGCAGCAGGGGTTGGTTGGCCGGCAAGAGAAGAAAAATTCAGAAGGCAAAGGAGCTGCTTTCGAAGATGGAGAAAGAGTTAGTTAAATCTAGATGAAAAAAAGATTAAGGGACTTTTAGATCTCAATGGAATTATGAACCCGAGGAAGATGTTTGACCGAGAACCCAAATAGGATTGCAGATGGCAGGTCGTAGATTGCACCTGCCTGCGGTAGGCAGAGGCGGGGACCAGCGTATTTGGCATTTAAGTAAAGGAAGGAGGGAAATATGGGCAAATTAGAAGGGACCATCAAATCGGAAATTGTACGCTTGGCAAAAAGGGAGATACGAAAAATCTCTGCTCCAATGGGCAGGGATGTACGGTCCGTGAAGAGTATCGTTTCGAGGCTTCGCAAATCGGTCTTTGCGCTCGAGCGATTGACCGCCGAACAGCAGAAAGAGTTAGGGGTGGGAAAGAGACGATTAGAAGCGACACCGGAAGAAGTAAAGAAATCCCGTTTCTCCCCACGTTTGATTCGAAGCCTTCGCAAAAATCTGGGTATCTCTCAGAGGGAAATGGCGTCCCTTACCGGCGTCACGGTTGGGGCGATCTATCAGTGGGAGAAAGGGCTCTTTGAGCCAAGGGGGGAAAAGAAGGGGATCCTCGTAGCCCTTAGGAAACTTGGTCGGCGGGATGTAAGAAAACTTCTCGAGGAGAAGGGGTCTCAAATGGCCGAGAAGAAGGTTCGGAGGCCTAGGGGTAAGAAGGGCAAGAGGACTGCAAGGAAATAACGTCTTTCTCTTCCATGATCCAGTTCAATTTTTTACTTTTCATTTTTCTGGCCATTTTTTTACTACGGTCTGGCGCACAGCTATACCTCAACCGGCTTGGTTCCCGAAATTTTTGAGGACATAATAGATGGAGAGAAGCTCGGAAAAATTTCAGCCTATACTGTGGATTCTGACCGTTTCCACATGATTGCCACGTTGACAAACCAGGGGCTCTATCTGGCTATATTGCTATCCGGTTTTTTGCCCTGGCTTGTTGAGATCATCCAATCTTGGGAGTGGGGACTGGTTGTTGAGGGGTTGGTTTTTTTTGCTATTCTTTCTTTGTTTACAAACCTTTTTCGCATTCCTTTCAGTTTTTATGAGATTTTTGTAATCGAAGATCGCTATGGCTTTAACACGACGAGCGTTAAGACTTGGATTTCAGACCTGCTTAAGAACATAATCATTTTAACCATCCTGGGCGGTCTGATCCTTTGGCTCCTTTTGAGTTTGATCGTTCATGGGGGAAAGACCTGGTGGGTATGGGGATGGATATTGGTGGGCGGTTTTGAACTGTTGATGTTATGGCTGTATCCCCTGATGATTGCCCCTCTGTTCAACAAATTTGAGCCGATTGAGAACATAGGGTTGGAACAACGGATCAAGACTCTAATGGAGAAGGTGGGCCTCCGGGTTAAAGGGGTTTTCAAGATGGATGCAGGTAAGCGGAGCAAACACACGAATGCCTATTTCACTGGAATTGGTAAAACCAAACGGATCGTCCTGTTTGATACGCTACTGGCATCCCATCCTGAGGAAGAAATCTTGGCTGTTTTGGCTCATGAGGTGGGTCACTGGAAGGAAAGGCATGTACTAAAACAAATCATCATTCTGGAAATATTGTCGTTAGTCATTTTTTATGGGGTGGCCAGACTCTTGAATTGGCCTCTGCTTTACCAAACCTTTGGATTTCGGGAGAGTATGGCCTATACCGGCCTGTTTCTGGCTGGGGTCCTGCTGGGTCCCCTCGGCTACTTTGCCCAACCACTCGAGTCCGCCATTTCCAGAAAGTTTGAGCGCGAGGCGGATGACTTTTCATTGGAGTTGGTGAAGGCGACAGAACCAATGCGCAGTGCCCTTAGGCGGTTGGCTGCCGATAATTTGGCGAATTTGAG
>SMTZ1_10001727_pt1 | contig 22085 bp, 20 predicted proteins | sample DeeMarSWOR136_30_FD_25667 | JGI IMG/M metagenome (IMG submission 25667) | reverse complement strand
GCCGCCGGCGGGTTGGCCGCCGGAGTCGATCTCGACAACGTGGTGCGCGGTCTTGAAGCCACCGACCCGGTGCCCGGTCGACTCAATAGTGTCGACTGCGGCCAGCCCTTTGCCCTCTACGTCGACTACGCTCACACCCCGGATGCAATCGCCCGGTTGTGCGAGACGGTGCGGGAAGTCAACGACGGACGTTTGCTCGTGCTGTTCGGCTGCGGCGGCGATCGCGATAAAGGCAAGCGCCCGCTCATGGCTAAGGCGGCGGTCGAGAACGCCAGCCACGTCGTGGTGACGTCGGATAATCCGCGCTCGGAAGAACCCGAGGCCATTATCGAGGACATCAAGCCCGGTCTGAGCGGCCGCGATTTTGAGATCGTGGTCGATCGGCGACAGGCGATCGAGACCATTCTCAGGAAAGCCGGGCCGGGCGACGCCGTCGTGCTGGCCGGTAAGGGTGTCGAGAGCTACCAGGAAATCAAGGGTGAGCGTCACCCGTTCAGCGATATCGAAGAGGCCGGAACGGTTCTGGCCGGCATGGGCTTCACCAAATCAGGAGCGGTCGAGGAGAGGTGATTAGCTTGCGTTTCGATCAGCTCGTAACTATAACCGGCGGTCAGCTTCGCACCGCTGAGCACCGCCATCGCACCTTCACCGGCGTATCCCAGGATAGCCGGACGGTTGAGACCGGCCAGTTGTTCTTTGCCATTCGCGGTGACCGTAACGACGGCCACCAGTTTATCGACCAGGCGGTGTCACGCGGCGCGGCCGGTATCGTGTCGCAAACCGGGTTCTTTGTCGAACGACCCCTGCCGCCCCATACGGCTGTCCTTGAAGTGCCCGATACCCATACGGCGATGCTGCATCTGGCCGGTGAATATCTCCTCTCCCTCAAGGCTAAGCGTCTCGGTATCACCGGTTCGAACGGCAAGACCACGACCAAAGAATTCGCCTTCCGCCTGCTGAGCGCGCGCGACCGCGACATCTACCGCTCACCGGGCAATTTCAATAACCTCTTCGGTATTCCCCTGGCCTTGTTCTCGATGCCGACCAGCACCCGGCTGGCGGTGCTGGAGATGGGCATATCGACGCCGGGAGAGATGGCGCGGCTGGCAGCGCTGGTCAGACCGCATCTTTTGGCCGTGACCAACGTCGGCCCGACCCACCTTGAATTTCTGGGAACGGTCGAGGCCGTGGCCCGCGAAAAACTACAGGCCATGAAGTACGCGGAGCCTGACGCCGCCCTGATCGTGAACGCCGACGATCCGGTACTGATGGCCGAAGCTCGGCGCGTGCATGATCGGCCGATAACCTTTGCGGTCGCTGCCGAGGCTGACTACCGGCCCGATTCGATACGGCCGGTCGACGGCGCCACGGCCGTCCTGATCGAAAGCCACACCTTCCGCCTGCCGCTTTTCGGTCAGTACCAGGTTCAGAATCTTCTGGCCGCCTACGCCATCGCCCGGACGGTCGGTTGTCGCTTTGATGACTTCGACACGGAGTCGATCGAGTTGTCCACGGCGTCGATGCGCGGGGAGACGATCCGGGCTGGAGAGATCACATTCATCTCCGACTGCTATAATGCCAACCCGGAGTCGGTCAAAGCGGGATTGGCGTCGCTGGCGCAGGTGCCGAGCGTCGGGCGCAAGGTTGTTATCCTCGGCGACATGCTGGAGTTGGGTGAGGCCTCTCCCGCTTACCATCGTGAGATCGGCCTTGCCCTGGGTGCCTGTAGATTCGATCTGGTTATCGCGGTCGGGCCGCTTTCAACCAACCTCAGGGACGGTGCAGGAGAAGCCGGGGTGGCCGCCGAAAGCCTGCACCATTTCAGCCATGCCCGAGCCTGCGCGGAAGCCATCAAAGATCTGCTCCAGCCGGGCGACTTGGTCTATCTGAAAGGCTCGCGCGGCATAGGTCTCGAAACCGTTCTGAAACAGTTCCCGCAGGAAGAGGGGAGGTCCTGATGTTTTACCACCTGCTGTACCCGCTGTCCCAGCACATCTCAGGACTGAATCTCTTCCGCTATATCACCTTCCGCACCGCCGGTGCGACTGCCACGGCTATCTTCATCTGCCTGATTCTCGGCCCGTTATTCATACGTCTGCTCAGGAAATACCAGGTGGCGGAACGAATTCGTGAGGAAGGCCCGGCCACCCACAAGAAGAAGGAAGGTACTCCGACCATGGGCGGGCTGATCGTTCTGGCCGGAATCGTGATCCCTACTCTTCTGTGGGCCAACCTGACCAACTACTACGTGCAGGCGGTCCTGTTCGTGACAGTCTGGCTGGGGGCGATCGGGTTCATGGATGATTATCTCAAGGCGATCAAACGTCAGCCGAGGGGCCTGGTGGCCCGCAGGAAGATGATCGGCCAGGTGCTGCTCGGTCTTCTTTTCGGCCTCAGCCTGCTGTTCCTGGCGCCCGACGGGCAATACGACGGCACGACCGGGATTCCGTTCTTCAAGAATTACGTCCTGATCCTGGGGGCGTTCTATGTGCCCTTCGTAATTCTGGTTATTACCGGTGCTTCTAATGCGGTGAACCTTACCGACGGTCTGGACGGTCTGGCGATTGGGTTGTGCGGGCTGTGTTTCATCGCCTTCGGCGGCATCGCCTACCTGACCGGTCGCCTCGACTACTCGCAGTACCTGCAGATCGACTATATCCCCGGTTCGGGTGAACTCGCCGTCTACTGCGGAGCGGCGGTCGGATCGACCCTCGGATTTCTCTGGTTCAACTCCCACCCGGCGGAAGTGTTCATGGGCGATACCGGCTCGCTGGCCCTGGGCGGTGCGCTCGGTTCCATCGCCATCCTGCTGAAGAAAGAACTGTTGTTGGTGATAGTCGGCGGGGTCTTTGTGCTGACCGCTCTTTCGGTCATCATTCAGATCTTGTCTTACCGCTACCGAGGGGGGAAGCGCGTTTTCAAGATGGCCCCGCTGCATCACCATTTCGAATTGATCGGCTGGCCCGAGTCCAAGGTCGTGGTCCGCTACTGGATCGTCGGCGCTCTCTGTGCCCTGGCCACTCTGGCGACATTGAAGATACGATGACGGTTGAAGAACGCATAAGAGGCAGAAAAGTCGGCATCGTCGGCATGGCCCGTTCGGGCGTGGCCGTCGCTCGCCTGGTACAGACGCTGAAAGGCAGCCCGTTTGTTTCGGACAGCGCCCCGACCGACAAAATATCCGCCCGGTGCACCGAGTTGAGCAATCTGGAAGTCCCGTTTGAGGCCGGCGGTCACACCGAAAAGCTGCTCGCCTGCGACTACGTGGTGGTGTCGCCGGGTGTGCCTCTGAATATCAGCATCCTTGATCAGGCCCGGGGAAAAGGCCTCCCGATCTTCTCGGAAATGGAAGTCGCCTCGTGGGTCTGTCCGGGTCCGATTGTCGCGATCACCGGCGCCAACGGCAAGACTACCACCACCACTTTGCTCGGCGAGATCATGACCGCGGCCGGGTTCGATACCCACGTCTGTGGCAATATCGGTCGCCCGCTGGCGGACGTGGTGGGGTTGATGAAAGCGGACTCGGTGGCCGTGCTGGAAGTGTCGTCCTTCCAGCTCGAAGCCATCTCCGAGTTCCGGCCCCATGTCGCGGCTATCCTGAATTTGACGGCCGATCATATCGATCGCCACGGCAGTTTCGAGGCCTACAAGAAGGCCAAGTACCGCATCACCGAGAATCAGGGCGAGGACGACGTCCTGGTGCTGAATCGCGACGACGCCGAATCAATGGCGGACAACCCGGCCTCACGCGCCCGTAAGGCGCTGTTCACTACCGGCTCCGACCGGGGCTGTTACTCGTTCGTGTCCGATGGCTGGCTCTGGACGCAGGCAGGCGGCGAACCCCGGAAGGTCATCGGGTGCGAGGACATCGCTATCAAGGGACCTCACAACCTCCAGAATTCCGCTGCGGCCGTGACCATGGCCGCCCAGTTTGGCGTTGAGTCTCAGGTGATGGCGCGGGTGCTGGCGAGCTTTCCCGGGGTGGAACACCGTCTGGAAAAAGCCGGAGTGGTGGCGGGCGTGACTTTTATCAATGATTCCAAAGCGACCAACGTCGATTCGGTCCGGTATGCCCTCAGATCGGTGGACACACCCATTTATCTGATCCTCGGGGGACGGGACAAAGGCGGCCGGTTCGGACTGCTGGCCGAAACCGGTCGCGACAAGATAAAAGGCATCGTCGCCATCGGCGAGGCGCGCGGGAAGGTCTATGAGGCGCTCGGGCGCATCTATCCGATTCAGTTTGCCGATACCCTTGAGGATGCGGTGCGCACCTGTTTCGAGACCGCGCATCCGGGTGAGACCGTGCTGCTGTCGCCCGGCTGCGCCAGTTTTGACATGTTCGACAACTATGAACATAGAGGGCGGGTCTTTAAAGAGACCGTCCTGGCTTTGAGGAACGGAAAGAACCTGGATGAGACGGTTAGGCGTTAAAGCGGCGATCGACGAACGCCTGTTGACGGCCTATCTGCTGGCCCTCCTCGCCGGTTTGATCATGGTGTACTCGGCCTCGTCTATCCTCGCGGAGAGCCGGTTCGGATCGCAGTGGTTCTTCTTCCGCCAGCAGGCGCTCTGGGCGGTGCTGTCGCTCATCGCTATCTGGGTCATCAGTCGCGTCGACCTGCGGAGACTGGCCGTCTACTCGGCGCCGGGACTGCTGTTCACGCTCCTGTTGTTATCGCTCGTCTTCCTGATGCCGACCCGCAACGGTTCGCACCGCTGGTTGTTTCTGGGACCGCTCACTTTCCAGCCCTCGGAGCTGTTCAAGTTTCTGACGATACTGTATCTGGCATTCTCTCTTTCCAATTCCAAACGCAACCTGGCCAATTGGAAACAATTGCTCTTTCCGTACGCACCGATCATCGGCCTCGGTTTGATGTTGATACTCCTCGAGCCTGATCTCGGCACGGTGATCGTCGTGTTTCTGGCCGTGCTGGGGATGTTCTTCCTGGCGGGCGCCCGGCTCTTCCATCTCGCCCTGGCGGTCGTTCCGCCGGCCGCAATCGGCAGCCTGCTGGTCTTCGTGGCCGGATATAAGAGAGCGCGCATAGATGATTACCTGTCAGCCGTCTCGGACCCGCTTAGCGGAAGCTACCAGATCAAGCAGGCGGTGTTGACGTTTGGCTCCGGCGGTCTGTTCGGCACCGGTTTGGGCGACGGCCGGCAGAAACTCTTCTTCTTGCCCTATCCCCATACTGACTTCATTCTCGCCACGATCGGGGAGGAGCTTGGCTTTCTCGGTCTCATGGCCGTGCTGGGCGCACTTTTCTATCTGCTGTGGCGCGGGTGGCGCATCGCTCTGCATCAGCCCGACCGGTTCGGTTTTCTGCTGGCAGCCGGTATGACCTGGTCGCTCTTTGTCAACATCGCTGTCAACGTCGGCGTCGTGACTTCGCTTCTTCCGGTTACCGGCCTGGCCCTGCCTTTTCTCTCCTACGGCGGATCGTCGTTGCTGATGTCGAGCGCTGCGGTCGGAGTGTTGATCAACCTGTCGCGGAGGGTGGTACGATGATCCCCGCGCTGAGGTCGATCAGTCTGGTATTTGCCGGCGGCGGCACCGGAGGACATTTCTTCCCGGCCGTGGCGGTCGCCGATCGCATCGGCGATTTGGTCGGAGAGGCGTGCGAAACGAAGATCGTCTTTGTGGGGACGACCCGCGGGATCGAATATCGGCTGCGCGAAAGCCTTGACTACCCGCTCCATTTGATCAATATCCGCGGGCTGGTCCGCTCGTTCACGCTGAAGAATCTGGCGGTGCCGTTTCTGATTATCCGGGCGTTGGGGCAATCGCGGTCGCTGTTGAAAGGCTGGGCTCCCGATCTGGTGATCGGCACCGGAGGCTATGTTTCATGGCCGGTCATGCGCATGGCGGCGTTGATGAAAATCCCCGGCGTGCTGCAGGAGCAGAACTCCTATCCGGGCGTGGCTACCCGCCAACTGGCCGGACGGGTATCTCGTATCTACCTCGGCTTCGACGAAGCACGCCGCTTCCTGCCGGACCGGGCCCCGGTCGTAACCACCGGCAACCCGGTGCGAAGGTCGGTGATCGGCGGTGATCGCCGCCAGGCTCAGGAGCATTTCAAACTCGATCCGGCCCGTAGGACTATTCTGGTGCTGGGCGGGTCGCAGGGAGCGCGGTCAGTCAATCAAGCGGTGTCGCGCAGCCTCGCGGCCGGCTCACTTTCGGACTCGTATCAACTGCTCTGGCAGACCGGCCCGCACGACTACGATGACATACGTCGACAGCTCGGGGACACTTCCGGCGCACCAACGGTCTTTCCCTTCGAGAATCGGATGGACCTGGTATATGCCGCCGCCGATATGGTCATCGCCCGGGCGGGCGCGATCAGTCTGGCCGAGATCGAGGCCAACGCTCTCCCCGCGCTGCTGATTCCGTACCCATTCGCGGCCGGGGACCATCAGAGAAAGAACGCCCGGGCCAGTGTGGCGCGCGGCTTCGCCGAGATGATCAATCCCGACGATCTGGAAAGTGCCGATCTGATCGCGCGTGCCGTCGCGATGATGGACGATGGCCGGGTGGACTCGATGCGCGAAAAACTGAAACAGCATACGGCCGGGAAGAAACCGGCGGTCGATGTGATAGCGGAAGATATTGTCAGGCTGGTAGCCGGAAAGCAGGAGGCGGCCGTTGATCGTACAGCAACCGGTACGTGAAGAAGCGATCAGGTTCGTAAGTGACAAGATGATGTTCGGCAGATTCAAGCGGCTTCACTTCGTGGGCATCGGCGGCGCCGGTATGTCCGGTATCGCTGAAATCCTTCACAACCTGGGGTATGCCGTAACCGGATCTGATTCCACGCCCAGTGAGGTTACCGAGTATTTGCAGAGGCTTGGGATCGAAATTCGCGAAGGCCATCAGGCGGAGAATCTCGATCGCGCCGACGTGGTGGTGATTTCATCGGCCATCGCACGGGACAATCCCGAAGTGGCGGCGGCTCGTGAGCGGGGTGTGCCGGTGATCAAGCGAGCCGAGATGCTGGGCGAGCTGATGCGTTTGAAGTTCTCGGTCGGAATCGCCGGGACCCACGGCAAGACCACCACCACCTCGATGGTCGGTCGCATCCTGCAGGCGGCGGACCTCCATCCGACTCTGGTGGTAGGCGGCATTGTCACCGAGCTGGGCACCGGTGCCTCGCTCGGCAAGGGGGACTACCTGGTGGCCGAAGCCGACGAGTACGACCGCTCGATCCTGGCCATGTTCCCCAGCATGGCGGTGGTCCTCAATATCGAGCCGGATCACCTCGACTGCTACGCCGATATGGATGACCTCCGCGACGCTTTTCTGCAGTATATCAACCGGGTGCCGTTTTACGGCCTGGCGGTCGTGTCGGCTGACGATCCCAACCTGCAAAGTCTGAGACCCCGGATATCGCGTCCCTACGTCACGTTCGGCTTCGGCCCGGACGCGGATTACCGGGCGGTTGATCTCAGGCCCCTCAATGGCGGTACGGTGTTTTCGGTTTTCCGTCGCGAAGAACTCCTCGGCGAAACCCGGCTTAACGTACCCGGACGGCACAACGTGGCCAATGCCCTGGCAGCGGTTGCGGCAGCCTGTGAACTCGAAGTTCCATTTACCACAAGCGCGGCCGCGCTCGCCGGTTTTCGCGGGGTGTCGCGCCGCTTTGAAGTCATCGGCGAAGCCGGCGGCGTGCTGGTGATCGACGACTACGCTCACCACCCGACCGAATTGCTCGCTGTTATAAAGACCGCCAGAGAGACCTACCACAGACGCCTGATTGTCGTTTTCCAGCCCCATCTCTTCACGCGCACACGCGACTTTATCGATGATTTCGCCGCGGTCCTGGCTGAAGCCGACCATTGCATCCTGACCGACATCTACCCGGCGCGTGAAGAACCGATCCCCGGGATTACGTCGAAGCTGATAAAAGAAAAAGCGGCCGCCCGAGGAGCCACGAATTTCAGCTATGTCGGGGTGAAGGAGAACGCGCTGGATGAAATCGAACGCCTGGCGCGCCCCGGCGATCTGGTAATGACGATCGGAGCCGGGTCAATAACGCATATCAGGCGACAGATCCTCGAAAGGCTGGCAGCAAAGTGAGACCGTTGTCGAAGCGCACAAGGTTGATTCTGTTAGCGGTACTGGTTTTTGCCGCCGGCCTGACGGCCGTGGTCGAGTTCGGCGGCTGGCATAAACTCGACGCCGTGACACTCGACGGAAAAGAGATCAATAATCCCGGCCGGCAGCTCGGGTTGGATCCATCGAAATCGGTACTCAAACAGCCGCTGGAGGATGCCGCGGCGCTGTTGCTGGCAAGTGGGAAGACCGCCCGGGTGGATATCGATATAGATTTGCCCGGAAGCCTGAGGATCCGGACCAACCGCTTCACCCCCATCTGCCTGGTGCTCGATCGCGCCAGCGGGAGGATGCTCGGACTCAATTACTCGGGCCGGGCCGTGCCTTTACCTCGCGAATTCCAGGACTGGGAAAACCCGGTCATTACCGGTGTCAACGCCGGGCGGATTTTCGAACCGTGCGATGATCCCCGGGCGGGCGTGATTGTTCCCCAGCTGGAACAACTCGCCGATGAGAACCGCGAACTGTACCGCCTGATCGATGACATCGACCTGAGCGCCGAGCACCACGCCACGGTCACCATCTCCGGGCTGCCTTACCGGCTTAAGGTGAGCGCTGAAGGATTCCATAGACAGATCACCGGTTTTTTCCGGTTTGTCGAGACTTACGAGACCGAAGTGGATTCGGCCAGGACAGTTGATCTCAGGTTTACCGACCTGATCGTGCAGGAAAACAGGAAACGTTGACATGGCCGCCGAGAACATAGTCGCCTCCCTGGACATCGGCACCACTAAAGTGGTCTGTGTCATCGGTGAGATGGATGACGAGGGAGCGGTCTACGTGGTCGGACACGGCATCGCTCCGGCGGAAGGGCTTCGGCGGGGTGTCGTGGTCGATATGGATAAGACGGTCAAGTCGGTCGGCCAGGCGGTCGAGGACGCGCAGCTGGTATCCGGAATCGAAGTCGACCGGGTCACGGTCGGCATCGCCGGCGAGCACATCCGCTCCATAAACAGCCACGGCGTAGTGGCCGTCAGCCGGTCCGACAACGAGATCACGGCCGCTGATGTGAAACGGGCGATCGAGGCGGCGCGGACGGTGGCTATCCCGGTCGATCGCGAGATCATTCATGTCGTGCCGCAGACTTTCTCCGTCGATGATCAGTCGGGAGTTCAGGACCCGGTCGGTATGACCGGCGTGCGGCTGGAGGTCGAAGCCCATATCGTCACGGCTTCGGTGACCTCGGCGCGTAACATCTATCGCGCCCTGGAACGCTGTCAGCTCGGAGTCGAGCATATCGTGCTGGAGTCGCTGACCCTGTCGCATGTCCTTCTGACCGAGGATGATCGGGAGGCCGGCTGCGTCCTGATCGATATCGGCGGCGACATCACCAACGTGTCGACCTTTTTCGATAACGCCATCCGTCATTCGTCGGTGGTGCCGCTGGGCGGGCGCAACGTCACCAATGATATCGCCATCGGCCTGCGAACATCCGTGTCCCAGGCGGAAGATCTGAAAGTGGCGCACGGTGCCGCTCTGACGTCGCTGGTCGATCCGTCGGAGATGATCGAAGTTCCCGGCGGCGGCAGTCGACCCGACAAGGAAATCTCGCGCAACGTTCTGGCCTCGATTATCGAGCCCCGGATGGAGGAGGTTTTCTCTCTGGTGGCGCGGGAATTAAGACAGGTGGTCGCTCCGGACCGACTTACCTCCGGGGTCATCCTCACCGGTGGTGGGGGGCTGCTTCCCGGGGTGATCGAACTGGCCGAACAGATTTTTGATATGCCGGCGCGTTTGGGCGAGTTGAGGGGGCCCGCCCACGTGCCGGACGCGCTGAGACCGCCCGGCTATGCGGCCGGACTTGGTCTGATGATGTATGGACTCACGGCCGAACCGGGCGTTTCCCCGCAGGGCGGGAAGGTTCGTTCGTGGCTGAGTCGGATAGAAAGCTGGATAACGAAGAAAATGTAACGGGTAGATGGATCTATAATGAGTTCAGGAGGAACTATGTGTGACAGAAGACACCAGTTTAACTTCGCCGACGATTTCGTCGGCGTGGCCAACATCAAGGTGGTCGGGGTCGGTGGAGCCGGCGGCAACGCCATCAATCGGATGATCGCCTCCGACCTTAAGGGTGTGGAGTTCATCGCGGTCAACACCGACGCCCAGGTGCTGGAACAGAACCGGGCCGAGAAGCGGGTTCAGATCGGGAGCGGTGTCACCAACGGCTTGGGCGCCGGGGCCAATCCCGATATCGGACGTCGAGCCATGGAAGAAAGCCGGCAGGAGGTCGCGGATCAGGTCGGCCAGCCCAACCTGGTTTTCATAACCGCCGGCATGGGTGGTGGCACCGGCACCGGTGCGGCCCCGATCGTGGCCGAGATAGCCAAAACGGCCGGGGCGTTGACGGTTGCCATCGTGACCAAACCGTTTCGTTTCGAGGGCCGCAAACGGATTCAGCGGGCCGAGGACGGCCTGGACGAACTCAAGTCCAAAGTGGACACGCTGATTACCATCCCCAACGAACGCCTGCTTGAGATTGTCGATAAGAACACCACCCTGTCTAACGCCTTCGCGACCGCCGATGAAGTTCTGCACCAGGCCACCAAGGGGATCTCCGACCTTATCACGATACCGGGCCTGATCAACTGTGATTTCGCTGACGTCCGCACGGTCATGCTCGAGATGGGCAACGCGCTCATGGGTACGGGTTGCGGCGAAGGCGAGGAGCGGGCGATCGATGCCGCCCAGCAGGCGATCTCTTCTCCGCTTCTGGAATCAATCTCGATCGCGGGAGCCAGGGGAGTGCTGATGAACATCACGGGCGGCGAGGATATGACGCTGCATGATGTCAACTCGGCCACGACGCTGATCTACGACAAGGCCGGTGACAACGCCAATATCATCTTCGGTGCCGTGGTCGACCCGGCGATGAACAACAAAATGCGGGTGACGGTCATCGCCACCGGTATAGGAAAGGAAGAACCCGAAGCTAAACTAAAGCAGGAGGTCCGGGGGAAGGTGACGACCCAGCCGGGCAAGGCGATGTCGCTCTTTCCGGAGGAGGCGATGCAGCCCTTCCCGCATCGTCGCGTGGTCACTGCTCCGGAGGCGGTAGCCTCGGTCAGCGCGGTGGACTCACCCCAAAACGGTGAAACTGCGGATGACGGTGGCAACGGACACGGCTGTACCGTCAGGCCGCGCAGCCGGGTGCCGGTTTTCTCTGAGGAGGACCGGACTATCCCGGCCTACATCCGGAGACTTGAGGACAACTGAGGCCACTGATTTGAACTGACCTTTACATACCTTCCGGCCGCGTGCCGGGAGACAAACATAGAGCGTGCAGCTCTATTGGTTCCTCCACCGTGCCGCCGGTTAAACTACCCTGCCGGCGGCATTTTTATGCCTGCCGGCGAAGGCGAGTAGTGGTGTGGCTCCCCCACTTTCTGGTCAGGCACCGATACACCGGGCCGGCCGCCTCCTGTAATGCCATGTAAATGAGTGACATAGCAAGGCGCCCCGACGGCACGGAGCTTGCACCCGGACCTGTCGGACCTGAAACGCGCAACCGCGCAAGCAAAGGGGCAGGAATATGGCCATTAGCATTCGAACCGATCTCGGCTCTTCGATTACGGTCTTCGGGCTCAACCGCAATCTGAACGATACTTATGCGGCGCTGGAGAGACTCGCCACGGGCAAACGGATTAACCACGCCAAAGATGATCCGGCCGGACTGGTGATCTCAAAACAACTGCAGAGCCAGATCGCCTCCTTGAACCAGGAAATCGAGAACCTGTCAGCCAACATCGGCAAGTACCAGACGGTCTCGGCGTCGGTCATGGAACTGCGTGACGATTTGACGGAATTGCGTTCGCTGGCCGTCGGTGCCGCCAATAGTGCTTATAATGACGAGGATGTCCAGGCCGCCTATGCCACGGCCGCCGAGAGCATCGTGAATAGCTACAACCGCACCATAGCCAACGCCCACTATAATGGGATGCCTACGCTCGATGGTTCCGAGGGATCGCTGGCCTCGGTGACCGAACTCCCGGACATCGACCTGTCCAGCGCCGAGGCCGCCGTGGCCTCGCTGGAGAAAATCGACACGGCCGCATCCGAACTGGACCAGATCATGATCGACCTCGGAGCCACTCAGAGGCACGATCTGGAATCCCGCCGCCAGTCGCTCGAAGTCACCCGGCAGAACCTCCAGGCGGCTGAATCGGCCATCACCGACGCTGATTATGCGATGGAGATGTCAAGGTTCACGGCCGGACTGATCCGCACCCAGACGTCGCTGGCCCTGCTCGGCCACAGTTTCATGACTCACAAGGGCACACTCTCGCTGCTGTCGAGGTAGTCCCCTGTACGAGGGCCATAGGAGCGGCCCGGTTTTGGGCTGCCGGAGCCCGGTCTTCGGCAGCCCTTTTTTGCGGGCACTCGGCGATTTTACACAGAAAAGCCGCCCGGGGGGCGGCCCTATGTTATTATTTGCCAATATCTTATGTGGTCGGCTGAGGAGCCCGGCCCTTCTGGGTCGCCTTGATTACCTTGCCGCTTTTCAGGCACGAGGTACAGACGTAAATCCGCTTGGGGGTGCCGTTGACCAGAGCGCGGACGCGCTGAAGGTTGGGCATAAAACGCCGCTTGGTAACGTTGTGAGCATGGGAAACGCTGCGGCCGAAAATCGGTCGTTTCCCGCAAATTTCACATACTCTAGCCATCTCTGAACCTCAATTCCGCAACAAATGCAGTTTGCCAATCTAAACCTTATCTCGGAAAAGGCAAGGACTTTCTTGACCCCGGACCTTCTCCTCCAAAGGTTCCTCGGGCTGGTGATTTTCGTTGAATTATAGTAACTTGGAACCTTAGATTCCGAGCTTCCTAAGAGATAGACAGGACCGAGGAATACCGATGCTGGATATGAAGCTCATCCGCGAGCACCCTGAACTGGTCGGGGCCGCGGCAATCAACAAGAACCAGGACTGTGATATCGATCAGGTTCTGGCCCTGGACGAGCGACGCCGCGAGATCATCCGCGGCGTGGAAAGGCTCAAGGCCGAACGCAACCGGGCCTCGGCCCGGATTGCGGTTAAGAAGAAGGCCGGCGAGAATGCCGACGAGGTGGTCGAAGCCACTCGAAAGCTGGGTGACGAAATCAAGTCACAGGACCAGGCCCTGCGAGAGGTCGAAGTCGAGTTGCAGAAGCTGCTGGACTGGATCCCGAATATCCCGGATTCTTCGGTGCCGGTCGGGCGGGACGAGGCGGCCAATGTGGTGGTTCGCGACTGGGGTGACAAGCCCCAGCCTGACTTCAAGGTCCAACCGCACTGGGAGATCGGTGAGAAGCTCGGGATCCTGGATCTGCCCGCGGCGGCGGCGGTGTCCGGGTCAGGTTTCTATGTTCTGCGAGGTGCGGGCGCCCGATTGCAGCGGGCTCTCATCAGCTACATGCTCGATTTGCACACCGCCGACGGCTTCCAGGAAATAGTCGCTCCCTATCTCGTCACCTCCGATGCCATGTACGGTACCGGCCAGTTGCCGAAGCTGCGTGATGACATGTACCACGTCGAGTCCGATGACCTCTGGCTTATCCCGACCGCCGAGGTGTCGGTGACCAACCTGTACCGGCAGCGAATCATTGCGGAGGAAGAGCTGCCGATCCACCTGGTGGCGCACTCGCCCTGTTTCCGACGGGAAGCCGGAGCGGCCGGCAAGGATACGCGAGGGATGATTCGGGTCCACCAGTTTGACAAGGTGGAACTGGTCAAGATCGTGTCCCCGGAAACTTCCTATCCGGAGTTGGAATCACTGCTGGCCCAGTGCGAGAAGGTGCTGCGCGGCCTGGAGTTGCACTACCGGGTGGTTGAGCTGGCCACCGGTGACCTTTCGTTCGCGTCGGCCAGGACGTGCGATCTGGAGTTATGGGCCGCTGGAGTCGGGCGGTACCTGGAAATCTCGTCGGTGTCGAACTTCGAGGCGTTCCAGGCGCGGCGCATGAACCTCCGTTTCCGCAATGTCGAAAAGAAGCTCGACTTCCCCCACACCCTTAACGGTTCCGGGCTGGCGCTGGCCCGCCTGGTCGCCGCGATACTCGAAGATTACCAGAACGCCGACGGCACTATCACCGTACCCGGTGTGTTGCGTCAATATATGGGCGGCCTGGAACGAATCGGATAAGAACCTTGGCCAGAAACGGACATTCAGGATTGACCAACCTCTATATCGGGTGGTCGACCTTTTTCAAGGTGTTTCTCATTGCGGGGGTCGTGCTCATCTCCGCCATGTTCATCTGGTACACGTTTGACGTTATCGAGCAACTGCAGCGAGATACGCGCGATCAGGTCGACAAGTATGTCCGGCTGTGGCAGTTGGCCGCCAACTCGCCGACTTCAGGCGATGAACTCCCGTTCATATTCGATGAGATCATCGTCAAGGCCCGTTTTCCGATCGTGGTGCTGGACCGCAACAAGGAACCGGTGTCCTGGCGCAACGTGCCTGACATACCTTCCGATGACACCACCCGGGCGGCGTTCGCAAAGCTCAAACAGGTATCGGAAAAGATGCACCGCCAGAACGGCGAGTATCCGCTTTACTTCGGAGAAACCAACGTCAACTACCTCCGCTACGGCGACTCGGAAGTCATCAACCAGTTGAAGGTAATGCCGTTCATCGCGGTGGGCATCGTGCTGGCCTTTATGACCGTGGCGATTATCGGTTTTCAGAGCATTCGCCGTTCCGAGGAGCGCTACATCTGGGTCGGTATGGCCAAGGAGACCGCGCATCAACTCGGGACGCCGCTCTCATCGCTTCTGGGGTGGGTCGAGGTGATCAGTTCCGAGCACAGGCAGGACATGAACACCCGTGACCACGAGGAGCTGCTGGACTCGACGATCGACAATATGAACATGGACCTCGCCCGTCTGCAGCGGGTGGCCAATCGGTTCGGCCAGATCGGCTCGGTTCCGGAAATGCGGGAGTGCGACCTCAACAGTCTCATCGTCGAGTGTGTCCAGTACTACCGCACCCGGCTCCCGTTCGAAGGCGAGGGCATTCAGATCGTTGTTTCCGCCGGTGACACCCCGCCGGTCCGGCTCAACTCTGAGTTGTTCTCCTGGGTGCTGGAGAATCTGATCAAGAACAGCCTCCAGGCGGTCGATTCCAAGGCCGGGCTGGTCACCATTGCCACCCGCCTGAGTCCCGACCGCCGAAACGTCATCCTCGAAGTCAGTGACAACGGCTGCGGTATTCCGGTGCGAGCGGCTCGAAAAATCTTTCGCCCCGGTTTCACGACCAAGAAACGCGGCTGGGGAATGGGACTGACGCTGGTTAGAAGAATAGTCGAAGAATATCATGTCGGCCGGATCAACCTGGTTCGGTCGCAGCCCGGTGAAACGGTCTTCCAGGTGACGCTGCCGATCTCCGGGGGCATCTGAGGTTTTCTCATGGCTGCTTTAACGGAAAAGAAACGGATCCTGTGGATTGATGACGAGATCGACTCGCTCAGGTCACACTTCGTGTTCCTTGAGAACAAGGGCTTTGAACTGGTCGGCGCCATGTCGGGTGATGACGGCATCGCGCAAGTGCAGCAGCAGAATTTCGATCTGGTTCTGCTGGACGAGAAGATGCCGGGCAAGGACGGTCTGACGACCCTGGAAGAGATCAAAGCCATCAAACCGCATCTGCCCGTCGTAATGGTGACCAAGTCCGAGGAAGAATCCTTGATGGACGAAGCGATCGGACAGAAGATTGACGATTACCTGGTCAAGCCGGTCGTGCCCTCGCAGATTCTGCTGGTTATCAAGCGCCTGCTCGACGCCCGCCGCATTATCGGGTCTTCGTCCATGCGTCGATATATCACCGAAATCAACCGCTTCGGTCAGAAACTATACGGGGCGCTGGCCCCGGAAGACTGGCACGAGGCGGCCCGGATTATCGCCGAGTGGAATCTGGAATTGGACGAAAGCAACGACACCGGTCTCCGGGAGACTCATAGCGGGACCCAGCGGGAATGGAGCAACGAATTCACCAAGTATCTGCTTAAGAACTATCTTGGCTGGCTCCGGAGTGACGATCGGCCCCTGTTGTCGCCTGACGTCACGGCACGGTTCGTTGTCCCGCAGCTCAAGCAGGGTCAACGGGTGGTGTATGTGGTGGTTGACTGCATGCGCCTGGATCAGTGGATGCTGGTCGAGCCGATGGTGGCGGAGTTCTTCGATGTCGAGCGACACTATTACTTCTCGATACTCCCCAGCGCCACCCCCTTCGCCCGCAACGCCCTGTTCGCGGGGATGTTTCCCGACGACATCCATCGGACCTATCCCCGAACGTATCAGGGCGAGGAAGGCTCACTCAACAAGTACGAAGATCAACTCCTTATCGATAATCTCGCCCGGCACGGTCTCAGGCTGGATAAGCAGGCCAAGTTCTTCAAGGTGCATGACAATACGCAGGGCGAGGACATTGTCAAACGAATATCCGATTTCCTCGACAGTCAGCTGGTGACCTTCGTTTTCAACTTCCTGGATATTCTCGTCCACGGCAGATCATCGAACGTCATTCTCAGGGAAATCGCCGGTTCCGAAGCCGCCTTTCGACTGCTGATGAAGACCTGGTTTACCCATTCGCCCCTGTTCAATCTCCTGAAGGCCTTTGCCGGCCGCGGGTACACGGTGATTGTCACGTCGGATCATGGCTCGGTTCTGTGCCAGCGTGGCACCATGGCCCATGGCCGCCGCACTACCTCGACCAACCTTCGATACAAATACGGCGACAACCTTAAGGGTGAGCCGAAAGAAGCGGTGATCATCAAAAAGCCGGAAGAGTGGAGACTGCCGGAGTTCACGCTCGGGACGACGTTCCTTATTGCCCGGGAAGACTTCTATTTCGTCTATCCCAACAATTATAATGAGATGGTCCGGCGGTTTCAGAACTCGTTCCAGCACGGCGGCATTTCACTGGAAGAAATGGTGGTCCCGGTAACGGTTCTCAATCCCAGATAACTCTGTGCGAGTCCTGAGCATCATATCACATTCGGAAGCCGAGACGGTGGCGCTGGCCCGGAAGCTGGCCAACTCATTCGTCGACGGTGACATAGTGGTCCTGAAAGGTGAACTCGGTTCCGGTAAGACCACGTTCGTACGGGCCCTCGCCGTAGCCAGGGGCGTTCATGAGAGCCAGGTCAACTCGCCTTCGTATACCTTTGTCAACGAGTACGGGGGCCGCCCGCCGATCTATCATATCGATCTGTATCGCCTGGGCGATGTTTCGGAACTGACCGAGATCGGTTGGGACGACTATACCAGCCGGGATGGCATTGTGTTCGTCGAATGGGGAGAGCGGGCGGGCCCTCGCCTGCCGGATCGATACTACCTGGCCGAGTTTTCAATCATTGACGAGGAGCAGCGGCAGATCGACCTGTCGCTGGTACAGCCGTGACCGCCAAAGAACCTGTCAATATCCTGGTCATCGATACGGCCACCCGCCGCCTCAATCTCGCCCTGCTCTACGGCGGGGATCGTTCGATCAAGTCGGGCGATGTGGTTCCCAAGACCCACGGTCAGATTCTGATGAAGAAGATCGATGACCTGTTTCTGACCGCTGCGCTCGCGGTCACCGATCTTCAGGCCGTGATCGTGTCGCTGGGGCCGGGATCATTTACCGGCCTGAGGATCGGTCTGGCGGCGGCCAAGGGAATAGCAGTCGCGCGGGATATCCCGTTGATTGGAGTGACGCTGTTCGAGGCGGCCGCGCCGCATATGCAAACGCAACCGACGCCCACCCATCTGCTGATACCTTCGCGCAAGGGTGAATTCTATCTCGGTACTTACTCCGGCTCGCGGACCCCGGAGCCGGAGGTGGGAGTCATAGCCGAGGGTGACCTCGCGCCCGCGGTGGGCCATGATCAGGTATATCTGATCGGCCAGGATCCTCAGTCCCTGGCGGCGGAGGTACTTAGAACCACCGCCCGGAAGCTTGACTACGATGCCGGCGACATTCTTCGGGTGGGTGTCGACAAACTCAAACGGGGCGAACGAGCCGACCTGGCCGGACTGGAGCCGGTGTACTTCCAGAAGGCGATCGCGGAAATCCGCTTTGATCAGCGGCATAAGGCAAACTGACATGAACCTGACTCTGAGAGCGATGAACGATGCCGACCTGCCCGAAGTCGAACGGCTTGAAAACAGCCTTTTCTCCGATCCCTGGCCCCTCCCGGCTTTTGAAGAGCATCTCGTCGAAGAGGAGGCCGGCGGTCTGGTGGCTGAAACAGACGGCCGGATGGTCGCTTACGCCTGTTACCGCTTTGACTGCGGCGAGGTCCGCCTGACCAACATTGCGGTCGATCCGCAATACCGGCGAAAATCGATTGCCAAGCAAATTCTTGCCCATATTTTAGGCTTGGCCCGGGATCGGGAATGCGAGCTGATCTTACTCGAGGTGCGAGTCTCAAACGAAACGGCTCGTCGTTTTTATGAGGCTTCCGGCTTTACCGCGGTTGATCGATGCCGGAGATATTACGAGAATCCGCTCGAGGATGCCCTGGTAATGATGCGTCGAGTGGATGCGGCGCGCGGTGATGAATAAACGATGGAGTGGTTTAGAAAACACAAGACGGGGGTGGAAGCGCAGGAAAAGCGGAACATTCCCGAAGGCCTGTGGCATAAGTGCGAATCGTGCGGCGAGATTATCTACAGCAAGAAACTGGAACAGTGCTTCTGGGTTTGTCCGGCCTGCAACTTCCATTTCAGGATTTCGTCCCAGCGCTATATCGAGCTTCTGTTGGATGACGGTGCCCTCGACCAGCACGACAACGACCTGAGGTCGAGCGATCCGCTGAAGTTCAAGGATTCCAAGCGGTACCCGGATCGAATCAAGGCGGCCACGGAGGCGGCCGGTGAAGCCGAAGGACTGATTGCCGGCATAGGAGCCATCGGCGGCTTTGCGGTTTCATTCGCTATTATGGATTTTGCTTATATCGGCGGTTCCATGGGATCCGTGATCGGGGAGAAGGTGGCGCGAGCGATCGAGCGCTCCATAGAAAGAAACATTCCGCTCATAATCGTTTCCTGTTCCGGCGGCGCCAGGATGCAGGAGGGAGTGCTGTCGCTGATGCAGATGGCCAAGACCTCCGGGCTGCTGGCCGTGCTCGCCGAGAAGAAGATCCCCTTCATTTCGGTTTTGATTCACCCGACCACCGGCGGTGTCATGGCCTCGTTTGCGGCGCTCGGTGATGTTATCATCGCTGAGCCCAAAGCTCTGCTCGGCTTCGCCGGTCCCCGCGTGATCAAGCAGACCATCGGGCAGGACTTGCCTGAAGGTTTCCAGTCGTCGGAATTCCAGCTGGAGAAGGGTTTCGTTGATAAAGTGGTCGACCGCAAAGACCTCCGTTCCACCATCGTCCGCCTGCTGGAGTACACGTGGAGAAAATGAACGTGCGCCACACTTATCTACAGGCCGAGCGATTCATTCTCTCGCGCGAGTTCTTCGGCATGAAGCTGGGACTGGAGAATATCACCCGGTTTCTCGGGGAACTGGGTAACCCGCAGCATCGGTATCTGACCGTGCATCTGGCCGGCACCAACGGCAAGGGCTCCTGCGCCAGCATGCTGGCGTCGATTTTCCGGCAGGCGGGGTATCGCACCGGGCTGTTTACGTCACCCCACCTGGTTGATTTCCGCGAACGGATTCGGGTTGACGGCGAGTTGATTTCGAGGCGGGCGGTGGCCGGCTTTGTCGATCGCCACCGGCGGACGCTGGTAAAAAAAAAATCTCGTTCTTCGAACTGGTCACCGCGCTCGCTTTTGAGCACTTCGCTCGCCGGCAGGTCGGGATAGCCGTTATCGAGACCGGTCTGGGCGGTCGGCTCGACGCCACCAACGTCCTTCACCCGCTCCTGACCATAATCACTGACATCAGTTACGATCACACCGAGATCCTCGGTCCCACCCTGTCTGATATCGCGGGTGAAAAGGCCGGGATTATCAAAGCCGGTGCACCAACCGTCGTCGGATTTCTGCCGCCGGAAGCGCGACGAGTGATCGCGTCGACCTGCCGCCGGTGCGGGTCGGTCCTGGAGCCGTTGAAACATCGTGACTTTACGCCCGATCACGGCCGGCTGCGTCTCGCTTTCGAATCCGACGGTTTACGGTTTCCGAGCCTGACCCCGTCTCTCAAGGGGCCCCATCAGTTGCGCAACGCCGCTCTGGTCCTGAAAGCAATCCAGGTTTTGCGGAGATCAGGACTGTCATTTTCGAAGACCGCGGTCAGGCGCGGGGTGGAGCAGGCCGAATGGCCCGGACGCTTTCAGATTCTCCGTAACGGCCGATACTCGCCCACGGTGCTCCTCGATGTCTGCCACAATCCCGGCGGAGCGACCGCTTTTGCCGATACCTACCGCAGGGTCTTTCCGGGCAGACCGGCGCAGACGATCATCGGGTTTGCCAGGGGCAAGGCCCACCAGGAGATGATCGACCAGCTGGCTCGCATGGCCAAACAGTTCTGGCTGGTGCCGCTGGCATCCAGTCGGGGTGTCGACGTGAGGCAGTTGGAGCGCACGCTTGACTGGCATGGCATCCCGATTCGGCGCTCCGCCCACCTTGAGACCGCCTACAAGCAGGTCTTGATGGACACCGGCTCCGATGGTATCATAGCCGTGATCGGGTCTCACTATCTGGTGGGTGAGTATCTCGAGAGGTTTGGAAGGAACTGATGGCGCGTCCAAAGGGCGGCAAGGACAAGCGGAAGGGAGCCTCGAAACGGGGACCTTCAGCCCGCACGCCGGAAGCGCGACCGGAAGCTGTGGAGCCGTCAAGTACCCTCGAAGGCAAGCTCCAGGAGATCTCGCTGTCCAACCGGCAGCTGAAGCGCAAGGTCTTTGATCTCTACACTATCTTTGAAATAAGCCGCAATTTCAGCGCCGTTCTGGACTATAAAACCCTGCTCGACTCGTTCATCTTCACCTGTCTGGGTCAGATGGGTGTCTTGCGCGGAGCCCTTTTCCTTAAAGACCATGCCGAGGCCCGCGAGTTTGGTCTGGCCAAGGCCAAAGGATCGGGCGCCCTTCCCTCGCCCGGTAACGCTTTTCAGGATGATACCCGACTGGTTCGCTATCTGACCCGCTTGAATCGACCGGTATTCGTGTCCGATCTGTCCGACGAGTTGATTACCGACCAGGAAGTCGCAGTCCTGCGCCATTTCCGGGGTGGTATGATCGTACCGCTTATTTACAAAACCAGGCTGGCCGGGATTTTCCTCCTGGCCGACAAGATTGCCGAGAGGGCTTTCACCCAGGATGAAATCGAATTCGTGTCGACCCTGGGGAACCAGATTTCGGTGGCGATCGAGAACGCCCGCCTGTACGAGGCGGAGAAAGCCGCTTACGAACAGCTCTGGTCGGCTCAGCAGCAACTGGTTCAGGCCGAGCGCCTGGCCGCCCTCGGGGAGATGTCGGCCAAAATCGCCCACGAAGTCAACAATCCGCTCGGGATTGTCAAGAACTACCTCCTGTTGATGAAGCGGTCGGGGGCCGAGGGCGAAAAGGTGAACGCATACGTGGAGATCGTCAGCCAGGAGATCGATCGCATCGCCCGAATCGTCGAAGAACTGCGCCGCTTCCACCGTCCCTCGCGAGTGGAATTCTCCGCTGTCGAGATCCGCGAGACTCTGGAATCAACCCTGGGCCTGGCCTGGCGCCAATTGAGCGGTTCAGGGATCGAGCTCGACAGGAAACTCTGCCCGGACGACTTGTACGTCAAGGGGAACGCCGAGCACCTGCGGCAGGTCTTCCTTAATCTTATCCTTAATGCGCGGGCGGCTATGGATGGAGGCGGCCGGCTGACCGTGGTGCTGGAGCGCCGTGATCAGCACGTGTTCATCCGGTTCAGCGACACCGGTCCGGGGATTCCCGAGGAAATTGTTCCCAGAATCTTCGAGCCGTTCTTTACCACTAAAGGCGAGCAGGGATCGGGCCTGGGTCTGACGATCTGCTACGGCATAATCAAAAGCCATCGTGGGTCGATAACCTTTAACA
>SMTZ1_10001724_pt1 | contig 22092 bp, 21 predicted proteins | sample DeeMarSWOR136_30_FD_25667 | JGI IMG/M metagenome (IMG submission 25667) | reverse complement strand
ACTCGACCAGTTCCTCCAGTTCCCGTCTCAGGAATGAAAACAATATGATCATCGAGCGCTCGAAGTTCGACATCATCTGTGAGGCGAGCCAGCCTTCGTTCTCTTTGCCTACCATGTTGCGTGCAGGAACGCGGACATCATCGAAAAATACCTCGTTGAACAGGTGAGAGCCCTCCAGGCTCAAGACTGGATTTATAGTAATGCCGGGGGACTTCATGTCGACAAGAAAGAAGGAAATTCCCCGGCTTCTCTTCTCCTCGGGATTCGTCCTGGCGATCATGAAACCCCAGTCGGCACGGTGGGCGCCGCTGGTCCATATCTTTTGACCGTTGACGACGTAATCATCGCCATCTCTGGTGGCGCGTGTGGTCAGGGATGCCAGGTCGGAGCCGGCACCGGGCTCGCTCCACAATTGGGTCCAGAATAGCTCTGCCCGCGCAATGGGAGGCAGGTGTTCCTTCTTTTGCTCGTCGCTTCCGCCATAGAGAAGCGTGGGAGCCAGCATACCTACGCCCCAGGGATCAACGCCTGCTCCTCTGTAGTACCCCTGTACCTCGCTGAAGATGAACTGCTCTATGAGTGGAGCATCCTGACCACCGTATTCCCTGGGCCATGCTCGGGAAAGCCAGCCCTTTGCCGCCAGCTTCTTGGCCATCTTTTTATGGAACTCCCAGCATACATCCAAGCCGAACATGGCCTCCATGGATGTTCCCCATTCTGGCGGCGCTTTTGCCATCTCTTCCCTGAAGAAGTCGTCGAATTCCTTTCGCAGCGCTTCTTGTTCAGGGTTGAATCGAAAATCCATAGTTACCTCTTTCCGGCTACCGGTTGCTTACGGATGTTTTTCATACGCTGTACGGCTATTATTTACCCTTGAATATCGGCTCGCGTTTCTCCAAAAAAGCCTTGGCAGCTTCCATGAAGTCCTCGGTCTTCAGCAGCTTGCTTTGAAGGCTGACCTCGTACTTCAGCTGCTCCTTAATGTCTGTCTCCGTCAACGCTCTGTTCATGGCTTCCTTAGCTATGCCCACTGCCAACGGTGGATTCTTGGCTATCTTCTCCACCAGCTCCATGGCAGTCTTCATCAGGTCGTCGTGGGGAACAACCCGGTTCACGAGTCCTATTCGGTCAGCCTCTTCAGCGTCGATAATGTCCCCCGTGAACATAAACTCACAAGCCCTGGGTAGCCCGATGACTCGGGGAAGTGTAAAGGAACAGCCGCTATCGGGAGCGACCGCTCTTTTAACGAATATTGAGGCGAATCTGGACTTATCGGAGGCGATTCTTATGTCGCAGGCCAGGGCAAGACCGAGACCAGCGCCAATCGCTGCACCGTTGATGGCAGCGATTACCGGCTTGCTCATACTCCTGATCCTGATTACCGTGGCTGCGAGGGTTCCCTCTGCGTACGTCTCGCCCTCGGAATCCTCAACTGCTGCCGCTGCATCTCCCAAACTGGAAAAAAGGCTGAGGTCTATGCCGGAGGAAAAATGCTTGCCGGCTCCTGTCAGGAGCACTGCCCAGATATTTTCGTCCTGGCTAATCTCTTTGAACGCAGCATCAAGCTCGTTCATGAGTTCTTTGTTAAAAGCATTACCAACATCGGGACGGTTAAGGGTTATGGTCGCTATGGCGCCTTTCCTCTCCATGATAAGCGACTGATAAGCCATTTACCGTCTCCTATGTCTTTTTAATAAAGTCTATCTTCCTTTGAATACAGGGGGCCTCTTTTCCATGAAGGATTTGATGCCCTCCTGAAAGTCCTCAGTTTCAAGACAGATCCTCTGGGCAAAGGTCTCTAATTGTATGAGTTCCTCAATATCGCTGGTCAGCGCCTTGTTCGTAGCCCACTTGGTCAGTTCAATAGCCATCGGAGCTGCCTCGGCTATCTTCTTGGCCATATCCTTTGCTTCTTTTATGAGTTCATCATGTGGCACAACCTTGTTTACCAGACCTAGTCGCTCTGCTTCTTTAGCGTCTATTCTGGCGCCGGTATACATGAATTCAAGCGCCTTAGCCAATCCTACCAGACGTGGCAGGAAGTAGGTCAACCCATTGTCAGGGATGAGCCCCATACGGACAAAAACATTAGTAAACCTGGCCTTCTCCGAAGCTATGCGTATGTCACAGGCTAAAGCGAGAGAAAAGCCCATGCCGGCAGCAACACCGTTAACCGCAGCTATTGTCGGTTTCTCCAGCTTAGCCACTCTTAAGCCTGCCATGCCCATAGGTTCCTTCAGTTGCTGTTTGGTCCTTGGTGGAGCCTCTGCTCCGGGGACGGCCAGTGTCAGGGTCTCCTCGACATCAGCACCTGCACAAAAACCAGGGTCGGCTCCTGTGAGGATGAGTACCCTTATGTCGTCATCGCTTCGTATTTCCTCAAAAGCGCTGCTTAACTCGAACCACATTGTGGGGCTGACAGCGTTTAGCTTTTCAGGGCGGTTCAGTATCATGGAGGCAATGCCGTCTTCCTTTTTGATAATTATAGTTTCGTAACTCATTTGGCAACAACCCCTCCCTTCAACTTGCTCAGGGGTGGTAAACTCCTCATGTAAGGAGGAGGCAATATCTCATAGCACGGGCAAACTTGAGTGAGTCAGCCTGCAAATCGGGTGGCCGCGGCGGTCCACAGCCAACATAGCAATGGATGTTAGCCGTAACGCTATTGCAGAACCACTGACGCTGATTATTGCTAGAAAGAAACCCTTTCTATTTTATTAGCTATACGCTGCTTAAAAAGCCATTTCCGGCAGGGAGAGGGTCCCCAGCTCACGAATCTTTGCTTGCAGTTCTGGAATAGTCCATCTTTTTTGGATGTCGATAGAGTTCGCAAGATACCAGCCGTTGAACAGCTCCAGTTTACCTCCCCTGATGGATATAACCCGTCCAGTTATGTCCTGTGCTGCGTCGCTGGCCAGGTATACGACCAGTGGGGATACGTTCTCGGGGGCAAACTCATCGAACTGGCCCTCACCCGGTATTTCCGTAAAATATCCGGAAAGTGTAGTCATCCTGGTCCTGGCCATAGGGGTGACCGAATTCACCGTAACGTTGAATCGTTGAAGCTCCCTGGCCCAGATAAGGGTCAGGCATGCGATGCCTGCCTTGGCTGCGCCATAATTACTCTGTCCAGGATTGCCTATGAGGCCGGCGTGTGAAACGGTGTTAATTATGCGCCCGCCGCTTTCCAGCTTACCTGCTTTGCTCTGCTCTCTGAAATAGGCAGCGGCCCATCTGCCGCAGTTGAAAGTGCCTGTTAGGTGGACATCAAGTACGGCATCCCACTCCTCTTTTGACATATTGAAAATCATCTTGTCTCTCAGGAAGCCGGCGTTGTTGACGAGGATGTCGAGCTTGCCGAAGCTATTAACAGCGGTGTCTATAATCCTTTGTGCTCCCTCGAAATCGGTCACGCTATCGAAGCAAGCTACTGCATCCCCACCGGCATCCTTGATCTCCTTGACCACATCATCAGCGGGACCTTTAGCCTGTCCCGTGCCGTCCCATTCCACGCCGATGTCATTGACTACTATTTTGGCGCCTTCCTCAGCCATGGCTAAGGCATGGCTTCTTCCAAGTCCTCTTCCTGCGCCTGTCACGATTGCGACCTTGCCATCCAGAACACCCATATTTGTACCTCCTTTTTTATTGGGCTAGTAAGCTATTCCTGTTAGGGGGAGATGTTGTCCTTATTCGTGTTCGAGGGTAAAAAAAAGTTCTTCTTCGGATGTTGCTCATCCTTGAAGAACAGGTTTATTCTGCTCACTGATTCTCTTCTTTGATAAGGCATGCGCAGAAATCGCGTTTGTTATTCTATACTGTTTTCGCACGCAGTGTCAAGGTAAACACTAGGAGTGAGGAACTTCAGTTCTCTTAGAAAATGGATTCGATGAGGTACTCATCACCCCCTATTATATTTTCCTTCTCTAGTTCGGCGACCTCTTCGTCGGACATCCCCAGTATGTCTTTGAATACGTAGTCGTTATGCTCGCCGAGGCACGGCGGCGGCTTGCGTATGCTAAGCGGGGTTTTAGGCATCTTCCAAAGCATTCCCGGATAGAGATGGGTTCCCGCTTCGCGGTGACTTACTGCCTCGAAGAAACCGCGGCTCACCAACTGAGCATCGCGAAAAGCATCGCGCTGGCTTATCACCGGTCCCGCCGCTATGCCCTCTTTCTGCAGAATGTGCATCACCTCGTAGTTGTCATGGTGACATGTCCATTCCTCGACGAGCTTGTCGAGCTCATCCTGGTTCTCGAGGCGTCCTAAGGCCGTGGAGAACCTCTCCTCGCTGCACCAGTCGGGATTACCAAGGGCGCGGCAAAACCCTTCCCATTCCTCATCTGAGGATACGGCGATCGCTACCCAGTCATCATCGCCGCGGCAACGATAAACGCCATGGGGTGCCATATAGGGGTGACGATTGCCCATGGCGGTCTGAATCCTGCCGTTCATAGTATAGTCCATAACGGCATCGGCCAGATGCGGGACCACGGTTTCGATCTGGGCAAGGTCGATAAACTGTCCTTTCCCGGTGCGTTTACGGTAGTGCAGGGCGCAGAGGATGGCAAAGGCGGCTGTGGCGCCAGAGGAAGCATCACAGTGGAATAGCAGCGATTGGGTGGTTGTCAGGTCAAGGTCGGTATAGCCCGTCAGCCAGGTATGACCGGCTAAGGCTTGAAGCTGTGCCCCGAAGAGGGAGCAATACTTGTGAGGGCCGGTGCAGCCCAGCCCGGGCATCCTGAGATAGATTAAGTCCTCTTTAACCTCCTTGAGTGTATCGTAGGTTAAGCCCAACTTCTCCATGGTGGCAGGGGCGTTGCTTTCGAAGAAAACATCGCTTACATTAATCAATCTCTTGAAGACATCCTGTCCTTCGGGCCTGGTGAGATCCATACAGCAGCTTATCTTATTGCGACCCAGTGCGTGGAACATGGCGAAACGGTCCCAGGGTCTGTCTCCCGCCCAGTGGTCGAAGTAGGTTTGGATTCCACCTGTGCCGCCAAATGTTGCCCCTGTAGTGGGAACGAGGCCCTGAGGTGGTCTGGGCATATAGCCTCTCGTTATAGGGGGGAAGTGATGGACGGATTCCACCAGAATGAGCTCAGCTCCCAGGTCTGCCAGGAGCATGGTTCCGAAAGGCCCGGCGAATACCACCGGAATAGCAACGATTCTAACGCCTTCTAACGGAAGCTTAGCCATTTTCTTAACCTCCTCGATGGATACTGAGGGCTACGGGCTCAGATAACTCCGCTCTCACGGAGCTTCACCAGGTCATCTCTGGTATATCCCAGAATATTGCAGTATATCTCTTCGTTATGTTGCCCTAAGAGCGGAGCTGGGCTCCTGATTTGCCAGGGTGTATCGGACATCTTGAAGGGTGCCCCGGGATAGGTGACCTTGCCTGTCTCTGGATGGTCGATCTCGGTGAAATATTCCCTTTCCTTAAGATGTGGGTTCTTGAGTAGATCTTCGGGGCTGTTCACAGGAGCGCTCGCGATTTTGGCATTGATGAATTTCTCGAAGAGTTCCTCCTTATTGTGGTCGGCTAGCCAGGAGTACCAGATGGCATCGAACTCCATCCCTGCCTCCATACTGAAGATATTCTGAAACCTGGGATCTTCTAATAGCTCCGGCATCTCCATTGCCTGCAGGTATCTAGGCCACCACTGGGGCAGGCTGAGTGTGTTAATGAATCCGTTTTTACACGGGTAGACTCCTTGGGGCATGATGAGCATGCGCACTGCTTCTCGAGGCGGCGGCCAGCGGGTGGTAAGCACACCCGCACAGATATAACCCATAAGGTATATAATCCTTCTGTCGGCACTTCCAGCTTGGGTTTCCATAATAGAGATGTCTACATGCTGACCAGCTTCCTGGAGCTCTGCGGCGTACAGAGCACCCATCGCTGCTACAGCGCCGACAGTTCCCGCTTGATACTGGACGACATTGCCGCCGAGTTTCAGGGGTTCTCTCCCTGCAATTCCCGTAGAGTACATTTCACCGCCCATAGCATATTCGACTATCTCAGCTGCCTTGAAGTCGCGGTAAGGACCGGTCTGTCCGAAGCTGGAGATGGAGACCATCACTAGCTTGGGATTTATCTTCTCCATGGTTTCATAGTCAAGCCCCAGACCGGGCATAACGCGAGGTCTGAAGCTCTCTACGAGGATGTCCGCGTCCTTAACCAGCTCTTTGAGTATTTTTTTACCTTTCTCGCTCTTTAAATTGAGCGTGATGCTTTTTTTGTTGGTGTTGAGATGAAGAAAAGGCCCGCTCTTCTCTAGATGCGGGTCGTCTTTAAAGAAGGGCCCTATCCTCCTCGCCGGGTCTCCCTCTCCTGGCTTTTCTATCTTTATAACATTAGCGCCATAATCAGCTAGAAGCTTGGTGCAGTAGGGGCCTGCCATATACCAGGACAGGTCTATTACTTTGACGTCCGATAAGGCTTGCTCAGGCATTACATTCACCCCCCTTGAAACTCTTGATAAAAAGCTGAAACAAGGGCATTCGCACTATTCATGTAGCGGTTGCTTCCAAACCCTTCTTGAAAGCCTCGAGGTTTAACTCCAAACTCTTTGGAGCTATTATCTCTTTCAGGGCCTCTTCAAAAGAGCTGAGTGAAATAGGCAACATCCCGGAGCCAGCCAGTGCTCCCACCATCAGTACATTGGTCGGTAGAGGCGTTCCACCGTCTACAGATGGTTCGATAACCCTGACTTCGCCAGTCAGCTCTCTCAGCCCCCCCAGCACATCTTCAATAGGGGGATATGTGGCCTGCCCGGAGAGAACCCAGATAGGGTATATAGGCCTTGGGCTGACGATAACCCTGGTCTCGGGGTTGCCGAAATCGGCGATAACCCGCAATGCTTCCATGGGCTCCATTCCAATAACGATATCCGCTTGCCCCTCCGGTGTGAGCGGACCGCACTGTGTCTGTAGGGAGAAACGAACGTGGCTCAGCACGCCACCACCTCTTTGAGAGGCGCCATAGGTTTCACCGACGGTTACATAGAAGCCATCCTTGATCCCAGCTGTAGCTACGATTTGCGAAGCCAGGACATTTCCCTGACCGCCGACGCCTGTTATGATAAGATTCAGTGGATCCTTTTCCAGGGTCATATTTCAGTTCCCTTCAATTACGATTGCTCCCTGCGGGCATAGGTAGGCACAAACCCCACAGCCGGTACATACGATTTCATCGATCCTTGCCTTTTTAGTAGTGGGATCCCAGATTATGCCGGGACAGTTGAAGACTCTGCTGCAGAAGCGGGCACACCCGCACTCATCACCGATGCACTTATCCGGGTCGACGAAGACCTTTTTCTGCGGCCTTTCTTTAGTCTCCGCCAGGTGGCATCTCCGGCGGAAGACCATCACCTTGGGGCCGTCTTCCTGTAGAAGGTCATAAAGCTCCTCTATGGCTTCGTCGAGTTCAAACGGGTCTCTTACCTTAACCGGTACGCCGATAGCTCGGCAAATTCCCTCGATATCAACAACAGGTGCTGGTTCTCCCAGGGCGTCTATTCCGGAACCGGGATGGGGCTGAAAGCCTGTCATGGCTGTTCCGGCGTTATCAAGCACGACCATGAGAACATTGCTGTTGTTGAACCGTGCGTTGATAAGCCCTGGAATTGCGGCATGATAAAAGGTTGAGTCACCGCATACGGCGACAACGGGCCTGTTGAAATCGAACTGCCCCAGCTTGCCAAAACCGGTGGCCAGCCCTATTCCGCTCCCCATACAGTGGATTGTCTTGAGTTGAAAGTAGCCGGCTGGACCAGCTCCCATAGAATAGCAACCGATATCACCAGTAACGAACCCATCACGCCCATCCAGCTTCAGGGCGGATTTTATAGCCCACATAGAAGCCCGATGGGGACAACCGGCGCAGAAGGTAGGTATCCTGGGGGATAGGTAGGGTTGCACTAACTCCCGTGCCCGCTGGGCGTATGCCTCATCTCTGCCGCTGTATTCCACGCCCTTTATGGTTGCTAATGCCTTGGCTACTTTATCCTGGTTCATCTCACCGCATGCCGGTAGATGACCTGACTTGGCACCATAGACCTCAATCGGGCCCAGTGTCTTTGCCTGCTCTGCCAGGAGAACCTTTATGTTTTGCTCGAGGAAATCGTCCACCTCCTCAACGATGAGCAGTTCATTCGCTGGCTTCAAATGGTCGATGATGAATTTTTCCGGTAGAGGCCATGTGGTGCCTATCTTAAGAATCCCCACCTCGCTATCGAGGCCGAGCGCTGCCACGGCTTCTCGAGAATAGAACCAGCCAGTGCCGCTGGTGACGATGATGAATTTTGCACCTTCGGGACCAACATACCAGTTGAATTTTGAGTTCTCAAAGTCCTCCCGTGCCTGTTCCAATTTCTGATGCAGTGCGGCGTGCTGCAGGGCAACGAAGGCCCCGGCGATACTTACGCCCTCAAAGCTGGGTGACCTCTTCCTCTCTGGGAGTTCACCGAGCTCAACATTACCTCTGCTGTGGGATATTCTTGTTACGCTTCTAATTATGCAGGGTAGCCCGAGCCTTTCGGAAAGCTCAAAGGCGTACTTGGTCATTTCTCTTGCTTCATTGAATGTTGCGGGCTCTAGTAAAGGCAGGTCGGCGAACTTGGCGAAATTACGGCTGTCCTGTTCATTGGGGCTGGATATAGCTGAGGGGTCATCGCAGGCCACGATGACAAGGCCGCCCTTGGTACCGCTCAGATTGACAGTCATCAGGAAATCAGAGCATACGTTGACGCCGTTTTGTTTCATGGCCACTATGGCCCTTAGCCCGGTGAGGGAAGCAGCGGCTGCTGCCTCCAGTGATACCATCTCGTTGACTGACCACTCGGCGTAGAGGCCGAAGTGCTCCGCTACACGTGCTAGGGATTCTAGAATTTCGGAGGAAGGGGTTCCCGGATAGGCGGAACTGAAGTCAACTCCAGCTTCGATTGCCCCTCGAGCAATGGCTTCATTGCCCATCATGAGCACGCTCTGTCCGGGCCGGTCTATCTTTATTACCGACATGTGGTCTCCTAGCGGAGCTTTCTCAGCTCTGCATCGCTCAAACGCAGATACAGGAGATTATTCTTATCGCCTGTGCGTTTGACTATCTCGTCCAGTGCTCTCTTTTTCTTTAGCAGCGATGCTTCCCGTAGATGGCTCAGGTTTGCTTCAGGCAAAGGCTTGGTCTCTATTATGCCGTCCTCCTTTGCCTTATCGATAATCATCTTTCCCTCCGGCGTTCTGACTATCAGGGTATTCCAGTCGTCAACTCCCTCGACCATGCCTACCGAGAGGTCTGCGAACTCGGAGGTCATATCGAAGCAAATACCGCAGGTCGGCTTGACGAACTCCCTGATTTCGTCCAGAGGGAATTCCAGGGTGCCTGCTTCGGTAACAACCACCAGTTTGTTGGCTGGTGGGGGAGGGATGTCCAGCCGTTTGATTTGTGAAGGGTTGATCTTTCCCTTCAGGAATTCGTGGAAGCTTTTGTAGGATAAGGCCCAGGTGCAGAAAAGACCGATGGCGAGCTTGACTTCTTTTGAGCCGTTTTCGTGCTTGGATGCCTGCATCTTGCGCAGAGCTAGAATCTGGCATGGCATACCTACGATACCGAGTGAAACCGTTTGCTGTTTCATCGCCTCATTAAGCCGGGCAAGAGTTGCTGAGGCAATATAATTAGAGCCGGCGCAGCTTAGCACCTGGGAACTATCCTCCACCAACACCGACGTGGGCATAAGGCTTTCGTTAAAGGGTTTGGTGAGCACTGTAGCCCCTATCTCACCCTTGCTCATGGCATAAGCGGTCAAGGCGGAGACCACCCCGCCGTACTGGCCGCGGTTGCGGGTCTTGCTGTCCTTTGCCTGCGCCATCTCAATGGAGATATAAGGGCCAAGTGAGGAATCGGAGCGCTCCTGACCGAATATCCTTCGATCGAGTTCGGAGATATCGGTGAGGGTTCGAGGGCAAAAATCGTAGCATTTCCCGTCGGTGATGCCGCAGGGCTCGATGACCGCTACCCTGTCCTTGACTACCTTAATATAGGGACAGATGCCGACACATGCTCCGCAACTGGTACAGAGCCCTGCATTAAGAACCTCTTTTTCAAGGTCTGTAGAGCCTTTACCTGCTTCCATATAAAGTAATTCTGTCCTCTTCCAGCATAATCATGTTAAACATATAAGCGTCAGCTATCAAGTACCACTTTAGTACTACATTCAACAATGAATGATTTAAGAGTCCTTCCCGTATCTTTTTATTACTGCTTCGTTTACCTCTACACCGAGGCCGGGCTTCTGGGGAATGGTGACATATCCATCGTTTCCTATCTTTATAGACTCGGTTAGTATTGCGTCTCTTATATCAGTGGTGAATGGCGGGTCGCAGGGATATTCAAGATAGGGACAATTACTTAGCGAACCAATAAGTTGAAGATTAGCGGCGAGCGACAACCCGCTTCCCCAGCAGTGAGGTATGAGCATCTTACCTTTCTGTGCGGCCATTTCGCCTATCCTCTTCACTTGCCCGATGCCCCCTGAGAAGTGGACGTCAGGTTGAATAATATCGTAGCAGTCGAGGAGTTGCCCGAATCGCTCCTCTCCCTGTTCAAGCTCTCCTCCTGCGATTAAGATCTCCGCTTTTTCCTGGAGTTCTCTGATGCCATAAAGGTCGTGCATGGGAAGCGGTTCTTCAAGCCAAAGGCATTTCAATCTTTCCAGCTCCCGGGCAAAATTGAGGGCCTTCTTTCGTGACCAGAAAGGAGGCAGTGGATTCGGTGCTTGATTGGCATCCACCATAATCTCCATATCAGCGCCGACGGTCTCCCTAACCTTCTCGATTGCTTTTAAGTCGTTTTTAATGTTTCTATGATGCGCTCTCAGCTTGATAGCTTTGATTCCCTGCTCTTTGTATCTCCTGGCATCTTCGACATGTTTCTCAATTGATATTTTCTCACCGGTGCTTATATAGGCCTTGACTCGCTCCTGCGTTCTGCCCAGCAACTCACAGACAGGTTTATTCTTCGCCTTTCCCAGCAGGTCCCAGAGAGCAACCTCCACGCACCATAGCCTCGGCTCGAAGTGCCTGAGCATATAGAGCCCTTTGGTTATGTGGGGAAAGAGCAGTCGTTTCTTATAGGGAGTCGTGCCGGCACTCTTTTTGGGAATATTCATGCTTCTCATATTCTGAACGAATCTTTCGATATCGGCGATATCCTCTACCTGTTCCGGGATCAAAGGTTTTACTTTCTTATCAATGAATTTTTTCGTTCTCAGAATGCTGAAGGAAAGCACGGAGGAGTATCCTTTTATGCCTTCATCGGAGAGGATCTCTATCAGGGTGAAGGTGAAGTGTTTCTCGGTAAAGCCCGGTATCCATGCCGGATGGAAATAGGGCTTGGGAATGGGGATGCTTATCGAGTAGGTTTTAACATCGGTGATTTTCATTTAGGGTCTCTGAAAACGGCGGCTGGACATGCCGCGTTTGACCTTCATTTAAACTGGTAGTACTGCGTTATTACTGGGGGCGTTCAACGTTTTCTATTTCCAACTCCCGAATCTTCGCCGCTGTGGGTATACCGTCTTTGGTCCAGCCCCTCAGCTCGTAGTACTCGTCAATCGCCTTCTCCAGTTCTTCACCTTTGGGAACGTAGTTACCGGTTACGGGAACTGGCACCATCTCTGGTATGATATCATCTTTCCTGATCATACCGAATCTGCAGTTAAACAGCCGCTTCAAGTTGAACATTCTTTCCCCTGCCATTAGCAGTTCTTCTACGTCGAATTCTTGGCCGGTTATGGCGGATAGCATTGCGGCCTGTGTTTTAGGTGTTATAAAAGCCATCACGGTGAACTTACACTGAACCAGGGAATCGGAGACATCTGCGAGGTCTTGGGATACTTTCGTGTTGAGCGGCTGCCCTTCTAGGGAGTATTTTTTAACCCCTTTTCCACCTATATGAAATGAGGTGAATCCAAAGCCAACTGGCTCCGCCCATCCAATCCCATGCATGTGGCACGCTCCTCTTTCCGAAGTACCATATGCTATGGCTAAGCCGGGGAATGCCCTCGGATCATGCATGGGGAATGCCTGCCCCTTGCTGTGCATAACTATGTTTATCGAATCATGTCCTATTTTCTGCGCTGCAGGTATCAATCCATCTGCCAGCACATCACCCAAGCCTTCTCTCTTACCTATCTTGTCAACCATCGCGATTACGGCATCTGCATTACCCCATTCGAGGTCAATGCCATCTGTATCGCTATCTGCAATCCATCCCTTTTCATAACAACTCATTGCGAACGCAATTATGCTGCCGGTCTCGATTGTATCGATACCATATCTGTTGCACATATCATTAGCTTTAGCAATAGCGGCCATGTTATCTACCATACATAGTGTGCCGAGGGCGGCGCTGGATTGATATTCGGCCCCGTGCCCTTCGACAGCGTATTTAGCTGGTGATGTTACCTTCACTAGTCTGCCGCAACCGAGGGGGCAGCCGTAGCAATGGTAGCTCTTGGTCAGGATCTCGCGTTGCATCTTGGCGCCGCCGATATTGGCCGCTATTCTGGCGCATTCGCCTCTCTTAGCGTCGCCTCTGGCCCAGTATTTAAAAGGTACATCACCTATCGATTCCCATATATCCAGGAGTATCGCAGTGCCGTATTTGTTGTACATGACGGAGACCGGACCATCCTTGGCGAGTTTGGCAGTACCTCTAATAAGTTTTGACAGTCGTCCCTTATCCGCGATTGACACGGTCTTTTTACCCTTTACAGCAAGGGCCTTCAAGTTCTTGGAGCCCATTACTGCGCCGACACCACTCCTGCCAGCCGTTCTACCCATATCGTTCATAACACCGGCGAATTTAACCAGATTCTCGCCGCCTTGACCGATACAGGCTACTCTGACATCCCGGTCTTCCAGTTCATTCCTTATCTTTTCCTCTGTTTCATATGCATCTTTGCCCCATAAACTGGAAGCGTCTTTGATTTCGACGCCAGCATCTGTAACAAGCAAGTAGACGGGTTTTTGGGCTTTACCCTTGATGACAATGGCGTCGTAGCCCGCCCGTTTTAGAAATGGTCCAACCCAGCCTCCAGAACTGGCCTCAGCCCAAATACCGGTTAACGGTGATCTGGTAGCAACCTCATATCTGCTGGATAAAGGGATTCCGGTGCCTTGATATGGGCCGACAGCGAAAACCAATGAATTATCCGGCGAAAAAGGCTCAACGCCGGGTCCAACTTCATCATAGATAATCCTTGCCGCTAGGCCGCTTCCACCGATGTACTTCTGCGCCATTTTCTCGTCGAGCGCCTGTTCCTCTATCTTCCCGCTGGTCAAATCTACTCGCAATATCTTTCCCATATACCCGAACATCTCTATTCCTCCACCTCTTTTTTACCCAGTTCATTTACGACCTCAGGCTCGGCGAGAGTTTCGAGTAACACCCCTGTACTCATTACCACGGGCATGATTACATCTTTGACACCTCTGACTCTCATAACCTCCCTAAACAACCATAATCCCTCTGGTTCGATGCCCTTCATTATCGGTTTTAGCATTGTCATGACCTTGAGGGTGGTCACTCTTATAAGGGGCAGTTTCATGAGAAGGACGGTAATATCTTCGAGGGTCATCCTGAAAACGACTCTCATAATGACCAGTACAGCGCTCAGAACCCGACCCGTTATCCTTATGATTACTGTTAGCAATATCTCTGTTATGGGATTGCTTACGAGGTGTTCCAGCAGCAGGAGCAGGTAACGCCTGCTGGTAATCCACCGTGTCATTCTCTCCATCGTTGTCCTCCAAAAGATATTAGGTATCTTTCTCGGCAGGAGACCCCTGTGCTCGAGAGAGCAGAACCACTACCTTATCCAGGATCAGGTGGGCAACTTCATATTTAGGCATCAGGGAGAGTTGCTCAACCTTTCCCTTGCGGTCGATCAGGATCACACGGTTTGTATCTGTGGCAAAACCACTGTCCTCAGCGGTAATATCATTGACTGCGATAAGGTCAAGCTTTTTTTTCTTAAGCTTCTCGGTTCCCCGTACTATCAGGTCTTTGCTTTCGGCGGCGAAGCCGACCTTGATGATATTTCCTCTTACTTCACCGATAATATCCGGGGTCTTGACCAGCTCGAGAGTCAGCGTTTCCGACTCCCGCTTTATCTTATCCTTAGCAACCTTTGCCGGGTGATAATCAGCGACTGCGGCAGCCATTATCAGTACGTCGGCTGCGGCTGTAGCCTTGAGCACAGCTTCTCTCATCTCAAGTGCGGACTCCACGGGAATCACCTCAACACCTGCAGGAGGCGGCAGTTCCGTAACGCTGGTTACCAGGGTTACTGTTGCCCCTCGGTCGCGGGCTGCCTCAGCTAACGCATAGCCCATCTTTCCTGAGGAGCGGTTGCCGATGTAGCGTACCAGGTCAATGGGTTCTCGGGTCCCTCCGGCGCTGACCACGATATGCTTGTCAACTAGGTCGCCTTTTTTTCCCAGGGCCTGGAAGATGGTACCCAGTATTTCATTTGGGTCGACCAGGCGTCCCATGCCGACCAGGCCGGAAGCTAGCCAGCCATATCCCGGGCCAGCGATGATGAATCCACGGGAGCGCAGCTTGGCCAGATTCTCCTGAGTTATCGGGTTGCTGTACATCCCGGCATCCATCGCTGGCGCTAATATAATTGGTGCCCTTGTGGCAAGCACGGTGCAGGTCAAGATTTCATCGGCAATGCCTGCTGCAAGTTTGGCAATGGTGTTGGCGGTAGCAGGTGCGATAACTACGACATCAGCCCGTTCTGCAAGAGAGACATGCTCGATGTTGAACTCAGCAGGGGTCTCCCACATGTCGGTGATAACAGGTCTATGGGTAACGCTGCGGAAGGATAATGCAGAGACAAACTTTGTTGCTGCCTTGGTCATTACCACGTCAACAGCTAACCCTTTCTGGGTTAGCTTGGCGGCGATATCCACTGCTTTATAAGCAGCGATACTGCCGGTGATCCCCAAGACTACGTTTTTACCCTCAACCATGCTTTCTCCGTGAAATTGACTACCGTCGCAGATTAAGCTCGTATATCAGACTGAGTCCGATAAGCGTTAAATCGGGCTCCAGCGCATCTATAATCGTGGTCTCTTTGGCTATGATGTTCGCCAAGCCCCCTGTGGCAATCACCTTCGCCTTCCCTCCCAGCTCCTTTCGCATCCGTGCAACGAGTCCCTCTACTAATCCTACATAGCCGAATATGATACCGGATTGCATTGCAGCTACACTGTTTCCACCTATAGCCTTCTGCGGTCGAACCATTTCCACACGTGGTAACTTGGCAGCATGCTCGAAAAGCGCCTCTGCGGAGATTTCTATGCCGGGAGCAATGGCTCCACCCAGATAGTCTCCCTCTGCTGAGACAGCATCCAGGGTGGTAGCGGTGCCGAAATCTATGACTATCAACGGGCCGCCGTACAGCCTGTGTGCCGCAGCTGCATTGACCACCCGGTCAGCTCCTACCTCACGCGGATTATCGATTGAGATACGGACCCCGGTCTTGGTACCAGGGCCTACAACGGTAGGTGTGACCTCGAAGTAACGCTGGCACAGCTCCTCGAAAACCGCCACCAGGGGAGGGACCGAGCTTGATATGATGGCACTTTCGATATCTGAAAAGGCAAGACCCTTGAGGGGCAGCAGGTTGGCCAATACAGCGGCGTATTCGTCGGCAAGCTTGTGGACATCGGTACTGAACCTCCAGGTAGCCTTAAGCCTCTCGCCCTCGAAGACACCTAGTACTAGATTGGTGTTTCCTATGTCGGTTGCCAGCAGCATGATATCATCGCCTAAAACCGGTTCCCGGGAATGAAAAAGAGAAATCTTACAGCCAACTGAAAGGCGCAACCCAGCGTGGGGGCTATTATAGCGGAGTTTACCTAAAGTTACAATATGAGACCGGTTTACGCGCCGCTTTTTGAGTTTCAAGCTTGACAGGGGAATTCATGTACTATACACTACGCCATGACTACCTCGTAGTACTAGGTAAAGAGGTGAGAAAGTGAGATACGGACGTGAGCTCCTGAAGGGGAGCACCGAGCATTTAATACTTTCCTTGATTGGACAGGAGCCGATGTATGGCTATCGTTTGATTAAGGAGATGGAGAAAAGGAGCGGGGGATATTTCCGGTTCAAGCAGGGCACCCTCTATCCTGCTCTGCATAGACTGGAGAAAGATAAGCTTATACAGGGCAAGTGGGAGAGGCTTCCCAACGGGCAGGAAAGGAGATATTACTACCTTACCGAGTTGGGACAGCGGGCTTTAGATGAGAAGAGAGCCGAATGGGAGGGATTCTCGGCTGCGGTGAATCTGGTTATCGAACCGGCCAATTTAGCGGAGGTTTAGACTCAGTCCTATGCTACCTGAGCTTAGACGGTATCTAATAAACATCAGCTTGAACTCCAGACTGGACCCACGAGAGGATGGCGACGTTGTTCGGGAGTTACAAACTCATTTTGAGGATGAGATTGAAGAGTTGTGCGAGGCCGGTTTCTCCGATAGAGAGGCTGTAGATATGGCGACCAGGAGGTTCGGCAGTGCCAGGGATATCGGTCGTGAACTCTATGAGGTTTATAGCGGTGGAACATGGCTCCAGGCACTATTGGCGGGAGTACCCCATCTGCTCATCGCTCTTACGTTCGCTCTTCATCTCTGGCGAACCAGCTACTGGCTGATTTTTGTGTCACTGGTGATAGGTGGAGTGACTCTCTATGCCTGGCGTCGCGGACGACCGGGATGGTTCTATTCCTGGCTGGGCTATTTCTCCATGGTTTCGCTTGCTGTTGCTTTCCTGGTTATATTTGTTGCTGAGCGTGTCCTGCCGCCGCTGGTTCTGGGGAATAACGCACTCTGGGTAGTGATCGTGGTTTACGTTGGCGTTGCGCTTTGCTTAATGGGATATATTGTCATACGTGTGGTACGTCGTGACTGGCTTTTCGCTTCATTGATGCTACTGCCGTTCCCCGTGCTTTTTGTGTGGTTCGTCGCCCTGGAGCGAGATATGGGGCTCATGGACTACCCCAGGCATGGTTTCCAGGGAGGTGATTTGGAGGTAGCATTTACCTTCCTCGCCCTGGGTGGGGTTTCTGCTGCTTTCATTCGTCTCAAACAGCGGCACCTCAAGGTCGGTATACTGTCAATAGGGACACTGTTCATTCTAGCTATGATCTGGCGTTTTACCGAGAACGGCTTCCATCCCGTTATCTGCTTCTTGTTGGCGCTTTTCCTTACTATCCTCGTGATGAGTCCGGCGGTATTGCAGTGCAGAGTAAGGCGTTGGAGGGAGGAAGTCGAAGCTTCGGACCGTGCATTGCCTGAAAAAGTTTGGGAAAGACAATGAAGTGTTCTCTATGAACAAGGTGGCAGTCATTACTGAAAGCAGTTCCTGTGTTCCCCGGGAGGTAGCCGAACAATATGGCATACGTATACTACCGCTGCACCTTATTTTCGAAGATCGCGCCTATCTTGATGGAGTCGATATAACTCCTCAGCAGTTCTACAGGCTTCTACGAAAGGCGAAAAAACTGCCTACCAGTTCCTCTCCATCACCAGGTGAGTATTTCGAAGCATTCAGTGAGCTAGGGAAGAGCAGCAGCAGCATATTGTGTGTCACCCTTCCCCAGAATCTCGGCATGTCATTTGACGCTGCTGTGGAGGCTAAGGGTATGGCTGAGGAGAAGATGCAACAGGTTCGTATTGAAGTCTTCCCCGCTCGTTGCCCCTCCCTGGCACAGGGCTTTGTCGCTCAAGCAGCGGCTCGGGCAGCAGCCTCGGGTCATGACCTTGATGAGGTTGCACAGGCAGCCCGGGATATGATGTACCGGGTGAACGCGATCGCTATGCTGGACACCCTGTACTACCTGGCTAAAGGGGGGAGGATACCGAAAGCTGCTGCATGGGCAGGCTCTCTGTTCAAGATCAAGCCTATACTGGACGCAACCGAGGATATACATCTATTGGAGAGATGCCGTACCCGGAAGCGGGCGTTGAAGCGGTTGCTTGAGATTATGGGTGAGCGGACTGACGGTAAGCCGGTATGTGTAACGTTAATGCATGCCGATGCTCCTGAGGAGGCGGAACTGGTTCAGGCTGATCTCATGTCTCGGTTCGATTGCCGCGAGTTCTATGTCACAGATTTCACCCCGGTGATGGGCACACATACAGGGCCGGGGGCGATTGGCATAAGCTTCTATACTGATAACGCAGCAATGTAGTCGATGTCGCGATTCTAGATTATGAAAGGGGCTGGTTATCGACAGGGTTGTTGTTGTCACCGATAGCGTTGCCTGTCTCCCCAGGGAACTGGTGCAACGATACGACATCAGGATTGTGCCGATAAGTATTATTATCGAAGGTCGGCCATACCGGGACGGTGTTGACATAACACCCCAGGAGGTCTACGAGCTGATAGCGAGCAGCAAGGAGCTTCCTACTACCACATCGCCATCCCCAGGGGACTTTCTTGAGGCGTATCGCGAGCTTGCCGATAGAGCCAGTGGTATTGTGTGTATCACCATTTGCTCGGAGATTAGCATGATGTATGATTCAGCAGTGCAGGCGAAGCAGATGGCTGAGGAGGAAATGCATGGTATCGCTATAAACGTCGTTGACTCCCGCACTGCCGGGGGAGCAGAAGGTTTTGTGTCGTTGGCGGCTGCCGTAGCAGCGGCTTCGGGAAAGAACCTGACGCAGGTTACTGAGGTAGCTGAGCAAATGATACCGCGGGTGAACATGGTGGCTGTGTTGGATACTCTCGAATATCTGGCACGGGCTGGTCGTATCCCCAGGGCAGCTTCATGGATTACCTCTATGTTGAAGATAAAGCCTATCCTGACGTTTTCCCAGGGCGAGATAAGGCCGCTGGAGAGGGCTCGAACAAAGCCGCGAGCGGTAAAGCGTCTGGTAGAGATTATGAGGGAACGGACAGGCAGCAGGCCGGTCCATGTCAATGTGATGCATGCCAATGTGCTGGAGGAAGCGGAAGCGCTGAAGAAGCAGGTGGAATCTGAATTTGAATGCGCCGAAATTTTTATAGCTGACTTCGCGCCGACTATGGGCGTGCAGGCTGGTCCCGGAGTGCTCGCTCTTGCTTTCTACAGCGAGGAGGACAACGATGTGGGATGAGTTCGGGGTGATTCTGGGCAGCTATATTCTGGGGTCTATACCATTCATATATATCATGGGCAGGCTTCAGGGCATTGACCTCAGAGAGTATGAAGATATGCATATCGCGCTCTGGCAAAAATTTGGGCGCACTCAGGCGTTTATCGGCACTTTCTCCGATTTTTTCAAAGGTATCATAGCTGTTCTTGTTGCACGGGAGGCGTTTGATTTATCTCCTGGCTGGGTTGCCTTCGCCGGGGTAGCTGCTGTGGCAGGGCAGATGTGGCCTGTATTTATGAAGTTCGATGGTGAAAAGGGTAACAGTATAGGGCTGGCTATGTCTGGCACTCTCGCTACGAAAACGATGCTTTTCGGTTTAATACCGATAGTCATTGGATTCGGGGTTAGAACGCTCCCCCGGTTCTTCGCACGTCATCAGACAATAGATGATCGGTTAAAATTCGGTGGTCCTCCGAGCCTGAGTCTGCCGCTGGGGATGCTGGGGGGTTTTACCGTAATGCCTCTCGCGGCATGGGGTTTGGGGCAGCCTTCTGAGGTCGTCATTGCCTTTGTCGGCCTTGTCGTGCTCATCATCGTGAGAAGGTTAACCGCCGGTTTGCGTGAGGACTTGCGGAAGCCTTTGGATAAAAGAAGCGTACTGTTAAACCGCTTCCTCTTCGATAGAAGCGAGGTTTAGCTAATTAACACCTTGCTTGCTATCCCACTTTGATATTCTTCCAATCACCATTTCTCCTTGTTTGGCTAAGCACCGTCGGGTTATAATGGGTTGATGGTTGCCGGGAAAGTAATCTCAGATGTGCAGAAGCTGAAGCAGGGATTGAAGGTATTGCCGGAGCCTGTGGCCAACCCCGTGTTTGTTGCTGTCAGCGGTCTGCCGGGTACGGGCAAGTCTTACTTCAGCCGCAGGCTGGCGGAGCTTCTCCCCAGTGTTATCGTGGAAAGCGATGCACTACGCAGGATACTGTTCCCCTCTCCAACCTACAGCGCACAGGAGAGCCAGCGCCTTTTTACGGCTTGCCATTCGCTCATCGAGGAACTCCTCAGCGGCGGGATTACGGTTGTCCTCGATGCCACCAACCTGATGGAACAGCATCGGGAGCGTCTTTACCGTATCGCGCAGCGCCTTAAGGTGAAGCTTATCATGATCCAGGTAGAAGCGCCCCGGGAACTGGTGCAGCAACGCCTTCAAGGCAGGTCTCGGGGGGTTGATGCTGAGGATAACTCCGATGCTGACTGGGGTGTCTATCGGAAGATGAAGGCGAGTGCGCAGAGGATTCGACGCAACTACTTCGCGGTCGATACATCGAGGGATATTGCCCCCGTTATCGACAGGATAGTGCGGGAAGCGAAGCGGTAAATGCTGTATGCTGCCTCCAAGCACAGCATTTCGCAGGGCAGCATTTTCCCTGCCGGTTGAATTCGATTGCCCCTCCGTTTCTTCTGTGCTATATTTAGGGAAAAGGCCATTATCATTTACGAGGGGGGATTGAATTGTTTGACGAGTTAAAGGTTTTCAGCGGAAATGCACATCCTGACCTGGCTCGAAGGGTCTGCGACTATCTTGGCATACCCCTGGGCCAGATGGAGGTATTCGAGTTCAGTAACGAGAATATCTTTGTCAGGGTCCTAGAGAATGTGAGGGAGCGGGATGTCTTCGTTATTCAGCCCATCAGCTCTCCAGTCAATAAGAACCTCGTCGAGCTGTTGATAATAATCGATGCCATGAAGCGTGCCTCAGCGGGCAGGATTACCGCGGTGATGCCCTACTATGGCTATAGCCGTACTGATAAGAAAGACCAGCCTCGCGTGCCGATCACAGCGAGGCTGGTGGCCGATTTAATTACGGTATCTGGAGCTGACCGTGTGCTGACGATTGACCTCCACGCCGGGCAGATTCAGGGATTCTTCAACATCCCCGTAGATGAACTGACTGCCCTCTATACCCTGAGCGACTACTTCCTGGAGAAAGCTCTAAAGAATCTGGTGGTGGTGGCTACCGATGTCGGAATAGCCAAGCGTGCGCGCGACCTTGCCGCACGGCTTAATGTGCCTCTGGCAATTGTCGAAAAGCGCAGGGTGGGCAATGTCGATAAGTCGGAGACCCTGACCGTCATCGGTGATGTCAAGGGCAAGCGCGCCCTGCTGGTGGACGACGAAGTTGATACCGGGGGCTCGATTGCCAACGCAGCTGTGACGCTGAAGAAGCACGGTGCCATTGAGATTTATGCCTGCTGCACGCATCCCATCCTCTCCGGGTCGGGGGTGAAGCGTATAGCCGAGAGCATAATCAAGGAGTTGGTGGTCACCGATACAGTCCCTGTACCGGAAGAGAAGAGGATCGATAAAATAACCGTTCTTCCACTGGAATCGCTGATTGGCGAGGCGATTCACCGCATTCACGCCGGGCTCTCAGTGGGTGCGATGTTCCAGTAGAGGCTGGAGGTGTTGTGGTGTCCCCCCAGGAAGACCAATACCTTTCCCCTGAAGACAAAAAAAGCTATGAAGAAGTGGTTGACTCGTGGAAAGACGAGGATATCGAGGCGTACCGGGATGTCATCGAGGCCAATGAGGATGAGCAGCTTCTCGGTGGATACGTTATGGTGGAACTGGACCCGCTGACAGCTAAAGATCTGGTAGATATGGCCCAGAGTCGGGGTATTGACCCGGGCCGGCTGGCGGCCGAGCTTCTACGGAATGCCCTCATGGGCGGCAAGTAACAATGATGTATGAAATTGATTATCTGGTGAGAAAGGGCTAAGGGCGGAATAAGGCATGTTCAAGCGCTTGGGGAGTATTATCGGCGATGCCAATGAGCGGGAGCTCAAGCGGCTGAAACCCACGGTCGAGGAGATAAATGACCTCGAGCCTGAGTTCGAGAAGCTCAGCGATGACGAATTGCGGGCGAAGACGG
>SMTZ1_10001846_pt1 | contig 22096 bp, 16 predicted proteins | sample DeeMarSWOR136_30_FD_25667 | JGI IMG/M metagenome (IMG submission 25667) | reverse complement strand
GCTGTTATTAGGATAACGCTCCTCTTCTAGGATCTGAAATGGAATGGGGTTATCGATATGATCCTTTAGAGTGAAGTCTTTAACATAGGGCTCGATGAAGGAAATGTCGGCTTCAGCCACATCGGTTCTAGTCCAAGAAAGTGGATTGAATACTACGATCGGTGTTCCCTTTCCGTAAGTATCAATTTTATTGGTGATGAACTCCAGAGATTTTTTCAAAATCTTGTTTGCGGTCTTCATTGATTCCTCAAATCTTCTCATAGCGTTTTCATACACTTCGTCAATACCACAACCACAAATGATGTCATGAAAGTGGTTGAATAACAGCGATTTTGTTGCTTCATTCAGTTCTGCATCGGGATAGGGTGCCCCGATGACACTGCTGATGGTGGTAAACTTCTCGGCTGTTAACAGAAGGTTTTCCGCCTCCCTATTCTTCTGTTTGAGTTTTATTCTAGCTCCATAAACTCCCTGAAAAACGGGATTGAATTCTCCTGAAACTGTTGGAAGTCTTTCTTTAGCGGCTTCAACCGCCTTGAAAAAGTTGCTTGGAGTGGATATTACTGCTTTCACATTTTTCTTTCTCTTGTTCCATTCTCTCACGAAGAGAGGCATCTGACGTTGCGGGGGAGTGAAGTCTGCGCCGTTAGGAAAAAAAATGTTTCTAGTTGATGCAAATTTGCTAAACAATTGAAATATGCCATCAATTTTAGCGATACCTTTCTCTAAGGGAGCCAACGAAGAGATTGGATGCGAAGCAAGACTCTTGTTATGTAAGGAAGCTCTTCGCCTATTTTGCTGATGATTTCTCCGCTTGGTGAAGGAACCCAGCCGGCAATGTAGGTTCCAGCCAGCCAATGAGTCAGAATCTTTGATCCATCAAGGCCTTCCCAGTAAAACTCAGTCTGAACCTGCTGTGGTGGTGCTCCTCTGCCAAATACATAATATTTGAGTCCAGATTTGTGCAGAATTTGCGGCAACTGATTTGGATGTCCAAATGAGTCGACCATCCAGCCACACCGAACGTCTACACCAAATTTTTCCTTAACGAATCTCTTTCCGAAGAGGAACTGTCTGACTAGGAACTCTCCTGAAGGGATGTTTGCGTCTGGCATAGAATACATTCCGCAAACTAACTCTATTTTTCCGTCCTTTACCATTCTCCTAAGACTTTCGTGGAGTTCTGGGAACTTCTTCAAGAAGGGCTGGATCAGTGCAACTTGATCGAGGCAGAAACGGTATTCGGGCTCCTGTCCTAATAAGTTGAGTACATCAAGAATGTTGCTGAATCCTATCTGCAAATACTCCTCGTTGGTTTTGATCCAGGCAACATCGAAGTGAAAGTGAGGAATTACGAATAAATTCCACGTTTCCGTTGTACTCTTCTCTTTCACACGAATCTCCCCTTTTCAGTTTTTCAATGTTGATTGTTATTAAACTTTTATCTTCTCTTCTTATTACAATATACTCCCATGGTGATATGATATCCACACGCGCACATTGAAGATGGTTGGGTTAAAACAAGGTGTATTGATTGATCAAAGGTGTTTTCTTCGATCTTGGAGACACCTTGGTTAATGAACAGCTTTTCCTAGAGAAGGACATAGTGGAGACATTACCATATGCACATGAAGTTCTGAAAGCCTTGTTCCACCACTACAAACTAGCCATAATCTGTGACACAGATGCTAGCAAAGAAGAAGTGCACAGACTCTTAAGAGATGCAAGGATTGACCATTACTTCAATTTGGTTGTTGTGTCTTCTGAGGTTGGATCAAACAAGCCAGACGAAAGGATTTTCAGGATTGCACTTGAGGAGTTAGATCTGAAGGCTGATGAAGTCGTTATGGTAGGCAACCGTATTTCCAGAGACATTCTTGGTGGAAACAAAGTAGAGATGAAGACTATTCATTTGAAGTGGAACGACAGATACCGAGAAGAGGCAACTAATAGACTAGAACAACCCTCTTACACAATAAAGTCTCTAAGGGAAATTCTTCCATTACTTGCCAAATGGAAATGCTAGAACTAAGTAGCTAGATTGTCTAGTGCGCGCGCAACTTCACCAGGGACCATGCTAAAATACACCCCGCGGCTCCAACGGTCACATCTATTGTCCTGCGCGCACGCAAAACTGGTAAGTTGCTTGAATTCTAGAAAGAGTTCTCTTTCTTCATGATCTTTGCATATCGTGCTATTTCATGAGGCGTTGCGCTGAAAACCTTGCCAGACTCGCCTCCTTTCTTTATGAAGTTTATAGCATCCACTAACATATTTCCGCTTTTCATCTCATAAAACATGAAGCCCCAAAATGGAGAATCTGCAGAAACTATTATCCATCCGAGCTTGCCTTCACTCAAGATTCTCTCTTCCCAATTCTTAATATCTTCGAGTGGATTCTTGGTCCAATGGATATTTTGTTGATTAATTGCGACAAAATCATTTTTTTCGTAGACTATTCGCGGAAATTTGCCTTCATCTTTATATGTTATGTAGTATTCGAAGCCGGCGGAACGTACTGCTTCAAACTGAGGCTTCGCGGTGTCATGTTTATAAAATGGACAGGCGTCCTGGAATGGGTAATAACCAATGGGAACAAAGGCCTCGCCCCACTTTTTTGAAATCCACTTTCTGGTTTTTCTGAGGCTTTCTGTAAGAGTGCGTTTAGACAGATATCCCTCTGCCTCGGTGGCTACGCCTAAGCCAGCGCTGCATATCATGGGCTCTACGTAGGGCAGTGAACCGCCTGCTTCGTAAGGGATGTAGACATCGTCCATCCACTCAGGGATGTATTCATAAAAGTTCACTGGAACGGCAACACCAACTTTTACTCTCATGAGGGCAGCTAGCGGGAAGAGGCTTGGGGCGACGGTTAGGTGGCGTATGTCTGAGGCATACAATAGAATAGTCGCAGGGATGCAATCTTGAGAAGCCTTTTGAAGAAGTTGATCATCAGAGAGCTCTCGGCTCCACGGAGTTTCACTGATAGGCGCTGGAGTGTAAGGTATTTCCCGCTTAATTGTGACTGCAGGGCGTCCCGCATCAATTATCGCGAAGATTTTGTCGTGTTTCGAGAGAACGGGTACAAAGTCGTCAGATAGTTGGCGTCCAAATATTACCTTCGAATTCGTTTGGTCTGCGCACGTTGCGAGGGTGGATGCGAAGTTCTTCCAGTCAAAGTCAAACATCGAAATTAGATTTTTACGGCAGAAGAATGGCGTCCAGTAAAGGGTTAGAATTGGATCGCTATAAGCAACGCCTTTAGAGCAGTTTCGCCATCTCTCGAAGATACGATTAGTTACCGTTCCGTACGTATCTTCCAGCTTGAGTGTGTCGATAACCTTCGTTTTGAAGCCCTGCTGCTCTAGCTTGCGAGCCACGCTTTCAGGACAGTATAGAAGATCTACTTCCATTAAGCCCAGTTTCTGCAACTCATCAAGTTCCTCTTTTGAAATTGAAGTGTCAAGCCCGAGTTTTTTCGGGAAGAAGATGTCTGGGTAACAGTAGTTTTCAACAAGTAATTGGCTCTGAAGCTGAAACGGAGTCGACGGTATCATAACAGCTTTTTTTGGCAACCCCATGTGAAAGTACGAAAATATGTCATGGTAGAAGGACGGCAGTTCCTCAGTTTTCCTCATGGAAACAAATTTTTTTCCAAGGTTTCTTAGAAAACCTGAAAATCTCCGGGCTTCCACAGCGTTGGTGCACGCGATAACATCGTAGTGGTTCCACACATAATAAAAGTCAACTAGGTGGCTTTCTCTAAAGGGAGCAGCTCCGCCCATCCAGCCGAGGCCAAGATCTTCGGGTGTTAGAAAGGCGTCAATAAAACTTCTGACATCATATTTCTTTGGGAAGAAATCCCTGACAACTTCAGGAACCGATCTCCCCACAAAGTAAGCGTCAAAATCCATTCCTTTATCTTTTGCAAGCCAAGCAAGGGTTGCTGTTACAGGAGCGCTCAAGCTTCTCCTCGCATCTGTCAACAAGAAAAGAAGCCTTTTCATAAGGTTACCTCCTTGTTCAATTCACATATAGGGGCTATAATTCTTTTGTGAACTTGTTTCTGGCTTTGAGCAATTTCATCTAGTGATCATCGCGCCACCATATCTGAGCCTTGACCTAATTGACGAAGCATGAGACTCTCTGCTTCTCGTTATCAATGCATGCATAGGAAAATAAAAGAGAGGAGATTGTTGTTTTGGTTTACCCTGTTTTGCCAAAGTTGACTCCGATGATGACCAGGTCTAAGATGTTTATGATGCCATTGCCGTCAAGATCTGCATCTGGATTCCATTTGGGGTCTCCTGGTTGACTACCAAAGGCTGCTACTGCTATTAGTACGTCTAGTATGTTTACGATCCCATCATTGTTTATGTCACCTGGAATGCGCGGGCGCATACACAAGCCTACTGCGTTGCCCAGTATTCGATCTGCGTCTGCGTTTGAGGCATAGTAGTCGAAGCCAATGAGTGCGATGTGTCCTGGACCAATTGTTTTGTGGATTACCACGGGATATGTACCGTCGTTGAAGACAACGTTGGTCTCAGCTGTGATGAAACTTAACGCCCCATTTGGAGCAATAAACGTGTCGGAAACATATTCTGCCAGCGGATCTGAAGGGTCAACAAGATAGACCGTTGATCCAGTTATGTAGCTAACACCAAAGATTGACATCAGTTCTGCGCCTGTAAGAACGCCGTAGCTTCCGCCACCATGGTCACAGACAATTATGATGCCGCCTTCTGCCATAAAGTTGGACAGAGTTATTAACCAGTTTGCTCCTATGCTTTCCATCGTATAAAGGTCCGCGTTTTCTTGTTCTGGTATGAACAGGATATCGTTTCCGGGAAGCATGGAGTCCAGTTGGGTGTAGTCCCACAGCTCTGTCAGTATGTAGTTGGGTCCAAACGTTGAGTCTATGGCTCCTAAGGCATTCGCATATTCTTGATAATAGTCAGTGTATTCCACGTACGCAAGGATTTTTGGAGCATAGGACACGATGACATATCGGGAATGAACATTGTTTGCAGTAATGTTTTCACTGGGCACTGGAGGCGCATACGCCGTCACATTGTATGTAGCCTCAACCGTTGGAGTCCATGAACAGTTGATTGTATGAGATTCTCCAGGTTCAAGTAGCGGAATCGTTGCATTGGCCTCTTTAGTGCCGTTGATGAGCAGAAACAGCTCTACATCGGTCTCGTTGCTTAACCCACGGTTGTGGACCGTTGCGTTTAGCAGTGATGAATCGCCAGGCTCAAGGTAGTCTGGCGCCTCTAACGCAACGGCGAGTTCATGTTCGTATCGTACACCTAGCAACCAGTTTACAGAATTGATCGCCAGGCTTTCTCCATGGGATTCCGCTAGGCAGTAGAGTGGAAATGCGTAATATACAACTGACCCGCTACTGGCTCCCTCGAAGACCGTTACTGCAGTCCATGCAGTTCCTGTGTACTTGATAACCTCGGTCCCTCCGTTCGTCGGAGAAACTCCGTCATCAATTGGTGGATTCGTCAGCCAAGTGAAGCTGGTTGGCAAACCAAAGGTCACGGGGTGAGTTGGATCGGTTACAGTTAATCCTGGCGCTCCAGTATGGTCAATTTGCATTATCGCGTGGGCTACATTAATCATGAAGTCGTCGGCATCGTGGTCGTAGCCAATGTCCTCGCCTTCGAGGAGGATGTTTCCTCCCTGAGCAAGATAAGATTCTAATGTCAACGCGTCTGTTGGGTCAACAGCCTTATTCCAGTAGTCGCCACAAGTCCAGATTACAAGTTTAAACTTGGTCAGGAAGTCTAATGGTGGCTTCCCCATAGCCGATTCGTTCCAAACCCAATAGTCGTAGCCCAAAACCATCAGAGCCGATTCGAACTCCAGCAAACTCGTTCCAGTAATCCAAGAACTTCCATCGTTGTCATCCACGATAAGAATGTCGGGCAACGCGCGCACATCAACCATTTCTGTTATGATGTTATTTGCTGTGACGTTCTCGCCGGGCACTGGAGGCGCGTAAGCCGTTACATTGTATGTGGCCTCCACCGTTGGACTCCATGAATAGTTGATTGTATAAAATGCTCCAGTCAGCAGTTCCGGAATCGTTGTATAGTTAACTGCGGTGCCGTTGATGAGCAGAAACAGTTCAACATCGGTCTCGTTGCTTAACCCACGGTTGTGGACCGTTGCGTTTAGCAGCGATGAATCACCGGGCTCAAGAAACGTTGGAGCATCCAGTGATACAGCGAGGTCATGTTCATATGTGACCGCCAGCCACTCTACACTTTTTAATGCGAGGATCTCATTGTCGCTGTCATAGAAACCAACGTCACCGTCACCGTCAACGTCATAAGCCGAATCCCAGATATTGCTATCGGTGATGATTATTAGTCTGCCAGAACCCGCTGTACTTCCGTCGAATGCGTTCATCACTGAAACGCTGAGAGCTGGTGAGCTGTCGCTATACCAGTACGCTGTTCCATCCGAATCCGTTACGATAAGCGGGATTTCATCCGTTGGTGCACTTGCAACGCCATCGCTGGCATACATTTCGACTCGGGTGACGCCTGTGGTTATTGGATGGATAAGCAGATTTGCTCCATCGTAGTAAGGTTGAAGGGGTGGACCTATGTTCTCGTCAGAATCGCAGATACCGTCCCCTCGCAGGTTGATGTTGAATCTTGCAGCAACGGCTCTTGCTTGAAGGCCAAAATCTATCCAGTCGCTAATGAGCAGCAACTTACCCCCACTTTTAACCCAGTTTTCAATCGCATCTAACTCGGAAGTTGAGTAACTGTTTTGAGGCGCAACGATAACTAACACGTCTACCGGAGCAAGTACACCGGCGTCGATTATCGTTCCTGGGTCGATTGTTGAAACCATGTAGCCGTTGATTGCCAAGTAGTTGGCAAATTCTGAGTATCCTCCAGGTACATCAGCTGCAGGGTTGCTTCCGACAGTGTAACTAGGTAAGTGAGCTTCTTCAAATACAACGTAACCAATAACAGATCTCACATGGACCATTTTTGTTGCGATGTTGTTCATAGTGATGTTCTCACCTGTGACTGGGGGAGCATATGCCGTTACATTGTATGTGGCCTCCACCGTTGGAGTCCATGGACAGTTGATTGTATAAGATTCTCTAGGTTCAAGTAGCGGAATCGTTGCATTGGCTTCTTTGGTGCCGTTGATGAGCAGAAACAGTTCAACATTAGTCTCGTTGTTCAATCCAAAGTTGGAGACTGTGGCGTTGAGCAACGTTGACTCGCCAGGCTCAAGATGAGTTGGGGCTTCCAAGGACACTACGAGTTCGTGTTCTGGTTTCTGGTAGCTGGACCATGTTATTGCGTTGTAGAGTAGTTGTAGGTGATGGTGATAGTAGGGAGGTATACCATACTCCAGTAACGGAGAAATGTATACTAATCCTTTATACACTACGATTGCGCTTTCCTGGAAGTGTCCTAGTGCAACGTATTCTCCACCTGCTAGTTCGTTTGAATCCCATTGTCCGTCAGAAGGAAATGCTGTATAAGTTTCCGGGAAGGTGTATGGGTTTGGGACATTGTTGAATAGGGGGTGTGTTGGATCTTGTATTTGCAAAAGGTCGGTGTAAGATTGGTGCCAAGTTATGGTCTCGTTTAATCCGAATAATGGTGCTAACTTGTTATTATTCGGAACCATCTCGTAGAAAGTTCCTGAGGTGGCGATTAGTCCATGCCCCTCTTGAACATATTGATCAATGGCTTCTATTTCTGAGTCTGTGAACTCCCAACCCTGATACTGGTCAGAAGCGCAAGAGATAATCAATACGTCTGCGTCGGTAGTAGCCAAATCTTCGTAAGTGAGATCCTCTATGTTTAAAGTTGTATAATCTATCGTTGTCATTTTCTCTCCGAACATGTACCAGTTAGTGGTCAGTAGCTGCCAAGTACTAATAATGCCAGAATTGTCAGTTCCAGCCGAATCAAGTACAAAAGCTTTCACTGGGACTCCAATGTAAACGTAGGCCGACTCAAGATTGTTCGCTGTTACCGTTTCGTTTTCCACCGGCACCGCGTATCCAGTCACATTATACATTACCTTTTCACCGGCAGGTGTCCACAAGTAGTTCATTGTGTATGAGGAATCACTGACCATTTCTGGTGCGGTTTCGTTCTTGACGATCGTGCCATTGATAAACAAGAACAGCTCCACGTCGGTCTCGTTGCTCAGCCCTCTGTTACGCACGGTTACGTTTAGCAAAGAAGAGTCACCGGGCTCGACATAGGGTGGAGTGTCCAAAATGACAGCAAGGTCGTGTTCAGGTTGGAATACAAGCCAGTCAATCATGTTGTTTGCGAGTAACAGGTTGTCCTCTTGAGTGATGCTATAGTCCCACAGAGAGTCCTCGTCAGCGAAACCTATCACCCTCCCAGGCTGCTCCGAAACCGCCAGCATAATGCCGCCCATTGGGTCTCTAACAAGATCCTGGGCACAACCGCTAACAACCATCTCAGCAATCGGTGCGTCCAAATATACGGAGGTTACTCCTTGGGTCACTTCATGAGGCATAACGTCAGTGGTAATACCGGAACACCCTCCACCCACCCAGCTTATGCCAGCAAAGGCAGTCAAATCTGTGTACACGGACGGCTCATCGTCGCCTATGACAAGGAGACCCCCACCTGCAATCACAAAGTTCTGTATTGCCAACAGCTCTTCTAAGGAGTAGGGGTCCCAGGCTTGAGGTATAACGAACGCCACGTAATCCGCCAAAACTGTCGGGGTTATAGGTCCAGAGGTATGGACATCAACGACATAGCCTCTTTCGCTGAGGGTATTCGCCCATGTGTCATACATAACGATGCTATCAGTCCAATGGGTCTGGTCGAAGAGGATATACTTGAAATATCCTACATCAACCATCGCCGTAACAAAGTTGTTTGCTGTAAAAGTCTCGTCTAGTACAGGTACCACGTAAGAGGTCAAGTTGTACGTTCCCTCAACCGTCGGGATCCAAGAGCAGTTCACGGTTTCTGACGTGGCAGTTTCCAAAAAGCCAATAGTCGCAGAATCCACGATGCTACCGTTTACAAACAACTGTACCTCAATATTTGTCTCGTTGGATGTTCCAAAGTTGAATACCGTAGTGTTGACAATTGTCAAGCCTCCAGGTTCAACGAATAGAGGCGTTTCCCAATCTAAGATAAGCAAGTCATGGTCAGGCGGAGCCTGTTCAACAGCTTTTTGGGCGTTGATCCTTCCATATCCATAGTAATCGTCGAAGCCGGGATTGCCTAAGTCGTCTGCTGTAAATCGCAACTGAAGTCGCACCTGATCTCTAGTCATGCTGGGGAACTGGCTCAAAATCAGCGCAGCGACGCCCGCAACGTGTGGGGTAGCCATCGACGTTCCACTCTTGTAGGCGTAAGAATCATCCCAAACTGTCGAATAGATATCAACGCCTGGAGCAGCTAACTCTACCCAGTCTCCAAAATTGGTGCCCCACCAACCTGGAAACCAAGCTGGGTTATCATACTCGTCGGTTGCCGTGACGGCAATGACTTCGTCGAAGGCTGCGGGAAAGTGTTCTGTGCTTGTAGCGTCGTTTCCCGCTGCAGCAACCACCAGTACACCATGATCATAGGCGTATTCCACAGCTTCGTAAATGAGCGCGCTCTCCCCATAGCTGCCCCAGCTGTTGCTGAGGATGTCTGCTCCTTGATCCACAGCGTGAATGATGGCGTTGGCGAGGTCGTCTTCAGTTCCCCACCCCTCCGTGTCTAAGCCCTTTTCAGCCATGATTTGAACCTGTGCTAATCCGGCAATGCCTATTCCATTGTTTATTACAGCGGCTATGATGCCGGCACAATGAGTCCCGTGACCGTTATCGTCCATAGGGTCGGGGTCGTAGTTGACCCAGTCATAGCCCAGCGGGACATAGTTAGCAGCAAGGTCTGGGTGGTCGTAGTCGGTGCCCGTGTCGATAACCGCCACCAAAACGGAAGGGTCGCCAGTGGTTGTGTTCCACGCGTAATCTGCCTCTATCTTGCGTGGGCCCCACTGATAGCTCCAGTAAGAATCATTTGGGATGAAACAAGTTTGAAACTTCCTGTTGGGCTCTATATATCTTGACAGACCTGCAGCTTGTACCTCCGTTGCGAAATGGGGTATCATCGGCAAAGGAATTTCGGCAACTATGGCTTTGATTGAGTCTCCCATCGAAACCGTACCAACTAAATCTCCGCCATTTTCATCGATAAGACCCCCTATGTCCTCATAGCTGTTTGGCCTCTCGTTGTTGACCCCTATTACCAGCTCAGCTGAGTCATCATCAACCTTAGCGAAGTCAGCCCACTCGTTTATCTTATTGAAGTTCCATCCAGTCTCATCAACGGAGTAGAGGTTAGGATTCTCTTTCGCTGACGCATTCCAGTTAAGACTTTCGCTCACAAAGCTTTCGTGAGAAGCTGTGAGATTCGATTGTTTGTCTCCGTCAGTCTTCTGTATCGTCGAGTTGTCGTCTGGATGCTCAGCAGTACCAGCATCTGCCAATATCGGTGGCACGTTTAACGCTACTGTTAACATGCTCATTAACATAAGAATTATCATTACTCCTACAATCATTTTTAGCTTCATTTTCCTTTCTCCTTTCAGATCTTATGGCTATTGCATCATTTCATATTTAATATTTCTGGAACAATCTTCTATTGAATTTAGATTTAGCTGTTTTGAATTATTTATTCTATCTGCGAGAAAGTATACGTTAGAATTATGCACATCCTATTCGAGTGGATTTGGACGAAGCGTGAAAAAAGTATCAATCTAAACATTTTATGAAAAAAATAACGTTCAATCAATACCATTGAAAAAGAGGAATGTGGACAGAAGAGTTCTTTTAAAACTCGCGCGCGTGTATGTGTGTTTTGATGATTTACCGTCTTAGGGAGAAAAATCACCGACTAACTTGGAACCTTGTCCCTTCTCTTACTTAAGATGACAGTTATTAAACTGAGAATTATGAATAATGGTAAGATTGAGACTGCTGGGAACTCTGGTATTGTTTCGCCATTTACTTCTATCAACGTAGTATCCACATCGTATCCGACTACTACGCCAGCAATAATGTACGTTCCAGGTTCAAGTGACCAATCCTGTGGAGTGTGAGTGAAAGACATTTCGTATGATTCACCAGAAGGTATTGTTATACTAGTTAACTCCGTTAGGAAAAACTTGTCATCTGACCATCGATAGACTGGATTGTTGCATCTATCTCGAACCTCGTAATCAAACTGATGGCTAGACCTAAATTGGAGTATTATCGGAGAGTCTGTGGGATTGGTTACGTCTATGTAGATCGTGATCATCTCATTAATCTTGTAAACCTTTTTGTCCGTATAAACTTCAACGATTGGAATTAAGTCACGGTTCTCACCCTGATTTGCCAACACATAAGAAACGGATAATAAAATTGAGAATAAGAGCACCGAAGCAAAAACAAAAACGTCCTTCTTCTCCATCCAAGCTACCCTTCTCTAAACATTATTAAGTTGACAATAAGGATATAAGGTTTTCAGAAAAAATCTTATTTTGAATCAAGCACACGATATGCTAAGCGCTGTATGAATGATCGCCATAGATTGAAAAATGCATCGAAAGTAAACACAACCAAAACATATTCTAAGACAGACTAGGATGCGGAGTATTTTAGCCAGTTTGCTGGATAGACCTTAAAGAAGAGGTGTCTTCCATCGCAACGGAAGTTAGCCCTTACGCGGGTTGTGCATGCACGCGCGAAAATCTTTTTAATGAATACGGTTGTTTGCAATAAGGAGGCTTGTTGATGAAACATAAGGTCACCATCCTTGCCTTTTTGCTTATTGTTCTGGCAAGCATGTTGACATTGGCATTTAATATTAGGTCAACTAAGGCAGCCATGCCAAAGGGAGAGCCTCAACTGATAGTTGCTTCGAAGATGCTAGAATTGGAAAGTTTCTTTCGCTATGAAGAACCTTGGCTTGGATCAGATGGAGCTTGGTCGATAAACATATCTGAATTCTATCCGAACACGATACTCTGGACATTCGGGGACACCCTTTGGGGAAGAATAGAGAATGACAAAAAGTGTGGAACATGACGAACAATTCTGTTGCCTTGCACAATCTTGAAAATGGAACCATCAAATTTTATGATGAGGAACAAAAAAACATCTTTGAGATATCGGAGTGGCTGGAAGGCGATGAGCTCTTTGGTCCGTGGCCATTTGCGCCATTTGTCCAGAACGGCAAGATATACTCGTTCCCAATGATTATTAACCTCACCGGATGGACCGGGGGGGACTGGTTAGCTGATATTGCATGCATGCATGCAAAAACTGGACTGCTTGAACAAACACCTGCATCTACTTCACATATCTACATCCGGAAAACGAAATAACAATAATACCCGAGTTTTCGTCATCGTTAATCTCACCTCTATTGATGATTGCCACATTAATTGCAGTTGTTTTCAGGAAGACCGTTTGAACAGAGAAAGACTATTGTTAACGTATAATATAGCCTTCTTGTTGTTGTACTCGCGCATTGCCAGGCAGTTTTTACAAAGTTTGCTCCCTTGATGACTAAATCTGCGCGCGCGCTCAAATATTATTCATCAACACCAATTACTCCCCAGCTTTTCACGTTCTTTTGGAATACTATCTTTGCTGCTCCATAGAGCGCACTTAAGTCAATGAAGCGAGCGCGGGTTATCTTCTTAAAACTGGGGACACTCCTTAGTTGTTTCTTAAGTGGGGCTTCGAAAAGAGAGAAGGATTTCGAGATTTGACCACCAAGAACGAGGCATTCTGCCTTGAAATTCGAAAGTAGCGGTTTCATTACTTGAGCTAGAGTGGAACCAAGCTCGCCAAAAACTTGTAGGCTGTTTTTGTCCCCGTATTTTAAACCCTTGAGAGCGATTTCTTTTACGTCTTCATTTTCCGAGGACGAGTTTCCCGCTAGTTCTCGGTATCTGGCAATAATTCCACGTCGAGAAATCTTGTCTTCAACTATTCCGTCATCATATGGCAAGGCACCTACCCAAGCATGCGGAGGTACTCCTGGACCTTCAATCACTATTTCATCATCGACCATGAAAGCTGATCCAAGGCCAGTGCCAAGCGTGAGCCCCACGATGCGATTATATCCCTGAGCTGCGCCACGCCAAGCCTCGCCTCTCAAAAAGGTCCAGGCGTCATTTTCAAATCGAATCGAAAAATCTTCTTCTAAATCTAAACGCTGGATAAATTCACGCTTCACATTTAGACCATAAATTGAGGCGTATTTGTGCTCCATTAAGCTGATTCCTTCTCCATAATCAAACGGTCCAGGCATACCTATTCCTATACCAACAACTCCGAACCCAAATTCTTCTGCCTTTTGCAAAGCTACCTTAAACACTCTAGTGAAGGTTCCAACTATTGTTTCGGCTGAACCTTGTGAGTCAATCGGCGTTTTTTGGAAGGTTTTCTCCAAAAGTAGACCCTTTGAGGTGATGACTGCTGACTTCAAAAAAGTCCCGCCGACATCTAAGGCCAAGGCACATTTTTCTTTCGCTCTTTCTCCCCTTTTTGAATATCTCGCCGTTTCACTTAACCATTTCATAAAGTCTTCTCACTTCAAAAGAACCTTTATAACTTTGCACAGGTCATGACCTAAATTCAGAATCGAATACTTTCCAAAGCAGGCTGGAACAATAACTGTTTCTGAAAAATCTAATCCATATTTTCTTTCAGGACGTTCTTTAGATTGAACTATCATACCATCGCCTTCAACCAAAGTCAGAATGTGAAATTTCCCTTTTGTATCATCATCTATTTTTGTTGCGAATTCCAGCCTATGCACCACATAGAATATCTCTTCCAGTTTACCCAAAAGATATTCTGCCCAGTCTTGGCCTGACCTGACCAACCGTGGCCGCTGTTTCAGGTGTTGATTAACCCAGCGAGCTGTTCTACGAAATTTTATCACTTGAAACGCGTGCGAAGAGTGTATTGGGCGCAATCTCTCATGTAAATCAGGTCTTAAATAATCGTAGATGTGAAATGTATATCCGTAACTGTTCCCGATCTCCAGTACCACCTCATTACGACCTGAAGCGTGAACTGTCCCAGCTGGTATCAGGAAAAGGTCGCCAACTTTGCTAGGGATACTGTTCACGTATTTGTCATAGTCGAGGGGAACACCTTGGATCTCTGATTTTCGAACCGCTTCATAGAACTCTTCCTCATCAGTTTCTTCTTTTAATCCCAAAAACACCTTAGACCCTGGACCAGTAAAGACAATGTAATAGCTTTCATCTTGACCTATTTCTTCATTGAAGCATTTTTTAACATACGATGTGGGCGGATGAACTTGTATGGCCATATTGCCGCCCTCGATGCCATCGTCATAGTGAACGCGTATTGGGAAAAAATTCTCAAACCGTTCAGCAGCAGAGTAACCCATAAGCCTTACAGATTCTCTTGACAGAAAAGTAAGGAAGGGTATTTCTAGAAAGGTGTCACCAACAGCGATTTTCAAACTCATTTCAGGCGCTACAGCTTCGAAGCTCCAGGCACAATTTATCATCGACTTAGGCAGCTTTCTAATTTTTTTGATCCATTGTCCTCCCCAAGGACTGGGTATGTATAGGGGTTTAAGTCTTATTGGATATTGGGCAAGAATGGATAGAATTCCGTTGAACGTGTCTCGAGGCACAAGTTTTAATTCCTCGCTTATATTGCCATCCAAGTAGCAATCTACGTAGGGTAGAAGATATTTTTTGTATCTCTCCAACACTGGGTAATACACGTAAGTTGATAGTTTAAATAAATAAACGGGTAGGCCTATGTCTGCTGCTTGACTCATCCCCTCGGAAATTTCCTGCGGTCTCAGAAAACCGAACTCATTTTTCTGAATCCGCTTGACGAACTCCTCTCGAGTTATATCCACATAAAAGACAAAATCATAAAACTCCCTGAGGAAATTATTAGCCGCACCGCAACCATAACAAATAACTGCTTGTGGCGAGGAACCAGTGGATGTTGTTTTTTTGCTTTTATGACTTTCTAACTTTTCTTTTAATGCATCAAGACTGCTGGTATCTAAGAAGTCCTCTAAACATCCATCGAACACTCGGCCAAAAAAGGGATCGCCAGTTAGGTAGGAGTCAATAATTTTTCCGTTTTCGCTATGCGGTTTATAATGAGAAGAAATATCTATGGTCTCGGTGCTAAAGCCCGCTTCCACCAATGATTCCTTCATCACTGAGATGAATTTTTGCCATTCAACCCCAAGAAAGCCGTCAATGGCTAAGAAACAGATCCTTCTTCCGGAAGAAACAATAGCCTGCTTCACTAAACTGTTGACAAATCGACAGAGGGCGTTGGTTCCAACTACAACAGATTTGGTCCACTCTTCTGGAATTTCGGGGCGGTTAAGCCCTGTTTCGTCTTTCAGTTTCAAGAGTGCATCTTTCCCTCCTCAATGTGCCTTGTATCCTCCATATTTTCTTTCAGTTTCTAGCACCGCGAAGTCTTGCTCGCGCAAGAGTGGTATGTCGTTAGGACCCAAAAATCATTTATCTCTTCAGCATAAATATGATTCGATGTCAATTTGAAGTCTACGAAGCGTGGGTTTCTGTGTGTTGCAGCCGCTTGGATCCCAAAACACTTCGAGTAGAAGCCATTCGAGATCTGGGTCCCCAGTTTGTCGACAACCCTCACGAAATGATTGGGCAGGATGGGGCATATTCGATTTGCCTCAACGGAGAAACTCTTTGGTTTTTTGGGGATACCCTGATTGGACATCGGGTACCGGGAGAAAGCCTCTGGTATCCTGGCGGACATCCCGTGGGACCCTATGATATGTCCGGTAAAGGCTCAATCAAACACATGATCAATAACACCGGTCTAGTTTTAAGGGACAAAACTGGCAGACATGGACTCAAATCGTATCGCTATATCTGTGATGACCGAGGGAATATCCGGCCACTGATCCCACTGCTAGCGGATGAACATCGCGATGAAATCCGCATTTGGTGTCTGGATGGATGCCGTTTTGAGGATATGGTGTATTTGTATTTCACTAAAGTTAGTATGCTGGAATCCGGTCTATTTCCAGTCAATTTTGAAGTACTGGGCTCTGGGTTGGCGGTAGGAAATAAGAAACTGTGGCAATTTGAACGGGTGGTATATGACGGTTCCAGTTTACTCTGGAAGCAGAATGAGCCGCGCTTTGGCGCAGCCGTTTTGGTGGATCCGAAAGAAGAATGGATCTACGTTTACGGTGTGCACCAGGATGCCGCAAAGGTGCAGAGGTGTTATCTAGCGCGGGTAAGACCGAACCAGATTGAAAACCGGGAAAAATACACCTATTTGTCTTCTCCCGAGCCCAGATGGAGCCCTCACATTAGCGAAGCAGTTAGTATCATGCATGGCATGCCAACCGAGATGTCCGTTTCCTTTAATCCATATTTGGGTTGTTACCTTGCCGTACATTCACTGGATTTAACCGGAAAGATCGTTGGGAGAACAGCGCCAGAGCCATGGGGTCCATGGAGCGAGCCAGTCGTGTTCCACACGGTGATCGCCCACCGAGAAAAACCCCTGCCCTATCCTCCTTTGATATATGCGGGTAAGGAACATCCTGAACTCAGCGAGGCGGGGGGCAAAATAATTTACGTCACTTATGTTGAATTCGAGGAGTATTTCCCGCATCTGATTGAGGTGAGTCTGACGTGAAGGAAGGGCGATCCAAGATCACGATGCTTTGGTGTCATGTAAGTTGAACATGGGAGCAAAAACCAGCGCTCCAGAAGTCCCATGAGGAACGATATCAGCTTCGGCTTCACGTGCGCATAATTTTGAAATAAAAGGATGCATAGAAAAAATATTTGTCAGACAATTTTGATGTAAGTGATGGTCTTTTATTTGAGGCATAAGATATGAAAAGAGGGGAGAAAATGAAGTCCCAACTCGTTGAAGAGTTGAGAGATATCGTTGGAAATGACTGGGTGGTAACTGAGAAAGAGGCTGTCGTGGATTATCTAAGGGATGAAACAGCTCCGACCGTTTGTCCTAAACCTGTTGCAGATGTGGTTCTGGTCAAGCCTGGTTCCACTCAGGAAGTATCCAGCATTCTGAAGCTAGCTAATGAGTGGAAGGTTCCTGTCTTCCCAAGAGGGGGAGGAACGGGATTAGTTGGAGGTTCCATCCCCACCGAGAGTGGCATAGTTCTTTCTTTAGAGAGAATGAATGGAGTAATTGAGGTAGATAGAGAAAATCTAATGGTTGTAGTTGAAGCAGGGATAAAGCTTGAGAAGCTTATGAAAGCGGCGGATGAAGCGGGCCTTTTATTTCCTCTACATCCGGGAGACGAAACAGCTCAGGTGGGAGGGCTCGTAGCATGCAACGCGGGTGGAGCAAGGGCGGTTAGGTACGGGGTCATGAGGAATTACGTAAGAGGCATTGAGGTTGTGCTTCCCACCGGGGAAATACTGAACCTAGGAGGTAAGTTGCTTAAGGATGTTGCAGGATATGATCTTATACATCTGATAATAGGAAGCCAAGGGACGCTAGGAGTTATAACGAAGGTCATTCTCAGACTTTACCCTAGGTTTAGAGAAACTGCAACTCTGATATTACCTTATAAGGATCGCCACGAGGCGCTAAGAACTGTACCTAGGATCCTGCAAGAGGGAATGATACCGCTGGCAATAGAATACGTGGAGAGAGAGTTAATGGAAAAATCAGCAAAACAGCTGGGAAAAGAATGGCCTGTTAAAAAAGGGAAAGCCTCCCTCATGATAATAGTAACGGGAAACAGCAAGGAAGAGATTTATGTTGATGCTGAGAGGATAGACAAAATCGCTAGGAAATACAATGTCATTGATACCCTAGTCGTCGAAAACAGAAGAAAACAAAATGACATTCTGAGCATAAGGAGCAACATTTACTTAACCCTAAAGCCCTACACAATGGATATTCTTGACGTAGCTGTTCCTCCGGCCAGTATAGCAAAACTCATGGACGCATTGGACGAGATTGCTAAAAAATACAACATGTATCTACCCATGTACGGGCACGCGGGAGATGGAAACCTGCATCCACACATCTTAATGAAGAAAGCAGGAGGAGTAAAGGAAGAGTATCTTGAAAGGGTGAAGAAAGAAATATACGACATAACTATTGGTTTGGGCGGAACCATAACGGCGGAACATGGGATAGGAAAAATCAGAATCAAAAATCTCAACCAATACCTAGACAAGAAAACAATAGAGGTAGTGCAGAAAATAAAAAAAGTCTTTGATCCAAATAACATCCTTAATCCTGGGACAGTTATATCCTGACACAGATGTTGCAGCGCTCCGCTCGCACCCGTGAACCTCGCGTGCGCACAACAAAGAGGCTTTCGGAAAAAGGGTATAGAAGTTTACGCAAGCTTGAGATGAACAAGAACTTGAATAGATTGCCAAAAATGTATGCTAGAAACGTCCAAAACAGTGATTTGGGTTGAAACTATGCCCTGTAAACAACAAGGAACATGCAGAAGAATTCGACCAAAAATTAGTCATACGCGAACATAAGAGGTTCATGTAACTGTGTGAGTTGCCTGATAGAAACTGCAGTTTAGTAATGTGCACACGCAATGTCAGTTCTTATCTGCGTGCTAGCTGGATTCCAGGTATCTTCTTGTGCTCATGAAGAGTCTATTTAGCTGTCTTCCTGTTACATCCTACCATCGCGTGCGCTTACGGGTACCTCTCTCGAACCAACACAAAAAGGAGGACAAAAGCAACAAAGGAGCCCAAAAGATTCAAGAACAAAGGGGTTCTAAAACCCCATGTGTCATATAATAAACCGCCAATGTAAGGAGCTGGAAAAGCAAGCACGCCCCTAAAAGCCTGCAGCTTACCCATGGCTTCAGCCCTTCTCTCCCTTGAAACGTTGTCGGCGAGAAAAGCGGAAACTGTTGGAACCCAAGACGCGATCGAAACCCCGAAAGGAACCTGCAAAACAACAAAGTGCTCGAAATTACTTGAAAGAAGCCATCCAAAAACCGAAACGATACCAAAGGCCTCGGAAACCAACAAAAACAACTTTCGCCCATATCTGTCCATAAGCTTTCCAAATGGAATCTGCGTCACCCCCCAAGCCACGCTCACAGTAGCTGATAACAAGCCTAACTTGTAGGTGCTGAATCCGAAACTTCTCACCAGCATACCATAAAGAATAGAAAAGCCCAAGCCCCACGCAAAGGTGTCGACAACCACGCAACATAAAACCCCCTCAGGTGAGACTCTGGCCAAAATATTTCTCGAAGCACCTTCCACCAACTCCTGTTTCCAGAAAGCATTCCAACTCGAGGTCTTTCCGCCAAGGTTTCCCGAATAAAAACACAAGTGAGAAGAGCACAGACGATGTCCGCCGCCATACACGCATAAAAAATGGGCACAAAACCGTAAACCATAGCCAGAAAACCACCTAAGGGAGCAACAACCGCAGTTGTAGCCTGTGAAGAGAACATCAAAACGCTGTACGCCACACCTCGCTCCTCTCTCCTAACAGACTCGGCCACAACAGAAGCACCCGCAGGATTGTACTGTCGATAACTTGCAGAAAGCCCCATAAGAAGCACATAAGGGATGAGGAGAAACCACGTGTTAGCAATAATGCAAAAAATGAGAGCACCCGCCTTGAGAACGTTCGACAAGATTAGGAGAGGTTTTCTTCCCACTTTATCTGACAGCCTTCCCCAGATAGGCGACGAGAAAGATCCTAACAAACCCAAGGCCGCACTCAGACCGCCCAACACCGTCATCGACGCACCCAAATCGAGCACAAAGGGTTGCCAAATCACAAAGAGCATGCCATAAGACATCGCTGTAACCATGGCCTCTACGGTCAGAACTCGAATGTTCCCCCTCAGCGCAAGAGCCTGTCCAAGCCTCTCGTAGAACCTCAATACATTAACCACTTAGCAGTTATCACACGTAGCTGAAACAGGTTTAACAACACGCTAAAAGATTTAGCTATAACATCTTCTTTTTCCGTGATCAAACTGTAACCTATTGGCGAATCAGCTTCTAGGTTAGGTAACTGATCTTTTTGCTGTTTCGCATGCATGCATGCTATATCCTTTATCTACCATCCACTTGTGGAATTTTTCGATTTCTCTTGTGAAACGTTTCTTTTGCACTAGGTTTCCACTTATCCAATCTTGCCGTCTTTCTTCTAAGATTTCTTCTAGGCTTTTACCGTACCATTCGCTGAAAAGGGTTAAGCCTCTTTTGTAAAGCCTCAACGTTGCTTTGCTTTTGGATTGTGCTACGTAGTCGAGGAAGTCTTTGACGCTCATGCTTATTTCATTACTCACTTTCTCACCTCCCTTTATTTTTGTTATGGTTATTAATGTTGAAGCCGAAACCGGTTTTGGCGTAAAATCTTGTTAAGGTTTATTTTTATGAATAAGGTTATTTATGGGTATGAAACGGCGGAGAAAACGTTTTAATTGGGCTTTGTACGAGAGCCTTCGCCAGATAGAGCGTGAGGAGGCTTTTCGTCTGCTGAAGTGGGCTGTAGACGCGCTTCCCCCGCCTTGGGATAGCGGTTGGAGGGGGATTGGACGTAAGCCCTACGACGCTAGGGCCTTGACCGTGGTCACAATCTGGCAGGAGACCGAGGGCAAGTCTGAAAGAGCCTATATGGCGGACCTTGAGAGGGACAAAGAGCGTTTGCGCATGCTGGGTTTGAAGCATGCACCCCACAGGACAGCCATCTACCGAACCAGGAAGAGGCTCTCCGAAGAGTACATGAGGAGGCTGAACCGGAAGATCCTTGAGGGGCTCAAGTCAGCCGAGAAGGTGGGTGTCGATGCTACAGGCCTACGCCAGTCCAGACGAAACTGCGCCTGGTCTTCAGCCGGCGACGGTGGCAAACGGGAATACGTTAAGCTCCATGCATTGTTCAACCTCGAGACAAGAACCGTTGAGGCTTTTGAGGCAACCCGGGGAACCGAGCACGAGTGCAAGCATCTTGAGGGACTCCTCGCCGACTTAGACGATATCGAATGCTTGGTGGCAGATGCCGGCTACCTATCACGTAAGAACTGCAGGCTCGTCGCCGAGAAAGGGGGCACGCCATACATCAAGCCGAAGAAGAACAGCCTGATGAAGACTAAGGGCTGCTGGCCATGGAAAAGCATGGTAACCCTGTTCAGGAAGCATCCACGCATCTTCAACCGCTTCTACAGGCTACACCAACGAGTTGAAGCCGCCTGGCACTCCCTAAAAAGCATGGTCGGAGACATCCTTTGAAGCAGAACGATCCAAACCGTAAAAGCAGAGATCTGGTCAAAAATCACCTGCTACAACCTCATCTGGACAATCAGAGGAAGCCACGGATTTTGAGCCAAACCCGCCGAAACCGGAAGACTTACAATAAGTTAACGCATTAACCGCCAGTTGATGAATGATGACTCTGTGTGCCGCAGAGATCTTGAAAGCAAGAAAGAATCTGGAAGGGGTAGTTTACCGTACTCCTCTAACGTACTCCAAGAAGCTTAGCGAGATAAGCGACGCAGAAGTATGCTTGAAATGGGAAAACCTGCAAAAAACAGGATCCTTCAAGCTTCGAGGAGCCTACAACAAAATCAGCTCGCTGACCCCAGAAAAACGTAGCAAAGGGGTTATAACAGCCTCAGCTGGAAACCACGCTCTGGCCGTGGCTCTCGTAGCCCAAATGATGAACCTAAAGGCTATTGTTGTTGTGCCTGAGAACGCTCCTAAGATAAAGGTGGAGCAGTGTAGAGCGCTTGGAGCCAAGGTGGTGCTTAAAGGAGCCAACTACGACGAATCTGTGACCTACTGTAAGACGATGATTTCAGAGACGGGGACGACCTACATTCCTTCCTTCGAAGACTACCAGGTCATAGCTGGTCAAGGAACCATCAGCTGTGAAATCTTGGAAGAAATGCCTGACACGAACGTGATCCTAGTTCCTGTTGGAGGCGGAAGTTTAATCTCGGGGATAGCCCTTTGGGCCAAGACCGTTAACCCCAATATAAGGGTTGTAGGAGTTCAGTCAACCGCAGCCTACACCATG
>SMTZ1_10006129_pt1 | contig 22101 bp, 19 predicted proteins | sample DeeMarSWOR136_30_FD_25667 | JGI IMG/M metagenome (IMG submission 25667) | reverse complement strand
CCTGTCCTGTCTGTGGGCAACATCCGTCCGGTTCTCCGATGCCTCTCAAAAGAGAATTGGTTGAAGAAATTTGTGGACGAAAAGGGAAGAAGGTGTTCGTTGTTGTTCCAGAAGAGAACTTGGATGTTAACCTCGTAGACTTGAAGAACTACTTGAAAAGAAAAGGGTTCAGTATCAAGGTTGAAGGCAAACTTGGGCTGACCCTTGTTCTCCGCGATGTTAAGGCAAGTGTTCTCAAAAGCGGAATCGTAATCCTTGAAGGCGTCAAGGGAAAAGATGAAGCGCTCAAGTTTTTCAGCGAATTAACAGGTAACTGCTAGTGCAAATTTCAGAAAAAAGACTGTTTTCAACAATACACTATTATTAGTCTCCTAATAGAGAAAGCGTGTCTAGAACAGTTTTATATGAAAGTTGTCTCAATTAAGGAAAATACTGAGGATTACACTTTGGTTGAGCGGCGAACAGACCTCTGTGGTTGCGTTTTTGAGATTCAGGAGGGCATAATGGTTTGTGTTAAGCGCTGTCCAAAGCATAGCAGACCCAAGCGGAAGCGTCCCTTCAGAGCCAAAGCTGAATGTGTAAGACCCTGAAAAGTTGCATCAGAGCTTTTTTTAATGGGCACAGAAATATATCCTTAATGGACACAAACAAAAATGCCTGCACAGAACTTGCTTGACTTCTTCGGCAATCCTGAACAACAGAAAAAGAAGCCGATGCCATCGCCCCCGTCTCCACCTCCACCTGAAAAGCAGTCTCCATCTGAGAAGAAAACAGTTGTTTACCCTGATTTTCCAGAAGACCTGCCTCCCTCATACCTCGTATCCGTCATTTACGACGGAAAAAAACAGCTCGCCACACTCAAACTGTATGAGCCGGTGTCCCAAAAAATCTATTTCTGGGATGACACAACCGGTCACAAGCCCTACTGTCTCACAAGCCTTCCTCCTAAGGAACTCGAAAAACTCAGTCGCGTAATGTCCCATTCTGGTTTTGACCACTTCGAAATTGTGGAGAAGTATGATCCTCTTTTGGACAAGCAGGTGACGGTGACAAAGGTTGTGGCCAAGGACCCGTTGGCGATAGGCGGTAGGTCAAGCGGCTGCCTGCGAGATATAATTCCTGAAGATTATCAGAAATTAACTGGCTTGGAGGAGCCTCCCAAAGTCTGGGAATCCTACATCAGATATTATCAATCATACATCTACGATAACAATCTAGCCCCGGGCATGCTGTACAAAATTCAGAAAGGAAAACTTGTTCCCGTACAGCAGAAATCATCAGAAGGCACCGTACAAAAAATTCTCAGCCTATTCCCTGACGTGGAAAAAGAGTTTCTGCAAAGCGTAGAAAAGTGGGCGCGTCTCCTAGAATCTCCGGCTCCCGAATTTCGAAGAGTCGCCCTCGACATTGAGGTCAGTTCACCAGTTGCAACCCGTGTTCCTGACCCTCACGAAGCTGCTCACCCTGTTGCTTGTGCGGCGCTGTTTGGTTCAGATGAAAAAAAGCAGCTTTTTGTTTTGAGGCGAGAGGGAATCAGGGAAGGCGCCAAAAAGCTGCCCCCAGACGCTATTGTAAAATATTTTAATGATGAGAAAGAGTTGCTTCAGAAACTGTTTGAGGCTCTTCGCGAGTATCCTTTTGTTCTCACCTTTAATGGTGACGACTTTGACCTGCCGTACCTGTATAACCGTGCCAGGAACCATTTCAGCTTTCAACGAAACCAGATTCCCATAGAAGCTGGACGAAGAGTATTTCACATCAGCCACGGCGTTCACATAGACCTCTACAAATTCTTCTTCAACCGCTCAATCCAAATCTACGCCTTCGGCAACAAATACAGGGACGTAACCTTGAATGAAGTCGGCACCGCGGTGCTGGGGCTTCCCAAGATAGAATTTGATAAACCTCTGTCAGAATTAAGCTACACTGAACTTGCCGAATACAACCTGCGCGACTCCGAAATCACCCTAAACTTAACAGCCTTCAACGACAACTTGGTCATGAAACTGATCTTAGCCCTCTCACGGATAGCTCGAATGCCCATGGAGGACGTGAGCCGTCAGGGAGTTTCTCGGTGGATACGAAACTTCCTGTACCATGAGCATCGGCAAAGAAACACGCTGATTCCAAACGCCGAGGACATACTCGCAATCAAAGGCGGAACCACCACCACGGCTATCATAAAAGGAAAGAAATACAAGGGAGCCATAGTGGTCGATCCCGTGCCCGGAGTCCACTTCAACGTGGCAGTGATGGACTTCGCCAGCCTGTACCCATCCATAATAAAAGTTTACAATCTGGGCTACCAGACCCTGCTTTGCAAGCATGAAGAATGCAAAACAAACAAGGTTCCTGAAACTCCTCACTGGATCTGCACAAAAAAGAAGGCTCTTGAGAGTCTGTTGATAGGCTCCCTCAGAGACCTCAGAGTCAAATGGTACAAACCTAAATCAAAAGACAAGACTTTACCCAAGGATCTGCGAAGCTGGTACAATGTAATCCCAAGCGCCCTCAAGGTCATTCTGAACGCAAGCTACGGAGTTTTCGGCTCACCCGCCTTCGGTTTATACTGCCCACCAGTTGCTGAAGCTACAGCCGCCATCGGACGCCACGTTATAACCCAAACCATAGAGAAAGCCAGAGCATTAAATATTGAAGTTCTTTACGGAGACACGGACAGCCTTTTCCTGAAGAACCCCTCACCAGAACAGATCAAAATTCTGGAGGAATGGTCTAAGAAGACGATGGGGATGGAGCTGGAAGTGGAAAAATTCTATCGGTATGCGGTTTTCAGTTCCCGCAAAAAGAACTATCTTGGAATCTTAAAGGGTGGCGGCGTTGACGTCAAGGGAATGACTGGAAAGAAACGGCACATTCCAGTCTACATCAAAAAGGCTTTCTACGCGCTGGAAGATCGGCTAGAGCGGGTGCAGTCGCCCACAGAATTCGAGGAAGCCAAAAAAGAGATTAAAAAAATTATCCGAGACCGATACTTGCGATTGAAGCAACGGCGCTGGGGAGAAACTCCCGAGGAACTGGCTTTCCATGTTGTTCTCGGAAAACCGCCGGAAGCTTACACCAAAACTACTCCCCAACATGTGAAAGCCGCTATTATTCTAAAGAAGATGGGCTACGAGATGAAGGCTGGGGATCTGGTAAGTTTTGTCAAAGTTTTGAAGGAGCCACGCGTTAAGCCCGTGCAAATAGCCTCCAACAGCGAGGTAGACGTGGACAAGTATGTTGGATACCTGCATTCAACTTTCGATCAGATTCTGGATGCCTTGGGGCTGGACTTCGAGGAAATCATCGGATTAACGAAGCTTGAACGATTCATGTAAAAACTAGTTGTGTTACCCAAAAAACTGAGGGTTTCAACGATTCTTATCGTCGACGAACTTGGATTTGGTTCCTATATGCTTAACCTCTACTCCTTCGTCGATAGGTCTACAGGGCACTTGATATTTTTTGAATAACCACAGCAATTCCTTGAAGGCTTTCTCATTAACTTCGATCTCCACAACCTCTGTCATCTCCTCTATGACAGCCGGATGTTTAGGGTTCGCTTTATAGAGCATCATAAACTCGGTGTCCTTCTCAGAATTAGGGGGAACAGCTATGATTTCCCACAGAGACTTTGTTGGAAAGTTTCGAGGGGGATACCTCTTTATCCTGATCTTCTTCAATCTCTCCAGTCCCTCTCCTAGGCGCACCTTTTATACAATTAACTAACCATTGATATAAACGGTCATGGTAATTTTCTCTATACGTTTTCTATAGATAACTTTCCCCAATAACTTATAATCCAAAAGCAGCTGCTAGATGGCACCCAGTCTGCTGACGGAAGATTTGCTTTCAAACACCATTTCTCTTCCATGAAAACCTTAATCTTCCAATCACCCACAATAAACGTTCAGGGACGACGCCAACATTGATACTGTTCATAGCCTCAACCAAAGACACAGCTGGCATGAACATCGCCAAACAACTCATAGACCACTATAACTTCGAAAAACTCTCAGAATCCTTCCACAAAAATCCCGTGTACTCAAAAACGTTTCAGAACAAGGAAATCAAGCTGCTTTTTGTCAACACAGAGATAATGGACACCCAGTTCTTGGGTGACCTCTTCAACCCCAACCTGCTTGTCTTCCTGTCTAGACACAGCAGCGTCAGCGGAATCCCCACCCTATCTGTCCACACCCCCGGCAACCTTTCAGAAGCTAAATTCGGCGGGAAACCTAGAAAGGTATCCATCTCCCCTGCGGCAGCCATGAAGAATGCGCTCTTAGAAATGGCAAAATTGACGGATGAAAGAGGGCTTCGCTACGAGGTTTCCTACGAATGCACACACCATGGCCCCTCCTTGGATGTGCCAGCCATGTTCGCAGAACTGGGAAGCTCGCCGAAACAATGGAAGGATATGAAGGCTGCTGAGGTTGTTGCTCATGCAGCGGTGGCTGCTGTTTCTGATAGTTCTAACTGTTCTGTGGTGTTGGGAATCGGTGGACCACATTATAACAAAAAGTTCACGAAACTGGCTCTGAGCACTCAGAGGGCGTTCGGTCATATAATTCCGAAGTATGCTCTTCCGGGAGTTGACGCTGAAATAATAAAGCAATGTGTTGAAAGAACCGTGGAAACTGTGGATTCTGCGGTTCTTGATTGGAAGGGAATTAAAGGTGAATACAAACCCAAGATAGTTGAGGCGCTGGAAGAGCTTGGTGTGCCATCAGAAAAAGTCTAAATTATTTTTTAATGTATTTATACTGTTTTCCAAGGGGATATCTTTCGCTGAATTAATGGCAGATGATCTCGTATACTAAAGATAAGACGGAATCTGCGGAGCGCTCTTAAAGTGTTTAAAAAGGGGGTGTGAGGGGAATTTCTATTTGATTCCCCATCGTTTGGTGACTTTCACTAGTATGAAGATGACAAAGGCTACGATAATGAACGTTATCAGCGCCACCATGAAGTTTCCGATGCCAAACACTTGCTCGGCTACATTGTATTGGAGACTCGCTAAATCTGAAAGCCCAGGCAATGCGAGACCTATCGCTGGCAGCAGCAAATCTTTGACGAGGGATTGAATCAGCAAGCCCAAATAAACACCCATAATGAAGGCAACAGCCAAACCCATGACCTTGTATTGTTCTATGAAATCTTTGAATTCATTCCACATTCCCTTAGGAGGTGGCGGTGGCGGAGCAGGTTTAGATGCCAACAGCTCGCGTATCTGTTGAAGTTCCTTCAGCATCTCATCCTCTTTCGACATCTACTCACCACTTAATATTACCGTTTTTCGCCTTTTAAAATCTGCTAAGCGTTATGTAACCCTTAATTTTTCGTTAAACCCAGTGAAACCGCTACAAAATATGTTAGAAACAGGTTGCTCTCAGGGATAACTTTACATATTAGAATTTAATTTTGAAAGGTGCGAGGAACCTTGGGACTAAGATCATTCTTTCAGTCAGCATCCAGATTGCTGAAACTTGCCACAAAACCGGGCAGAACCGAGCTCTGGCTCTCGATAAAGATATGCTTTTTGGGCACCATCGCCATCGGAGGAATCGGCTTCTTAATCAAACTCATAGCTACCGTATTGCCGGGTGGTTGATCAATTATGGGCGAGGAAGAGAAAATTTCAACAGCAGTCTTTGCTGTACGAACCACTGCCGGGCAAGAGAAGAACGTGGCAAACCTCATCGAAGCTAGAGTGAAAATGAATGAGCTGCATGTAAAAGCTGTACTTGTGCCTGAACTTTTGAAGGGCTACGTTTTCATCGAAGCTGATGGACCCCACTCCGTAGAGAAAGCCATAGCCGGAGTCAAACATGTAAGATCCCGAGTCCCTGGAGTTGTGACTTTTCCGGAAGTAGAACGATACATCGTTGTAAAACCGGTGATCGAAGAATTGGATGATGATGACCTCGTAGAGGTTGTTGGAGGACCCTTCAAGGGAATGAGGGCCAAAATCACAAGGGTCGATAAAGCAAAGGAAGATGTGACCCTTGAGCTTTTGGAAGCCACATTCACTTTGCCAATTACTGTTCACGCCGATTACGTGAAACTTGTCGAGAAAGCCAAAAAGGAAGAATGAAAACATGGGAGAAAAGAAGATTGTTGAAGCCTTGGTTAACGGCGGGCAAGCTACCGCTGGGCCTCCCCTTGGACCCGCGCTTGGGCCTTTGGGGGTTAATGTTCTAGCTATCGTGAACAAAATCAACGAAATAACGAAGGATTACTCTGGCATGAAGGTGCCAGTGAAGATCAGCGTTGACACCGATAATAAGGAGTTTGAAGTGACCGTAGGCACACCCACAACCTCAGCACTGCTTGTCAGCGAGTTGGGGGTAACGAAGGGATCCGGGGTTCCTAGCACTGAAAAAATTGGGAACCTGTCCTTAGAGCAAGTGGTACGTATTGCCCAAGTCAAAGCTGAGGATGTTTTGGCTAGGGACCTGAAGGCAGCGGTTAAGGAGGTTTTGGGGACTAGCGTGAGCATGGGCGTAACGGTGGAAGATAAAGATCCGAGGGAAGTTCAAAAGGAGATCAATGAAGGAAAACACGACGCCTTACTAACGAAATAAGTTTAAAAGTAACAAGATTTTTATAACTGGCTCTTATACGTCATTGGCGCGAGGCTCTAAGGATGCCGTTAAACATGAAAAACGTCCTTGCTGCAGTGAAAGAGGTTAAAAGCAACTCTAAAGAACGAAAGTTTTCTCAGTCTATAGATCTCGCCATAAACTTACAGAATATTGACATGAAGAAGCCTGAGGGCAGAATTCAGGAACGTATCGAGTTGCCGAATTCTGTTGGAAAGGAACTAAAAGTCTGTGTTATCGCCACGGGTGAGATGGCGTTTAAAGCCAAAAATGCAGGAGCTAGCTTGGTTATCGAAAGAGCTGCTCTTGAAGCTTTAGTGGGCGATAAGAAAAAACAGAAAGACATTGCTAAAAAGTATGATCTGTTCATAGCCGAAGCCCCTCTGATGCCGCTTGTAGGCAAGAGCCTTGGTGCCTCCCTTGGGCCTAGAGGGAAGATGCCTACGCCTGTGCCTCCTAACGCTGACATAGAGGGCCAGATTGAGAAGCATCGGAAAATTGTGTTTGTGAGGATACGGGGGCAACCGGTTCTTCAGTGCCGTATAGGAAACGAAAATATGAAGGATGAAGAGATAGCTGAAAACGTTCAGGCGGTTGTTAGGAGAATCGAAGTTAAACTCAAGAGAGGAATCAAAAACTTTAGGTCGGTTTACCTGAAAACCTCGATGGGTTCTGCAGTTAAAGTAGCTATGTAGGGAAACGTTATGGTGGTCCGTCAATCAACTCTGTTAAAGGCTGACGAAGTCAAAGAACTAACAAGCTTCCTATCTCAATACAATGCACTGGGAATCGCCAGCCTGCAAAAGGTCAGAGCCGCCCAGCTTCAGAAGCTGAAGAAAAAGCTGGAAAAAAGCGCATATCTACGTGTTGTCAAAAACTCCCTCATAAAACGGGCTGTTTCCGAAGCCAAAGATAAGGTGGGGATAGAAAATCTTGAAGAACACTTGACAGGACCCAACCTTTTCCTTTTCACCAACCTGAACCCTTTCAAACTTGTTATTCTTCTCGAAAAGAGCAGGGTTAAGGCAGCAGCTAGGGCGGGAGACTTGGCTGCCTTCGACGTTATAGTCCCTGCTGGGAACACTGGATTGGCTCCAGGCCCGATTATTAGCCAATTTACTGCCGTGGGTTTGCGTACCAGAATAGAATCGGGAAGCGTCTGGGTGTCTAAGGACACTTTGGTGGTTAAAAAGGGAGAGGCTATCTCAACCCAGCTTGCAAGCTTGCTGTCAAAGCTTGGAATAAAGCCTGTGGAGGTTGGTCTCAGCTTAAAGGTTGTCTATGATGATGGGTTGATTCTAACCGAAGAAGACCTGAAAGTGGACCTTGATGAGGTTCGGCGAAGCGTCGAAGAGGCTCACCAATACGCTTTCAATTTGGCGTTAGAGGCGGCTTATCCTCTTCCAGAAAACATCAGTTTCCTTCTTAGGCGGGGTCAACAGGAAGCCTACAGTTTAGCTTTGAACGCGGGCATACTCAGCAAGGACACTGTAGCCGACCTTATCTCAGAAAAGTTGAAAAGTAAGTATGATGGAAAAGATGGAGGGAAATGAATATGGAATACGTATATGCTGCGATGCTCCTGCACAAGGCTGGAAAGGAAATAAACGAGAAGAACGTGTCTGAAGTGCTCACGGCAGCCGGTGTTAATGCCGACTCTGTGCGAATTAAGGCTTTAGTTGCGTCTATTGCTGAAGTTGACATCGACGAAGCTATCAAATCTGCGCCTGCAATGATGGCGGCAGCGCCAGCGCCTGCAGCTCCAGCACCAGCCAAGAAGGAAGAGAAGAAGGCAGAAGAAGAGGAAGAAGACGAGAGCAAAAAAGAAGAAGCGGCAATGGAAGGTCTAGGCTCCCTGTTCGGATGAGGGCAATAGAAGCTCCGTTTCTTAGGAACGGTTGGGGATTTCCCCTACTTTCTTTGTTGCAGCTTTTTGTAACTTTTTTTTTAGCTTATGCAAGTGTAGTTTACGCGGGTTCAGATGCAGTTTGGGGGGAGACATTTAAATTACCTTGCATACAGTTTAAATCTCCTTTAAGCTCTCTTGATTTCGTCTGCTTTCATGTTTGTTGGAGGACTAGGATTGAAACGGTTTCCAGAAAGCGAGTATCATGTTCCTTTATTTGATGAGATTGGTTACGTCAGAAAGCATTGTCCAGTGTGCGGTGAATATTTTTGGACTCAGAATCCGGACCAGAAAACGTGTGAAGAGTCAACTCCTGAGGGTTGCGGACCCTTAACTTTTATCAACAATCCTCTCACTGGCAAGTCGTACAGTTTTCGGGAGATGCGGGAAGCTTTTCTCTCCTTTTTCGAGAAGCGGGGGCATACACGGATTAAGCCTTATCCGGTTGCTGCTCGATGGAGGGACGATCTTTACTTCACTCACGCCAGCATCATCGATTTTCAGCCCTACGTTACTAACGGGATAGTTCCGCCTCCAGCTAATCCTCTTGTTATCAGTCAGCCGTGTATACGGTTTATTGATGTGGATAATGTTGGTCCCACGTTTGGTCGGCACCTGACAATCTTTGAGATGGGTGGGCATCATGCCTTCAATTATCCGGGCAAGGAGGTTTACTGGAAGGATCAGACAATCCGTTACCATCATGAGTTCTTGACGAAAACGTTGGGAATAAAGTCCGAAAATGTAACCTACAAGGAGGATGTTTGGTCGGGTGGAGGAAACGCTGGTCCAGACCTTGAAACAATCATCGGGGGAATGGAAGTTGATACGCTGGTTTTCATGAAGTATAAGGTTGTTAACGGCGAGTTTATTGAGTTGCCCATCCGGACCATAGACACTGGATACGGTATTGAAAGGTACACTTGGCTTTCGAAGGGGTCTCTCAGCTGCTTCCATGCGATTTATGGGTCAATCTTGGATGAAGTTTTGGGCATGGCGGGCGTAACAGACGTTGAAGATGGTTTGTTGGCTGATGTTGCGGTGCTTTCTGGGAAGCTGACTTTGAAGAAGATGGCTGATCGAAGGAAAGCTCGGATAGACATTGCTGAGCAGCTTGGAATGAGCATTGAAAAGTTCGATGAGACTTTGCTTCCCATTGAAAGTGCGTTTGCGGTTGTGGATCATACCCGATGCTTGGCTTTCATGCTTTCAGAGGGAATCGTGCCTTCCAATCAGGGCGAAGGATACTTGACTCGTCTTATGATTCGAAGAACCTATCGCCAGTTGCAGGTTCTTGGCATTGAGGACAAGCTTTTGGATATTCTTGACCGCCAGATTGATTCTTGGTCAAAGGATTATCCACACCTGAAAGAGATGCGTGATACTATGCTGGAGATTCTTGATGTGGAGAAGGACAAGTTCAAGAGTACGCTCAAGCGTGGGCGGCTTCTTGTGGGAAGACTTACCAACGATTTTAGGGCGAAGGGGCTCTCTGAAATTCCAACTGAAACGTTGGTGGAGCTTTACGACTCGCATGGTTTGCCTCCGGATGTGGTTAAAGAGACGGCTGAGAATTTGGGATTCAGTGTGAATGTGCCGGAGAACTTCTATGGTGAGGTTGCTGAGAAGCATGTGCAGGCGCCTCCTGCGAAGACGGTTGAGAAGATTAAGGGGTTGGAGGCTCAGGTTTCGGATCTTCCTGATACGCGTATGCTGTATTATGAGGATGCGTACGTCAAGGAGTTTGAGGCAAAGGTTCTAAGGGTCTTGGACAGAAAGTATGTTGTTTTGGATAAGACGGCTTTCTATCCTGAGGGTGGCGGTCAACCTGCAGATGGTGGTTTCTTCAGTTTTGGCTCCAAAAAAGTGGAAGTTACTGATGTTCAGAAGCTCGGAAACGTGATAGTTCATGTTGTTAAGGGCTCAGCGCCTAAAGAAGGAGCCACAGTTAAGGGCGCGATTGATTGGATCAAACGGTACAGCCTCATGAAGCATCACACTGGAACTCATGTTCTGATGGGCGCTGCGAGACGGGTTTTGGGTGAGCACGTTTGGCAAGCTGGAGCCCAAAAGGACGTGGACAGAACCAGAATCGACATTTCTCACTATAAGCGGCTGACGTTGAAGGAGGTTCATGAGATTGAGCGGTTGGCTAACGAGGCGATAGCGCGGAATATTCCTGTTGAGACGGCTTGGATGCCCCGCGAAGAGGCGGAGAAACTCTACGGCTTCAGACTGTATCAGGGCGGAGTGGTGCCCGGCAGAGAGATTCGTGTTGTGAAGTCTGGAGACTGGGACGTTGAAGCCTGCGGAGGAACCCACCTCAAAAACACAGGAGAACTGGGCTTCATCAAGATACTTCACACCGAAAGAATCCAAGACGGCGTCGAACGCATAATCTTCAGTGCAGGACTGCCAGCCCTAAAAGCCATACAAAAGAACGATCAGCTACTTTCTGAGCTTTCTGAGGTTTTGAATGCACCGCAGGATAAGCTTGTGAAAGCCGCGAAACGTTTCGTGGATGAGTGGAGAGAGGCAAGGCAAGACAAGAACCGCCTCATAGCTGAGCTTGCGAAAAAGGAAGCAGCAAAGACAGCAACAGCCGATGCTGCAGAGACTGTCTCATTCGATGGAGTAAACTACATGACCAGAAACTTTGAAAGCCTCGACCTTGACCGCATGATCAAAATAGCCAGCGAACTAACCAAAAAAGACCCAAAACTTGTTACAGTATTTTATGGAGCAGACCAGAAAACTGCACGAATCATGGTGATGGCAGGAAAAGAGGCAGTGAAACAGGGAATAAACGCGAGCCAGATCGCCAAAGAAGCCTCAGCAGTCCTCGGAGGCGGAGGCAGCGGCAGACCAGACTTCGCACAAGGCGGAGGAACACAAACCAACAAACTACCACAAGCACTCAAAAAAGCAAAAGAAACCACAAAAAAACAAGCAACCAAAAAATGAGACAGACTAACGGGCAGGCTTACAATCAGATTAGGAGACAAATCCGCGGAAAAATCCAATATTTGTAATAACATGTACTTGTTTTGGAGAAGTGCTAACAACCAAGAACAAGCGCCCCCTACATAAGGTGCCACGGGTGATTGCGACCATTAATTTCAAAGTTAGTGTGCGAATAAAAAAGGGACTTGACACAAATTCATAATTAATTCGTGTTAGTCTCCTCTCTTTAGTTCATGTTTCTTCTTTTTTTGCTTGTTCTTTTTTGCTAATGAAGGCATACCTATTTCACCCCCTAGACTATGCTTTCAATAAATGACAATACTGAAGATGCCTATATTAACTTGATAAGCAAAACGAAAAAGGAGTCGCTCAAATCACCAATCATATTAGGAGACTAATAATACTTCATGTTGAAAATCAGCTTTTTTCTGTTTTTTCTTCCTATGGTTGCTTACTGAACTGCTAATTTGACTGAAAAAACTTTTAACTCTCCTGACACTCCAATGGCTTAATGAAATCTCTAAGGCAGATCGAGGATAAATGGAGGAAGGCGTGGGAAACAGCCAAAATATTCGAGGCTGACCCAGACCCATCCAGAAAAAAATTTTTCATAACCTTCCCCTTCTCATACATGAACGGTCCCCTCCACGTGGGACACGGCTTCACAGCCACCCGCGTCGACGCGTACGCCCGATTCAAAAGAATGCAAGGCTACAACGTCCTGTTTCCTTGGGCTTGGCACTGGACAGGCGAAACCATAGCCGGAGCAAGTGAACGCGTAAAAAACGGGGACGAAACCCTGATCAGAGCCTTCAGAGAGATAGACGGGGTTTCAGAAGAAAATCTCAAAAAGTTTGTTGACCCAGCCTACATGGCATCCTACTACACAGAAGACAGCAGAGAATCCGTGAAGCGAATCGGCTACTCAGTGGACTGGAGAAGAGAATTCCACACAACCTCCCTCTATCCAGCCTTCAGCAAGTTCGTCGAATGGCAATGTGAACGGCTACGACAGAAAGGCTACATCATAAAGGGAACTTATCCCGTGGTCTGGTGCCCCCACGACCAAAGCCCAACAGGCGACCACGACAGACAAACCGGAGAAGGCGTTGTCCCCGAAGAATACACACTCCTCAAATACAGAATGGAAGACGGCACATACCTCCCATCCGCCACATTCAGACCAGAAACAATCTACGGCATAACAAACCTCTGGATAAACCCCGACGCAGACTACGTCAAAGCAAAAGTCAACGGCGAAAACTGGATAATCAGCAAAACAGCAGCAAACAAACTAGCAGAACAACTAAAAGCAGTCAAAATCATCAGCAACTTCAAGGGCAAAGAAATCATCGGAAAACACTTCACAAGCCCCCTCAGCACCAGAAAAATGCTGATCCTGCCCGGCTGGTTCGTAAGCCCAGACAACGCAACCGGAGTAGTCTACAGCGTCCCAGCCCACGCACCCTTCGACTGGCTAGCCCTAAGAGACCTACAAAAAAACCCTGAACTGCTGAAAGAATTCAACATCGACCCAGAAGAAGTCAAAAAAATACAGGCAATCTCCATGATCAAATTAGAAGGCTTCGGAGAATACCCCGCCATCGAGCTCGCAGACCAGATGGAAGTGAAAGACCAGCATGACCCCAAAGCTGAAGAAGCAACAAAATTGCTCTACAAAAAAGAGTTCCACGGCGGGATACTAAAGGAAATCTGCGGAGAATATGCTGGAAAAAAGGTCAACGAAATAAAAGACCTGCTTATCCACGAATTCAAAGAGCATGGCATAGCAGACTCGATGTATGATCTGCCTGAACCCGTCGTCTGCAGATGTTTAACCCCATGCCTAGTTAAGCTTCTTGAAGAGCAATGGTTCATAAAATACTCGGACCCCACATGGAAACAAAAAACCAAGGAAGCATTAAATCAAGCCTCTATTTATCCTGAAACAGCTAGGCAATGGTTCCTCAACATAATCGACTGGCTGAAAGAGTGGCCATGCGCAAGAAAAAGCGGTTTAGGAACGCCCCTCCCATGGAGTCCCGGATGGATCGTTGAAACCCTAACTGACTCAACCGTCTACATGGCATTCTACACAATAAACAAGCACCTGAAACAACTAAACATAAAAGAAGAGCAGCTTACCCCCGAAGTCTTCGACTACATCTTCTACGGACAAGGAAACCCCGAAAAAATCGCTGCACAATCACAGATTAGCCACAAAAACTTGGACGAAATACGAAACGAATTCCTCTACTGGTATCCCGTGGACCTGAGAATCTCAGCCAAAGAGCTACTTCCAAACCACTTGACTTTCTTCCTCTTCCAGCATGCAGCACTGTTTCCCAATCATCTGCCCCAAGGCATCGGCGTAAACGGTATGCTAAGCATTGAGGGAAAGAAAATGTCAAAATCGAAGGGCAACTTCGTAACCCTCAAAGACGCCCTCAACCAGTTCGGAGCAGATGCAACCCGCTGCGCCCTACTCTTAGGCGGAGAAGGAATGAACGACCCAGATTGGAGAAGAGAAACTGTCGGGGACGTTAAAAGCAAGCTTCGAGGCTTCCAGAGTTTAACAGACAGCATAATCAAAAATGCAAAACAAACCAAGACTGGACATCTGGAAGAGTGGCTGATCAGTATGCTACAGCACAGAATCAAAATCGTTACAGAAAACATGGAGTCGCTGAAGACCAGAACAGCCATAGAAAACGGTCTCTTCGAAGTCTGGAATGACTTCCGATGGTACATCAGAAGAAAAGAAAAGTTCGATTCAAAAGTTCTAAAGGAGGCTCTAGAAACATGGACCCGGCTGCTGACTCCCTTTGCACCCTACATCTGCGAGGAAATCTGGAGCAAAATTAACAAATCAGGTTTCATTTCTTTGGCTGATTGGCCAGTTTACGACGAGACGAAAGTCAATGTTCAAGCGGAAGAAACCGAAAACCTGATCAAAAACGTTCTGGACGACACCGCAAACATACTTCGGGCAACAAAGATAGTGCCTAAAGAAATCAATTACTATTCTGCTGCATCTTGGAAATGGCAAGTCTACTTGACAGCACTTAAGAAGTCAATCTCCACCACGCTTGTTCTAAGCGATCTCATGAAAGAATTGATGAAAGATTCAGACCTGAAAAAGATGGCTGGAAAGGTTGCCAAATTCGCCCGCGGAATCACGGATGAAATTAATCGAATGCCTGAAGACAGAAAGCTGAGGCAAGTGCAGATTGGAGCCGTGGATGAAGGCACTCTGCTAGGAAAAGCCAAAACCTTCTTTGGAAGAGAGTTCAACGCGAAAATCCACACTTATCGGGAGGACGATCAGCCGCTTCATGACCCCCAGAAGAAAGCTGAATTAGCCAGACCCTACCGTCCCGCGATTTACATTGCGTAACCTAGAAAGGTCACAGCGCTGGTTGAATGAAAGATTATATCTAAGCAGTTCTTAGACTATGACATTCAAGGGTCCGTGGCCTAGTACGGATAAGGCGTCGGCCTTCTAATCTCCAGAGAAGAAGAAAGCCGAAGATCCGGGGTTCAAATCCCCGCGGATCCGCCATCTTTTTCAGTTTCGAAAGTGAGATGTGAATGCGCTAAAGTTGTCTGTTTTTGGTTCCTTGAATTAATGTGAGCCTTTAAGCAACGCTTTGATGTGGTAACCTCTTTATGCTATTTGAGATGTTATACGGAAATTATAAATCTATCTAAGTTAAAATAAGTAACTTGCACATTCATTAATTGATTTATTGATGTGCATAGAAAAGTGATGAGTATGAACACACACGCAGAGGACCTGAAACTTCGGTTAATGACCATCGAGCTGCTTCGAACAGCGAAGAAGGAGTACACTTATCGAGAATTATCCGCCAAAACCAACCTGCCTGTGACAGTTTTAAGCAGGTATGCTAAGGGTCATGTTTTACCAAACGCTGAGAGAGCTAAAGAACTTTGGGAAATTTTGACCAAACTCGTTGGTTTGAAGGCTGAGCTTCGTAGGAGAATAAAGTTTAACTCAGCTGGATATTTCAACAACACATGGATCATAGGTGACCATAATATCCTTCAGCAGGCAGCTCATCATGCCCTTGCAACTTTTGCTGGGGGACGCGTGACAAAAGTTTTGACTGCTGCTGTTGACGGTATACCTCTTGGGGCTATGGTTGCGAACTCTTTGGGTGTTGATTTGTTGATTGCTAAACGAAACAAGGAAGTGGGGGTTCCAGCTTTTCTGGAGGAAACTTATGTTTTGCGTGATTCAGGCGTGACCATGACGTTGTATTTACCGAAGGATGCTTTGAAGCGGAGGGATAGCGTGCTTATAGTGGATGATATGATTAAGACGGGGGAAACTCAGGCTGCATTGGTTAACTTTGTTAAGAAGGCTAGGGCTGAGGTTTCCGGGGTTTACTCTCTTATTGCTGTTGGGGAAGATTGGCGGCAGAATCTGAAGCTTTCTAAGGGAAGTCCGATTGAGGTTGTAATAAAAATCGACAAAAAAGATAAATCATAAATGGCTACTGTGAATCTCGATAGAACATTGTTTGTTGTGGGACTCTGGGAAGCGCAGGTAGGGAAAAAATGAAAAACCCTCCACGTCGTTGCCGATAGTGGACGCTTCCCATAGCCACTAAAGAATTTTTTGAGTCTTCCAAGTAATTAAATTGGATGTTTACATTTGAGCGCAGTGTCTTGCATCGCATACACTCACTGTGGGTTACATTGCAGTTGTATAGTGAGCTTGGAATCTTTATTTTAGTAGAAAATATATTATCTAAGCAGGACAGAATCAGCATAAAGGCGGGTGTTGATGCGTGCGTACCATAGAGTGGAAAGACGACGTGGTTGTTATTGTTGATCAAACAAAATTGCCCAACGAAGTTGTTTGGGTGGAGATGAAAAACTCTGATGATGTGGCTTCTGCGATTAAGGAGATGAAGCTGCGGGGTGCGCCCCTTATTGGAGTCGCGGCTGCGTATGGTCTAGCATTGTCTGCCCTTCATTCAAAAGCCGAAAAGAGGGAGGACCTGATGAAGGAGTTGGAGATGTCTGCTGAGGTGCTGCGTAAGACCCGTCCAACCGCTGTGAATCTTTTCTGGGCAATAGACCGGGTAATGAAAAAGGCGCGAGAAACGCTTGGAACCAAAGAAGCCTTAGCAGAGGCTGTGGTGGCTGAGGCTCAGAGGATGGCGGATGAGGACGTTGAAGTCAACCGGAAAATGGGAAAGCACGGAGCCGAACTCATTGAGGATGGTGATGTGGTTCTCACTCACTGCAATGCGGGCAGTTTGGCTACGGTTGATTACGGCACGGCTCTTGGAGTTGTGAGAGCTGCCATCGAAGAGGGCAAAAACGTTAAGGTTATTGCATGTGAAACACGACCGCGGCTTCAGGGAGCTAAGCTCACCTGTTACGAGTTGATGCGTGATAATATTCCGGTGACCTTGATTACTGATACTATGGTGGGTTATGTTATGTCGAAGGGTTTGGTGGATAAGGTTGTGGTTGGGGCGGACCGTATTGTCAGGGACGCGGTTTTGAACAAGATTGGAACATACAATGTTGCTGTTTTGGCGTTCGAGCATGGGATTCCCTTCTATGTGGCGGCTCCTACTTCAACAATGGATCAATCTCATAGTTCAGAAGAGGCTATTATTGAAGAAAGAAACCCAAATGAAGTTACGAATGTACGTTCCGAAAGAATCGCACCTGAAGGCGTCAAAGTGTTGAATCCAGCTTTTGACATAACACCCCTAGAGTACGTGGACGCAGTCATAACCGAGGAAGGCATCCTATACCCAGAGGTTCTCCTGAACCCAAAACCCAAAAAATAATCACACGAAAAGAAAGGATTAAAGCAGACTTTCTCCAGTTAAACTGATGAAGCCATGTTGTGTTTTGGAGAGTAGTAAGCTCTGGGCAAAGTAAAATGCAGTCAAACAAATTGCATAAACAATTCTGACGGCTACTGCCAGTCACGAGTTAGACAGTGGCTTGGAATATGCAGATTTAAACGAAAACCCAAAGACGCATGAAAAGTCTCAAAACTTGAAGCAAATAGCAAAACCTGCTCTGTTCTTTATAAGAACATTTCTGTTCTGCGGGGAGAATTATAAGGCTCATTTGCATATTGGATGACGTGGAGATGAATCATGAAAATTGAAAAAAAGTTGATTGCATGCAGCATTCTCGCCCTAATTATCGGTGTTTCTTCGGTTTTTCCTCTGGTGTTCCTGATGTCTGCAACAGCAAAAGCTGAAACCTCGTCTGAGCCATGGTTCAGCATTAATATGCCATATGCTTACGTGATGACTAGTAATGAGTCACTCATTTATACAGACCCCGAGATGGTTAATGTGTTCAACGAAACAGAGATGGTTAGTGAGCAACATTTGATAGCTCTTAACTTCACATTAAATATAGACCCTACAAATTACCCTGCTGACGCCAGAATCGAATACTATCAAATAGACGTAAGCTCTGACAAAGGACCAATTGGAACTATGAACTGGTACGTTGGCACCAAAAGTAACAGTTCTTTTACTGCAGAAAACTTTCATTTCATGCGTGATGAATGGTTTGATACTGACTGGTTTGATACCGACTTTACTAATGAAGACTATGAAGGTGCAGGCGTAGAAGTTGCAAGCCGAAGTATTAGTATTGAATCGGGAATATGGGGGGGCGGTCTTATGAGATCTAATTGGACTGCTGGTCTTTCAATACTATGGCCTGAATGGGGAAGTAAAGGTGGAACAATTGGTAATAGCCGTACATCAAGGATAGTTTCAGCCATAAGGGAAGCAGAGACACTACACATTAGTATTCAAAGAATAGGATGGGTCACCTTTACCGCTAACTCAACTGAAGTTACGTTAGCAAATAACGAGCTTGTCGATCAAATCCAACTTGAAAAGTTTGGCGACGGATTCCTATACAACAATCTAGTCCCTGAAGACGAACTCTCAACAATTGACTTACTGCGTCCGGTTTCGTTTAAAGATCTACTTCCTTAGGTGCAACATAACAATGGGCAATAAGGAGCTTGGAGGCAACACATTAATCGTCTACGCATATGTAGTTAGGGAAAACAGGCCAGTTGGCACCAGAGACGTTATGCGAGGAGCAAACCTTAGCAGCCCAAGCGTGGCACACAGACATCTGCAGAAACTTGAGCTGCTGGGCTTGCTCGAGAAGAATGAGTTCGGCGACTACATACTTAAAGAAAAAGCCAGTGTCAGTGGGCACGTCTGGGTGGGCAAAAATCTTGTTCCTCGCCTAATGTTCTATTCCTTCTTTTTTATTGGTGCATTCGGAGCGGAAATCGGGATTATTGTGCTGAGTTATATGGTTGCAGAGTTGGTTATTGAAACGAGTTTTATTTTCTTGACAGGAATGACTGCAGTGGCTATGGTTCTTTTTTTTATTGAAGGAGCCTTATTGCGTAGAAAAGTTAAAACCTAAGATCACATAAACCGCTGACAACTCATAAACACAAAATGCACACACGGAATTTTATCTAGTTTTTTTCCAGATTAAAACTAATCTGATTATGTAAATGATTGCTGCTCCGCAGAAACTCCATATGCAGTAAATGTATGCGTCTAATCCAGCGAAAATTCCAGTAGTCAGGAGTGGATTATATTTTGAGGGATAGAATGGCTGGATGTCTGTGTAGCCCCGCGAATCAAGTAGGATGTGAATGTAGATGCCGGATAATGCAGCCGCTAAGACCCTCTTGAATGACACCTTCTGTTCTAGTTTGAAAAAAGACAGCAGAGGACAAAATTTGTCTCTTATGTGGTACATCAGCAGCGCGAGAGGTAACGCCACCAATGTTCCGCCTAGGAAGGAATGAAAGAATCCATGCAACGGATAGTTTAGGTTCAATGTTAGAACCAGAAATGGTTCCAAATCAACAATGACGCTGGCAACAAGAAACGTTGGAAGATCGATGAAACTGAGGAGCAATAACCCAATAAATAATCCGGGACCCAGATGATACGGGGTGAAAGGCATAATTTTGTATTACGTATAGTATGAAACTTAGCTTTTGTTGTCTCGTTTTATGCTATTTTTTTCTGTTTCTGCTTTTCAGTAGGCTTTTGTTGATGCTGTCTATCATTGCTTCTACGCTTGCCATGACTATGTCTTCGTTGACTGCTCTTGAGGACACAACGTTTCCGTCTTTGTCCTCAACTTTTATGATGACTTCTCCCATTGCATCCGAGCCTCCAGTCGCAGCTTCTATACGGTACTCCTTCAAATTGACATTCACTAGGGGCGAAGTCAGTTTCTGAACAGCTTTGATTGCAGCATCTACAGGACCAAAACCCGTCTCCGAAGCCACATACTCCTTTCCATCCAGCACAAGCCTAACCGAAGCTGTTGGAATAACCCTGATTCCAGTTACAACCGCCAAGTCAGTCAGGTCAACAATCCTCTTCTCCTTGACAACCTTCCCCATTACCGCCCTAGCAATAGCTAACATGTCAGCGTCTGTTACCGTTTTACCTTTATCTCCCAATTCCTTGACGGTTTTAACGATCTCTGCAAGCTGTCCTTTGGTGGACAAACTCGGGTTTAATAGGCTCAAATGTTGAGGGCACCACCGTAACTCCCCGCGTATGGATGCCTGACTCGTGAGAGAAAGCGTTCTCGCCTACGATGGCTTTGTTTGCCTGTATTGCCATCCCAGTTAACTTCGCTACCAGCCTTGAGGTTTCGTAAAGCTGCTGATGGTTTATTCCAGTCTTCCGGTTGTAAATCAAGTTAAGAGCAACAGCAATCTCCTCTAAAGCTGCGTTTCCAGCCCTCTCCCCCAAACCGTTAACTGCCACATGAATCTGAGAAGCCCCTGCCTCAACTCCAGCCAAAGAGTTGGCGACAGCCATCCCGAAATCATTATGGCAATGTACGCTTATGGGAACCTTAACTACGCTCTTGACGTCTCTGATCAGTTGTTGCATAGTCGTGGGAATCATTATGCCAACCGTGTCAGGAATGTTTATTCGGTCAGCTCCCGCCTCCTCCGCCGCCTTGCATATCCGCTTCAGAAATTCCCTGTCTGTTCTCGTGGCATCCATGGGAGAATATTCACAGATTAAACCGTGACTTTTGATGTACTCTATCGAGTCTATGGAACTTGCCAGAACCTGCTCTGGCGTCATATTCACCGCATACTTCATCTGAACCTCTGAAGTGGAAATGAAAGTGTGAACTGCGTCAACGTCACAAGAGATGGCTACATCAATATCCTTTCGTTTGGTGCGGGCTAAACCGCAAATCTCAGCGTTTAATCCCGCCCCCGCTATCTCCTTAACTGCTCTCTTTTCTCCCTCCGAACTTATCGGAGTACCCGCTTCTATAGTGTCTACGCCCAGCTTGTCAAGTTGCCGCGCTATCTCCAGCTTCTCTTCAGTGGTTAAAGAGACGCCGGGAGTCTGCTCCCCATCTCTCAACGTAGTATCCAAGATGCGTACATAATCCCCGTTTTCTTTCCTCATTTTCTTCCTTCCTAGCCCTTCTTCTATCTGTTACCTTTCATAATCTCCTTAGCCATGGCTTCCGCCATCTCTATGGTCTTAGCGTTGCCTCCAAAGTCTGGAATAGTTATCCCCTTACGCAACGTTTCTGTCACAGCGTCTTCTATAGCTTGGGCTGCCATGAAGCATTCTTGGTCGTTATGCTGTTCGCCCAACCAGTCAAACATCATCTTCGATGATAAAATCATGGAACAAGGATTAGCTGTTTGTTTTCCAGCTCTGTTAGGCGCTGAACCGTGAATGGGTTCAAACAACGCAAATTCGTCTCCGATGTTTGCTCCAGGCGCCATTCCCAAGCCTCCAATGAGTTGCGCTGCTTCGTCAGAAAGTATGTCACCAAACAAGTTCGGAGTAACTAAAACATCAAATTTTTGTGGTTCCTTGATTAAGCGCATGGATGCAGCGTCAACGTATAGTTCATTGAAGGTTATGTCTGGATATTCTTTGGCTACTTCTCGGCAAGTCTTCGCAAAGAGTCCACACGTTACCTTCATAACATTCGCTTTGTGGATGGCTGTGACCCGCTTCTTTCCGTTTCTTTTTCTAGCCACTTCGAAAGCTTTTCTAGCTATCCTTTCGCTGTTTTTCTTGGTTATGACCCTTAGACAAATGGCTGTGTCTTCTAGCGCAAATTCTAGACCACTGTAAACGTCTTCAGTGTTCTCCCGAACAAAGATCATGTCTATGTCAGGTCTTAAACTGGGGATCGAAGGATACGTCTTAATGGGGCGAAGGTTTGCATAAAGGTCAAACATGATTCTTAATTTAACAACAACGTCAGCAGCTGTTTCCCCCACTGGACCTTTCATGCACACGTGAGAGTTTCTGATCACTTCGATGGTTTCTTCTGGAAGAGCTACTCCCCTCTTTTCGAAGCATGCATCACCCGCCTCAACCTGAATTATGTCCAAGCCTATGTCGAACCTCTGCTGAACCGCATCCAAAATCTTCAACGTTGCCTCTGTCAGTTCAGGTCCGATCCCATCCCCTGGGATAAGAGATATTTTATATTCACTCATTTTGTTTCAATTCTCCTTTTCAGATGTTCTATTAATCCTCCATCATCAAGAATTTCCATAAT
>SMTZ1_10001718_pt1 | contig 22101 bp, 15 predicted proteins | sample DeeMarSWOR136_30_FD_25667 | JGI IMG/M metagenome (IMG submission 25667) | reverse complement strand
CTTGAAAGGGGCAAAGGAGAGATGGCCAGAAATAGCACCATAACCGCCGGAGCGCCGAGCAGAATGGCCAGACTGTTTGGGTGTCCAGCGAAAGCGGTTGCACGCATCGTCACACCCCATGGCGTCTCTCCCATTCGATACTCACTAGATGCGGTGCTGATGCCGAAACCGGTGAACATGTAAAGCAAGAAAGTGACGATAGCCACGATAGAGGAGAAGACGCCTATCCCCACGAGATAGCGAAAACAACTCTTGAGCCGCTCCCTGGTGATGATCGCATTGATCAGGATGAACAGCAGAATGACGTGAAGTGACTCGATTGTCCCCTCCCGGACCCATCCTACTGCGCCGCCAACGACGGATACAGAGACGAAGTTCATCGGGACCGTTGCCAGAGCAAGTATGTAGACCGGCGTAGGATTCCAGCTTGTATCCCGGTAGTAGAACCTCCTCTCGAGAAGAAAAGCGAGCGCCAGGACTGTAACCGCTGGACCAGTAATTACCGTTAAGCCTCTGAAGTGAGGCGGCAAGAAAAGGAGAAACACGATGAACCGCTCGATACGATTGTCGCCCACATACGGCACGACGAGTAGAGCCATTGCCGCGCCGAGAATCAACAGGAGAAGCTGGTAGGGAAAGAGGTCCAGCAGATTGTATTCCTTGATGGTAAGCTCAAGTGTTCCACGGACGTACGGCTCTACGGCAACCAATGCCCCGATACCCAGACCGCCGACCAGAGCAGTAATAAGGTATGCCGGACGCGGTAGCCATTTGACGAGCCCACCATGCGTTGCACCTGCACGCATCATACGATCAACACCATTCGCTGTCTGCTCTGTCGAATCACCGGCGGGATGCCACCGGACGCAGCGAAATGAGGCTCACCGCCTGTGGTTCGAGTGTCACTCTGATTGTGACCGTCCGGTCGATTAGCCGACACCGCTCTATTTCGGGCTTCAGGGCTACGCCATCCCATTGGTTAATCTCTCTGACACCCTGTGCTAATCTCCGACGGCGCTCTTCTCGGAACAGCTCAAGCGCGGCACCGAGGTCTTGCCGCCGCTTGCCGCGAGCCTGTTGGTAAGCATCGACAGCGGCCTGGGAGTCACGTCTCCATCGATCGAGTTCGACCGCCGAGTATCCGCGACGCCTGAGATAGTCGAGCGCGGCCTCCTTGCTCAGTTCTTTCAACCCCTCGAGGTATTTCTCGATCCTTGCCTGCTCCCGGTGAAGACCGGCATGTTCCTCATCGATCAGATAGCGCTCGCAAAGCACGATGGAATCGTAGGGAACATCGACGAATTCGAGCACCACCGTACGACTCGAGCTGACGAGCTCTCCTACTTGCTCATAGAGAGCAGCAGCGGCATCCAGATCCTCACGTTCTGCCGGGCTGAGCCTCAGTCCGTCCGTATTCCTCCTGCCCTGAAAAATCAGATGCAACTCCTTCGCTGTCAGGCCAAGGCGCCTTAGATCCTCCTGTTGATAACCGCGCTCGGTAAGAAATCTCCCCGCCTCGCGGAAGGGAGAGTCGCCCGTGAGAAAATTCACGACTAGGAGACATATCTGCTCCTCGTTCCGCGACGCCACAATGCCGAGAGATGACTCAGCACTTCTCTCTGTGTCAAGACGTCTGCCGTCGAGCATCGAGATCAGACGGAAGGCATTGTAGGCCGGTTTGACGATCCCGATAGGTGTCACGAGTCCGAGATCGCCTGTGAACTGCGGGTCCTCGGGCCAGTCACTCCGGAGTTCGAAGAACGAATGCCCATCGAGACCTGCCCTATCCATCTCCACGATCATCGCTGCGCTAAAGGCAGCACCGTAAGGAGTATCCCGTCTTGGATCGTGAAATCGTGGACCGCCACTATTCCACTCATCAATAATGAGCGGCGTGTCACGACCATATCCGAACTCCTCCAGCCAGTCTCTGATCGTCTTGACCGGCGTGCCAACATAGGAGGTCTGGTCGATATACTGATGCCAGCTCACAAAATCGACCGGCAGTCGATCCATCTTCATTTCGGGCAGAGCGGTCGAACTCGCATATGCGAGCCATTGATAGAGTATACTCTGTTTCAGTGCATCCTTTCCCTGCTCTTCAAGAAGACGACCTGGGAGCCCGTAGCCGGAACTCCACCATCCCAGCGCCGGGCCACCCACTCGCGCGTCCGGATCCGCACCTCTGGCGCCGATCACCGCGTGGCGGTAGAGCTTGAAGTAGTCTTCCATATTGCCACTCCACATGGTGGCGAATTCAGGCTCGTTCCAGATCTCGTAGAGGAGGTCCAGGCCCAGGTCTCGGTTGAAGTGTTTGACGACCTCATAGACCACATCCTCCCACAGAGCATAGTCACGCGGAGGAGCGATGAGATAGCGCGGATCGTTGCGGCCCGGAATTGGATCCTCCGATCTTACGCTCGACAGCCACCGGGGCATCTGATGCAGCTGGATGATCACCTGACCTCCGCGATCGATGACGGCACGGATTCGTCGATCGTGATCGGATACGTGTTGGCGAAACTCAGCGTAACTCGTAGAGTAGCGCAACGCGCCCTCAATCCGAATCCTGACGACGCCGACACGCATATCTTCGAGGAATTGACGGAACATTCTATCGATCCCGGGCCCGAAGAAATGAACCTGCACTCCGGGGCGAAAGACGGCGCCGATCGGATCACCTGGAGATCCACAATCGATGCGCACCGTATCGATACGGATTGCCTGGCCGACACCGGGTACCCCCTCTTCATCCCCTGCTCCCGCGTCTTCCTCGGCTTCACCGACAGCGACGTCGTGATCCGTAGTCGTGGCACAGCCGACACAAGAGCAGATAAGCATCCCGACTGCCAGACCACGCAGCAAAGAACCTGCTTGAGAGTGTCTCCGTCCGACAACAGTTCTCATGATGCTACGCCGCATATGGCTTGTGTACCTCCCCTCGATGGATATTGCCAGCGCTACAGAAGCGCTGGGCATAGCTCTCTGCAATAAGATCGTACTCCCGCTCGACAAGAGCAGGCCAGGCAAACTCTCTGCTTGCCCGGATGCCATTCTCTACATAACGGTGGTAGCGTTCCCTATCCAGTATCATCCGGATTGCACAATCGGCGAACGCTTGGGGATCGAAATCGATCGCCTCGCCGCAGCGATAGCGCTCGACGACTCGTTCCGATTGCGTCCCGCAGGTGACGATGACCGGCAACCCCGCTGCCATGTACTCAATCACCTTGAGTGAGAACGCATACTTCCGCACCTCAACAGGACGAAAGACCGCAAGCCCGATGTCACTCTGCCTCAGGAACTCCGGAAGTTCTCGGTATTCCTTCTGCCCCACATAGGAGAAATGACCCCTAACACCGGACTTCTCCACCAGCGACTCCATCACTGCACTGTATTCAGGCGAACTGAAGCCGACGACGAGAAGGCGGATGTCGGATATACGCTCGGCGATCAGGGGGAGCGCCTCTATGGCGAGGTCGATCCCAGCCCACCCGGCAACATTTCCAGTATACACCAGCGTCGGCCGATGGGCAACCTTCTTCTGTGCGCGACTGAAGTGCTCCAGGTCGACGCCGTTCGGCACTACCGTCACAGGCTTGCCAGTCAGCTTGTGTCTCAGTTCGGCCAACAGGTCTCCGACTGCCGTGATGAGGTCGGAACTTTTCATCGACCACCGCTCCATCAAGAGGCGGTAGTTCCGCCTGAACCGGCTAATGGAATGATAACCAGGGGTGAAATCGATATCATCATAGACGAGCAACTTGAGGTACCCCATCCGTCGCAGGATCATGCCCAACGCCGCCTCCCACGGCCCCTCCGCGATGCAGACATCGAACCGCCCCCTCGCCCTGAGTAAGAACGTGAGAAGGAGAGACGGGAGTATTGCGAACTCGGCGACACAGCCAATGTTGCTCAAGATGCTACTCACCACTCTCCGTACTCCCCTCCTCCGCTCGCTGTAGGGGCTCTCCAGCCCCAGCATCGTCAACCCGAGGCTCTCGACGTGATTGAGAAACGGATTGATCCGGACTAGGGTCGCATCGCCCAGCGGCAGCACCTGTGTGCGCATCATGAGACCCTTCAGTTGCCCGACAAACGATCTGTCGGTTACCTTCGAACAACAAAGCACGACGATCTCATCAAATTTCGGAGAGAGGTGACGAACGAGGTGATGTGTCCTCTGGTTGGGAAACGCCCAGAGATCCATTTCCGTCACGATCAATAGCCGTCGCATCGTAACTCCTCGCTACAGAGCGGACGCCTCCCGATACACATCGATCGTCTGCCTCGCCGCCTCCTCCCAGGTGAACGTGCTGGCGCGCTTTGTCCCCCTGACCCTCAGATCACGCCGCAGTTGTTCATCAGTGACGACACGCTCCATTGCCCTCGCGATCTCCTCCGGGGAATGGGGATCTGCCAGCACGCCGGCATCTCCCACCACCTCCGGAAGCGAGCACGCCCGGGCCGCTACCACCGGCGTCCCGCAGGCCATAGCTTCAATGACCGGGATGCCGAAGCTCTCATAGAACGAAGGGAGGACGAACAGGTCGGCGCCCCGATACAGGGCGGCAAGGTGATCGACCCTCTGCACTTCACCCGGAAAATCGACTACATCCTCCACCCCCGATTCCTGCATCTTCACGAAGATGTCTTCATACATCCACCCCCTGGCTCCCACGATGACGAGACGATGTGGGATATCGATCCTCGCCTTGAGCCGGGCGAACGCCTCCACGAGCCCGCCGATGTTCTTGCTCGGTTGAAGCACCCCGACGTAGAGGATATATGGGCGCCGGATCCCATATGCCATCCTGACCGACTCCGACGCCTCGACCGGTTCACTCGCAATGCGGAAAAATGCGGAATTCGCCCCATGGTAGATCACCCTGATCTTCTCCTCTGGTACACCCAACATCTCCTCTAGATCGCCCTTGGTGAATCGGGAGACGGTGATCACAAGGTCCGCGCGGCCGATCGCCTCCGGGATCTGTCTTCCCAGGCGCTGCACCCACTCAGGCCGGAGCGAGTCGGGTCGCCTCTTGTATGCGGAATCGTGGACCGTGACCACAGTACGGCACTCAAGCACGGGGGGGAGGCTCTCATACATGCCATGAAAGACATCAACCCTTCCAACGTAGAACTCTGCTGGATAGGGGATCCAACTGCGAAAAGGAATCCGTCTGACGATGCACCGCCCGCCTGGGAAGAGCCTTTTGACCTCATTCAAGGTGCGGGCATGCTTCCGACGAACGTAGTTGAACGAAAGCCGGTATTCATTCTCGTGGTCGACGGAGAGGATCGCCTGCGTCAAGTTGACGATGTACTGGTATGCGCCGCCTCTAGGATTCCCGGAGAGGCCGACGTATGATGTGTCGAGACCGATCTTCATATCCTCCGCAGTCCTCGATGGGTCAAGGCTCTAGTGATATGCCAGTACTCCTGCGCGAGCACCCGTTCCCAGTCAAATGCAGCGCTCGCTTCGCTGGCGCTCGCGGCCATGCGCCTGTACTTCGCGCTATCGCTCAGTAGATCGACAACACTTTCGGCTAGCGCCTCCGGCGAACAGTCGATCGCTGTGCCACACCTGTACCTCGTAATGATGTCTGCGGTCTCCGATTCTTTCGTGCCTATGACCGGCAGCCCCGCCGCCATGTACTCGATCACCTTGAGCGGAAACGCATACTTCCTGAACGGCGTGAGTCGGAAGTTGGCGAGCCCGATATCAGCCTGGCGCAGATAGAGAGGTAGCTCGTGATACGGCTTCCGTCCAAAGAAAGAAACCTCGTGCTCCACACCCATGTCCCTCGCCAGTTGCCTCAGCCACTCTTCGTGACGTGAGATGCCAGTGCCCACTATGAACAGGCGGATTCCGCTCACACTCTGGCGGATTCGAGGCAGGGCCGCAATCGCTACGTCGAGCGCGGACCAATCGCTGATCATCCCCGTGTAAATGAGCGTGGGCGGGTGCGGCTCCCTCTTCTGAGCGCGGACGAACGCCCTGTAGTCGACACCATTATGGACGACGATAGGCCGCCTCCCGGTCTGTCTCTCACGAAGCTGCGCAAGAAGGTTCCCGGCGGCGATCGTCATGTCAGCCTGCTTCCCGCAGAAGACCTCCAGGGCGTGAGTCGCCCGGTCATACAGTGTGCTGCCCAGCCCACCAAGAAAATCTACATCTTCATAGATGAGCAGACGCACGCGTCCCAGGCGTCGAAGTACGTAACCGAGACAGGTCTCCCACGGTCCTTCGGATATGCAGACATCGAAACGCCCCGGGACCTCCAGCGCCGTGCCGAGCCAGACGGCGAGGGGAGCGACCCAGTGTCTCAGCCCTCCCGCTCTGCGCAGTATCTTCCCCACCAGACCCCGAATTCCCCGCTGAACACTCGTGTCGACTCCTTCATACCCGAGGAGCTTCATCCCCAGGCCATATGTGTAGTTGAGCGGTGGCTCGACTCTCAGGATTCGCACGTTCTCGCTCGCCGACCACAATAACCTGCACCTGGCGAGCCCGAGAAGCTCCGACCGCTTTGAACGAGGTACCGGCCCTCCGCGATAGACAACGACCACTTCCCGACAGCGATGTTTGAAATAGTCGACCAGATGATGTGTCCGCTGGTTGGCATCTTTCCCATGATCCACATAGGTTATGATGAGCAGTCTGTCAATGCCCGTCTCGTTCATGGTCCAACGCCTCGTCTCCCTGCCTTCCGACCGATGCGCAGCCCCTTCCCTCATGCCAGGACGGGTCTCCGGCGTCAGGCCCTCTATGTCAAGATGCGCCGCTTCGGGCGACGTTCACCCGGAGCCAGGAGCCGTCTCAGGGTGCCCACAGCGTAGCCCAACATCTCTGCACTGAAGCGCACGCGGCGCACTGCCTGCAGCATGAGATACCGCCTCAGCCCTCGGCGGGAGCGGGGAGACCGACGGTGAAGATATAATAGGAGTAGTACCACGGCTGCAGCCCAGAGCCAGATGCTCCCTGCGATGACCAGCACGACCACGCCGCCCAGAGCCAGCACGTGAGAGATGATTCGCCTGCGATATTCGGGCGGAAAGAGATTGGCCCTCCCGTTCCCGACGCCGTACAGGAAGTACTGCCTGAAGAGCTGGCGGAATGTCCCACGCGGTCGCCAGTACACACGCGCGTCCCGTGCCAACCTGATCCGGCACCCCGCTTCTCTCAACAGAACGCTGAACAGAGTATCCTCTGCGGTATACAGCCACTCAGGGTACCCACCCACCCTCTGCCACGCGCTCTTGCGAAACGCAACATTTCGTGAGATGGGATGGAATCTCTCCTCATCGAAGAGTGCCGGGTCGACGACGGCCACATCGACGACACACTGCTCGAACGGCGTGCGGGCATCCCCGAGGACCACGCCTGCAACGACATCGACTGAGGGATCCTCATCGAGGGGTCGCAGGAGGTTCTCCAGCCAGCTCCCATCGGGCCTGCATCCCGAATCAGTCACCGCTATGACTTCGGAACTCGCTCGTGCGATACCGATGTTTCTCCCCCGTGCGATGTTCGCGCCGGGCTCCTCGATCACCTCCACGGCGATACCAGAGAGGTGTCGCTCGCGGATCGCCGCCACCGTTTCATCGCTCGAGCCGCCGTCCACGATCACGACCTCATCCGGCGTACGCGACTGTGCGGCGAGAGCAGAGAGATACTCTCCGATCGTCGCCTCCTCGTTCTTCACAGTCGTGACGACCGACACTCTCATCGCACCGAATCTCCCCCGGGCAGACACGGCGGCTTGTGCAGTCGTCCCCTACCGGCGTACAGATCGAGGTACATGTCGGCCAACCGCTCCCACGAATGCTCCCCCGCGAACGCGTGAGCTCGCTCGATCATCGGACCCGTGTCGATCTCCCCGCGACAGCAGGCCGCTACAGACTCGGCCAGTCCCGTCCCTCCGGAGGCGACGAACATCATGCGATGAGCATCGGGCATGAGCAGAAGATAGTCACGCTTGAGTGGATTCTGATAGACGGCGAAGACCGGCCTCCGCCATGCCATCGCCTCGAGTATGGCCAGGTAACTCGACGCGAAAGCGAACCTCGTCTCAGCAAGATGCCGTTCGGGGTCACGCACGAATCCGTGGAACGATATGTCGAGATCGTGGCGAGCGGCGGCATCTGCAATGGTGCGCCGCAGTGGACCGTCCCCGCAGATATCGAGCTTCAGCCGGAGCCCGTGCTCACGGCCAAGGCGGACCAACGCATCGACATAGAGGGGGAGCCCGGTATCGGGCGCCAGCCTGCCCACGAACAGTGCCCGGTTTGCATCGGGCGGACGCGGCACCTCTGCGGGCACCTCCACACCGCCATATGAGATATACGTATATCGCGTTCGGTACCAGGCGGGTATGAACTTGCCGATCGAGATGTTGCCCCGCGTCAGATAGGTGTCGATCCTTCTCATCAGTACGTCCTTCTGCCAGAGAGGATAGCTCTCCTCGAAACCATGAAACGTGAGATAGACCGGCTTGCGGGGATACCGAAACAGGAGGGGGAAGTACCAGTAATTGAATGTGAAGAAGTCGTGGCAGTGGACAACATCGGCCCAGCGCACCAGATGACGCTGAGACAGGAGCCAGCGCGCCACACCCCTGCGCTCCCAGCGATCGAGGCGCTGTTTCGGATAGCGATGTATCTCGATTCCGCCATGTTCGGCGTGGACGGGAAGGTCATGATCGTGACGTACCGTTATCACCTTCAGACGGTGCCCTCGACTGACGAGTATCCGTCCTACCTGCTCGACATGCTTTTCCACTCCACCCACGTGGGGCCAGAAGAGCCATGCCAGCATGAGTATGTTCATGGAAGAGACGCTCCTGCTACCGGCGACACTCCCCCCGTGCGGGCTCAAACTGCCCGAACCTCCAAATGTTGTTTCGATGCAGAATGAACTTCGCCAGCGTCTTGAGGATACGCAGACCGTACAGCACGCTTCGATTGAACCCTATCGATGACGCCTCCTCGAAGTAGCGAGTCTCGATGGCGATCTCGCGGATCTTCATGCCATTGGCGATCCCTTGGGCGATGATCTCCGTATCGAAGACGAAACCGTCCGAGTTGAGGTCAAACCGCACCGCCTCCAGATACCGGCGCGAAAACGCCCTGAATCCCGAGTGGTACTCGGTGAGGTAGACGAGAAAGACCGCGTTCTCGATGGCCGAGAGAAAGACGTTGCCAAGATACTTCCACGTGGGCATGCGTCCGTCGAGCGGTCTGCCCCCCAGCATGCGGGAACCGAAGACCGCATCGCATTCATCCCGCAGCAGCGGTTCGAGGAGATCCGGGATCACTTTGGGATCGTACTGATGATCAGGATGCACCATCACCACGACATCGGCTCCCCTCTCGAGCGCCCTGGCGTAGCACGTCTTCTGATTCGCACCGTAGCCCCGATTCCGTTCGTGGGCATAGACGACGAGGCCTAGTTCACGTGCCACCTCGAGCGTACGATCCTGACTGGCATCATCGACGAGAATGATCTCATCGACTGCATCCTTGGGAATGTCGCGGTACGTACGCCGCAGCGTCCGCTCGGCGTTATAGGCCGGCATGATGACGACCACATGCTTGCGGGAACTCGAGTTCTCTCGGCCCAATCTCTCCATCGTCTATCTATCCGTTATGTCCCAGGGGCACCGGCTCTCCTTCTGTCAGGACCGGTGCTTCACTCTTCCCGATGAATCTCGTACAGCACGAGAGAGAATCGGTCCCCAGAGAAAATTTCACGCCTCCGATAACGTTCCTCGAGCCAGTCGAGGATCATTCCCAGCGGATCTATGATGCTATGCGATTCACGAGCCAGGCGCGTTTCGCTCAGCGCATAGAGAAACCAGACCTGCGAGGAACGCTCGAGGAGTACCTCCAGACTCCCGATGGCCACTGTCTCCACGCTGTCCGCCCAGTGGACGAATCGATCCCTTCTTCCCACCACAGATGAGTACTCAGCCAAGGTGAGGCCCGGAGCGAGCTCACGTGAGGCCCAGGGGAAGTCGACCCCCAGGGCATGCCAGCCCTCCGGCAGCGGCTCGGCTGCATACCAGTCGAGAAGGGCGTACTCCTTCGCACGCAGACAGACGAGCGCATCTCCAGCATCCCGGTTCTCTACGACCCGGCGAGCGACCTGGCGGTAGTCTGCGTGTGGCATTCCTCGGTACAACTTGGCAAGCCCCGGCAGAGTGAGTCCAAGACAGAGAAGGACGAGGATATCGACCGCACACCCGCCTGCCCACCGGCCGAGACGACGCCCCACTGCCTCAGCGACTCCGACCATCCCCGAAGCCAACACCAGCAGATAGCCAGGCAGCACAAGAGCAAAGTAGCGAGCCGGTGGCTGGAGGGGAACTCTGGGCGATAGCGCAACGAGAAAGAGAGCCGGCACCACGGTCGCGCTCGCGAGCAATACTCCCAGGGATGCGTGCGTTCTCAGGAGCCGCACAAGGCCCCAGAGTGCGAGGACCAGAAATATCGCGATGCTCAGGCCGCCCAACGCTCTGCCCGGGAGGCGCTCCCCGAAGGAGAGGAGGCTGACGAGCCTGATGGCGGTGCTCGCCAGCCAGATCGGAGTTGAAGGCGTCTGCTGACCGAACCGGACAAGCTCCTGGATGCGCATGTACGAGCTGAGACCGCCGAGATGTTTCAGCAGCCGTCCTGCCCAGGGAAGGAACGCTAACAGGATCGCACAATGCACGACGAGAAGTCTCAGCCACGCCAGCCCGCCGGAGCGCTTCTCGCGATCGAGCAACAGACATGCTCCTCCACCGATTACCAGGGCCAGTATGACAATGCCACCTAGATAGTGGGTGTACAGGAGCAGCACCCCGCAAAGTCCATACCAGACCCACCACTGCCATCGCCGATCGGCGAGCGCCCTGGCCAGCAGGAGAAGGGCGAGCAGAGCGAGGAATCCGAGCAGCGAGTACATCCGGACGAGCTGGGACACGTGCACACTGAGATACGACCAGGCGAGAAGCCATGACGCCAGGACTCCCTCCCACGTGGCGCCCAGCACCCGGCTGGCCACGATCATGAGGAGAACGGTGGCAACCCCGAAGACCACTGACACGCCCCTCGCTGTCCCCTCGGAGAGACCGAAGATGCCGCCCGCCGCCTTCAGGATTGCATAGTACAGCGGCGGATGGGGGTGCTCCACGATCGGGCGGGTCACGAGGTACGAAGCCGGCGCCTGTGCCAAAATCACCGAGAATGCCTCGTCCCCCCAGAGTGAGGCGTGGAACAGGGCCTGCGTGCGAAAACCGACTGCAGTGAGGACAGCGAGCACCGCGGCTACGCAGACCGGCCATCTGTACGGCGTACCGGTACCCATCTCTCCCTTCTCCTCAGCCTTCCCACAGACCGGCCTCTCCGGCTGCGGCCCCATCGGTCAGGACGCCTCCCCCTCCACGTAGTCCCAGAGCTGCAGATACCTCTCCCTCGGGGCCGCGAAGAACGCCTCAGCATACTCGCACTCCCGGGGAGCGTGCAGTGTCCGATATGCGTTGAGACCCTTCACCAACCGGATATACTCGATGTTTTTCGTCTGTGTCCGATGCTCTCCGATTGCTTCGCACTTCACCGCCATCTCGTCCGTGATGTCGACGATACGGTTCGGGATGAGCGGGGTCCACGCCTCGTAGGCCAATATCGCCGGGACGTCCGCCCCATCGCGGCAGGCGGCGACGAACAGGGCGTTGGCAGCGCGGTGGTCAGGATGGTAGTCGAGCATGAATGGAAGGTAGACAATGTCGGGCCTCCCGTCCTTCAGCATCCCCACCAGCTTCTGTACCAGTCCCGCGGTGACGCGAAGCCGAAGATCGGGCTCGCCCAGAAAGACGAGCTCGTCGATGCCGATTATGCGGGCAGCCCGCTCGGCCTCGGCCTTGCGCTCCCTGACCAGATCCTCTTCGTCGCCCCATGATGGATCCCCCTTTCTCCCATCCGTGAGGTAGAACGATGTGATGTGATCGCCGGCCCGATGATGCTTGACCAACGTTCCTCCACATGCGATCACATCATCATCCGGATGAGGAGACAGCACAATCACCCGCCTCGCCTCGGGTTTCTCAATCAGGCGCGGGTACAGCGCCTCGTCCCCGGCCTTCACGAGAGCGCGAACGTGCCGAAATACATCCTTTGGCAAACGCCGGCCGGCAAGAGATCCCATCGTGCTCCACACCTATCAGCAGCTACAATTCATCGGTATCGCAGAGCGTGATGTACCAGTTCTTCAGATCGAGAAAGAACTCTGTCGGCGTCTTCCCCTTGAGCACGCGGAACGTCAGTATGTCTTGAGACGGTTTGGCTCGGAATCCGAATCGCTCGAGTACGCTGCAGAACGGATACTGATCGAGCATCCAGCACTCCACAAAATCGACTCTATCCCGGACCGCCTGATCGATAGCCGCTCGACAGAGTGCAACTCCGACCTCGATGTCGTCTGCGGGGAGAAGATCCATGATTACCCCGGCCCTGACCTGCCCATACTTCAACGTGCGGTATGACATGTAGCCCCGCAGTGCATCGCCCTCGAAGGCTGCCCACACGTGATAGACCTGGCCGGGTCTGCAATAGCGCCAGTTCAGATATGCTCGATCCCTCACTATGGCGATGGGGAAGCTCCGCGAAGCCCGTTCCCAGAGATCATCCGCGCGCTCGTCAAACGAGGTTACCGGCACGACGCTGATCTGTCGAGCGCCGCGGGGGTCGAAGATGAGGTGCTTGACTCGAAAGCCGGCGTTGGTCATCCCATGGATGATACAGAGCAGCCATCTCGCCTTGACGAATCTCGCCGCGAAGGGCCTGAGGCTCAACCGTTTCGTGAGACGGGGGATCTCACCCGCAGTCTCGTACTTGAGAAAGCGCTTCCCCATCCGGAGATGTTCGGGATTGGGGAACCCATACGTGAAATCGTACGCCTCGGTGTAGTAGGCCTCCGCCACCCTGGCTGTGCGAAGAAAGGTCCCGGCCTTCTTCAGGCCCCGCCGGAAGTCGGCCCGGACGGCGAAATCGAACGTGAGGAGTCCCATCTCCTGCCCGTCCCTCACCTTGGTCCTGGAAAGGAGCCCACCCACATGACTGATGATCTGCTCACCCCTGACGCCGAGGACGATTGCATCCTTGTCAAACCCAGATGGGTTCTCCTTGTTCTTCCACAACCACTGTTCGGGCGTGCGCGACTGGGAGAAGACCTCGTTCATGACATCCGTGATCTGGATCTCGTCCCCATCCTCATAGCGCCTGACGGCATACTCCTCAGCCATCTCCTTGTCCTCTCGATTGAGGTGGACGTCCGGACACAGTTCGCTTTTTGATCGACCCGACAAGTACATCTCCCGTGCAACCCTCTCGGTCCAGAGGCACTACTCTCCAGTAGTAGGTGTCATCGGGCCAGCCGCATAAGAAGAAATCCGGCAGTCGAAGGTAGGTTCGATCTGTTCTCGTCAAACCCTTGATCATGAAATGAGGCGAATCGGATATCTCAATCAGATACCCCTCGACACCCTCCATCTCGGGCCAGACGATTACGGGATCGCCTTCGATACGGCCATCGACGATTTCGATCGTACGCTCATCGACGATCTTGGGCCTCCTGCGGGGACTCCTTCCGAAGATTTGTCCGATCCGGATAAGGACGCCATCGAGACGGAGTATGATGCGCAGCGCGCCGGATCTCAGCACCCCGAAGTGTTTCCTGAGATAGTACCTCATGCTCCGAAGCAATAGCCGTGATGCTTCTGCGCGATCAGGTGTGCTCTTCAAAGAATGATGGACCACCTCGGCAGATGCCAGAAAATAGAGCCGCCAGCCTGCCCGACGCATGCGAAGGCTCCAGTCGGTGTCCTCGAAGTAGAGGAAGAAGTTCTCGTCGAGCAGTCCGATATGATCGATCGTGTCCCGACGGACTGACAGGCAGTGTCCGACAAGCGAATCTACTTCGCAGAACTCCTCCGATAGGAATGTTCTCCAATCAGACCTCCACCGGCGACGGAAAATCGAGTTATGGGGAAAGATGCTCCCCAATACGGTGAACTGCCAGATAGCCAACGCCGGTGTGAATGTGTAGGCTGCCCAGAGCTGGAACATCTTCTGCCGGTCGGTCCACGTTCGTATCCCGACCGCTCCTGCCTCGGGGTGTTCATCAAGGAACGTGACCACCCGGTCGAGGGCACCGGGAAGGATCTCTGTATCGGAGTTGAGCAACATGATATGACGACCACAACTCGGTACTATCGCCTGATTGTTGGCCCTCGCGAATCCGACATTCTCTCGGTTCTCGATCAGCGTTACCTGAGGGAAATCAGACCTCACCATTTCGGGGCTGCCGTCGACAGAGGCATTATCAACGACAAGGACCTCGAACTGACACGCATGCTCGCATCCGTAGATCGACTCGAGGCATTTGTGCAGATAATCTCTGGTGTTGTAGCTTATGACTATGATCGAGATGTCCATTTGCCTGACCCGTACATGCTATTTTCACTCTCGACGCCGGGCTCGCTCACCCTGCTCACCATGTTGTCAGCCCACGTAGCCCAGGCCCTTCAGCCGCTTCCTCACTGCGGCCTCCTCATCTTCGCTGAACACCTGTTCGTCCTCTCTCGCCGACGGCGCCACATCGGGACGTGACCGCTCCACTGGATACCGCGAGAGATATTCAGGAGAGACCGCCTCGGTCAGGACTCGGCCATCCATATCCTCGGGGATCGGTACGCCGGCGAGGTAGAGCAGCGTTGGTGCTACGTCGGTCATGTCGCTCTTCTTCATTTTGATTCCCTGCCGGATGGTCGGGCCGCAGAGCAGGAGAATGCCGTCCAATCGATGCGTGCCGGTATGCCATCGCTCGACCTCTACCACCCGCGAGCCATGGATAAATTCATTTGCCTTGTATTCGTACCCTCGCATCATGAATGTAATGTCCGGAGCCTCATCGGTGTACTCACCATGATACAGATCACCCGGCCTCCACACCTGATCGACCAGCTTCCCTCCATCGTCCGGATCACGCAGTTGATGTAATTCGGCCTCGAGTACCGCACGCAGTTCCTCGTACTCCTGTCCCGGCTCTACAATCCCCAGCGGCTCGCGCCCGCGGACGTTGAGGAAGATGCCCTGTTCAGATCGGTGGCCTGCGAACGCCCTCGTACGCGACCAGTCGATCACGGCGGAAATAGAGAGCCCCATCCGACCATCCACAACTCTGCGGTCTGCGTTAATCTGGCGCAGCACAATGGGATCAAGATAGGGTACGCCGAGCTTCCGCAGCCAGCCGTACGCAGGGAAAGGAAGGCGCCACTTCACAAGCGGCGCGGCCTTCTTCTTCACCTTCAGCAATCCGAGGTCCCGCAACCACTGGTTCAGAGAGACCGCCTTCGTGTTGGGCCCGAATCCGTGATCGGATACGACGATTACGTTTGTCTCGCTGCCCATGCGCTCGATGAGATCCCCCATGAGCCGATCAGTCGCTTCATATACTTCATGTATGGCCTCACCGTACTTATCGCGCAACACTGGATCGTGGGCCGGATGGCTCTCATCCATGTACTTCCAGAAGAAGTGTTGCACCGGATCGGTCATGATCACGGTCACGACGAGAACATCCAGCTCGTGCCGTTCCATCAATACGGAAGCAGCTCGTCTCGTTGCCTCGACTCCCCTCTTGAGTGCAGCGAGAAACTCGTCTTTCTCGTCCGTGAACCAGTAGCGAAGATAATCAATCCCCTGAAAGAACTCGGGGACCTCCCGCGCCAACAGAGACGCGAGCTCGGGAGGGTGACTGAATACACGGTCCTTGGGGACGAAACCAGGGGGTTGGGGGACGACGAATCCATTCACCTCCTCCGGAGGATAGGTGAATGGAAGGTTCAGGATCCCGACTCTCCGCCCGGCTCGGCTCAATAGGTTCCACGCGGTCCGAGCCTTGATCGATGCAGCACTGAGCACCTTCCGTTCGTACCCCGCCGAGGGCGAGCTCACAAACCCAAACACGCCATGCTTTCCCGGATTTTTCCCCGTCTGAAAAGAAACCCAGGAGGGAGCTGTCACCGGGGGAACGGTGGATCGCAGCTCACCCCACGATCCTTCCCGCATGAGCCGGGCAAAGGTTGGGAGGCGGCCCGCATCGGCGAGGGGGCGGATAAGACTGAATGTCCCGCCGTCCACGCCTATCACCAACGTCTTGATGGTCGTCCCGCTCGCCATCGTAGCCTGCCTCCTCATCCTCTCTTTCTACTACACCGTTTGCCCTAGTCGATATACCCGATCGCCCGAAGATGGTCTTTGACTTGCTCCTCCTCCTCACTCGAAAACGAACGTTCCGGTGCGGCACGAGTCTCTTCGGGAGGTTCGACGAACTCCGGCTCATGCGACTGCACAAACTCGTCCTCAATCGCCGACACCAGTATCTTCCCGTCCATATCCTTCGGCACAGGAATACCGAGGAGATAGAGGACAGTAGGTGCAAGGTCGATGATCGAGGCACCCGTTATCGCTGTCCCTCGCTTCACGGGACCCCCCGACATCGCTAGAATCCCTTCGAGCGTATGGAGGGCAGGGGTCCCGGTAGGAGGATTCTCGAACAGATCATTTCCATCAAGCTCTCCACGAGGATGGTAGCTCATCTTCCTCGTGGTAAAGGTTATGTCAGGGGCTTCCACCAACAGCGGCCCGCGGTAGATCTCCTCAGGGCGATATGCGCCCTCGATTATCGGCTCGCCGGTCACAGGATCCCTGAGCTCCTTCAGTCGATCGATCACGCTCTGCCGCGCCGACTCGAATTCGTGCCCGGGCTCGACACACCCCTTCGGCTCCCTCCCTCGCTGGTTGATCGAAATCGTTTCCTCCCCTCCCTCGAAGCTGGAAAAAGCCCTGGTCCGGGACCAATCGACGCGCTCTTCCGGGCGACAGGGCCGGAACACCGGGATACCAACGGGCAGGCCCCTCAGCAGGCGCGGCAGGAACCTGCTGATGCTGCGGAAGGGACTCCTTTGTACGATCCTCCCGAGGCTCGTCTTTCGGTACGAAAGCCGACGCCTCGCTCCGAGCCCGCGCTTCAGCTTCAACAGCCCCTCGTCTATGAGCCATCGGTTGACATAGAAATGTTTGTCGATGGGCCCGAATCCGTGATCGGAGAGGATGACGACCGTTGTCTCGTCGCCAACGCGCGCCAGCATCTTCCCGATGATCCCATCGACCAGCTCATAACACTGGGAGATCACGTCGCCGAGCTTGCCTGCCCACTCCCCGCCCTGCCGCTCATAATCGTCACGCCACATCCTGCCGGCCTGGTGCTGCAGCCGATCCGTGGCCGTAAAGACCGCCACGAACAGGTCCCATGGATAGCGATCCATCAGATAGAGGACTGCCTCCCCCCTCTTCCGCTCGGTGAAGAAGAGCTGATCGAGAGTATTGAGAGCGGTGTCGCGCTTGAACGTGGCCATGATGTCATGAAACAGCGGCAGCGTCCCAACCTCGAAGATCAACTCGAGATGCAACGCCGACGGATACGTGAAGACGCTCTCCTGGCTGGGGGTCAACAAGCCGGAGACCATCACGCCATTAATGGCCCTCGGCGGGTAGGTCACCGGCACATTGAAGACGTTGACCCGGTTGCCTGCGGCACTGACGATATCCCACAGTGTCTGGCTGCGCACCCAGTCGGCGTTGATGAGCGGCCTCTCGTAACTGCCGTTCATGCGACGACGAAAGAAGTACACGCCATGCTTCCCGGGGTTCTTTCCGGTCATGAATGAGGTCCAGGCAGTCGAGCTCGAAGGGGGGATCGTCGAAAGAAGATCGCCGCGGACCCCCCGTTCGATCAACCGGCCGATGTTTGGGAGCCTCCCTTCGCACAGAAGCGGGTCGATTACGCGGAACGTACCGCCGTCGATCCCGATGACCAGAACCCTGCGGGCGGCGGAATCTTGTCTTGCCGGACCGTTCATACGCTGCAGCCTAGTTGATGTACCCGAGCCCTCGCAGGCGATCTTTGATCGCCGCAGACTCCTCCTCCGTGAATTCGCTGACAGCCTGCTCCTCCTCCGACCACTCCACCCGCTCAAACCTTACGGGATATCGTCGCAGGTGGTCCTCCTCCAGGGCCTGCTCAAGGACACTGCCGTCCATATCATCCGGCACGGAAAGGCCGAGCAGATAGAGGATCGTGGGGGCGAGGTCGATGATCCGCGCCCCTTCGATCTCAATACCACTCTTGACCCCAGAACCGTGGAGTACAACTAATCCATCGGGTCGATGACACCCCATGTTCCAGTCCTGGAACAGCGGGCGAAACGGGTATCGCGGCACCATCCAGCATCCACCGCCCTCTGTCTCGACCACCACGTCGGGTGCAAGGGAAAGGGCGTCACCTGAATAGATCTCCTCCTTCAGGTAGATGCGGCTGATGAGCGGTGCGTCCGTCATTGGATCCCTCAGTTCCTTCAGGCGTTCCACGAGATACCCGCGGACCCGCTCGTACTCTGCTCCGGGCGCGACGATGCCCCCGCGTTCCCGATCGCGTCGATTTACGTAGAACGATTGATGACCTGTCGTCCCCGAGTACGCCTTAACCGTGTCCATTCGCACCAGAGAAGACCATCCAGGATCGCGAAGCCGCGGAATCCAGACTCCCACACGCCCCATTGCCTGGGGCAAGTGGTCCGCCACGACCTGCATGCCGAGTCTCGCCAACACATCACGGAGCGACTTACGAATGAGGACAAGAAATCGACCATCGAGGCGCCGCAACACCGGGAGGCGCTTCGCGAGGCCGATATCGACAAGCCACTGGTTCGAATAGAAGATCCGATTCCAGGGCCCGAACCCATGATCCGACATAATGATCGTTGTGCATCCCCGCCCGAGAGCCCCAAGGATCTCGCCGATGAGGCCGTCGACATGTACAAGGACATCGCGCATCACTTCCCCCCCCGGGGTGGCGTCCCATCGCTCCGCTCCGGCCTGCACACCTTCGAAATCTGCCCAGAAGAGGTGCAGCACGCGATCGGTGCTCGTGAAGACGAGCATAGTCAGATCGGGCTCGAATTCCCTATCGAGATGGATGAGCGTCTCCTTGCGTTTCGTATCGACCCTCATAATCTCCTCTGCAAGACCCCTCTCGTCAGTGATCCGACATGTGGCGGGAGGGAGCGAGTCCTGGATATCGACGAACCGGTCGTAGTCCGCCTCCACCTCATATCCACCGAGCTCCTGCCTGAGCTCTTCGATAAGGTGCGGTGGATAGGCAAATGACGCCTCGTCGTCCCTGGGTGTGAGCATGCCCGTGAGCACATACCCATTCACCGGACGCGGTGGATAGGTAAACGGGACGTTGATCGTCCCGACACGCTTTCCGCCACGCCCCACAAGATGCTGGACGGTCGCTGATCTGAGGTGGGTGGCGTTGAGCGCAGGCCGCTCCCCGTTTTCACGCTGGAGGCCACAGAAATCGAAGATGCCGTGCTTCCCGGGGTTCTTGCCCGTCAGGAACGATACCCATGCCGGCCCGGAGAGAGGAGGTACAGTCGACTTGAGAGGTCCGTGTGATCCCTCCGCGACGAGATGAGCGAGTGTCGGCAGCGCCCCCTCCTCGAGAAGTGGCGACAGAACCCTCCACGTCGCGCCGTCCAATCCTATGACAAGTATCCGTCGCTTCATCTCGCTCACCTGTCATCGAGACCATAGACGATATGATAGTGGATGCCCGCCCCGCCTGCCTCAACGCAGGCCGGGGAGGCCGATCATGAAGAGCAGCGCTTGAAATGCCTCGCCCTGAAGGTGCCGCTCCTCAGGCACTTGGCAGTGGGCACGACCCGCCAGTGGTAGGCGCCGTCCGGCCAGCGCCGCCAGATCTCCTCCGGGATCGAGAATCTCGATCCCTTGACGAGTGCGCCGCACTGCCGGATGAAGGATGGCCCATCGGATATCTCCACTAAATACGAATCGACGCCGACGTACCGTCCCCAGACAAGAACATTCGTCTCGGGAGTGATGCGTATCGTCTGCGCTCGCTCCTTGCGCGCCGCGCCGCACATCAGCCGCCAACGGCGCACGATCTTTGCGATCATGAAGCCGATCACCTTCAGCACCTGAAAGAGCAGACACCCGCCCAATCCATAGTACTTGCGTAGATAGTGGCGCAAGCTGTTTACGAAGATCTCGTATGTCCTCACGCCGTTCCTTGAGCTGCCGCCCACGTAGTGGATCACCTCCGCCCGCACGCAGACATAGAGCCTCCAGCCCGCCCGTCTCATCCTCAAAGACCAGTCGGTATCCTCCAGATACATGAAGAACCGCTCATCGAGGAGGCCGATCTCATCGATCGCCTCTCTGCGAACCATGAGAGACTCCCCGGTGAGCAGCTCCATCTCGCACCAGTCCTCACACTGCCACAGCATACGATCGATCTCCCACCCGTCACGGAAAATCTTGTTATTGGGGAACACCTCAGCCAGCCCCGTGTGGGCGAGCAGTATGAACGGCAGATTGAACACCTTGTGCGTCCCACCGCGAAACGTCCGACCGTGGTCAAGCCACGTGCTCGCCGCCGCCGCTCCGGCCTCGGGGTGGCCATCCATGAACGAAGCCAGCTTCGTCAGTGAACCGGGGAGGAGCACGGTGTCCGGATTGAGGAGGAAGAGATAGCGCCCTGAGCTGAGACGCGTCGCCTGATTATGGGCTGCCGCGAATCCACGGTTCTCCTCGTTGACGATCAGCGTCACATCGGGGAACTCCCGACGGATCAGTTCCGCAGACCCATCGGTCGAGGCGTTGTCCACGACGATGACCTCGACCTCGAGCCCCCCGTGCTCCGCATAGGTCGAGCGCAGACAATCGACGAGGAAGTCTCTTGAATTGAAACTGACGATCGATATCGTCACGTCAGCGCTCCGAGACTCGAGAGCACCCATCTTCTCCTCATCTCGTCTAATCCATCAAGATCAGTTCCTTGGCCCGGTTGCCCAGCTCACTGCCCACACTCCGTATCCGGCCGATATCCTTCCGCGTCAACTCTCCCGACCCTACGAGCACAGCCAGATACGTGGCCAATCCCACCGGAAGGGTCACCGCCAGACCCATCCCGCGTAACCAGTACATCACCAGCGCCATGAGTCCGGCAGCGCCTGTCGGGCGCACCAGTATCCGCAGCACTACCTTCCAGTCTGCGAGCAGCCGGTTCACCCAGTAGATCTTAATGATGAGATTGGCAGCAGAACAGATAACGGTCGAAACGCTTGCACCGTAGAAATCGTACCGCGGAATGAGAAACGAATTGAGCACAATGTTGAGTACGGCGATACTGGCCGCGTACGGCGCGAACTGAAATATATTCACATCGCACGCAATGACAAATGTCCCCACCGGGCCGCTGATGACGTTCAGACAGAACGCCCAGACGAGTATTCGAAGAGCGACGGCACTCCCTCCGTTCAGATATTCCTGACCGAACATCCTTCCAACGATGACATCGGATCCGGCCCCTATCACCACGGCTGTAGGCAATGCGAAGAGTATTGACACCCGCAGAGCCGTTTCGTATGTCCGCTTCGTCGCCTCCACAGACCTGGCGAAGCGAGCAGCCATATTGGGCAACAGAGTCCCGCTCAAACTGCCCTGAAAGATGCGTATGACACGGAGAAACCGGAAGGCGACACCGTACAGCCCGACGCTCGTGACGCCAGTCATGAAGGAGAGCATGATGATATCGATTCTCTGCGTTATCAAGCCCATTGCCTGGATCAGGGCGATGGGCAAACCATCCGTGAACAGCCGAAAGCAGAACTTGATGTCGATGTTGAACCGAAACCGCGCAAAGTAGCGCCCTACGACCACCAGGAGAGCGAATGTCCACAGGAAGGAGGCGGCAATAGCCAACACGACCTGAGCCTCCAGACCGTACCCGGCTATGAGGAGGCCGATCGCGATCACAGTCTGACCCACGGAGAATAACAGGTTGAGCCCGGTAGTGATCTCCATTCGCTCAAACGCCCTGATGATGCTGGCACTCGATTGTCGCATGCCGTGGAGAAGAATCGTCGAGCAGGCGAGGGCGATCAGCCGCACGATCCGCGGCTCGTAGTC
>SMTZ1_10032418_pt1 | contig 22105 bp, 22 predicted proteins | sample DeeMarSWOR136_30_FD_25667 | JGI IMG/M metagenome (IMG submission 25667) | reverse complement strand
CCTCCATATCTGAGTCCGACTATGAAGTAAATCATCAGACCTATGAGCCACGCAGGAGTCGCTGACCAGAGCATGTGCTTGATATGGTCAAAAAGGTTCGAACCCGCAGTGACAGGCGCCAGATTAGCAACATCGGAAAAAGGAGACATTTTGTCACCAAAGTAAGCTCCGGCGACGATCGCTCCAGCTGCTGGACCTAAGGGGATTCCCAAGCCCATAGCAATTCCAATAAAAGCAACCCCCAGGGTGCCGATTGTTCCCCATGAGGTTCCGGTCGCTAAAGACGTGACTGAGCAGACAAAACAGGCTGTTACCAAGAAATATTTTGGTGATATGAGTTTCAAACCATAATAAATAACCATAGGAATAGTGCCAGAGGCAATCCATGAACCGATGAGAATACCGACACAAAGCATAATGAGGATAGCTGGCATAGCCTTGTGAATGCTGTCTACGATTCCCTCTTGCATCACTTTCCACTTGAAACGCAGCCAGAGCCCTATGCACCCTGTAAGAAAGGCAGCGGTGACGAGGAGAGCCGGAGCCTTGATTTTGTATACACCATAGCCTACCCCAAAAAGAAGGAGCATAAAAATCAGTGGAATCAAGGCAATGATAAAGCCAGGCTCTTTGTGCTGTAGTGTTTCATTTTTTGTTTCGTTTTCCATTTTTCTTTCCTTTTATTCGAAATGAGATTTGCGCTTTGTTCTTGCGCTTTACAATCTTAAGAGAACGTTCCTTTTGCGAGGAGTTTTCCATCAGAAATCATCATCCCTCCCATAGCAAAAGAATCTGTTAGATTAAGGTCTTTATCGAATAGAATTAAATCGGCATCACTTCCGACTTTGATTTCTCCTTTTTGGTTGAGTTTGTAGAATGTAGCAGGATTGGCAGAAAAGAGCCTCAGAGCATCTTGGTGGCTCAGAATTTTTTTTCGCACTAAAAAACGGAAATTTTCTAGGAGGCTTTTCTCGGTTGCTATAGTCAAACCAATAAGGTTTCCCTTTTTGTCGAAAACAGGCATACTTCCGTTGCTGTCTGAACTTACTGTGATATGGGTGAGGGGAGCCTGCTTTTTAAGGCACAGTTTGATTGCTTCTCCTATACTAATTTCACCATTATCCTTTGCTGCAGGCTCGGCGCCTGCTGTTAGATCGATATAACCTCCTTGAAGGATAAACTCGATTGCTTCCTCCAGTAGTTCATGGTTGCGGTTGACGTGCGTTGGTATGACTTGAGTGGGAGGAATCTCTGTTTCCGTTATCAATTTAAAAAGCATCTCTAATTTGCGAGGTCCGTCGCCCATATGGAGGTGGAGAATCCCTGCTTTTCCCCCGAGCATTCCCCCGACTCGGCATTCAGCTGCAAGCCGGGCGATTTCGGTAAAGATGGGCTGGGAAGAGCGGTGATCAGAAATAGCTATTTCTCCTGCTCCGATGACTTTATCGATGAGGATGAGATCAGAACGAATGCTTCCTGTGATTGTTACGACTGGAATTTGATAGGATCCAGAATAGATATAAGTTGTGATTCCCTCCGCTTCAAGGCCTCTTGCTTTAGCCAGAAGAGACTGCATATGGCGCGTTGTTCCATCAGTTCCCAAGCAGCCGATGACAGTCGTGACTCCGCTCGAGACGATATCTTCTACAGCTATTTCGGGTGCTCTTGTAGCTGGTCCTCCTTCCCCGCCTCCACCCAATATGTGGACATGGCTATCCACGAATCCTGGTAAAATAATTTTTTCTGAGGCGTTGATTACTTGAACATCCAGTCCTTCAATCCTAATCTGTCCTGGTTCTTTTATGGCACCAATCTTGTTCCCCATGATCAAGATATCTTTTTTACCCAAAGGCTCAGGTGCAAAAACCTGCCCTTGGTGGATTAAGATCATCATCTTTTCCTCCTTCTTAATGAGCTTTTTAAGAGAGGCATTAGAGTAATTTTTTTTTAGGGCTAAATTATCATGATTTTTTCCCATTTTCAAGTCGGGGGTCAGGTCTTGCTTTTTGCCTTTACTCATACAAACGCAATTTATATTATGCGTTAAATCGCGGGCGACCACGCTCTTTTAATAATTGGGCAGGGGAGCGTAACAATTGCATCCTGATGATAGAAGATACCTATGAGGCTTTCATCCTTGCAGGGAGATTTTAATGCGTTTATATGAAATTCTTGCTCTTTTTTAAGACAAGCAAAAAGCAAGACCTGACCCCATTTTTTTCTCATTTTTTTGAATTTTTCATTAAATTCGTATAAAATAAGGATCAAGAATTGGTGACATGGCAACCATCGAAGAAGAATTAAAGAGAAGAGAGCCTTTAATTAAGGGAGCGAGTAGTTTTGCTGTAGTTTTGCTCTTCTTGGCAAAAAAATTGAGATAATGGGGAAAGAGAATTTTGTCAAAGGGGGACCCAATATTATAGTCGGCAATCATATAGGGACGTTTAAAGATATTGCTACTTTATTTAAAATCATTCCTCGGCCGACTTTTTTTACAGCAAACAGGATGATATTCAATAAAGATGAATTTAATGATCTTATAAGACGTCATCTCAAGATACACCTGAAAAATTTTGGTCTCTTGTTGGATTTAGTCCTCAGCCCCCTAAAGTCCCTTTTTGTCAACTATGTTTCAACCAACATAGCTAAGGTGGGGACCATTCCTGTAGATATAGGCCATGGAACAAGACTAGCTATGGAGAGATGTCAAGAATACCTAAAAAAAGGAAAAGCGATTATTACTCTTCAAGGCCTAGGCCGGGTGATGAAAAAGAATCCCAATCCTTACGTGGGTAATTTCAAGAGAGGAGCCTCCGTCCTTTCCTATAACCTGTATAAACAGGAGGGAATCTCTGTTCCTGTAACCCCCATAGCCATACTGGGAACCCAGGTTCCTTTTCTAGTTCCAGCTAAGATTAAAGTCAAAATAGGGGAGCCTATGTACATCACTGATTATTTAGCGGGGGAATTTGCAGAAACTGTGGATAAATTCAGAGAAGCCCTGGAGAACAGAGTGAAAGCTCTTATTTTAGATATTATATCCCTGGGATCAAAGCTTCAAAAGGTCTGACGCGCTATATTTCTCCTCCGGTAAGGCATAGGTTTTGGGAAATACCTGTAGCGACCATTGAAGAAAGGCTCAGGCTGTATGGCTCTAAAACACGTTGCTTTTGCCCCAGCGAGTCAAAAGCAACTCGGATCAAGGCTTCGCTCTCTTATACCTATTGTAGAGATTGCACAGCCTGTTCCGAGCGTAGCGAAGGAATCCTCTACGCTCCTCGCAACGCCCGCTCAGCCTCTCTCACGGTTTTTTCACCATACAGCCTTCGCCAAGCGAGGGAACCCGACGGAGGAGGGCGGCGAGTATGTCTGACCCATTTATGGGTGAGCTACGCAGCCGCCGAGAAGAGCGAATGGAGAATGGCGTTAAAAATCTGAAGGGGAGCGAGGCTATTTTCCAAAACCTTTATCCTTCCCCTCCGTACCTGGAGAGGACATCAGAGCTGATCTTAAGGAAAAGGTCGTATTGTATCTTAACTTTCTTATCTTCTCTTAATTTGGACATATAAGATTGGAAGAATTTGTTCTTTTTTGCCCCCAACAAATTTTCCTTTTCTGATTCCTTGTCTTTCTCAAGGTCTTCTCGGGTTACTTCTTTCCTGTCCAGTATTTTAATCAGGGCATAGCCTTCTTCAAACTCGACGGGTTCGCTTGCTTCATTTAAAGGAAGAGAAAAAGCGAGTTCGTCGATTTTCATATTTTCTCCGATAACGCTTAAATACTGTCCTCGTTTGTGTTCATCGGCAGTGTTGTATTCAAGGCCATGTTTTTCGGCCAAGCTCTCAAGGCTTGCTTCTTTGAGCTCTGCCTTGACATTTTTCATTTTATCCAGGGTTTTCTCTTTCTTTTTTAAAGATAAGAATTCCTGTTTGACTTCCTTTTCCACTTCTTCAAAGTTAGCCTGGCGAGGAAGTTCAACTTTTTCGAGTTGGGCAACTCCCACACCTTTGTAAGTATATATAGGGGAAGAAATTTCCTTTTCTTTGAGTTCGAAAAGAGTAGTGCTTATAGAACCGGCCGAGTCAATGTCTTCTATAGCCTCTCCTTTTTTGAGAAGGCCCGTATTTTTTAATTCAAAGCCGATTATTGGAGCGGTTGCGCCAAGGCTTTTCTCTTTTCTAGCCCGTTTTTCTAATCTGTTAATTCTCTCTTCAGCCAACTCTCTGGCTTTCTGGTCCTTGAGGGTACTTTTTATTCTTTCTCGGACCTCTTCAAGGGATTTTATCGCCGAAGGCTTTTTTTCTGTGACTTTAAGGATAGAAATCCCTTCTTCAAGTTCTACTGCGCCAGAAGTTTCCCCCTCAGAAAGTTTCTCAATCTCTGTCTTCTCCCTGGAGGATAATGTCTGCCACTCATAAAGACCCCAGTCCCCGGCGTTATTTGCCTTATTATCCTTGGAATGCTTTCTTGCTAAATCACCGAAATCTTCGCCGCTCTTAATCTTCTCCAAAATTCCTTGAGCTTCTGCCATTATAAGCTCTTTTTCTTTCTCATCGTAAGGGAGATAGATTCTACTGACCTTCAATCTTTCAGGATCTTTGAACTGTGCTTCATTCTCTTTATAGTATTTTTCTATATCAGAATCAGTCAGCTCGATTTCTGCTTTTATGTCTTCGGTATTGAGAAAGACAAATGCAGCTTCTCTTCTCTCGGGGATTTTATATTTTTCTTTGTTCTCTTCGAAGTATTCCCTAATTTCGCTTGAAAGTGGTTCCTCTTTCAGTTCTATCTTTTCAGTTTCAAGGGTGACAAATTCCATCTTGGCGGATTCATTCTGGTTCTTATAGCTTTCCCATAGTTCTTCGGGGCTTAGGGTGATTCCAGCTGTGAGGACTTTCATAACTTTGTCGAGGATAATCTCTTTTTTTAGGCTGTTTTCAAATTCTGAGATGGAGATTCGGTTCCATTCCAGAATTCTCTTGTATTCTTCAAACCCGATGAATTTTCCCTCCCTTTGAAAGACAGGATAGCTTATTATTTTTTCTCGAATCTCTTCCGAGGAAGCATCTATGCCCAATTCTTGGGCTTTTTGAAAGAGAAGGGTTTGTTGGATGATCTGCTCAAGGACTTGCCGGGGAATATTGAGCTGCTGGATGAGTTTGCCATCGAGTTCTTTAAACTCTCTTTTTAAACCCTCAAGCCTTTGTCTTAGATTCTGGAAGTAATAATCAGCGGAAATTCTCTCTTTACCTATGGTGACAATGGCCCCTGCTGCTCTTGCTTCGCCCAAACGGCCAGCTCCTCCCCATACTGCAAAAATAGTAACAATAAAGGCAGCAATAACAAGCCATAGGGTAGGAGCCAACTTCTTTACGTTTCTTCGCATTGCTTTTAACATGATCTCACCTTATGTGAAAATGTATGTGAAAAAGGGGACAGGCTACTTTTTCCGAATTTATAGAAAAAGGGGACAAGTCCCTTTTTCTTGTGTTCGTTCCACGATTAATCATTGTCCTTTTTCTTTCAGGAAAAGCAGCCTGTTCCTTTTTCCGCGGGGACAGTTCATATAAGAAAAGCAGCCTGCCCCCTTTTTTTATCAGCATTCTTCTAATAAATATCGAGAGATGACCAGACGTTGAATCTCGGAAGTGCCTTCATAGATAGAGAAAACTCTGGCGTCTCTATAAAGTTGCTCAACCAAAAATTCTCTAGAGTATCCATAGCCGCCGTGAATTTGTAAAGCTTGATAGGCAATTTTATTGGCGGCTTCCGAAGCGAAGAGTTTGGCCATGGAGGATTCTTTGGTATAGGGTTTGCCTTTATCGACTAAATCAGCTGCCTTGTAAGTTAGCAATCGAGCCGCATCTCTGAGTGTAACCATATCAGCAATCATGAATTGAATAGCCTGAAATTCGGAAATTTTTCTGCCGAAGGCTTCCCTCTGTTGGGCATATTTGACTCCTTCTTCTATAGCCTTATCAGCGAGACCAACGGCTTGAGAAGCAATGCCGATTCTTGAGCCGTCGAGGCAACGGAAGGCAAGTGCTGCTCCTTTTCCTTCCTCTCCCAAAAGATTTTCCGCAGGAACTCGACAATCTTCCAAGACAAATTCTGAAGTCAGAGATGAATGCAGCCCCATCTTTTCTTCAATCTTGGAGGCCGATAATCCCGGGAAATTTTTCTCGACGATAAAAGCGTTCAGTTTCTTCACGCCTGGTTTAATCTCTGCAGAGGCAAAAATAATAGAGGCGTCTGCTTCGCTTCCAGTCGTAACCCATGATTTTGTCCCGTTTAAAATATAAAAGTCACCTTCTCTTATCGATTTCGTTTTAAGGTTTGTCGCATCTGAACCTGCCCCTGGCTCAGTCAAAGAAAAAGCTCCCAGTATCTCCCCTTTAGCCGCTCTTGGAAGATATTTTTCCTTCTGGGATTTACTGCCAAACTCCATGATGGAGTAGCAAAAAAGCGCACAATGAACACTGACAATAACGGCCAGTGAAGGAGATACCCGAGCGATTTCTTCAAGGGCCAGAATCAGGGATAGGTGGTCTGTTTTTGTACCTCCATATTCTGAGGAAATAGTCATACCCAGGATACCTAGCTTTCCCAGCTTATTTAATAATTCACGAGGAAATTCGCGGGTGTCTTCCAAGATTTTTGCTTTAGGCTCAATCTCCTTTTGGGCAAAATCCTTGACCATAGCTTTAAGTAGCTTTTGATCTTCTGTGAGTTCAAAATCCATTTTTTCTCTTTTTTCTTTTTAGAAAGTTTGGTATGTCGTTTCGAGATTTTCTATCATAACCTTTGTTTCGCCAACGATAGGCATGAAATGCGAATCTCCGGTCCAACGTGGTATCACATGGAGGTGATAATGATCTGCAACACCTGCCCCGGCACACGTGCCTAAATTCATACCAGTATTGAAGCCCTGAGGACAATATTTCTTTCTCAGAACCTTCAGGCTTAATTTGAGGATATCTGCCATCTCATCAGTCGATTCTTTTTTTGCGCGCTCAAACGAAGAAAGATGTTTGTAGGGAGCTATCATCAGGTGGCCAGACGTATAAGGATATTTATTCAACACAACGAAGTTGTGAGCGCCTCTAAAGAGGATGAACGCTCCTCTGTCGTCTTTTGATTTAAGAGCTTGACAGAAAATGCATCCGCTCATTTTGGATATTCGTCTGACGTATTCTTTTCTCCAAGGAGCAGAGATGTATTCCATTATTTACTATTTATCAGGTTTTTTAGGATTTTACTCGGCTTATAGTACAAAACCTTCTTGGGAGGAACATGAACTGGTTCACCGGTTCGAGGATTTCTTCCTGAGCGTGAATTTCTTTGTCTGAAGCGGAAGCTTCCGAAACCCCTTAATTCTATTTCTTCCCCCCTTAAGATCGCCTCTTTTATAGTCTGAAAAAAAAGATTTACTCCTGTTTCCGCCTCTTGTTTGGAAATGTTCATTTCTTTGGAAATTTTGTTGATTAAATCAGCTTTAATCATCTTTTTTCCTCCTTTTTATTTGCTTTTTTGGAGATTGGATTTGTTTGAAATGTTCCTTAAAGACATCCCCTAGAGTGAGTTTATTATCTTGGCTCTCAAGATATTTTTGATATTCTAATTTTTGAAGCTCTAAGCGAGCTTGCTTAAAGCTGAGTGATATTTTTTTCTCCTTGGGATTCATTTTTATGATTTTTGCTATTCTTTCTTCTCCCTGCGAACAAGCCTCTTCTGGCTTTTCAATTTTCTGTTCGTCCAGCTCTGATAGGAAAACAATCCCTTCGATTCCTGGAGTAATTTCAACAAAAACCCCAAAATCAGTGAGACGGACGATCTTGGTTTTGACAAGGTCCCCTATCTTTTGTCGGTTGAAAAAATCCTCCCAAATATCGCCCTCCAGCTGCTTTATGCCGAGCGATAATTTTTGCTTATTCACGTCAATGTTTAAAATGATAGCTTCTACTTCTTCATCAGCTTTCAGCTTTTCAGAAGGATGTTTTATTTTTTCCCAGGAAATATCAGAAATATGGATGAGACCCTCAACTCCTTTCTCCACCTCCATGAATGCACCAAAGTCGGTTATGCTTGTTATGGTGCCTTTGACTCGGGCCCCTGGACTGTATTTTTGCTTGAGTAATTCTAAAGGATGAGGCATCATTTGTTTAAGGCCTAAAGAAATTCTTTTTGCAGTAGGATTGATATTCAGAATGGAAACCGTGACTTCTTCTCCTGGAGTAAGGACTTTTTTTGGATGAACAACTTTTCGAGTCCAGGTCAGGTCTGAAACGTGGATCAATCCCTCCACTCCCTTTTCGAGTTCTACGAATGCTCCAAAATCAGTTAGGCTTACTACCTTGCCTGTTATTTTTTGCCCGATCTTGTATTTTTCTCCTACGTTTTCCCAAGGGTTGGGGGTCAGTTGTTTATATCCAAGAGAAATTTTTTCCTCTTTTTCGTTAAAATCGAGGACTACAACTTCTACTTTTTCCCCGACTTTTAAGATTTCTGAAGGATGATTGATTTTTCCCCAGGACATATCCGAAACGTGAAGGAGTCCTTCTATTCCTCCCAAATCTATGAATGCTCCGAAATTTGTCAGGCTTTTCACCTGACCCTTGATTTTTTGTCCCTGACTTAGCTGGCCGAAAACCCGGACTCTTCTTTTTTCCCTTTCATCCTGGAGGAAAAGTTTTCGGGAAAGAACAGCATTTTCGGATATGCGGTCAAACTTTATAACCTTAAATTTATACCTATTTCCTATAAGCCTTTCAGGCTCTTTGACAGACCTAACGTCGGCATGGGAGTCGGGAAGGAAAGTGTTGATTCCGACGTTGACAGTGTATCCGTTTCTTATTTTTTCAATTATTTTCCCCATTACCCACGTGTGGTGGTTGTAAGCTCTTTCCAGACTATTCAAAGCCTTGAAAGCAATTGCTTTTTTATGGGAGAGGACGAGATACCCTTCTTTCAAGTCGCTTCTCTCCACGAGCGCTTCGATGTTGTCACCAGGATGGATTTCGTTTTTGTCTGGGATCGAAGCAAAATCCTCCATGGGAATAATGCCTTCAGACTTAAATCCAATATCTATGAGAGCATGGGTTGATGTGACTTTGATCACTTTACCTTTGATTATTTTCCCGGGAGCTATTTCTTTAGCATTGAATTGGTATTGATCCAGTAAATTTTCGTAATCTTTAGAAGAGAGATTTTCCTCTTCTTTTTTTGTTATCTCTGACATTGGACGGTCCTCTCCCTGTGAAATTGGTGTTTGAAGCTAGTTTTGATTTTGGCAACAGCTTCTTGGATAGCTTTAGGAGGAGTGGAAGCACCTCCTGAAAGCCCTATTTTTTTTGCTCCTTTAAGCATTTCAGGCTTTATTTGAGCTGCACTTTCAATAAAGTATGTGTTGGGCAGAATCCTTTTTGAAATCTGGTAAAGTTTATTTGTGTTGGAACTGTTCTTTCCCCCCACTATGAAAAGCGTGTCGACATATGATGCCAGATCAGAAGTTGATTTTTGCCGAGTTTGTGTGGAACGACAGATAGTATTGTAGACCTTCAACTCCTTAGTTTTTTCGATGAGAGCGGCGACAATTTTTTCAAACAGGTAGAGGTCCTGAGTGGACTGCGCCAGGACCGCTCTTTTTTTTCTGTTAGGCAGGATCTTGACTTGCTCCTCATTTTCTACAATTATCCCTTTGCCTCGGCTGAATCCAATAAGTCCTTTTATTTCTGGATGTTCCTTGTTCCCGACGATGATTATTTCTTCTTTATCCTTGGCCAGAACCTCGACTAATTTTTGAATTTTTTTGACGATGGGACAGGTAGCATCAACAATTTCAATGTTTTTTTGGGCGAGCAATTTGTAAATATCGGGAGAGACTCCATGGCTTCGGATTATAACCGTTGCTTCATTAAGTCCGTCCAGGTCGTTTATGGAGTGAATTCTTTGTCTTTCTAGGTCGGCTATAACCTGAGGGTTGTGGATCAGGTCTCCCAGAGTAAATACTTTCCCGGCTTTCTTCTGCCTTGTTTCACCTGCAATATCCAAAGCTCTTCTGACTCCGTAACACAATCCTGAATTTTTGGCTACTATGATTTCCATGTTTCTAGAGATTTGGTCGATCAAATATAATACATTAGAAAGGGCTTGCTTGTCAATCTAAATAGCGGTAATATCTTAACTTAGCGTCAGTTTGGAGGATTGAGAAAAGGCCCTATCCCCTTCTTTCTTACCTCGTTTGAAGATGGCATATTTTTGATTTCAACTCTTTTCTCGGGATGCAGTTCTTCGAGGCTTGAGAGGATGGATTTTACAGCGGCTAAGTGGCGAGCTACTCTTAACTTTAAAGGGATTCCTTCTTCAGCAAAGGGCACAAAGAGTAGTCCAAGCTTGGCTGCCTTGGTGTAATTCTTATCTTTCCCTTCGACAATCAGGGCAGCGGATGTCTTTCCTTTGAGCCTTCCGTGCGAGGCATTTGCGCTCTCAAGAAGGATGGAAAATTCAAGGCTGAATTCAAACCCTTCCAGTTGAAGTTCCATGAGCGCGAGAGCTGCAAGCTCTTCACTGTTTTCATGGAAGACAATGGCATTGATTACGGGATATTCAGGAGCTGATTCATGCAGGTCGATGGCTAAATCGATTTTTTCCTCTTTGATAAGTTCCATGATTCCATAGGCCACTTTTTCTGTTAAGCGCCCGTTTTTTCTCCCGGGATAGCAACGGTTGAGATTTCGGCTTTCTGTTCCGGAGAGTTTTTGGCCCGCGGGATTGATGTAGAGCGTCGGATCCGGCCATTGGTGGATTGGATTGGTCAGGCGAGAGCCATAGCGAAAGCTCCTTCTGCCAACTGACGTTTCAAAGGAATACCTCTGGGGGCTTCCTTCCTGAGGGTCGCTATGAGTAAAACCGCTGTTATTAGCCCGAGGAACAATAATTATTTTTCCTTTTGTAACTTGAATATTTTCGATGAGAAGAACAGCTGTTATGAATCCTGCGGGCTCATTGGGGTGGGCGCCCCCCTGGATCAAGATGTTTCCTCCCTTTTCTTGTCCTTCATAGATGTAAACCTCTGTATCTCCCCAAGTGTTTTTCAGGCTCTGGAAATAGGAGCTGAGCATTTTTTTTGATGTAAGTTCTTCGCTTGGGAAGACAGTCTCTTTTTTTTGCATGCTGAGAAACTTAAGGCCGGATAGAAAACAGATAACGAGAGTTAAAAGGAGAAGAAGACTTGAGATTAACTTACTTTTTATTTTTTTCATGGATTATTTAATCAGAAAAAGGCGGAGGAGAAACATGATGAGAACAAGAACAGCGCAAACCTGGTTCCAGAACTTTTTCTCGCGAAAGATATACCAGATTAAATGTCCTACCAGGTAAAGGACTATAAGATGGTATGCAATCTGCATTAAAGACCTCTAAATCAATTTATCTAGTAAAGGAGTGAAAATCAATACACCCACTCCCATTACAAGCTCAAAGAGGGCAGGTATGAGGCAATGGCGGATTACCTTGAAATAGTTGGGCTCGCCAACAACCTGAGCAGCAAAGATACCTGCCAAAGCTGTGGGCGGCATCAGGTCCCCTAATCCCGCCACAGCTGATAAAGCAGAGGAAGTAAGAATAGCATTCTTTTCTACAAGGGCGAGTATAAACGGAACTCCCAGAATTGAGGCAGATCCGAAAGCAGAGACAGCCCCGAACAGGGGCATGCTGGTGGCAATTCCAAGATAGAGAAAGATAGAAGGAAGAGAGAGAAACGAGATCACAATCCAGCCCCTTGCACCTGTTAAAGTCATGATCTGGATGAACATGCCTACACCTACCAGGATACATAGAATGGGCGTAGATTCCTTTATTGCTTTCTGAGTGGCTTTGAAAAAATTAAAAGATCTGCCGCAGCCAAGACCAATGAGGCTTCCCACAAGAAAAATAGCCGGTATACCTATATCTGGCATGATTTTTGGAAGGACACTTTGACCGAGCATCAAAACAAGGACTACGATCAGTGGGAGATACAACCGAAAACCATATTGTTTGTGGTAGGATGGAGGAAGTACAGATTTCATTTTTTCGTATTCAATGATTTTGATATCTTTGTATCCCAGCCAAAGAGATATGGCGATAGCAAGAGGGACGACGATGATCAGAAGGGGAATGGTGAGACCCACATAGGGCATATCAACTCCTGCTCCCATGATCATGACCAGGATATTTACGGGAGGGGCAATCATACCCAAAATTCCTCCCATGGCAATCAATGCCGCTGTTTTGACCTTGGAAAGCCCCATTTTCATAAGAACTGGAGCAACAAGAGCTCCTGTGCTGAGCACTGCGGTCGTTGAGGAACCTGTGATCATTCCGGGGAACATGACTAAAAACATAGCAGTTAGCAAGAGAGCGGATTTTTTCTTATAGAATGTTCTCAGCAAGAGGGATGTGATAGTATCCAGAATACCTGATGCCTGCAGAACTTTCATGAATATCATGGCCGTGACGATAATAAGAATGGTATCAAAATGCCGGCCAGGGCAGAAAAGGCAAGAGAAACCCCTATAGGCAGTTTCAGTATCATAGCTAATAGCGCAAAGATCGCTACCATCAGCAAAAAGATTACCGCTTCTGACACTTTATCAAAATCCTCTTAGAAAGATAAAAATGCAAAGGCAAAATTACGAAAAAGAAATCAAATCCTTTCACTTAAAGGGAAGCATCTCCAAATCCGTGATTGGAGAAGGTTTTGGGAAATAGCCTAGCTTCCTTCAGATTTTTAACGCCATTCTACATTCGCTCTTCTCGGCGTTACGGGAGAAGGTCTTTTCTTATTTAAACGCTTCCTTTAAAGGAGTAAGGACATCCGCTGTTTTTTCAACTTCGACAATGGCAATGTCGTGCTTTTCACAAATTCCGGATATAAATCCGTCTTTATTTCCTGACTTAGCCACTATGGCCATTTTAGCCAAAGGAAGAAAAGCGGATATCAGTTCATCTGAAAGCGGGCCTCTTCTTGCTTCTCCGCCTAGATGGAGGCAAAGCAGGGGAACGTTTTTCTTTTGAGCTTCTTCAACTAGCAGATTAATCCTTTCCTTTTCTTTGGCCAAATCCAGTCCTGCTGCTCCAAGGCCTTTCGAACTTGCCCCCAGGACAAGGACAATAGTCTTTATGTTCTCTAAATCCTTCGGAGAAGCAATTTTTGACAGTATGGAGTCGAGCCCTGCTCTTTTTGCCAGGACCGAAACCATTAGAATTTCAGCATTCTGGCCTGCAGAAGTGATCAGGAGTGGCTGTTCAAAAAGCGGAGAAGCAGATTCTTTCCGCTCTTGAGGGAATATGACCAGGATGAGGATAATGAGAAGAAATAAAGCTGCGAGAGTTATTTTTTTCATAATTTTATCCTTATTAATACATAATTAATATCCTGCTCCATGTCCGTCCCTTCGGGAATCAGCTCCACCCAAAATCACTTCTTTATCTTTGAGGATTAATATGCCCTGAGCACCTCCGAAGTATTTATCATAAGCTTCCCTGATTCTGATACTATGTCCCATGTTTTTTAGAGTTTCAATGGTATTTTCAGGGAAGCGCGATTCGAGAGAGATGCTTCGTGCCTTTCCCTGGGAGGAATAGGTGAAAAAGCGAGGGGCTTCAATAGCTTCATCCAGAGACATGTCGAAATCAATGACATTGATAATTATCTGAGTAAGGGAGGAAAAAATTCTCGTTCCTCCCGGTGAACCCAGAATCAGATACGGCCTTTCTTTTTTAAACATTATAAGAGGGCTCATAGAGCTTAAGGGTCGCTTGTAAGGACCCAGAGCATTAGGTGAGCTGAGGTCATCTGAGAAATCATACATGATGTTATTCAATAGAAAGCCTGTTTTTTCAGGGACAATTCCTGAACCAAAAAAATGATTTATGCTATGAGTTAAGGAGACAATATTTCCCTCTTTGTCAATAACGCAGATGTGACTCGTATTTCCGTTATCGTTCTCTCTCTCGTCAAATCTTCCGAAAGGATAAGAATCTAGAAGACTATCTGGCTTGATTTGAGAAACAATCTGTTTAGCATACTTCTTGGAAATAAGTTCCTCGACTGGTATAGATATGAAATCAGGATCACCAAGATATCGCGACCTATCGGCAAAAACAAAGCGAAGAGCTTCGCAGAAATGATGGATATAAGGGGGAGAGTTGCGACCCCATTTTTTTACAGGCCAATTCTCGATGATATTGAGAAGTTGGATAATGTGCACTCCTCCAGAGCTTGGAGGTGGTAAAGAAAAAAGTGTGTAATCTTTGTAGATACCCTTCAATGGGGGGTGTTCAACCGGCTCATAAAGAGCCAAATCTTCGAGGTTCATTACTCCGCCCTTTTCGTTCACTGCTTTTACAACCTTCTGGGCTATCTCTCCTTTATAAAATTCATCTATACCCTTAGAGACAATAAGCTTTAGGGTGCTGGCCAGTTCAGGGTTTCGGAACAGGTCTCCAGGCTCATAGGGAAAGCCCTCGTTCAGATAGCAAGTTCCCTCTCCTGCATTCATGATAAGTTTTTCGTATTCATCCTTATTGATGCGGCTGAAAGTTTGACTCACCGCGAATCCATTCTCTGCAATTTTAATGGCTTCTTGCGTAACATCGACCAGGCTTTTTGTCCCGTATTTTTTGAGAGAATAAACCCATCCTGCTAGGGCGCCGGGGACAGCAACGGCCAGCCCGTCGGGTTTTATTCTGCCTTCTTCATTGAATATTTCCTGAGGGACCCCGGAAGGAGCTTTTTCCCTGAAATCGACGACAGTGACTCTGTTCTCTGAAGCAAGGTAGATAACCATAAATCCTCCGCCTCCGATTCCGGAAGCAAAAGGTTCACTAGCATTCAGAGCAAACGCTGTTGTCACCGCTGCGTCGATGGCGTTTCCTCCCTTTTTTAACATCTCCAAGCCTGCTTCTGCAGCTAAGGGATGGGCAGCCACTACCATCCCTTTTCGCCCGACAAAATTGTAAGGCTGATGGCGGTCTGAAGGAGGCTCAGGGATTTTTATTTCCCCAGGGCGGCAAGAAAAGGAAAGCACAAAAAATAAGGATGTTATAAGAGAAAGGATTGTATTTTTAATGAACAGAACTCTCTTCTTCCTCAAGATCTTTCTCCTCCTCTAGAATTTTTGAAATCTCCTCTGGAGAGGGGAGATCCTTTATATTGGTTAGACCAAAATATGCTAAAAATTTATCGGTCGTCCTGTAGATCAACGGACTCCCTGCACTCTTTTTTCTTCCTACGATTTTGATCATTTTTTTCTGGAGAAGAGTTTTAAGGGTGTGGCTGGAGTCCACCCCTCTCATGGCCGAGATTTCAGCCAGCGTGGCAGGCTGGTGGTAAGCGATGGCTGACAAAGCCTCCAAAGCTGCAGAAGATAGCTTGGTTTTTCTTTCCAACTTGAAAAGACGCCTTATCCATATATCATGCTCAGGGCTTGTAGAGAAAAGATACCCACCTGCAGATTGGATGATTTGGATTCCCCTTTCATTCGTAACATAGCTTTCAAGAAGCTCTTGGATAGCCTGCTCAACCTCATTTTCTGGGTATTCTTGAAGGACACTCTTGATTTTTTCTAACGTCAGCGGCTCTAGGGAAATAAAGATCAAAGATTCTATGACTTCCTTCAGGCGGTTTTTCATCATTTTCTCTTCATATTAGATTCTTGGCGAAGCCTAACCTTTATCGGTTGAAAGGGGCCTTTTTGGATGGCAATGACTATTCTGGACTTGATAAGTTCGAGAAGGCTGAAAAAAGAGATAAAAGCTTCTTCAAAAGATTCCTGTTGGCTGAAATAATCCAAAAAATCAAGAAATGAATTCTCCTTTAAAACAGCCAGGATTTCCCGCATTTTTTCTTCAAGAGAAAATTCCTTCCCCTTGATTGTTCTTGTCTTTTTTTTCTCTTCTCTCCTCATAAGAGAAAAAAAGGATTCAGCCAGGTCAAAGAGAGAGACTTCCATGAAATCCGTATCTTCTTCTTGAAATATAGAGGGCAGAGCTGTTCTTTTCCACTTCTGAAGTTCATCTTCTTCCTTTTTTCTTAAGAGGAGACTGGCTGCTTTTATTTTTTGATAATCCAGAAGCTGGTCCACGAGAATTTGACGGGGATCTTTTTCTTCGTTTAAGGCCTTTTCTCGAGGGAGAAGCATCTGGGATTTGATATAGATGAGGAGCGACGCAATGAGCAGAAATTCAGCTTCCCGATCGAGATTTATCCTTTCCTTTTGGTTCAGGTATTCCAAATAATCTCTGGTGATTGTGGCCATGGGAATATCATTGATATCAATTTTTTTCTTCTTGATCAGAAACAGGAGAAGGTCCAGAGGGCCTTCGAAAACTTCTAACCTTACCTGATATATTGCAGAGGCGTCCATAGAAATCAATTATTTTTTATAGACCTATGGCAGACCTTACTTCTTCCATGGTCTTTTGGGCTACTCTTCTTGCTCTATCATTACCTTCTTCCAGGATTTCCCAAACAAGCTGAGGTTTTTTTTCGAACTCATCCCTTTTTTCTCTGTAAGAGGTAAGAAGGTTGAGGAGGCTGTCGATGACCACATTTTTACATTCCAAACAACCTATTCCGGCTGTTCGACACCCATGGGCCAATTCCTCTCTTCGTTTTTTCGCCACAAAGGCTTTGTGCAACGTGAACACAGGGCAGTCTTCTGGGACTCCAGGGTCTGTCCTGCGTTTACGTCTGATATCAGTCTTCATGGTTGATATTTTTTGTCTAATTACTTCCGGCGAATCTTTAAGCAAAATCGCATTCCCGTAGGATTTGCTCATTTTGCGCCCGTCTGTTCCGGCTAGCTTAGGGATTTCTGTAAGAAAGGTTTGAGGCTCGGGAAAAATGTTACCGAAAAGGCGGTTGAATCGCCTTGCCACTTCTCGGGCAAATTCAAGGTGAAAAGCCTGATCTTCGCCAACAGGCACGGCTTCTGCCTTATAGATAAGGATATCAGCTGCTTGTAGCACAGGATATCCGAGGAATCCGTATGTGTTCAGGTCTTTATCAGGGAGTTCCTTCTGCATTTCTTTGAATGTGGGAATCCTTTGCAGCCTGGGAAGGGGGGTAACCATCGAAAGGAGCAGATGGAGCTCAGCATGCTCTTTTATATCTGATTGCACGAAAAGAACGCTTTTTTTCGGGTCTAATCCTGTGCTCAACCAATCCACAGCCACTTCAAACGTAAAGTCTTTAATGACTTTTGAATCCTGGTATTCAGAGCTGAGGGCATGCCAGGTAACAATAGTGTAGTAGCACTGCTGAGAACAACTTTTTTCTTTTTTTCTCCCATTTTAGGCCACGGCAATGGTCGCTATTAAAATATAGATGGGTCTAAAAATAAGATTAAGAAATCCGATAAAAAGTAATCCAAGAATAATAAGAAATCCAAAGGGGCGGATTCGATCGTATTTTTCTGCGGCTTCATCAGAGAGAAGACCCATCAGGACTCCGCTTCCGTCCAGAGGTGGAATAGGTATCATATTGAAAATAGCCAAGAGAGTATTGATAAGAGCACCATAAAATAAGATCAAAGCCAATCCACCAAGGGGATGAAATCCACCAGCAAAACCCGTATGCGCGAAAATGAAAGACCTGAGAAAGTAAACTATATTGGGATTAAGGAATTTCAGGATAACGATGCCTATTAAAAAGACTGCGGCAGCTGTCAGGTTAGAGATAGGTCCAGAAGCTGATATCCAGAGGTTGTCGCGGCGTGGGTTCCTGAGGTTGAGAGGATTGACCGGGACTGGCTTGGCCCAGCCGATAAAAGGGATGCCTGTTATCATCATAATAAGGGGGAGAATAACCGTGCCGACAGGATCGATGTGTGGTATGGGATTGAGAGTGATTCTACCCAGATTGAAGGCCGTAGGATCTCCAAATTTAAGGGCGGCCCAGCCGTGGGCAGACTCATGAATTGTGATGGCAAAAAGCAGGATGAAGTAAGCGATTATTCTTATTATTATTTCCATTTTAAACTAGAGCTATTTATAGCATAAGATACTTAAAGGGTAAAGTATTTCAGTTTTTTTGGTTTATCAGGAATACAAGATAAACTAGATAAACCTGGAAAGCAAAAAAATGGGGCCAGGCCCCATTTTAATGAAAAGTTGCCTGTCCCCTTGAATCAGCTCTTAAATCAGCTTTTCAATATTTTTTCGACTTCTTCTTTGTCGACATCCAGGATATAAGAAATATCGCTTATGTTCGCTGCATCTTGAGTTAAGGCGGCGATGTCATCTCGGGTGATGTATTCTAGGGCAAACTTTCTGTTTCCTGCCATGAGCTGCCGCAGGCCCTGGCTGAGTCTCTGAAAATAGGTGTAGACTCCGATGGCACCAGGAGGGATTTGTTTGAATCTTTCTTTGTACTTTGCCTTTAGTTCCGTAGCTGTTACGAATATTTCCTCAGTAGTGTCTCCAAACCGCTCAATATAGACAGGAATCTGTCCTTCCTCTATTCTCTTGCCTATGGTTTTTCCAACCATTGCAGCTGCAAGAGGAGACCTGGCCATACCGACTGCTTTAAAATAAGGAGCTCCCAGTGCCAGCACCTTGTAAATCTGGTCTTCGAAAGTGATCCCCCCAGCAGCCACAGTGTCGGGTATATATTCTCCGTTTTCATCGAGTTTACGGAGATACTGATAAAGCAAGGACCATATTTCAACACTCGGAATGCCCCACTCGTTCATCATCCTCCAGGGGCTCATCCCTGTTCCGCCACCAGCTCCATCAACCGTGAGCAGGTCGATTTTTGCTTTTGAGGCGAATTTGACTGCTCGAGCTAGATCTGCAGGCCTGTAAGCTCCGGTTTTAAGGAATACATATTTTGCTCCTGCTCGTCTCAGTTCCTCGACTCTCTGCATAAAGCTTTCTTCCTCAACCATACCCAATCGAGAGTGTCTTTCGAACTCTTTAAAGCTGCCCTTTTCAAAGGCTTTTATCACGTTGGGGTCCTCAGGATCTGGGAGAACGATGTAGCCTCTTTTCCTCAATTCCTGGGCTTTTTTAAGGCTTTTGATCTTAACTTCCCCGCCTATGTCCTTAGCTCCCTGGCCCCATTTCAGTTCAGCAGCTATGACTCCCAACTTTTCTATAACATATTCCTGGACACCCAATCGGGTATCTTCAACATTGGCCTGAACAGCCACTGTTCCGTAGCCCTTCTCTTGCCAATCTTGATAAAGTTTCACTCTGTTTTCCATATCCGGAGAGCGGACGATTCTACCGTTCTTTATTTCAGATTCATCGTCCATGGCACAGACGTTTTCACCCACGGTAAGAATTGTTCCCGAAATAGCTGTGCCGATGGCCAATCCTTCCCAGTTCTGCTTGGCGACATTTGTTGAGCCCATCCCGGCAAGGACAAAAGGAACTTTTAGTTTTATTCCTTTATCATGGCCTACTGCGGTCTCGACAGTAACTTTAGGGAAGGTAGCTTTATCGCTATCAGCTTCTACGCCATAAGCTCCGACCGCTGTTCCCATGATAGTGAAATGTGATAGGTCCACTGGGTAGTCTTTTTCCGAGGCGGCGGTGATGATGCCAAAAGGCTGGGGATAGAGCACTTCATGGCCTCTATAGGCAGATTTTCCTATCTCACACATTCCGATACAGCCATCCACGCAGGTCACACACATCCCGCTGAAGGGGCTGATCGAGCCCTCTGTTCTGTTCTTGGTTAAAGTGGCGGCACTTCTATTTAGTTTTGTATAAGCCATTATTCTTACCTCCTTACTTACTCATATGGTTATTATGTCGGAAGCAGGCAAATTAAGCATTTTTCTCCTTTTGCTTGCTTTTTTGAGTCTGCTTCTTACTCTTTGATTTTTCTGGTTTTTCTCTGATGCATGTCCCACAGCGACCTGCATCATACATCCAGCACTGAAGGTCGTCATAAAAATCCAGGCAGGTTGGATCCATGGTCAGGCAGGCATTACAGACTGCAGTATCTGCTTGAGGCCCCTGGCATCTCAGCTGGCAGGCGGGGCAGATATAGATACAACCGCCGCAGAGGCGACATTCCTCAGAGCGAATGTCAAATGGAGTCGAGATTTTTCTTTTGTATCCACGATTTTGAAAGCCGATTGCCCGTCCGTCCATTTGCTCAGCGCACATGCGGACACACAGGCCGCAGAGGATACATTCTTCGTTGCGGATCTTGAACCTCACCTGTTTTACTCCAAATTTTGAGGCCAGATCCTGTATGATCTTAGAATTGGGAGCTACAGAAAGCATAAGCTCTATCATCATCTTTCGTGCTTCAATAACTCTTTTTGTATCTGTTCTAACCACCAGGCTTTCTTCTGCAGGGTAGGTGCAGGAAGAGACTAATTTAGTTTTAGGTTCCTCCCCAATCTCAACCAGACAGAGGCGGCAGCCTCCATAATGGCTTAAACCCTCATTGTAGCAGAGAGTTGGTATTTCGAGACCATAAAATTTAGCCACCTCTAAGATGGTTTGGCCTTCCTCTGCCCTGACTTCCAATCCGTTTATTTTTAAGGTGATCATTTTTTCCTCATTCGATTTTAATTGCATCAAAATTGCAAGCCTCATAACAAGCCGCGCATTTGATGCATTTGCTTTGATCCAGGACGTGGACTTTTTTCAATTCTCCAGAGATGGCTTCTTGAGGACAAACCTTCAGGCATGCCAGGCAGCCAGTGCAATTTTCTTCAATGATTGAATACTGGATTAATTCTTTACATACTCCTGCCGGACACTTCTTATCCTTTATATGAGCTTCATATTCATCTCTGAAGTGTCTTATGGTGGAAAGCACTGGATTGGCGGCAGTCTGTCCTAGTCCGCACAGGGAGGCATCTCTGGTTGTTTTGGCCAGAGCCTCCAGGAACTCGAGATCTCCTCTGCTGCCTTTCCCTTCTGTTATGTCAGTCACTATCTCCCACATGCGCTGCGTTCCTTCACGACAGGAAATGCATTTGCCGCAGGATTCATCGCGGAGAAAATTTAAAAAATATTTGGCCACGTCCACCATGCACGTGTTCTCATCCATAACGATCATGCCGCCTGAGCCCATTATGGAGCCTGCTTTAGTCAAACTTTCATAATCTACAGGCAAGTCCAGCATCTCTTTAGGGATACACCCTCCAGAAGGACCTCCAGTCTGAACAGCTTTAAAATCTTTTCCGCCTGGAATTCCGCCTCCGATATCAAAGATGATTTCTCTAAGGCTGATTCCCATTGGAACTTCAACTAAACCCGTATTGTTTATTTTACCGACAAGAGAGAAAATTTTTGTTCCTTTGCTTCCGTTTGTGCCTATTCTCGAGAGCCCTTGAGGGCCTTTTTCGATGATTAAGGGAATATTGGCCCACGTCTCGACGTTGTTGATGTTGGTAGGTTTTCCCCATAAGCCTTTCACAGCAGGGAAAGGAGGTCTCTGACGAGGCTCGCCCACTCTCCCTTCTACAGAAGCAATCAGTGCTGTTTCTTCTCCGCAGACAAAAGCTCCAGCTCCTTTAGTTATATGGAGTTCAAAATTGAAATTTGTCCCAAGAATATTTTTTCCTAAAAGCCCCATCTCTTCTGCCTGGGATATGGCTAATGAAATATGCTCCACAGCGAGCGGGTATTCATCTCTGACATAGATATAACCTTCTCCAGCACCAATAGCGTAGGCACCAATAATCATCCCTTCTAAAACTCTGTGAGGATTTCCTTCTAATAAACTGCGATCCATGTAAGCACCAGGGTCTCCTTCGTCAGCATTGCAAATGATATATTTAGTATCGCCCTTAGTTTTTCTGGCAAATTCCCACTTGTATCCTGTGGGAAAACCTGCTCCTCCTCTTCCTCTAAGGCCAGATTGTTTTACCGTTTCGATGATTTCTTCTTGGGTCATACCCGATAAAGCTTTAATAAGCGACCGATATCCCCCTATGGAAAGATAATCGTTCATGTCGGTAGGATCGATAAGGGTATTATCTCCAAGAATGATGCGTTTTTGCTTTTTGTAGAAAGGAATATTTTTTTCGTTGGAAACCTTTTTTCCGGTGGCTAGGTCTGTAAAAAGGAGTTGATCAATAACCTTGTTGTT
>SMTZ1_10006149_pt1 | contig 22111 bp, 21 predicted proteins | sample DeeMarSWOR136_30_FD_25667 | JGI IMG/M metagenome (IMG submission 25667) | reverse complement strand
CGTGGATAGGATCATCGCAGTGGAGAAATCGTTCTCCGTCAGGAGCATTGGGATCAGTTTTTCTTCTGATGCTATCTGTTGAATTCAAGATGAAGTAGATACCCCGCCTCAACCGGCTATTCTATCGATTTGTGTTAGAATTCTTGACCAAGTCCGAAATGAGTGAATCCCCCTATTTCAGTTAGGACTAAACGCCCCTGCCTGCTCTTTAAGAAAGGTACGAAAGGAGATTGACTTGATTCTTGGATCTGCTAATATGGGTTTGGAACGCCTGGTGACCTGAAGCTAGAAATTGGGCAGGATGGTCAAAAAGACGTGACAATTCTGCGACGATCGTAAGGCTTCGTCGGAATGGTCCGATACTCTGAAAAGCTATAGATATAGGGAACGCACAACATTTTAATTTCCATGCCCCGCATCACATATTTCTTAAAAATATTGATCACATTTCTAATACTCCTCTTATACAGCCCATTTACTGGTTTTGTATTCTCTGCTAAAGCAGAGGAAAGCCTTTATTTAATCCATGTCAGCTCCTTCAGGAGTCGCAAAAGTGCTGAAATTGAGGTTTCAAATCTTCAAAAACATGGCGTGCAGGCCTTTTATAGATATGAATCAGTAAAAGGTAAAGGGAAATGGTTTCGAGTCTACATAGGAACATTCAAGAACCGACGGGCAGCGATGGAGAAAGGGGCAGAATTGTTGAGAAAGGGAATAATCTCATATTACAAATCCAGAAAGGTGGACCGAGATTTTCTTCCTGGCGAGAAGACTATTGAATTTGAAGAATTAGAAAAGAGAGATGCTGAGCCAGCAGGCAGAGAGGAGAGGCCTCCCTCAATCGAAGTTCCCCCAAAACTCATTGAAAAGGCGATTGGTGAACCACCCTCAGAGCCACGAGCTGCTGAAAGGGAAATGGCATTGCGGGAGAAAGAGGGGGAAGAAACCAAACCAAGGAAGGGATACCCCGCGAGTGCGAGCCTATTCTCCCTTTCTCTCAATGCCGGTGTCTATACTTCGAGCAGTGCTCGTGACTTCAAAATAACGGAACAGACACCGTCCGGTACCAGGAGATTTTCCTTTACGGGTGATACAGCCCAGATTTCACTTGAGGTGAGTATGAGGGTTTACAGAAATCTTAATCTTTATGGCGGCTGTGAGTATGCCTTTGCAGAGGACACCGATCTGATTTTTGTGTCGCTCGGCCCGAAACTGAGGCTTGATATTTTAGATTGGTTTTTCCTTTATCTCAAGGGAGGAGCGGTGTATGGAGATCTCGATTTTGATGGTGGTCCCGGGGAATTTGAAGATGATTTCGGCTGGGAAACAGGTTTTGGCGTTGACTTATTGAAATCCCAATTCAAGATTGGGTTCGATGTTGTGTATCGGGACATAGAATTCGATTACAAAGCCCCTGGCGTACCTGGGGTAAGTGCAAGCAATAGTTCAATCGATGTTTTAGGGTTTTCTATATCGGGATCAGTTACGTACTTCTTCTGACGTAAGCTGTTGAATTCAAGATGTATTCGTTCATCCAGGCCCGATCCCGATCATGCAATGTTTCTTCCGCAATCTGCGCCACGAGGCTGCACAGGAGATGAGGGAGGGCCCCTCGGAGCCGGCTTGCAGGAGCAGGCTTCAAACCACCTTAAGCTGCTCTGGTAAAGAGCCAGGGTATTAAGCGCTTAGGAAAAGTCACGGCTGAGGATCGTGGCAGGTGAGGGTCAGGGAGACGAGCGCAAGCGAACCGCTGATGAGGTGTCGAAATCAATAGGGTGGCGTCAAAACTGGGGGCTTAGCGTACTCCAGGACAAGTCCAGGGGGAGCCTGTTTACTGCCTGGGCGGCGCCCGGCATAAAGGTGGTACGAACCTGATCTAGGCTTCTGTGCGGAACGTGGGAACCTGTCGTCTCGATGTTAAGGGAGAAGCTCAAGTGGAGGTCCCATGAGAGTGAGAGTACCGATGCGAGGCACAGGGGCGGACTATCCTGTAGTAGCGATGAAGTTCTTGTAATGAGAATGGAGCGAAGGGGATGGGCCAGCTCGTGGAGCGGTCAAGCCAACCAGTAAGCTGGGAGGAGCGAGTTTCTCTCTACGTCGGCTTGGGGCTGTGAGGCCTCAGGAGGATGGCTGGTAGGAGCCGGATGAGTCGAGAGGCTCACGTCCGGTTCTGTGAGGGGCTGGGGGTGAAATTCCCCCGGCCTACTCGACTCGATAAAAGCAGGCGCTGGGAAAGCTATCTAGTTAGTACTCAATACTTCATGGTTTCGGCCAATTAGCTTGCCACCTGCCATTTGAATACTTCGGATTGATTACCTACGGTCTATAAGTTCGGGAGATCCTCATGGGAGAAGAATGGTTTGGGATTCAGGTTACCCTTTTACTTTGTACATAGTAGGTAGATTTTATGTATTTCCGAGAAAATAGATGATTTTGTAGGAATATATACGAATTGGTGAGATTTCAGAATTTGTGAAATTTTATGTCAAGATCGCCAGTTATAAATATCTGATTATATTAAGAAAAAATGTAAAATAAATTCGGAACTTTACAGAATTTGTTCAAATTACCTAAAAACAAGCCTTTACTGTCGCATTGATTTGTGGTAATAATATATTGCCGAAAGGCTAAACCATCCGTGAGGGTGGGGCAGAAAGCTGCGGACCTTTGAATCTTTGGATCGGAATCTCTATGTAGCTTTTGTCCATCCAACAACCTTGAAACAGATCGGTAGCTAAAAAGCAGTAGCGAAAACAAAATAGGGTTCAAAGACAGCCGGGTTGCCGAAGTGGTGATCTGGTTTTTTATTTTCTTTCTCGTGATGGAAATAAGATGATTCAAGATGCCTGAAGAAAGTATGGAGGCCAGAAAGAAAAAGGAAATTAAGATAAATTGGGACAGAAAATGAAAAAGATCAAGATTGAGATACCAGGAGGGAAAGACCTTTTATTTGAGGGCAAACAAATAGCAAGGATAAATGATTACATTGGTGGAATAATGGCTTTGTGGGCAACGAAAGGCAACAAACATGTGTTGGAGAGAACGGTGGGAAACGACAAAAAGGTTGAAATCTATGATTCGGCAAAAGAAGTCTCCTCATTGATAATGGATACCTATAGGTCAGCCGGGAAAAAACTAATAAAGGCAGCCCAATCCAGGGACAAAGTCTTCGAAGGTCTAACTGAGGAGAGAATTGAATGAAATGATAAGCGGGAGCCGTCGGGGAATGGGCCGGGTTGCCATGCCTCGTTGAGGTCTGCCTCGTCCGGTGTACCGGTCTACGATAGCCGGGTCACACCTCCCGCCGGTTGATGGGAACCGTTGGTTAAAACTCCCTTTCTCGGTAAAATCTCCTGGTCTCCCATCTCGGAACGGTCCCCGCCAGATTTTGTGGACAAAGATGAGACCGAAAATAGTTGTACAAACGCTTATACTGTCATCCCTAAGATTACTCGACTTACCACCTAAACATTTAGGCAATAAAATACTTTCGGATGTTGTCTTGAACGTTCTTCCTGAAGAAACCCGAAAAAGCGGCAAACCGAGGGAATACTGCGAGAGGACAATGTTGAGCCCGGAGAATTTCAGCGGGCTCTCAAAAGAGGAAAGATCTATCTATTTAGATTTAGTTAAAAGGCTTTTGGATAAGGCCTTTATAAATTAAAACCCTTGTCGAAAAAGGGTTTCGTTAGAATCTAGATATCGAAGCCCAATAGGGAAATTGACAATGGACGAAACCCCAAAATGCTCAAGAAGCAAACCTCCTATAAATATTTGCCGTTGAATTACTATGAACCCAAATATGAAGAAATTTCTTTACATACCGTGGGTTTTGTTTCTTTTCGGAATTGCTGCCATTCTGACTCTTTTGGAACCTGTTTTCCGTAAGGGAAGATCCATATTGGCCATCAAGAAAGGTGGAGCGCGGTCTTACTCTTAGCCACTGAGAGGGAAATAGTCCAAAAGCCGTGAGGTATCCAATGTTAAACACAAATACCCAGAACCGGGACAAAATAAGAGGCTGCCTGAAATGCGATTCCCCATTCCCCTCTGAGCACAGGTTCAGTAGGTTGTGCGATAACTGTTCGAGGCGAAACACTGAGGTCAATAATAGACTTTATGTTTTACATGTCAGAGGTTTATCAACAAGACCTCTTGATGACCTAGAATAATTGGAACTTTTTGACCCCAGAGCAGGAAGACGGGGCCTGGTTGATTAGGAAAGCGGAAAATCTAGCAAGGGATGGGGATTTTATCCCCACCGCTCAACTATACACCTCCTTTCCATTCCGCTTTCCGTTACCTGGGGAGAGTATCAGCCGTTCCTCTTTCCGCCAGCTCTCCCCAGGCTATTTTTGTTCTACGTGAGTTTCAGCCAGTATGTTCAGCCTCAGGAGACTAACAGTTCAGGAAATCGAGGGGACCATTCGGGGAGATTGACAATGATAAAGGAGAAAGGGGTATCGGCATTCGCCAACTTATACCTAAGAGATGGAAGTGGGAAGAGGGAAGAGGAAAAGGACACAACTTCGGGGGTTACCAATTCGTATCGCAGGGAATTGGCATTGGAGGAAGAGAGAAGGAGTTCCGAGAGGAACACGGTCGAGATGCCAGTTTCCGTTGAGATCGGGAAGAATACCTTTTTCGCAACAACCGCCAATCTATCCGATGACGGCATGATGATCGAGTCATCCCTGGCACCTGAGAATGTTCGCAGAATTTTTAAGTTCCTCCTTAAAACCGATGAGTGTCAAGTAAAGGTAAACTATTCCGTCAAAGGCAAGTCCTTTTCGAGGCCAGGAAAGATAAAGCACTTCCATTTGGACTGTTCAGGGGGGCAATCAGCTTGCCGGTTTTCCTTTGGAGTGTGGATTCCAAAGTTGAAGTTGAGAGATGAGAAATGCCTTTGAGTATACCCAGGCCACTTAACTCAAAAGCCTTGTCACCATTTAGCCCGAAAAGGAGCAGGCCAGGCAGCGTGAATACCTGTCAATTCAGAGGAAAGCGGAAAAGATCGGTAGGAGCCATGCGGAGCTTGTGAACCTCAAAATAGATTCCTCGAGGAGGTGAGAAATCATGCCCACAATATTTTTCTATGGTCCCAAATTGGAAAAGGAAAAAAGCAGAGAAATGATAAAGTCCTTCACCGAGACGGCCAGCCGGCTAACCGCTATTGAGAAATCTGCCTTCGTAGTCTATCTCAGAGAATCTACACCTGAAAATGTTGGTGTTGCCGGGGAATTGTTAGAAGACAGATTAAAAGAAAAATAGTACGTTTGAAAGTCAACACCTTTATCTCTGGAGCCTCCCGAGATTCTAGTGTGCTCCATTTATCCCACGGGAAGATATGCGAATCGCCGGCAATAAATTGGAATCCAGGACGTCTATACCCTTTAAACAAATGGGTCACGGGAGGCGTTTCAGCGCATTCCTCACCTGACTTATGTTGACATTCCATATCCGCAATACCTTCTTCCTCGATGTATGGCCCTGGATAATCTCGATGTTGGATCGCCTGATGCTCAATCGTTCGGCCAAAATCCCAATCAACTTTTGATTTGCCTCACCCTCAATTGGCGGTGCGGTGATTTTGACCTTTAAAGCATCCCCATAAAAACCAACAACGCGGTCCTCCGAAGCCTTAGGCTGGACCATGACGCGTAAGATCGTGGACTCTCCCTTTTTTTGCTTTCCCACGGTAACCTTTGAACTCATGCCCTGTCGATGTCCCCCCGAAGTTGAATGAAAGAGATCTGTCGGCCAGTTGCGGGTCCTTCCGCGCGGTGCGAGAAGAAAATATCAGTGTTGCATGCCGTACAGATGCGAATCCAGCAGCACTGTTCATCCCGTATTCCAAGCCCCTGCAACTGCTCTATATTCGCCTGGGCGAGGTTCATGGACCACTTATGCTCTCCCTTGGGCCTGCTAAAGGCTCGCCAATTCCACTGTGAGGAGCGAAAGGATCCCATAACGGCTTCATCTACTTCGTAACAGCATTCTCCAATTGAAGGACCAATGGCCAGGAGCAGGTCGCCCGGGTGGGTTCCGAAGTGATGGATCATTTTCACGAGGGCTTTTCGAGCGATTCCCAGGAGGGTTCCCCGCCATCCAGCATGGATAATCCCTATGACCGGATGTCTTGGGTCCACCAGGAGAATGGGAACACAGTCGGCAGTCAATACACCAATGGCGATTCCCCTCTGATCGGTCAAAAGGGCATCAGCCGGACAGTTCGAGCAGGGCTGTGAGGGTGTCAGTGGTTTATCTATGGTCCATATACGATCCCCATGGACTTGGTCCATCGTGATCAGTCCTTGGGGATCGAATCCAAAGGTCCTGACCACCAATTCCCTATTGAAATGAACTCGCTCGTCATACTCCCCCGCACCGAAGTCAGGGGAGAAATTGACTCCATGATTCACCCGTCCAGTCCTGGTATAGAAGGCATGATTGACCAGGTCCAGGGCTTTCAGCGGAGGGGCTTCGAAGTAAGTGATTGTGCCCAGGATCCTGGCCTCATCTCTTCGAACGATGTGCATCATCTACCTTTTTTCCGTAGGAGCCGGGTTCATCCTGATGCTGAGAGAGGAATCGGATAATTTCCACCATATCCTCGGGCAAGGGAGCGCTGAATTCCATGAACTCCCCGCTTTGGGGATGGATGAAGCCCAGACGTTTTGAATGTAAAGCCTGTCTGTGGAGGGTCTTAATCCTCTCTCTTACACCCGGATCCGTTATCCGTTGAATCCACTTTTCCCTGCGATATTCGGGATCACCCACGATGGGATGGCCCCGAGAGGAGAAATGGGCGCGAATCTGATGGGTTCGGCCTGTCTTCGGGGTGACTTCCAGGAGGGAAAGGCCCTTAAACCGTTTAAGTACCCTCCACTGGGTGATGGCATTTCTTCCCTTCATCGTGTGAATAGAGATCCGTTTTCTCTCCTTGGGGTGTCTCCCCAGAGGGGTTTCGATGACCCCATGTGATTCTTTCAACTCTCCATGGACTAAAGCTATATAGCGCTTGTTGACTTGCCGTTTCTTAAATTGGAGGGATAGATGACGTAAGGCGCTGGCGTTTTTCGCCGCGACCATAACACCCGAGGTGTTCTTATCCAACCGATGGACAATTCCCGGCCGGATAACCCCGTTGATCTGAGAGAGATCCCTGCAGTGAAAGAGGAGGACATTTACCAGGGTACCGGAGTCAATCCCCGCACCCGGATGGACCACCATGCCCGCGGGTTTATTAACGACAATAATCCATGGATCCTCGAAGAGGATGTCCAGGGGGATATCCTGGGGTATTACGTCCAATCTTCGGGGAGGGGGAATGCGTCCGGTAACTATGTCCCCCTTCCTCAATCGTACCGACGGTTTTGATGGGAGCTGGTTGAGAACGATGAGATGTTCTTGGACGAGCTTCTTTATTTGAGATCGGGTGAGTTCCCCTACCTTTAGCGAGAGATACGCATCCAGTCGTATTCCCGCATCGGAATCGCCCACGACAAATGTGAAATTCTGGGCTTGAGCCATTTGGTTTCATCTCGGAGGACTTTACGGCGTGATCATCGGCCTGATCTAATACTCCTTTCGATTCCAGCGACGATGAGGTCCCCTTCATCATCCCCGATGGTCCTGACATCCAAAAGGACCTCTTCTCCACTAACCCTGGCGATAATGGGCGGCGTGCCTCCTCGTAATTTCTCCTCCAGGTGATGGATCGCCCCATGGTCGGGCTTGAGGGTTACGACGTAGGTGGGGAGTAATTGGACGGGGTAGGCTCCACCTCCCACTTGGGATACGTCGTCCCTCACCCCAATCCTCACTCCCTTGGGTATGTTCGTTCGTATTTTTCGAGAGAGCTTCTGCGCCCTTTTTCGCAGTTCTTCGTGCGAATAGGTGAGCATCCTGAGGGTGGGGATTTCTCGGACCGCCCTGGCTTCGTCGAGGTAGATGAGCAGTGTCGATTCCAGCCCAGCGAGGGTCAACTTATCAATCCTCAGGGCACGGGTGAGAGGATTCACCTTTATTTTCTCGATATACTCTCTCCTCCCGAGAATGATTCCGGCCTGGGGACCTCCCATCAATTTATCCCCACTGAAGGTGACGATATCCGCTCCCTCCTTGATGGCTTCTTGAACCGTAGGCTCCCAATCCAGGCCATATTTGCTGAGATCGATGAGACATCCGCTTCCCAGGTCCTCCATGATCGGCAGATGATTGGAATGGGCCAGGTCCGCCAATTCCTTCAATTCAACGTCTGATGTGAAGCCGACGATCCTGAAATTGCTCGTATGGACCTTCAGGATTAAAGCCGTATCTTCGCCAATTGCCCCTTCGTAGTCGTTGAGATGCGTCCGGTTGGTGGTTCCGACCTCCCTCAAAATGGCCCCGCTTCGGGTCATCACATCGGGGATGCGAAAGGCCCCTCCGATCTCCACCAACTGGCCTCTCGAGACGACGACTTCCTTGCCATCGGCAAGGGTATTGAGTACCAGCAGGACGGCCGCGGCATTGTTGTTGACGACTAAAGCGGCTTCAGCACCCGTCAATCGGCAGAGTATTTCCTCGACGTGGGAATACCGGGATCCTCTCTTTCCCTCGTTTAGGTCGAACTCCAGGTTGGAGTAGTGCCGTGATACCCGGGCGATATGCTCGATGGCACTTTCATGGAGAGGGGAGCGACCCAGATTAGTATGGATTACCACTCCCGTTGCATTGATGATCCTCTTCAATTTGGGACTCATCTGATTCTCGATTTCCTCCATGAAATGAGGCAGCAAGCTCTCGAAGGAGAAGATGGACTCATCGAGATCCCCTGGGTTCTTGGCGGTTATAATAGTTTGGCGCAGCTGGTCGAGTCCCCTTCGAACGGCTTCCAGGATGATCCCCCTCGGATAAAGGGTTCCCAGTCGAACCATCTCCGGTTGGGCGAGAATACGGTCCACATTGGGAATGTGGCTGAGATACTTCTGACGAACCTGCTGGGACATGTCTTATTCCCCTTTGAGAATATTGGGTTGTTGCTTCGCGAAGAGGGTCTTGAGGACCCTGAGCGGGTTCATCCTGATCCAGTGCAGTGGCCACTCCAGCTCGGTCTTTTCACAGACGGTGGACATGTTGAGCCTGCTGATATGCAACCCCAACTTGGCCAGCTCGCGTTTACGGTGCTCCGGGTCTTCGATGGGGGCGATTTCATCAATCCGTCGCATGAGCCTCACCGCTTCCTCAATCCTTCTCCCCGTATGGAGCGCGGTTTTGGCATCGATGAGACCGAATTCCCCCTTGAGCCGGTTTAGCCGAAAGGCTGCCTCATAGGTCCCGTATACAATCTCGTCACGGTTCATCCATTTGGTCTCGTAATTGAGGGTATATTTCCAACTGGGAGCGAGCATTGCCCTGCGGTGCTCCTCCACGGTCCGGTAGAGGAGCCTGTACCCGTATCTCCCCGGATTCTCGAAGACGGGGCTCCCCGGATCCAAAAAGGGAGCAAGGGGAGAGATAAAGGGAATGAGCCTCCGGCTCTTCCCGTAGCGCTCCAAAAGGTATCGACAGTAATTCACGGTTTCGAGGACCGATTGACGAGTCTGTTCCGGCAATCCCGTCATGAAGAAAAGGTCAATTCGTTTGCAGCCCAGCTCAAGGGCATTTCTTACCATCTCTTCCAGTGTGTCGTTATCATAGGGCCTTCCGAAAGCCTTGCGAACCGTTACATCGTGGGATTCAGGGGAGATTTCAAGGTTGAAGTTGGGTATAACCTCGGAGATTCGCTCAAGTTTTTCCCGGGAGGGTGGAACGAAGAACTCAAGGGCAACGTGGTTCTTAATCCCCTTGCCCTTCAGGGCGGTCAGGAGCTTGAGGCCGTATTCGTCACCCGGTTGAAAGATATCCCCGATGATCATGATGGGCGCCTTGAGATGATTTCGGATGTCTATGATATCTTGGGCCAGGAGGAGGGGATTTCGGTACGCGGGCCTTTGGCGATTCGCCACGCGACCGAAGGTGTTCGCCGATCCTCCGCACGTCTTGCAGTTGTACCGACACCCCCTGCACGTAAATACCGCGGTAATCGGATACATGAACCAGTTGGTAAATGGCTCATATCCCACAGGATCGCGATACCTCCATACCTTCTGCATGATGTGACGATAATCTATAGCGATGTGATCAAGGGTTTCAGGGACATGGGTAATGGGGTTGGCATGAACATGACCGTCTTTGTCCTTCCACGTTAGGTTGGGAACACCGGATATTTCCCTCTCCTCCTTGAGACATCTGATCAGATCGAGGAGTGGCAGTTCCGTTGAATCTCCCCTAACGATGAAATCGACCTGAGGATAATCCCTCAAGATTTCCTTATGGTAGTACGTTGCGGACATCCCGCCGAGGATAACCGGAATATGGGGGTGGATTCGTTTTATCTCCTCTGCCAGAGCAAGACATCCTTGAACGTGGGCCATCCAGTGGAGATCAAGCCCGAACGCAGTGGGCCGCAACCGATGAATCATTCGCGGCACATCGAAACCTTTGCTCTTGAGCATCTTCAGCGCGACATTGATGATCCTGACACCGAGGCCATTCCTCTCCAAGTATTCCGAGAGGCTGGCGAATCCAATGGGATACATCTCAAATATGGGCGTCGAGGGCACGACATCGCTGATCGGCCCATACATGACTGGTTCCTTCCTGAAGTCGTACAGGCTGGGGGGATGGATGAGGACAAGATCAATTTTTCCCATCAGGAGGCTCCTCAATCAACGGATCACATCTTAACTCTATGAAATAACTATCATATTCGAGCAAGATCATCAAGGACAAAAGCTTGGCAAGATGAAGGATTTGTGGAGGCTGATCCGTGAAAGGATGAGGGAAGATGAATCCCCTGGTATTACGAGAGCGGTATCGAAGGAATGAAAAAGATGCGGACAATTCCTCCAATTCTTGGTTTCAGCGCGTTACGTTGAACGCTTTCATAGCTGCCAATTTCACGCTTTCCAGGCAGAACCCGTACCATCATCCTTCAGAAGATCCCCAGGAAATTGAAGGTTTCCCGCTTGAAACCCTTATTCGCCGCCAGGATGTCCAGGTGTAATGTCGCTATGTCCTCAATGGAGAGGAAGATTTCCTCGACGAGCTCCCGCGAATCAACGGTCTTAACGTACCTCTTACACTTGTCGCAGATGTCTAGCCGGTATGCCTTCTCCTTTTCGGTGTAGAAATAACGGAGGCTTCCATGATCAGTATTTTCGCAGAAGGGGCACATAACCCGTTTCCCACGCCACTGGTTTCCACAGAAGGAACACGTCCAGATCCGTCTTCCCTCCTGACCCCTCAACTCTCCCATGAGGGGCTGCGAGCCGCAGATGGGACAATAGCCCTTTTCCCACAAATCTTCATCAACCATATCTTTCAGGCGAGAGGCCATTACTTCCACGAAGGGCTTAATCGTGGTATGGAGCAAGAAGTTCATCACCCCTTGGTCAATTCCCACATCAGCGGAGATCCGGGAGAGATAATCCTGGTCGCCCTCGGCCACTTTCCCAATGCATGTTTCCAGGTCAATCTTCTTTCGGCGCAGTGCCCTTTCAATCTTTTCTACTTCAACCTTCAACGTTTCATTCTCCCTCTTCGAGATTCGGCAAATTGAGCGAAAGAGGCGTCCTGCGAGGTGGGGATCGATGGATAAATCTGCTTTGGCAAGGATGGGAAATCCCTCCTTTGTCCTGATTTTCGCCCGGTCCTCGCTGATTTCAGGGGGTTTGCATTCCACCTGAGCCCATATCTTCATTTGCGCGAGAAGGAGTTTTTCGAAGAATTCCAGAATCCCACGGTAGTTTGGGTGGCGCTCCTTGATGGCGGCGACTCTCTCCTTCATCCTTTTCACATCGGAATTCATCTTTATTCCCATCCACTGGTCCTCAGTATGGTGAGATGATAAAAAAGGCTTGTTTCAGAAGCAACAAGCCCATCATACACCATATGCCTTCGATCGCTCCTCCTTGCGGCGTATTGCTCCATACGCCTCAGTCGTCGCTCCTCGGCGCCTTGCATCTAATACCTTGCTGGTGATCAGGGATACTCCATAACCTGCTGATTTCAGTTTTGATACCTAAATTAAACGGTGGATTTTTGGTGCCTTCCGCATGATGATTTCTCCCTCGTTTACTCTACCGAGGAATCGGGTGCCACCGATCCCAACAATGCTGTTCCCGCAACCAGGGTCCCAAAGGGTTTCATGAAGGGCCTTCGTGCCACGGTGATCGGCCGTGTCTTTCTTGCCCGAGCAGTCATCTGGAATTCGGCTTCGGGTCGGTTGAGCAGAGAGACTCTGCGAAGCAAGCTGACTGGTTTCAGCTCAACAGATCCTTGGAAACTGTTCGCCAAGGGGCATGTCAACGATCCGCGTTCCTCCAGTCGTGGTTCTCATGACAACTCGCCCCCGGTGATCCGCGACAACTTCGCCGACGATGTGAGCATCTCGGCCGTATTGATTTTGCCGCATAGCCTCCAGGACCCCGGAGGTATGCTCAGGTGGTACAAAAACGAGGAGTTTTCCCTCGTTTGCGACGTAAAGAGGATCCAATCCAAGGATTTCGCATGCGGATTTGACCTCCTCTTTCACCCCAATGGCTCCTTCGGTAAGGACAATGCCGACATCTGATTGGGCAGCGATTTCATTCAGGGAGGCTGCAACGCCCCCACGGGTTGGATCACGCATGGCATGAACCTCCCTGGTTACCGTAAGGATTTCCTCCACCATCTGGTTGAGGGGGGCACAGTCGCTTCTTAGATCTGTATCAAAAGCCAATCCCTCTCGTTGAGATAGAACGGCAATGCCATGATCACCGATTGGCCCGCTGAGAATCACTTTGTCCAGGACCTTTGCATTGCTCCCGGAAATATTCACATCATCTTGAACCAAGCCCACCCCCGTCGTGTTGATATAGATTTTGTCGCCTTTTCCCCTTGGGACGACCTTTGTGTCGCCAGCTATGACGGAAACACTGGCTTTCCGTGAAGCAGCAGCCATGGAAATCAAAATCCTCTCCAGGTCAGCCAATTCGAACCCCTCTTCGAGGATAAAGGCTGCCGAGAGAAACAGGGGCTGGGCACCTTGGGCGGAGAGATCATTGACCGTCCCATTGACGGCAAGCATTCCGATATCACCGCCCGGGAAAAAGATCGGATCAACGACATAGCAGTCGGTGGTCACGGCCAACCGGCCGGCCGGAAAATCCACGACCGCGCTGTCATCCATTTTTTCCAGGAAGGGATTGGTAAATCTTGGAATAAAATAGCTTTGAACAAGCTCTCGAGAGGCTCGGCCTCCCCCACCGTGATCCAGTATGACTTTGCCCTGTTTTTTGCTCAATCTCTCCTCGTTCGCAGGTTCCTCAGGTCGAATACTTGTAATAGGCGGCACATGTGCCCTCGGAGGAAACCATACAGGCGCCAACGGGGCTCTCCGGGGTACAGGCCTTTCGGAATAAGGAACAATCCGGCGGTCGCTTGAGACCCCTCAGGATATCTCCACAGAGGCACCCCGGGGGCTCTCTCCCATTCACTGGGGAAATGTTGAAGCGGCGTTCCATATCAAAGTCGCTATAGTGGGAAGCGACCTTCAGACCGCTTCTGGGGAGTGGCCCGAGTCCTCTCCAGATGGAATCACACGGCTCGAAGACTTCCTCCAAGACAACTCTGGCCTTTAGATTCCCTTTCGGTGAAACCGCCCTTCGGTACTGAATCTCGACCTTGGCTTCTCCCTTTTCAATTTGCCGTACAAGGAGACCGATGGCTTGAAGAACATCAAGAGGCTCAAATCCCGCTATCACGCAGGGGACACCAAAATCACGCGCTATAGGCATGTACGGTTCCGTGCCAATGATTGTACTCACATGACCTGGGCAGATAAAACCGTCAATCTCAAGCTCCGGGGATTGGACCAATGCTTTCAGTGCTGGAGGTATGACCTTATGCATCGAAAATACGGTGAAGTTCCCGATTCGAGCCTCCTTGGCGCGCTGAATCACGGCCGCGATAGTCGGTGCCGTGGTCTCAAATCCAACACCGAGAAAGACTACCTGATGATTCTTGTTTTGCTGCGCCAGACGAAGGCCGTCATAGACCGAATAAACGACCCTGATGTCGGCCCCCTCGCCCCTCTGTTTCAACAAGGAAGTTTCCGATCCTGGTACTCGGAGCAAATCACCGAAGGTGGCGATGATGGTCTCATGTTTTTGAGCCAAGGCGATTGCTCGATCGATCCCCTCGATGGGGGTGACGCATACGGGACAGCCGGGCCCCGAGATGAGGGTGATGTGATGGGGGAGGAGATCCCTGATGCCGTTTCGAGAGATTGTTACCGTATGGGTGCCGCACACCTCCATCAGTTTGATCGGCTTCCGGGAAGTTTTTCTGATCTGGGCAACAAGATGCTCAATACGGCCCGGATCTCTATACTCGTCAATGTACTTCATGATCGATATCGGTCTAGGAACCCGACGGAAGAACACCGGCCTCCTTAAAAAGGTCGAGGGTTTCTTTGGCCTCCTTCTCATCTATTTTATGAATGGCAAATCCGGCGTGAACAATCACATAGTCCCCGACCTGAGCTTCCTCATCCAAAACATCCAGGTAGATAAGTCGCGTTGTCCCGCTCAGAAATGCCTTTGCCACATTTCCATCAATACTCCGAATTTGCATGGGGATGCCCAAACACATCTCGCCCGCCCCATTCTTTATTGTCCCACTCGAGTAATCGTAGTTTACGTTTGCCTATCTAGGATGGCATTCGCCACCATAACCTGGCCGAGGGAAATTCCGCCGTCATTGGTAGGAACCAAGCTGTGGGTATAGACCTCAAATCCCAAGTCCAAGAGAATCCTTTCCAACTGACTGAGGAGGAAGACATTTTGGAAAACACCGCCACTGAGGACGACACGATTCAGCTTGCGGTGGTGCCGAAGCTTGACGCAAGCATCGCTGAAGACTCGTACCAGTGTATTGTGAAACTTCCGACTGATCGTTCTTCGATCCACTCCCTCAACGAGATCCAAAATCACACCCTGAATGATGGGGGCGTGAGGGATGATCAGGGGCTCCTCCTGGCCGATCACGGCCGAATAGGCACCCTGGTCCTCGCCCATTTCCATCTCCAGTTCAACGGCGGCTTGTCCCCTGTACGAAGCCCGATCCCTCAAGCCCAGCATGGCAGCAATGCCGTCAAAGAGCCGACCGCACGATGACGTCTGGGGGGAGTTAATGTTCTTTTCGATCATGGTAAGAATAATCGTGGTCTGCCTTGGGTCGAGGCGCTTGACAAATTCTATGGGGATGTCAAAAAGGTCCCCCCCAAAGGCATGATAGAGATAGGCCAACGCCATACGCCAGGGTTCACGGATAGCCCTGTCCCCACCGGGCAGGGAAACATTTTGGAAGTGTCCGACCCGCTCGAACCAGTGAAAATCGGCCAAGAGAATCTCTCCCCCCCAAACAGTGCCGTCCGGCCCGTAACCGGTTCCGTCCATAGCAAGGCCGATCACCGGTCCCGGTATGCCATTTTCTGCCATACAGCTTGCAATGTGGGCATGGTGATGTTGGACACCTACCTTCCTAACTCCCGTTTGCTTGGTCGCATATTGGGTGCTTAAGTAATCGGGGTGGAGGTCGTGGGCGATCACCTCGGGATCGATTTCAAGAATCGCTTCCAGGTGATCGATCGTCCTTCCAAAGGCCTCAAGGGCCTCCAGATTTTCCAAATCTCCCACGTGCTGGCTGAGAAAGGCATTGTTGTCCTTGCCCAGACAGACTGTATTGGAAAGAAAAGGCCCGCACGCCAGGGTCGGTCGGATGGTCCGGTCAAGGGTGATGGGTACGGGGACGTATCCCCTGGAGCGGCGTATCATTCGCACCTTTTCGCCCCCGACCCGGACCACTGAGTCATCATTTCGAAGGTAGATATCCCGATTGTGAACCAGAAAGTAATCCGCAACCCCGGAAAGGCGTTTGAATGCCTCCCCGTTATCTATGGCGATGGGTTCCTCACTGAGATTGCCACTTGTTAGAACCAATGCGAGAAACCCCTCTTGAAGGATCAAGGAGTGGAGTGGGGTGTATGGAAGCATCACCCCGAAGCAGCAGTTCCGGGGGGCCACCTGCGAAGCGATGGCATTCTGTTTCTTTTTCCGGAGAAGGATAATAGGGCGCTCAGGAGACTGCAGTACGCGAGCTTCAAGAGCACTCACGTAGGCGTATTGAACAATTTCCTCGATGGTTGGAGACATGAGGGCAAGGGGTTTTTCCTCCCGGTATTTTCGCTCCCTGAGGCGCTCGACCGCTTTTTCATCGGTTGCATCCACGGCCAGATGAAATCCTCCGAGGCCTTTGATGGCAACGATTTTTCCCGATTTGAGATGATTAGCGGTGGTTGAGATCGCTTCTACCCCTTCCAAGGGTTTACCGGAAGGTTCATAGAGGAGAACATTTGGCCCACAGTCCCAGCAAGCTATTGGTTGGGCATGGAACCTCCGGTCAGCGGGCTCATCATACTCCTCCCCACATTTCTTACACATTGAGAAGGACGCCATGGATGTTTTTTCCCGATCATAGGGGATATCCTCAATGATTGTGTAGCGTGGGCCACAGTTGGTACAATTGATGAAGGGGTAGCGGTATCGCCGGTCTTCGGGATTATTCATCTCCCACAGACAGTCCTCACAGACGCTTACATCGGGCGTGACGAAGGTCGACCGGTGTCTTTCGACCTGGCTCCTTCGAATGACGAAGTCCCGATAGCTCCGCGGGGGAAGGTAGCGCATCTCCATATGGGTGATCCTGGCCAGTGGAGGCTTTCGGGTTTGAATCTCCCGGAAAAAATGCTCAATTTTCCGGGGCTCACCCTCAACCTCAATGTCTACTCCCGTGCTCGTGTTAGCGATATAACCTCCCAACCCTTTTTTCTGAGCCAGGTGGTAGATAAAAGGGCGAAAACCCACGCCCTGAACGATGCCGTTAATAGTTGCCTTTGCCCGTTGAATCATCCCTTTTTTGCCTTGTGCTTCAGCCAACGAAACCAGGAAGAGAGGCCATCCCCCGTTTTACAGGAGATCTCGATAATCTCCAGGTAAGGGTTAATTTTCAGGGATTCCTTCCGGATTTTTTCGACATTGAAGCTCACATACGGGAGGAGGTCCATTTTGTTGATGAGGAGGAGGCGGGACTCATGAAAAATGAGGGGATATTTGAGGGGTTTATCGTCCCCCTCGGGCACGCTAAGGAGCATTACCTTGAAGTGTTCTCCTATATCAAATTCCACCGGACAGACAAGGTTTCCCACATTTTCCACTATCAGAACGTCCAAAGTGGTGAGGTCAAGTTTGCCAATGGCCTCCCGAATCATGTTCCCATCGAGATGGCAGGCTCCTCCCGTATTAATTTGCACGACAGAGGCCCCTTTTGATGCAATCTTTTGCGCATCGAGGGTTGATTGAATATCTCCTTCAATGACACCAATTCGGTATTGGTCCTTCAGGGCTTCAACTGTTCTCTCCAAAAGGGTGGTTTTGCCCGCTCCCGGCCCGCTCACCAGGTTGATAACGAAGACCTTCATTTCCTCGAAGAGGCGCCTGTTCTGTTCGCCGATCCGCTCGTTGGCTTCAAGGACCTTTTGGACAACGGGAATCTTCATTAATTATCCCTTCTTTTTAAATGGGGAATAGGGCTAATCACCCTCTATGGCAACAATATCCAGCTCCTTGCCCGAGGTGACCTCCATCCGGGGCCCTCCACAGAGCGGACAGTCATCCAACCAATTCTTCACGTTGAACTGTTGGCCGCACTCCATACATCGTCCCCTCACTGGAACCTCTTCCACTTCCAATCGTGCTCCTTCCAGCCGTGATCCAGCAGTTAATACATTGAAGCTAAAGCTCAAAGACTCTATCTCCACGCTTCTCAGGACACCCACCCTTAGACTAACACTTTCAATTCTCGAAAGTTTGTGAATCTTCATCTGATCATGAAGGATATGAACGATATTCTGTGCGATTGAGAGTTCGTGCATTTTCCCCCGGAGGTTACATCGGACAAGAGACCCGATGAGCTGAGCCATGCGACCAGCCCAAAGCGGGCGTCCATAGGTTTGCTTGAGTTCCTCTAGGTTGAGGATACCTCAACCGACTGTCTTTTCGGGAATTGACCGAGAGAGCGGGCCACCTCTTCTCGTATGAGTTGGATCACCCTTGGGATCTTCGCCTCGATCTGCGGTGACAGTTCCATCCCCATCTCCAGACGCTTGGGTTCCACACCGATGACGGTGGTCCGGGGGGTGGACCCAATGAGCCCAGAAAGGTTGATTACCTCCAGGATGGAAATCTGATGGACCGAAGTCTTAAAAATGTCCGGGAAAGGGGGACAGTCTTCGATTGCAAACCGGTAAATGGATCCAGGCGGCCCACCGCCTCTGACAGCGTCAACCAAAATTACCCGATCCGGCTGCAAGAGGGCATGCATGAGGCCAAACCCGTCTGTCCCTCCCTCCAAGACTTCGACTTCAGGGGGAAAGTCCATTTCCATCAATTTCCTGGCTACGTGAACACCTACCCCCTCATCGCTCAGGAGGAGGTTTCCCACTCCCAGGATCAGGACCCGTTTTTTTCGATTTCCTGAGGTTTTCCTCCTTTTGCCTGATGACATCACTCGACCATGAACTTCCGTATCGCATTGGTCCTTGGATCGATCAGATGAATGGCGCAGGCCAGGCACGGATCAAAGGAACGGATTACCCGGACCACGTTGATGGGATTTTCCGGGTCTGGCACTGGAACACCGATGAGAGACTCCTCGTACTGTCCCCGGACACCCCGTTCATCGCGGGGCGAGGCATTCCAGGTCGATGGGACAACGGCCTGGTAGTTGGCAATCTTGCTATTTTTTATCCGTATCCAATGGCCCAATGCTCCCCTTGGGGGCTCGAAGAACCCGGCCCCTTCCCCCTGGGTCGGTGGCTCCCAATGGGCCGTATCGTGGATTTTGAATCCGGGCTTGGTCATGGCCGTCGTCAACTCGTCGCACCAGTGATACATTGCGTCCACAACTTTCTTCGTCTCAATCGCCCTGGCCGCATGCCGAGCCACCGCCCCTGGTTTTACGCCATGATTCTTCATCAACCCGAAGAGTGTCGGATCCTGATCCACCACCCCACGAGCCAGGGGCCCAACCTCCATTGCGGTATTTCCGTACCTGGGGGCCTTCACGAAGGAATATGCATCCGATCGCTTGAGGTCAAAGACCTGGGCCCCCCGATAGGGGTGTTTTGGGGTGCTTTTTGTGTACCAGCTATACCTGACCGATTCGGTTATTTTCTCATGTTTGAAGGTTTGAACCTTGACGCCCTTGGTTCCCTTCAGCCCGACCACGACCCCTGGCTTGAAGAGGAGCTTATCACCGGCCTCGTTTAACTCGAAGCTCCCATAAGAGATATAGTTCGGATGCCCTCCTCCAATACCAGCCTTGGCCAGGGGAAGCAGCGGACCGGTTCCGAAGGCCACGACATCGGGGATATAGACCTCGTTGACAAAAGCCGCCAGTTCATCCAACATGGAGCGGAATCGAGCGACTTGGTTGATGTCGGGATACTGGGTAAAGCCCTGCCCCCGAAGATGACCCCCATGTTCTTGGCCTTGATCTGCATCTTCAGCGCGTCCAGGTAATGTTTCACCGCGGAAATGACCACATCGGGGTCCTTGACACTGAACTCATCGGGCTTGTAACGGGGGGTCAGGGGAAAGGTATCTCCCCGCTGAACCAAGCCGACTACCTTGTCCTTGACTTTGTTCAATTCCGAATCCTTGCCCGTATAGTTGGCGATGGCCATGATATCGATGTAGTCCAAGGCGCTGAGGTGGTAGAAATGAACAAGATGGTCGTAGATATACTCAGCGCCCATGACCAGATTCCTGAGAAGGGTTCCCCCCCAGGGAACCTGGGCACCAAAGGCCACATCAAGGGCACGGACCGAAGCCATCTGGTGAACGCTAAAGCAGACGCCGCAGAAACGGCTCGTGACATAACTGGCGTCCCGCGGATCTTTTCCCAGGAGAAGGGCCTCGAATCCGCGGGCCATGGTGCCGCTGCTCCAGGCGTTCTTGACCTTTCCGTTTTCGACTTCTACTTCGATCTTGAGGTGTCCCTCTATTCTCGTCATTGGATCGATGGTGATTCGCTTTCCCATGGATCAGCCCTGCTCTGTTACGTGTTCTCTTTCCTGGGGATCAAACCGGCGGCCTTTTTGGCCAGAATTCTATCCGTGATAGGCCCCATGGCATAGAGTGGAGTCTGTTTATCATAGAACTCGGGCTCGGAGCATCCCTGACAGGGAGCTCCGGCATCGATGCAGAAGTTGATCCCGCTGTTCCACCGCCGGATCGGACAGTCGGAGTACGTTTCAGGGCCCTTGCAGCCCTTTTCCAGGAGACACCAGTCTCTCTGCTTGGGATCGTTCCAGTCCGTCAGATACTCGTCCTCATCAAAATGCCCCCGGCGCCGACAGTTGTCGTGAACCGACATGCCGAAATACATCAAGGGCCGCCCATGCTTGTCGAGGGGAGGCGCCTTGTGGGTCACCAGGAAATAGACGACGGTTCCGACCAAATGATCCATGTGAACCGGACATGTGGGGAGGTTGATGATGGCTTTGCCGGGGAGAACCTTGCTCAGTGGAGCCCCCTTGGTAGGCGTTCCCCGTGGGATACCACCAAAGGCCGCACAGGCACCCACACCGATGATGGCCGCGGCCTTTTCTGCGGTCTCCTTTACGATTTGCCTGAATGGGTGTCCCCCCACCATGCAGAAGCGGTCGTCGACACTGGGAATGGATCCCTCCACGACGAGCACATAGCCTCCCTCTTTGATCGTGTCTTCCCGGGCCTTTTCAGCTATGTGGCCCGAGGCGGCCATGATTGTTTCGTGATATCTGATGGATAGCTTGTCCAGAATCAAACTCGCCGGTGTAGGATTTTCCACGCTGATGAGGGAGATGGTGCATCCGGCACAATCCTGTCCCTCCAGCCAGATGAGGGGCGGCTTCTTGGCAGCCGACTCGAGGGCCTCGGCGATCATTTCAGCGGTAAAGATGTCCGAAAGCCCGAGGGCCGCAGCAGCTCCCCCACAAAACTTCAAGAAGTCCCGCCTGGATAAACCCTTGAATACTTTCGTCATGACATACCTCCTTATGTCCATAATGAAAGTAGTCAGTTCGTTATCTTCTGCCTAATGAATACCCCGTGAATGAACTGAATGTATAACAGTAACGAACTTATTGCTATTCTAGGGGGGATTCGAAAATGAGCAATAGGACTTTTTTGATCGCCAATACCTCAAGGGCATTAGCAGATATATTTTTCCTTGTCAAGGACAAAAAATTGAGATTATTGAAAAACCAGAAAAAGAAGGTGCCCCGGGACACTATCACGAAAAAAAAGGCCTGTTTCACCTGAAACAAGCCCATCATACACCATAAGGACGCGGAAGGCAAGGGTTTACCTTACCTTCCGCATGATGCGTTCCATGCGTTCCGTCGTCTACTCCCTCGGGGAATCGGCATCTGTTGCCACCGATCCCAACAATGCTGTTCCCGCAACCAGAGCCCCAAAGGGTCTCATGAAAGCCCTCCGTGCCACGGTGACAGGCCGGGTTCTCCTCGCTGCAACGGTCATCTGGAATTCGGCTTCAGGGCGGTTAAGGATGTAGATCCAACTTACCTCCTCCTCATCACCCATGAGTTTGGCCTGAGGGAAACGCTTCTTGACCTCTGCGAGCCTTTTGTTGGCCATCTCCAGCATTCTATCCCTCGGCCCGAAGGAGAGCGTACCCGTGGGGCAAACCTTGATACAGGCTGGTACCATCCCGTTGTCGATACGATCGTTACAGAAGGTGCATTTGGTCATGAGCTTGGTATTGGGGTCCTGGCGAGGAATGTCATAGGGACATGCCTCCCGGATTTCCTTGATGTCCAGCAGCCTGGTCTTCTCGGTGAAGATTACGGACCCATTCGCATCCTGCTCGATGGCCCCCTTCGCCGTCGCGTCGGCTGCGTCCTTACACGGCGGCGCCA
>SMTZ1_10002947_pt1 | contig 22131 bp, 23 predicted proteins | sample DeeMarSWOR136_30_FD_25667 | JGI IMG/M metagenome (IMG submission 25667) | reverse complement strand
CATTTAAACAATGATATAATCCATATGTTAAATAAATATATAAAGTCCCAGGAATCATATACATTATTTTAGTTCTATCAGTTTTCTTGTAATTATATGAATGGCTAGCTTTATCATGTGGTCCAAGATAAGCCTCAGTTTCGGTAATCATTCCTATCATGTTACCAGTTAACGATTTTCTTACTAAATATTTACCAAGGAGCTTTTTTGCCACAGATTTTGTATCTTGAAGAAAAAATTCCCTTCTAAGCCGTATAAATACGTTCATGAATCATGATCTTTTTTTTTAAATATTCTTTATTTAACAAAAATATTATTTTCATTAATTATAATTTGAATTGATTTTAAGCATTTAAGGGATATAATATGGATACAGTTGAAAGAGCATGATAGAGTTCCAGCTCTATTAAAGAATGTACCTGAAAAAATGACTGTTGTAAATCAACTAATTAAAAGTATAAGATCGATGAAACCAAGTTTTAAGTGATATTTTAAATTATTCCATAATATAGGTTATGATATTGGAACGAAACTATCTACTAATTTCCCACGCATAATTCTTGAAGAAGTAAATGGATATATTAATGAATATGGAAAAATATTGAAATTTGAGCGTTAAGAGAATGATGGAACAATTACTGTGGGTTATCAGGGAGGTTTTTTTAGGAGTTTTGAGGATTATGAAAGTTGGGAGATAATGGATCCAAATTTCAAACCCAGATTAGATGGATATTTGGCTGGTAAAGAGATTCAGGAGGAAATGAATAATGGGATTCTTGCTGCTGAAATTAGAGCAATAATGTTATGCTTGATATGTTTACTCTTTCCCTTGAATTCATTAATAAATATTTATCTTAAAAATTTTGAAATAGATAACGTGTTTTTAACATAATAATTCTATAAATCAAACGGAATAGTGTTTTAAGTTTTTTTTGAATAGTACCGACTTCTAAGCATACGGATTAATTGCTCATCAATCTGGGCTAAATCTGTAAGTTCAGTTATGGTGGCTTTTGATATCTTTAGCCTCTCCCATTTATTAAATTGGTTACGTAATTCCTTTTGTTCTATAGATATTCTTTCAGCTAATTGTTTTAAATCGTGTTGTTCGGCTACTTTTTGTGCTTGAATTAATGAATCTTCAGCCTTTTTCAAATCTAATGTTATTAACTCCAATTTAGCTTGTAAAAAATACGTCTCACTTAGCCACCAGGATGAATTTGAATTCTGGGAAAGTTCCATTAATTGATTTATACAAGATTGAATTTCCTTTAGTAATTCTAAATTACCAGTATTACGTAATTCATTCAGTAATATATCACATAAATTAAGTAGAGCTCTATATGCTATTTCGAAATGTATAGAAGATTTGAACAATTTTGTTTTTTTAATTATCTCATTTAATATTTCTTTAGCTTTTATCTGGTTACTAACTAATGGACTTGATCTCAGCAACGAAGCTTTATTCATTTGGAAAAGAATTTTTGTCATCTTGATATTCACTTGGTCAACTAGTGGTTCCATACGCTTAAAATAATATTCTGCTTTTTCAAGATCATTATAATTAAGAGCAAACCAAAAAGAAGTATCCAGATTCGCGAACATGCCATATATATCTCCCATCTCTTCATAAATATCAATACCTGCATCCGAGCATTTTAAAGCTTGGTTTAAATTACCTTGTTGATCATAAACAACTCCTAAACCTCCAAGTGCAAATGCTATTCCTTTTTTATAGTTTATTTCTTTAGCAAGCTCTAGGGCTTTGTTGTAATAATCAAATGAAGCATTTAAATTAGTTTTTATAATACAAAAATCTCCAAATCTCGTAAGACATAATGACATTAAAGATTTGAAATCAGTTTTTTTTGCTAGTTCAAAAGCTTTCTTTATACATTTTTGTGAATAATCCCAATCAAGATAATAATAGAAATAAATATTTCCCTTTAAGTGGAAAGATAAGGCAAGCTCTCTTTCATCACCAACTTCTTCTCGCAGTTTAAAACTATGTTCCATGTTTTCTCTTGCCTTATTTAGCTCCCCTTCATACATCATAATCCAACCTTTTATATCTGCTAATCGAGCTTCTCTTTTCTTCAATTCCAATGGTTTTTCTTGAGAGATTGTTTTTAATATATCTTCACTGTTCGCAATTAAATCGAGAGCTTCTTCTGGGTTTCCTTGCCTCCATAAAATCTGTGATTTAATAATATAAGCATCGACTAGATGAAGATTAAATTTTAATTTTTGAAGCTCTTGATAAACTTGTTCTATGATATTAAGAGCTTTTCTATAATCTCCTGATTCAAATAAGATGGATCCTTTGAGAAACCAACAATAGACTTTTTGATTTGGAGTTAGATCCTCATTTTCTTCGAGTTTACCCAATTCTTCAAGGGCTTCCTTATATCTACATTTATTTATCAGGAGTTCTATGTTAGATAATAACTTATGTTTTGAATATAACATATAATTGAGACAAAGATGAAATTAATTATCTTAGCATTTTTTAAATTTAAGTAAATATAAGTACGTTTTTCTATAAAAAATTATATTCCTTTACAAAAATGGAAATAAGAGTTAACTTGATATTAATCTTTTTTATACTCTTTTTTTTTCAATTCAAAAATAGACTTTAGAGGTAATGAGGCATCTAAATACACAAATGCATTATTAGCATTAAGTTCTTGCTCTCTTGCTAGTTTTTCTAGCTTTAATAAGTATTCTATGCGAATATCTAAAAATTTTTCATATCTTTCATCATCAAAATACATAATATTAAACCATGGCTCATTTGTTCCTGATAGATACGAATCATATATTCGCTTTGCTTTCCCTATATCGTCCAATTGAATCTCGAAAACATTTAATAAAGGGTTGAGAAGGTCAAGCAATTTGTGTACATTATAAATAGCATTTCTATAATTTTTTATTTCTGAAATATAGAATTCACGAAGTTTTTGTGGATCTTTTGGGAGTTCAAATTCTTTTGCTTTTACGTCAGGCTTTTCTCTGTATTTCTCGTTTAGTCGATAATATTTTGGAGGTATTTTTTCACCTTCTCCTTCTTTTCTTATTTCCCTTCTTGATAAAAGAAGCCCATCTTTTTTCATCGATATTAAAACTCTTGAGACTGTAGACATACTCTTTTTTACTAAATGAGAAATTTGGGTAACATTTAATTCATAATATAATTTAAGAAGCGCCCAAATCTCATAGCGTAATTCATGTTTATCTATTAATGATAGCCATTCCTCCTCTAGAATAACATCGTTATACATTTCTTGCTTAGAAGGGATATTTTTTAAATCACTATCAACGTTTTTATTATCATTTTTACTCATTTTAATCTATTAGAATCTTTAATTTCTATTTTTAAAAATATATAAATTTGTTTTTGAAATTGGTATGATACATGGGTTAATCGTAGTTTTGCTATCACTATAACTTTTTTTCTCTATATAAAAGATCAAAATATTTAAATATAAATCTTTCCCAATAATATATTGATTAAGGGCCGTCCCATAAATACCATATTGATGGGAGGGGCTCTTGTCAAAAAATTGATTTTAAGGAAAAGAGTCTGAAAAAAAATGAAAAGATCTACATTAATAAAAATATCAATACCTTTAGTAATAGCAATATTTTTTCTTAGTTGTACGTCAACCGTATATGCTGCAAGCAACAAATTAAAAGTAACTTTTAGACCATTAAGTGATTGGGAGACAAATAATCCTAGTATCTTTTATACTTGGAGTAATCCTTCATACGGTATATGGTTAGCTGACTGGCTTAATGGTATCCCACCACTCCCAGGTACTTATGGTGGCTATATAAAGGAACAACAATTGCCGGATGGTCGTGCTGAAGTTACTGTATATTTAACTCTTCATAATGCACCCTTCTATGGGCTATGGGATCTCAATAAGTATTCTCCTTTTATGGGAAATGAATATTCTATGTTTGAAGAAGGAAGTATGATAGGTTTTTATTTGGAAGTGAATAAATTTATCATCCCATATCCTGGTGCCCCTATACCACATTTATTTGAAATTGCATACCCAGAGGACTGGATAAGTACTTTTGGATGTGGTTGGGGGTCTGGAACATTTACAGAGTATGCTGAAGGCTTTCCTCAAGGGGAACAAGGGATATTTATCATTTTCCAGTACGGTTATGTAACGGAAGAGGGTGAATTTGTCTGGCCTCACGAAATATTAAATATTTATGGCTAAAAATAAGAATATTGGAGAAATTTCGGGTGAAAGAAGGAATTTTTAATTGAAAATATAGAAAAAGGAGGAAAAAGTTTAGATATATGGCTTCTCGATAAACCACACCTAAACCACTATTCCTCCATTCTATATTACTTTTTTTCTATTTTTAAAGTTTGTTAATAAATATAAAATATATCGAAGTAATAAGAATTATTGATACTAACTCTCTTTATCAATTAACTCACTTTTAAGAAATGGTTCTAATTTAACATTACATGCAATAAAAGGAAATTTTACATCTATTGATAGATCTTTATTAATTTCTTTTCCATCTAAAGTAAAAATTTTACCTCCCGCCTCATTTAAAATTAACATACCAGCAGCCACATCTACTAATCGATTACTCTTCCTCAAATTAATGAACGCCTCTAAACGACCACTTGCTACAAGGCATAAAGTTAAAGCACTACTTCCTAAAATTCTTACTCGATAAAATTTACGGATTATAGGGCTTAATTTTTGTAAATTCTCCATTAGATTTTTCATTGGTAAATTAAGCTCAAAATAACAATTTTGCGAAAGATCTAAATCAGAAATATGGATTTTTGAATCATTGAGAAAAGCGCCCTTTCCTTTTTTTGCCCAATATATATCTTTAGTGTTTAGATTAAGAATAACAGCTTTTTTTATATCTTTGATCTTATTTCCAACAGCATAACCTATTGATACAGAACAATATGGAATACCTCTAGCTGCATTGTTTGATCCATCTATTGGGTCCACAATTAATATGTTCTGATTTTTTTTAGCTTTATCGATATCTCCTATATATTTTTCTCCTAATTCTTCACTTATCAATAAAAGATTAGCTTTTGAATTTTCTAATGAAGATATTATTACATTTTCGGCAATTAAATCAATTTCCATTGACATATCTCCGCCAGCTCCTCTCTTGGATTTTATTGCTGCTTCTCTCGTACCTAAGAGTTGATGTACCGCATTATAGACATTTATTGCAAGTTTTTTTAAAAATTCAATGCTAAGTTCCATAAAAAATCAAATCTGTTTTCAAATAATGGTAATATAAAGAATTAAGTAATCTAGATTTCTTAAATTTGGAAGAAATTGTCTACTTATTTTCCTAAAATCTTGTATTTTTCAATTATCCATTTATCTATAAGAAATTTTTGAGATTTCTTTTTTTCACTAGTATCATAGTCACTATGAATAGTACTTTTTGGTATCCAAAACTCTTCTCCAGAGTCTAAAGTAATTAATAAAGCTTTCGGACTTTCTACTTTAATTATTGCGCTAATTTCCGCCGTTTCTCTTGATGCACTATATTCGGTAGTTTCAACGATATGTAATCCATCTCTGGCAGTTATGTGCTCAGAAAAAACACCATATTCAGCTTCTTCATCCATCTCTGCCGCTTCTATTGTTTTGGTTTCAAAAGTACCACTTGTTGCAAATTCAATTTTTTCCTTTAAGATGTGATCTAACATCATAGTCATAAAATTTATGTTTGGGAATCGAAGTTTTTTAGTATAATCTCCTACTTTTATTCGCAAGACTTGACGAGATTCATCTTCCCAACCTACATAAATCTCTGTTTTACGATCCTTGAAAACATGATAACCTGTCCAGTTTGCACTTCTTCTGTTAAGAACCTCTAAAATACAAATAATTTCCTCAATTGATAATCTTACTGTTTTTCCCTCTCCTTCAGAGGGTTTTTCCCAAGTTCCATTATCTTTTCTACTTATACAGCTTAAAAAAATATAAGGGACCTGCTTTGAAGGACTTGAAACTCTAACGCTCGTTTTCTGCCCGTAAAAGGTTTTTGTATGAAAATCTGCCAAGAAGATACACTTTGAATTATTATGTAAAGCAACCTATTGATTGACTAATAAGATAATAGTAATTTATTGATTTAAATCTGATTAATTAAATTATTAATTACATAGAAAAATTAGTAAATAAGAAAAAGTTTTATTAAATTTGATTTTATAATACCCTAAATCAATATTTTTCTTGTGAATCAATTTGGAAAAGAAAAGTAATAAATCCAATGAAAAAATTGAGAAGAGGGTTATTGTAAGTAGTTCAGGTGATATACAAGAATTTGATGAGCATATAAGTACTATGGGATCTGCTAAAATTTCTGGAGGGAAAACCAATAAATCTTTACGAGTATCAGGTTCAGCAAAAATAAATGGAGATTTAGAATGTAATGGGGTTACATCATCAGGAACTTTAACTGGTTCAGGGAATTTTACTTCTCATGGTGATATTAGTAGTTCAGGGTCATTTAGTATAGCAGGCTTTCTTGATGGAGATGAGAGTGCAGATTTTTCAGGTTCAGCTCAAATAGGCAATCTTGTAAGCATTCATGGTACTTTAATTGCATCAGGTTCATTTGAAGCAGGGCATTTTGTGAGAGGTGAGAATGGAATTCAACTTTCTGGTTCTTCAGATATTAATGGAAATCTTTCTTCTGAGAAGAGCATTAGGATTGATGGATCAACGCATATTGAAGGAAATGTTGTAGGTGAAGAAGTACTTTTCGGGGTTTCTGAAAATATTAAAAAACGACAAAACTACAAAATTCATGGAAGTATCTTTGCTAAAAACAAGGTAGATATTGTCAAAACTCACGTGGAAGGAGATATTAAAGGAAAAGATATAAAAATAGGAAAAGGTTCAGAAATTCTTGGTACAGTTTATTATGTTGACAATATTGAAGTTGATAAAAAAGTAAAATTAGTGAATGAGCCTACTAAAATTAAACTAGATGAACTATAACATTCCAAAAACAAGTTTAAACTACATTAACTCTATTTCTACGAGAACTGATTCAGGAATCTGAATCTTCATAATAAGATGCATACTTCTCTCGTTAGCAATTATTTCAAATAGTCGTTTATGAATACGCATCTCATATTTAGCCCAAGTTGCTGTTCCTTGTCCAGAAGGAGCTTTTAATACAGGAACACGTAATCTTTTAGTGGGAAGTGGGATTGGGCCATTTTTTCGAATACCTTGAGAATTACATACCTGCATAACTTGATCGCATACTGATTGTAATGCATCTAATTGTGTTGATGACAACCGTATGCGTGCTTTTTGTATGTTATATTCACCAGAGAATTTTATTTAAAAAAATGTATTCTTTAATATCGAAATTATTCCTATTAAATAAATTTTTTTATCAAAAATGTGAATATAGCCGGAGAAGCATTTTCTAAAACAAAAAATTTTTGCTTTGTAGAAAATATCTGGTATAAAAGTGCGGGTATAAACTTCTCATAGCAGGGAGGGACTTCAGAGAGTTATGTATATGATATCGATTACTTTTCTAACTGCACTCATACAGTAAAAGTAAACGTCACAGATGGTGAATATGTGGTAGAAAAGATTTAGACCTTAACTGAGATCCCGGGACCATGAGTTATAAATAACAAGTAACTGAGTCAAGAAAGTCCTAACAAAAATTTATTCCCTAAATTCACATTCTCTAAATACTTTTCTGCGACCTCAAGACATTTTAAAGCTTGCTCTCGAGGAGTAATCCCTAAATCTCGCATTTGATAATGACCATGAAACACCAATAAACTGTAGGGAATCTCAGGATTTATCGAACTGACAAAATCTGCAATTTGCTCCACTTCCTCATGGTTTGTATAACCAGGAACCATTAATGTACATGCACTCATTTCATATAAACCTTTCCTTGTTCCAAAATAGTTTTCACCTAAAAATTTAAAATTTTCTAATGTTCTTTTATTACTTACTCCACATAAAGCAAGGTTCAGTTTTTTATTGAATGTCTTCAAATCGAATTTAATATTTCCTCCTGTATTAATAGCAATTTTCATTGCTTTTTCGATCCATTCTCGCTTGCCCGATCCATTGCATTCCCAACAAAATCTCATAATTCTCTTCTCATTTTTAACTTTCTCTAGAATTTTCTCAGCTAAATTTATAGAGAAGGGTAATTGGGATTCTGGAGTTCCCCCGAAGTAGCATAAGCAAGTGATTTTTTCATTTTTTACTATTTGGTTTGCTAATATATCAACATTAAATAACTGCTTTTTTGAAAAAAGTTTATGAGACGCGTTTTGACAAAATAAACAATCAAATGTACAACCATAAAAGAATGCAGCATAACTGTATGTGCCAAATTCAGGTCCTTCATGTAATGAAAATTCTGGGTAGCCAGAAGAAGTACCAGCGGGACAAAACCAGCTATTACAGCAATTAGTGGGATTGGGATCTATGTATCCATGAATATATGCCTTCGTTTTCGATGGATATGGTAATTGCCCTAAGTTTCTTAATTGTATATTTCTTAATCCACAATAACTAACATCATTTTCAGATAAGGAACATTCATTAATACATAAATTACATTTTAATTTAATGTATGGCTTTTCTGCCTTTGGGGGTTCTGCTGGCAGTTCTACAAGCTGGCGAACTTGTTTATGGACATTAAATATATGTGGTTCAATTTGGTCCCAATCCCCTTCTAAAATACAATTTCTACATACTTGTAGAACCTCTGAAATCACTTTATCAGCTTTCCCACAAAATTTACAAGTTCCCATAATTACGATTTTTTCTTAATAATAGAAAGGTTTGACCAGATTTTTGATGTGGATTGCTTTTCACTAAATATCCTTCAAATCCATTCTTGATAAATGATTTATTAAACATTTTTAATTCATTATCATCTTTAGGATAAAACTCAAGTACCATCCTTCCATGTTGCTTTAAAATCTTGTGTAAATACTGTCCTGTATCACTCAACAGTTTTACTTTTTCACCATAATTTTCCAATCCATTGATTATAAAGTTATATGATGATATTGAAATTATATGATCAATTGAATTAACCCTTATAGGCAAATTATTTATATCTGATAAGATGAATTCTAAATCTTTAAAATTGTCAGAAATCCTTTTCTTTTCCCTAGCTTTTGAGATCATATCATATAAAATATCTATAGCAATTACTTTAAAACCATTTTGAATTAAAATTTCTGAACTATAACCCGTTCCACATCCTAAATCTAAAATTAAATATGATTTTCCCAATTTGATTTCAGCAATACCCTTAGCATTCAATCTATCATCGAAAAGATATTGTATACTTAATGAGGTAGTTCGCTTTTGATTACGCTCCATCCATTTTGAGCTATCATATTCTTCCGCTTTCTCTTTAATATAATCATCTGGAAATATAGGAAGTCGGTTTTTTCTTACCAATGATGATCACAAATGTAAAAATAATTTAAATATATAAATAAGTAAACTCAATATATCATAAAAAAAATTAATTATAGGTTGTAAGACAAAAAATAGGATTTGGGATTTGCTTATGGCTGGAAAGAATACTATCCTCATAGTTGATGATGAACCAGATATTGTAAATTTAACCGAAAAATTTTTAAAATTGGGGGATTTTGATACAATTACAAGTAGTAATGCGAAAGAAGCGATGAAAATCATTGAAGAAAGTTATGATAAAATCGCTCTGATACTCCTTGACATTATGATGCCTGGCCGAAGTGGCTATAGTGTGTTGGAGGAGGTCAAAAACAATGAAAAATACAAGAATATCCTTGTAGTGTTATTTACTGTTAAAAGTTTTAACGAGGATGTTCAAAAGGGTAAAAAGTTAGGCGCTGATGCCTATATTACTAAACCTTTTTCGGGTAAGGAGCTTTTAAACAGAATAAAAGAGATACTAGGCAATAATAATAGTTAATCTTTTAGTTTTTATTTTTACATTTTATTTTTCACGAATCTGAGTATTTTTATAGTTAACGCTAATTATCATTAGAATTATGGCTAAAAAACCTAAAAGATTTGTCCAATCATCTCAAAACTCCCACTCAGAATCTGCCCTCCAGTGAAAAAATAATGATTCCTTAAATATATTACATCAAATACATTTGTAATAGATATAAAAGCAGCAGTTGCCTAACCCATTTCCCATGATGGATACAAAATATAACCTCCAAATAAATTAAAATAGTATGCCCAAAATGGAAATGATACTATTGCGTATTCACGCTCTTATTATTACAAGTTTGAGTTCAGAAAAAATGTTCTTAATTTTATAAAAAACATATTTTTTATTTTAATCTAAAATTTTTTATATTATTTGAGCAAAATATCTTCACCTAATTAGAAATTTAATTTTATAAAATTAAATTAAATGGTTAACTAAAATGGTGTATGAAGCAGAGTCAGATAAGATTCCTTTTTTCAAGCAATATTTTTCAGTAATTATATTAGCTACAAATATAATCGTGTTTATTTGGCAATTATTGGATCCTACTGGTCAAATGCGTATCATAGAAGCTGCTTTTGTTCCTGCCGATTTCTTTATAGGTCGAAATTTATGGACTATAATTACTTCAATGTTCATGCATGGAGACATTGTACATATAGTCATGAATATGTGGTTTTTTATTATAATAACAGATAATTGTGAACATGCTATGGGTCATGTCTTATATATAATCACATATTTTGTGTCAGGATTTTTTGGTACTTTACTTCATGCTTTAAGTACTTTAATTTGGCCAGTTTTAACCACTATTCCTTCCTTAGGAGCATCTGGAGCAATCTTTGGTTTAATGGGTGTATATCTTATTCTTTATCCTGGTAATAAGTTTTATTTACCATCGGCAACAGGCACTTCAATGCGAAAGGTAAGTGCGGGTTATTTTATACTGACATATTTTATTGCTGAGTTATCTTATGCGCTTTATTCGTTATTAGACCCATTTGCTGTGGGTTCAACTGCGCACTTTGCACATGTGGGCGGTTTTGTCGCAGGAGCTATAATAGCGGGAATATTTAAAGGAGTAAAAGGTACATCCTATAAGAAAAAAAAACTCTAATATTTTCAATTTTTATTTTTTCTTTTTTTATAAAATTTTTTGAATAATGAGCTATTTAACTCCTTAATAGAGTAAATATTAAAACTAACTATACTGAAAAAAATGTCTACAAATATAGTTGTAGTGGGAATGGGTTATGTTGGAATCCCTATGGCGGCATTGCTCGCAAACGTTGATGATTTCTATGTTACAGGAATCCAGCGTAGGTCTCAAAGATCAGGATGGAAAATAGATTGGCTTAACAAAGGGAAGAATCCTTTTGAGGGTGAAGAACCAGGTTTAGATGAGTTAATTGCTAACGTAGTTAAAAATGGAAAATTCAAGGTAACTGATAGTTATAACGATGTAGCTAATGCAGATTTTATACTCATTGATGTTCAGACTCCTGTTGATTTAGAATCTAAAGGTCCCAGATATGAATCCTTAAAAGAAGTCTCTAAATTGATAGCACCACATTTGAAGAGAGGAGCTACAGTAATTATCGAATCTACCGTTGCGCCAGGTACGACTGATAATATAGTTAAACCAATTTTAGAGGAAGGTAGTGGTTTAAAAAGAGGAGATAATTTTTATCTAGTATTTTCATTCGAACGTGTTATGCCAGGTAAAATGTTAGAATTTATAACTGATATGGAAAGAGTAATTGGGGGAGGATGTGATAAAGCCAATGAAAGAGCCAAGTTTCTATATGGAAAGGTTGTAAAAAAAGATCTACAAATAACAGATACACTAACGGCAGAATTGACAAAATGTATAGAAAATACATATAGGGATGTAAATATTGCTTTTTCTAACGAAATGGCTCTCTTATGCGAGGATTTTAATAGAAATATTTTCGAAATCATCGAATTAATTAATCGTAGACATGATAGGTTGATGCATTATCCTGGTTCTGGTGTTGGAGGGCACTGCTTGACAAAGGACCCTCATTTACTTGTGTATGGACATCGTACGTATACTGATCATAAATTTAATTCAGATATCTTGTTAAAAGCGAGGGACCTAAATGATTATATGCCAGAACATATGGTTGAATTAATGGAAGATGTATTGAGAGAATCACGTATGCTAGTAGACAATATAAAAATCGTTCTTATGGGTGTTTCTTATAAGGCAAATACAGATGATACACGAAATACACCAACTGAAAATATAATTAATGTATTAAAAGCTCGATATCATTCTCACAACATTACATATATAGCTCACGACCCATATGTTAAAGAACGAGATTACAAGAAAACTGAACTAACTAATGATTTTGATAAAGCTGTAACTGGAGCCGATGTTCTTATGTTTGCTACTAATCATAAAGAATATTATAATATTGATCTTGATGAATTAAAAAAGAAAGTAAGGACACCAATCATTATTGATGGAAGGAATATCTTTGATAAGAAATTGGTACAAGAAAGAGGTTTTATTTATCGAAAAGTAGGAGAGGGTCCAGGAAAACCTTAAAAATTAAAAATAAGAGGTTGTATTAAATCTCTAAGTTCTTGCAGAACTTGAAGTTAAATTCTAAAATTTTATAACTTAACTTAGTGAGATTCTTAAATTATTCACTTTCATTTTCTATTTCTCTAAGTTTCTGTAATTTTTTTGCTCTATGATACCACATATTAAGGATTCCTCAACTTGTACTATAACAATCATCATCAAACTCAAGATCCAAATAATCTTCTTGATCTTCCATTATTTTATGACCACCTTATTTTTGTATGTCTAAATTAAATAAGAGATAAAAGAGTGGTGTTTATAAAAAATAAAAACTCTTTCGAGAGTATTAATTATTAATAAGAATATATTGAGTTCTTTTAATTTCCAATAAAAATCAGAAAAAATTTTGGAGTTTAATCTCGAATTCTTCACGGAATTCATAAGAGAAGATCCTCACTTTTTATAATCTACTCTTTGAGATTTTTTGATTTAAATTTTGCCTGTTTTTTTTGCTGTCGCTTTTTTTTTATACTTTTAATACATGCTACAATACCGTCTATGATACCTCAACCTGTGCAGTGAGATTCATCGTAATATGAATCTGAAACTTCTTGGTCTAATTCATTTTTCCAGTTTGACATTATTTAATAACATTTAGAGTTTTTTAGATTAAAAAAAAAGTGAATAAATAAATATGTTTTTATTATAGTTTGAAATCAGTTTTAGCATAAATTTTTAAAAACAAAATCTAATTTTTATTTAAATTTAAATTTCAGAAAAGTGATTTAATTGCTATTTGACTATTGGGATGTAATTCGAGGATTCTTTGATTGGGTTGCTGAATCAGCAGCAATAATGATGGTTTTTAGTGGAGCAATGGCTATAACATGGCTGGGATATGAAAGAAAGCGGAGAGGATCATTCACTAAAAGAAAAACAGATGTAGAAAAATTTGATATTACTAAATTTTTGCGTGGTATGTCCTATTTAGGATTGGTTCTCGGAATATTTGTAATATGGAGTGGAGTAATGGGATTAATATTAGATATTCCTCCAAGTTTTCAATATAGAGATGTTACTGCAGATGAAGCGAACCACTTCACTTGTATTTTCCTGATTATAATCGGGATCACCATGTTCTTCAAACCTATTGCGGATCTTCCATTGTCTAGTATTTTAGGTCTTATCGCAGGAGCTGTAGTTACGTTTATTATAGCTATGATTGTTCCAGATTCAGCAGTTCAACTAATAGGGAATGTAATTAATCCAAAATGGTTACTTGTTATAATCTTCATCATTGTAGCTGCTATAGTTGCACTAACAGCGAAATTTTATATTGGCACCCTCCAAAAAATATCAAAATTCCTATCTTGGCCACCGATTGCGTTTATAATCATGGTTTTCTGTTTCGTTCAAGGTTTCTGTTTATGGATTGGTGGTTTTAGTATTTTTGCAAACCTTTTATAATTAAAAACTCAATTTTTTTTTATTTTTCTTTCTAAATTCAGAATGAGCTAAATTGTATTTTTATTTAACAATTTTAATAAATGTTAAATTTTTATTTAGTTTAATAATGAGAATAATGGGTAAAAATGGCGGGAATAAAAGAATTAAAAGAAGAACTCTCTGAAATGCGGAGTACTATGGAAAGATTGACAGAAGAATTACATGAAACCAATTTAACCATCAGGGAATCATTAAAGCTAACTTCTGAAACTATTCGAGAGGCAAGCGAGAAATTTTCACAAGCTTTAGAGGATAGCATGAAGAGGATGTCAGATTTAACAATTCAGATGAATATCAGGGATACAATTCTGAAAAGCCTCGGAATTGAGGGAATAATCCCAGATTTTCTAAAGAAAAAGAAATAATCATTAAGTATTTTGCTGTTGCTCCCACCTTTTCGTAACAAAATAAACGATAATGAGTGAAACAATATATATAATTGTAATTAACGACCACAAAATAACTTCAGTTGAATTATTTTCGATTGCTCCCATAATTGTTTTATAAATAAAAAAGATACTAAATAATGCTAAAAGTCGTATACCAGATCTTATTTTGTCCATAATACATTGCAAATTTTTATTTAATATTTAAAATAATATAATACTTAAAATTAAAAGTATAATAAAGAATAATTATAAACCTAAAATATTTAAGAAAATGCCGGAAAGAAATCCACCTATTTGTTATAGCTGTGGCAATAGTTGTGAAAGTGACATGGAAAATACTCATTATTGTATATGTGATATAGCAATTTGTCATGGTTGCATTAATTCTGTCAAGAAGAATGAGAAGACTTGGATTTGTCCCCACTGTAAAGAAGAAAACAATGTCGAAAAAAGTTTATTATTCCGTTCAAAATAATTTCTAAAAGGGAGTAATTTTTAAATAAATCTATTTTATTTTAGTGTTAGAAGGCCTATGATGAAAAATCTCATAATGAATCCCATATGATTATATCTAGGAAGACTGAGGCTAGTTAAATTTTAAAAACTCAAAAAGATAATAAGCATTCTTTATTTTACCTAATTAAGAAAATTAAGATAAGGTGGTTATTTATTGTCAACTAATATAATTTCGAAAGTCGTTGAGATAAACAACTGCAATAAGGATGAGCTTATTGAAGCAATATTTAAACCAGAATTTTGGATAATGATTAACCCTGCAAAATCAATGGAAGCGGAATTTATTAAACCAAATGTTTTACATACTAAAATAGTCGATGAAATTATCAATATCAAAATTGAGATGGAAGGCGAATTAGTATTACAAGACCAGGGGGAGCAACCAGAAAGAAAAGGGCGATTAATTGAATTAAACGTTCGAAACAATAAAGATATTAAAGAATTAGAAGGTCGAATGCGGATAAAGAAGATTTCCAATAATAAATCGAAAATCGGTGTATTCATAAATAGTCTTAAATTAAATAGTGATTTTCTTAATTTAATTGGCGGTACAGCAGAACTTATTTTAAGAACTAAAATTACAGAAATGTTGCGGAATTTAGATAACTGGTTGAAATCTAATACTTTAGAGGATTTATTCTAGTATCGAGATACTACTAGAAATTAATTATTATAAATATACTATATTTATTGAATATATTGAAAAGCAAGGGTTAAAAAATGAATATTTGGGTGATGGAAAGTGACTCAGGCATTACATTAGTGTATAAGCCATATATGGACTTTCCAGTCAATGAGGATCTTGTATCTGGATTATTGACAGCGCTTAATCAATTTACTATTGTAGAATTCAAACAGGGAATCGAATCTATTGAAATGGGAGGCCTCAGATGGGTATACATAATGGATAAAGATACTAACCTTTTATTTATAGGAGCTGACGCTAAAGATGTTACAGCAGAAACACTTCGAGCTCGGTTAGATGTAATACGACAAACTTTTATTTCACAATATGCGAATGAAAAGAATAAATGGGGGAGTAAATGGGCTGGAAATGTCGAAATATATAAACCTTTTGAAAATGTAATCGATGAGTTTTATACTCAGTGGAAGCAAGCAGAACATATAACTACGGTAGCAGAATTTTTTGATATCATAGGAATTTTTCAGCAAATATTAAACTTAATTATCAATGTAATAGAAGGACATTTACCTGAAAATAGAAAACAGATTATTTATGATCAAATTGAAGAAATGTTTAGGCAATATTCAAATCTAGATATTGTTCAAAAAAATCCTGAATTAAGCAAAATCGCTTTCGTAAGAAACTTAGGATTTAATATTATTGGTATAGATCCCATGAACAGTGATATGTTTCTTGTAGAAAAACAAATTATAAACTTGATTAGAAGAATAGTTGAAATTCTTAAAGCAGAAGAAGGTTATTTCTCTAGTATAAAATATTTTATTGAAGAAAACATTTTTGATTATTTATTATCTAACTTTAGCCTTTTAAATGACTTGAATTTATTCACATTTTTGCTTCAACTTTTTCTAATTAAGTGAATTATTTTCAATCTATTGATTATTATTAAGATATTTGAATGAGATTTCAATAAATCCATTAAAGATTTTAATGTGTTCTTTCTAAAAGTAAAATTGATTTAATTTAAATAGATTTATTAAACGCAATTTATTTAATTTATTAATTAACTTCGAATAATTAACTTCAAAAAACAATGGAACCCGTATTACTTATTATAATTTTCGTTTTGTTTTTTTTAATTATTTTTAGCTATTCAAAGTCGAATTTAGATTTTGTAGCAATTTCCCTATTATGTTGCTTTATTGCTGCTGCAATCACATTTATGGTTGTTGGGACAACAATAGACACTTTCATTTTATCTATTGAATGGGAAGCAATTATTATTATATTAAGCATGAGTATTATCACAAAAATAGCCCAAGATTCAAATATTTTAGAATTTGTGGCAGTAAAGCTTTTTAAATTATCAAGGGGGGAGCAAAGAATTTTTTTCTGGCTTCTGTGTATCATAACCACTCTGTTAGCTGCCATAATAAGTGATGTTGTTGTCGTTTTGATTTTAGCACCGATAGAACTTATCTCTTAGGGATGACTATAGTAATTAATATAGGAAGTATCATAACTCCATTCTCAAGTGGAGAAAATATTATTATTTCTACTGCATTTATGCTAGACACCGCTTATTTCATTCAATATTATTGGATCTTTTCCTTCATTTTGTTATTTTTAACAATTTTCTTAATAGACAGATATATTTTAAGAAAAGAACCCAAAATTGATGATCTTCAAAAAAAATTTGTCATTGATTTAGTAGATACAGATATTATGGTAAAAAATAAAAAAATGTTTTATTTTAATAGTATTGCTATAATTATAACTATTATTTTATTTGCTACTCTCCCATTGCTCTATTTAACAGCAGGAGTTTCTGCTTTAATATTAGTACTAGTAAATAGAAGCTATACAAAAAAACCCATGAGTGAACTACTAAAGGATATTGAATGGGAAATCATTTTTTTCTTTATTAGTCTGTATGTGGTGATAGGCTGTATGATACAAGCTGGCTTTGAAGAACTAATAGCATTAATTCCTTTTAGTAGTATGAATCCCTTTCTTGTATCTTTTATTATCCTCATTATAATTAGCTTTATATCTGGAGTAGTAGCTAATACACCTACTGCTTTAATTTTTATACCTATAATAAGTACTTTAATTGAATCTAATATTTCTTTATCGGTTCCATTGTTTTTTTCATTTATAATCGCTATTAACTTAGGTGGAAACTTTATACCTCAGGGAGCGGCTTGTGATATGATGACGCTAAAAATTGCACGAGATTCAGGTGTAGAAAATATGAGTTATAAACGTTTATTAAAAACGGGTGCTACTTTTGCCTTTATTCATTTAGGAATTTCAATTCTCTATTTATTAGTTCTCGTGTTAATATTTGGATAAAGAACATAAAAAAAGAAAAAGATAAATATTAAATAGCTATAACCAACCTCTCAAGCGCATTGCTTCAATAACACGTTCAATAGATATCATATATGCTCCCATACGATTATGGATATTGAATTTTTGAGCCTGTTCAATTGTTGAATGATAGGCTCTTGTCATCACTCGATCTAATGCCTCAAAAACCTCTTTTTCAGTCCAGAAATAACGATAATATCCCTGTACCATTTCAAAATAGGATACAGTGACTCCTCCAGCATTACATAGAAAATCCGGAATTATTAGTGCTCCTTTTTCGAATAGAGTTTGATCGGCATCTGGTGTGGTTGGACCATTTGCAAGTTCTGCGATTATTTTTGTGTTTATGCTATCAGCATTTTTTCTAGTTATCACATTTTCAAGTGCTGCCGGAACAAGTATATCGCATTCCAATTCTAATAAATCTTCATTAGAAAGTTCACTGGTTCCTTTTAATCCTACTACTGAACGCGTTTTTTCTTTAAATTCAGCTGCAGCGTGAGGATTGAGTCCATCTTTATTATAAACTCCTCCTTTAGAATCTGAGACTGCAATTATTTTACATCCAAAATCATCGTTCAGTAACTTTGCTGCCCAAGAACCAGCATTTCCATATCCTTGTACCACTGCTGTTGCACCCTTTAAGTCTAATCCAATATCTTTTGCTGCTTCTCTAATTGTAAATATTCCTCCTTTAGCAGTAGCTATCGAACGTCCTGCACTACCTCCAAGAGATAAGGGTTTTCCTGTGATAACTGAGGGTGCATGATGACGTACTATTCGTTCATATTCATCTTGCATGTAGGCCATAATTTGTGGATTTGTATAGACATCAGGAGCAGGTACATCAATAGTGGGTCCAATAATATCAGCAAGTTGTCTAATATAGCTTCTAGCAAGAGTTTCAAGTTCTCGATTGCTCATAGATCTTGGATCACATATGATTCCACCTTTAGCACCACCTAAGGGAATATCAACACAAGCTGTTTTCCATGTCATCCAAGCAGATAAAGCTTTTACTAATGAAGCACTTTCGTCAGGATGCCATCTAATTCCTCCTTTCATAGGTCCTCTTGCGGAATTATATTGAGATCGAAAGCCTTTAAAGGTTTTTATTGTTCCATCATCCATCTTCATTGTAATTTTAATCTCAACAAATCTCTCTGGTTCACTTAAAGCATTGTAAATATCAGTTTCATAATTTGCTAATTTACATGCATCTGAAAGTTGTTTCTGAGAAATTTTGAAAGGATCTAAAATTTCACTCATTTTTAAAGTTCACTTGTTTTAATCTGTCTGAATTGAATGTTGTTCAATTTTTACAATATAAAATTGAATAATAATTAATTAAATAAAATAATAGAAATTAAAGTTTGCTTTGATAAGAATCCCAGAACTTTCCCACACAATAATTTTGTATTAGGATTAAAGGAATAGATTTTGAAAGTTTAGAGGAATTTTGATCTTAAATATTCATTCATAGCTTTTGCGGCTTGTCTCCCAGCTCCCATCGCCGAGATTACAGTTGCAGATCCAGTTACAATATCGCCACCCGCAAAAATTCCTTCTAAATTTGTTTTTCCACCATCATCTGCTTCAATATAACCCAATTTATTTATTTTTAACTCTGGGATTGATTTAGTTAAAACTGGATTTGCATTATTACCAATCGCTATAATAACTGTATCACAATCTATTAAGTATTCTGATTTGTCAATAGGCATTGGCCTTGGTCTTCCAGAGGCATCTGGTTTGCCTAATTTCATTTTTAAAACTTCGATTTTTTCAAGACTATTATTATTATCTCCCAAAAATCTAACGGGATTTGATAAAAATTGAAATTCAATACCCTCTTCTATGGCATGATGATATTCCTCTCTTCTTGCAGGCATTTCAGCTTCTGTACGTCTGTATACAATTATAACTTTTTTGGCTCCAAGTCTTAATGCAACACGAGCAGAATCTAAAGCCGTATTACCTCCCCCAATGACTGTAATAACTTTTCCTATTTTTATAGGAGTATCATATTCTGGAAACTTATATGCTTTCATTAAATTTGTTCTTGTTAGGAATTCATTTGCTGTTAGAACTCCATTTAGATTCATTCCAGGAATTTTCCTCATTGAAGGTAACCCTGCACCAACACCTATAAAAAATGCTTTAAAGCCCATTTCCTTCAAATCTTCTATAGTTAAAGTCTTTCCGATTATCCGATTATATTCCACTTTAACCCCTAGCATTTTTAAAGTCTCAATTTCATCCTCAACAATCTCTTTGGGGAGTCTAAATTCTGGTATCCCATATACTAAAACCCCTCCTCCTTTATGAAAAGCTTCAAATATAGTTACGTCGAATCCATATCTTGCGAGATCAGCAGCACAAGTAAGACCCGCTGGTCCTGATCCGATTACAGCAACTTTTATATGGTTTGGAGCTTCACAATCTGGACATTCCTTTAATTGGTTTTTTCTTTCCCAATCTGCAACATATCTTTCAAGAGCTCCAATTGCGACGGGTTCCCATCTTTTACTTAAAATACAAGTTTTTTCACATTGGACTTCTTGTGGGCATACACGTCCGCATACAGCGGGTAAAATATTATAATCTTTTATACTACGAATTGCTCCTAATAAGTCATCTCCTTTGATTAACCTTATAAAATTGGGGATATCAATATTGACTGGACAACCATCAATACACTTAGGGTCGCCACATTGTAAACATCGTTCTACTTCTATTTTAGCCATCTCTTCAGTAAATCCTAAAGCAACTTCAGAAAAATTATGAATTCTTTGTGAAGGATCTTGTTCTCTAATTTTTTGTCTTGGTATTTTCACGTTAGAATCCCTCTTCATTCTATTTTAAACTTCTTACATTCTTTTTTATAGAGATCATAAGATTTTTTTTCAAATTCGCTAAATCTTTTTTCTCTATTTAATAAAATATCAAAATCTACAATGTGTCCATCAACATCTGGACCATCAACACATGCAAAATGAATTTGACCATCTTTAGCAGGAAATCTACACCCCCCACACATTCCTGTACCATCTATCATTATTGTATTTAAAGATACAAATGTCTTTACCTTTGGTAAGGTCTCAATACCACTTGTTAGTTCTGCTACGTTTTTCATCATTATCATAGGACCGATTGCTATGACCAGACTTATTTTATCTTTACTAATAATATCTCTAAGTGGTTTGGTAACAAATCCTTCTACTCCTTCGGTTCCATCATTAGTACAAATTATAACTTTTTCACTAACTTCAGCCATTCTTTCTCTCCAGAATATTAGATCTTTTGTTCGAGCTCCTAGTATAGAAATTATCATATTACCTGCTTGCTTTAACTCTTTTGCCTGAGGATAACAAGGAGCAATCCCTACTCCACCTCCAATTATAACTATTGGATGTTCATATTTTTCTGTATGAATATTATTACCTAAAGGTCCTACGACATCTAATATCTCATCTCCTTCATTCTGATGAGAAAGTAATAAAGTTGACTTTCCAACTACTTGAATTACAAGTGTAATGATACCTTCTTCTCTATCATAATCAGCAATAGTAAGTGGAATTCTTTCACCCGTTTCATTAATTCTTATTAATACAAAATTTCCTGCATATGCTTTTTTGGCAATTAATGGGGCATAAATATCCATCTCGAATAATGTACCACTATTTCCAAGTTGGACCTTCTTTAAAATTCTATAAGGCATTACAAATCAATTTAATTTTATGCATTTATCGAAGTTTAATTTTATCTAAAAAATAATTCTCTAATTGTAGGTATAATTTTATCTAAAAAAATATTTTCTTATATCCAATAGTCACGGGAATTGATTCCCCAATTTCGGCAATTAATTGATTAAGATATTCATTTGAAAGTGATATAATATTGTATTTCTAAATAATTAAAGACATTATTTAATAAAAAAGTAAATGGCTAATTGATAAAATTAATTTTCTATGAAGCTTTTTTAATATTAAGAATAAAACATCTTTAATTTATAATAAATAATTTACATTTATTACAGATTCAATTCTCAATATTTCTTTTAAATCAGTTAATTATGGATACTATTATCGTTTTAGATTTTGGAGGTCAATATGCACATCTGATAACTC
>SMTZ1_10002614_pt1 | contig 22131 bp, 15 predicted proteins | sample DeeMarSWOR136_30_FD_25667 | JGI IMG/M metagenome (IMG submission 25667) | reverse complement strand
AGTTCTTCACGTAGAGGGCATCAGCGAAGGTGACAAATCCGTCTCCGTTGCAGTCGCCACAGGCGTAAAGTAGCAGAACTGTTACTGTGTCGGCTATCTCAAGGTGGGACTCACTATACCCGTTCCTTGCTATGCCATCCAGAGATATCCAGGATACCCAATCTCCGGACTCCATACCAGGCGGCACCGTCACTGCACCGAAACTGAGTGTCACACTATCTGCAAGCGAACCGACAAACGTCGTGTCAACCAAGTGTGTTCTGACAGTATCACCAGAGGTGTCGGCGTACCAGAATGTCGTCTGTGGTGTCAACCGGATCCAGGTTTCTCCATCATTCCTCACCATCAAGCTGTATCGGGTCAGCTCTCCTTGCCCCACGGTGTCCGGATCAACGCTGTTGGCTACAAATACCAAAGCAGGAGCAGTCTGGATATATACTTGATTCGACGTGTCTTCAGGAGAGCTGCCGGGAAACCCACTGTTGTGGTCTTTCCCTGATGCAAATCCCGCCCAGTACACCCAGTGAGTGTCCTGTGCAGTATATACCCAGCTAAAGATCGTGTCTACCCCAGCAGATAGGTCAGCGTAGGGAGGAATTGGCCCGCTCACCACGCTCACGCTTCCGTCGCCCAGCAGTGCAATCTGAGGGACTACACTGTCAACGCCGCCTCCCTCATTTTCAACCTTCATATACAGGTATATGGACTGGTCCATGACGGCTGTATCCGGTTCTGCCCAGAGACTGCATTCAAGAATTGGAAACGCAGGGACTCCCCAAACCATCACATCGTCTACATACCAGCCTTCCTTCGTAACGCCGACGTCGCTTCCAAACCTGAATCTGAACTGCACTAGCCCGGAATAACCAGAAAGATCAAATTCTACATCAGACCAGCTCTGAGTACCGGAGAAGCACGGTGTACTGTCCGGGAAAGGGCCTCCTGCACCACCAACAGTTCTATATGGGTATCCTCCCCTAGGCTCGATCTGCTGCCATCCACCGCCACTGTCGATCTCCACAATTCCACCATCCCATGCAGTAGCGTCCGATGCAGTCTCAGCATCGATCCAGTGCCAGAATACGAAAATCCCATCCGATCCAAGCTCTATCTCCGGGGTCACCAATCCAGCATCAGTCATATTTGAGTAAGAACCTGACCCGGCACCACCGCACTTCCAGCTAGTACCTCCATTCACACTGTGATTCCGGTAATTAGTCTGATGCCATTCATCGACGTACTCGGAAGTCACCTCATAGTGGCTCCATCCATTGATCCCGCTTTCCATATCATCACGGAACAGAAAATTACCGCCGACTGCGAGACTGAACGAATCCGTGGTCGAGTACCAACCATCGGCAGAGATATTCAGGAGGAATTGAGTAAGATGATAGTCCGGGCAACCGGCGTCGACAGTGAACTTGTAGGCACTGAAGCAGCGTGCCGTGTCGCCAGGCATTATGTTGCCAAACTGAGCAGTCCCCACATCTATGCTGATCTGCGGATCAGTAGTGGACAAGTCTGCAGAAACAGCTGCTGCTTTTTGTGACGAACCAAGGAGATATTCTGAGCTTCCCTGCACTGGCCCAGCATTTGCCAATACAATCTGCATTTGAACCGTCTCTCCCGGATCAGCTTCGCCATTACCGTTACCTGTCGTCGTGTCGACGATCAAATGAGCAAAATAGGAAATAAGAGGTTCTTCAATCGCTATCGAAAATCCATCAATCCAATTCCTTCCATTTCCAGCTGATATATCCAAGGCAAAAAAGAGCTGATGACCTCTCGGACAGGAAGGGGAGACGTACAAGTCATAGTCTTCAGAGCTCGTTGCTGAGGAGCCAGGGCCAATGTTGCCGTATTCCTCATACCCATCCAGAATGGTTACGAATGCGTCATCTGTGGTCAATGTCGCGGTAACGCCTAACAGCGTTTCTTGTCCACGATTGCTCAAAGTGACTGGCAATTCGATCGTCTCCCCAGGGTCCACGGTGCCACTCTCATTTCCACTGCTTTCTCCACTCGTATCGTCATCCACCGCGTACTCCAGAAAGCTAATCTCGTTCCGCAGGTCCAAGAGAGGATCACCAAGAAGGGTCATGCCATAGAACCACGGGCGGGATTCTTCTCCAACTTCAGCCAGCCATTCTTTGAACGCCTCACCCAGAGGTTTGTATTCTCTCAAAGGGCCATAGAAGTCTTCAAAGTAGAGCATGCTGCCAGTTTTGGTACTGCCCAAGGCCGCCAGCCCATAGGGCGGATTGAAAACGTACCAGCCACCCATATAATCACTCTCTACAAACCGGGCATTGGAACAGGCGAAAAGATTGAAGAAGAAAGCCGGAGGGTCCACCTCCGGAATAGTATCGTTGTGGAAATAGTCCCAGTCCGTGTACGAATTGTACGCGAAGGTGTGCAGGGCAGGGCTCGAGTGGGCACAGACCTGGACCCATTCATAGCCTTGACCAAGTCTTTCTGAATAGTCTCCAGCCCGCGTCATCTCCGAATCTGCCACCATGGTTCTCTCCCAATACGCAAGCCCAACATTTTCGGACCATTCTTCCGCACTCCCCGCCCAGTCGTCGTCGACATACACCAATGCTCGCTTCGTCAAGCTCAGATTACCCACTCTATATTGATGGTTTCGGTGAAAGTAACTCCGGAGTAGTGAAACCTCATCCACTCCACCAAACGACAAGGGAGAAGCGGTGAGTCTGCCCACCCAGATATCCGGCTCTACATTTCCGGTGTGGCCATCGAATATGTCATCGAAGTCCTGATCTGCCCAGATCCCATCAAGATCCATATAATATAGATCTATCGGGAACTCCTCATGACCCCATTCATCCATTTCATACCACGCGACCGGGAGATCGCCGATGAAAACAGATCCTACGAGTGAATCGGCTAGCAGTCCCTGAAGGAAGGTCCGGAGATCATACGGCTCGCCTCCAGAAGTTGTGTAGATAGACACTGAGTAACCACTCAGTTCGACATCTGCCACATACTGAGACAAAGAATCAGTAATACTCGGATATAGTGACTCATTGACGACTATGCAGACCAGAGAAGAATCGGTACCTTTTCTTGAACTTCCGTAGACTTCTTCGATTTCGAAAGGTGGAATATCCCCCAGTTTCTTCATATATTCTTCATAGGTCATAGGCTTTCTTCCGAGCGGATCGATCCACCGAAGTCTCTCTATGTCTTCAATCCGGTATGAACGGTCGCTACGGTCTTGTGACAACGCATAGGTGGACGGCAAAACTCCCAGCGTAGCCGTCATCCAGATCACTACCACCGAAAAAGATGTCTTCTTGAACATTTGCCTCTCCTGCCTGAACAACGCATACCACTCCAGAATTTACACCGCCCAACAATCAGGTTGCTCTGTCTTGTGTTGCTGTACTCCCATCTTATGTTCTCGGAACTGTATGTCAACACACGTCGTTTCAATTTTGGTGGTGATTTGCAGTGGTCTATGTCGATGGCGAAGACCCATGCCACGACCCTACCTGTGGATCATATCCCAAGGATTCCTAAACCGATTCTCCTTTGGATGAGATTGCGGTCACTGTGCTAAGGACACCCCCAAGTCGAAGGCCTCGCAGAGTAAGTCCTCTCTATTTCTGGCTCCTTCTCTCCGATCGGCTCCCGTGACAATTAAGCTACCTGTCAATTGGATATTGGCGTCCTTACACCAGAGTTTTATCATTGCGAGAGCGTGCTGTGGATTCCTTGACGAATCCGCTACCCAGACGAAGACACCTTTCTTCTTCTTCACAATTCTCGGTCTGAATACTACCTTACCATTCGTCACGGTAACCATCTCAGTCAGGCAATTCGAGCGATCAATAACCAATTTGAGCTGAGCACTGATCGAATCATAATACGCTGGTGTCCCGATGACCAGAGCGTCAGCCGTTTTGAGCACTTCATACACTGTTTCCATCCCATCTTTGTAAAAACAGAAATCCGGAGCTGGAGTTCCGTCACAGGCTTGACAAGGCCTGTAAAAACAGAAATCCGGAGCTGGAGTTCCGTCACAGGCTTGACAAGGCCTTATTTCCAAATCGTTAAGGTATATCTTCTCTATCTCCGCACCCACCCTTAGATTTCGCTCCTTCCAGCACCCTTGTCACCAAAGTATCAGTGTTCATCCCTTTCCTTGGGCTGCCTATGATCCCCACCACTTTTAGACCCATAGGTTTCTCTTTTTCCTCCAAAGGCAGAATCAGTTTCGACCAGAACGATGTGTCTTCTCACGCAGTTTCAATTGAACTCAGCTCCTGAGCAATGCCACGCCGATCTGATACTCTGCAAATACGTCCTATCTGTGCCAGGCGTTGTGTCAACGCGCCAGCCCCCTACGTCACTGCACACACCTTCTTCGTTGCGGCGCGGTCTTCTTGATTCAGGTCGATAGCAGTCGGTCCAGTTCAGAGCGGCTAAACCCGATCACGACCTGGCCGTCAATAACGGTCACCGGTATCGTACTGACACCCAAACCCTCCAACTCCGAGAGTGCATCCTTGTCTCGGGTGGCATCTTTCTCAATGAACTCAAACCCTCTTTGTGAAAGAAACTCTTTCACACTTTCGCAAGATGCTCAGCTCGGTTGAGTGTAAACGATGATACTTCTAACGGACATATTTCGTGCCTCCTGAGGCCTGTTTCAATGCCCCTCACTTCTCCATACACCTCTCCCCAAAGGGAGGCGTACTTAAAGGAGGCTCACACGGTGCAGGGAACCCCGGAGGCGTTTGGAAGTAGTAGTTCTTGATGTAGAGGGCATCGGCAAAAGTAATCCTTCCATCGAGGTTTACGTCACCTTCTCCGATGGGCGCAGGAGAACCCGGAGGAATCTGGAAATAGTAATCTTTGACGTAGAGAGCATCGGCAAAGGTTATATTCTCATCTCCATTGCAGTCACCGCAGATCACAAAATGGTTGCTGTACCAGATCTCTCCAGATTCCCCCCAGACACAGTGGATCCATCCAGACTGATCTGTCACTATATCTGCCAAGACAGAGTTCCTAGGTGAGCCTGACACATCAAAGGGGGCAGACCAGATTATGCCATTGTAGAAAGTGTGCCAGAGCTCAGGGCCGTCTCCACCCCATACTACATGAACATTTCCGCCAGCATCAACCGCTAAGTCCGGGCTGTAGCCCTCGTCCTCACCCGTGACATCGTTTAGGTAGTAGGGAGTCGACCACGAGCTCCCGTCAAAGAATGAATAGTAGAGATGGCAAGACTCTTCGCTCCAAACCACATGGGGATAGCCTTCTTGACTTACGGCCATCTGTTCATCCCATGATTGTCCTGGGATATTCGATATATTGATGGGCGTTGTCCAGGTATCACCCTCAGACTTTGAGTAGTATATTTCACAACTATCCTCATCTTGACTGTTTCTATAGTCTAACCACACAACATGGAGGCAATCACTGGAGTCGATCGCAATCTCAGGCATTGCTGACATTCCCAGTTGATTGTTTGATATGTTTACAGGGTCTGACCAGGAATTACCCTCCCGCTTGGTGTGATAAACCTCAAGCATCCCGCTTATCTCATCGCTCCAGACGACATGGACATTGTTCAGCCTATCAACAGCTATGCCGCCAATTCGTGCAAAGGGATGAGCTCCCGAGAGGCTGTCTGATAAGTTAAAGGGAGTAGTGAAAGAATCACCATCGAATCTGCTATAGCGTATCTTGGGCCGTGTCCAATGTCCCCAATCCTCCCAGATGACATGTGGATGTCCCACTGTGTCGACAGCTATCTTGGGTCTCCACGATTCTGTAGTATCATTTGACACGCTGACAGTACCGGACCAGGTATCACCATCGAAATGTCGATAAAGGATGTCTCCAGGCTCGTTTGGAATAGTATAGAAGTCTCCCCAAACTACATGGAGGTGACCATTTCTGTCAACTGCCATATCAGCGCGATTCGATTTTAGTGATGTATTCGATATATTCTCAGGAGTCGTCCAGGTAGCCACTGATCGGGGAATGATGAAAGCTGCCATTACTACGAGCCAAATCTTGTATCCAGCTACCATATCCTTCTCAGAATAGGAAAATCTCATTCAGCTCAGTCTACTGAGTGACTACATAATAGGCTCTACCGGCTCCTGTGTCAAGATGCAGTCAGTGTGAATTAGGTGAGTCAGACAGATATGTTCTCTGACGCGAGGTCACTCTTCAAGATCGAACCGCATCGGGTAGGCCACCCAGACCCCTATGGGCTCGCCGTTCCGACGTGCAGGGTAAAATCTGGTCCTCCTGGCTGCTTTGAGAGATTCTCCGTCCAGTAATGGATGCAACGGCTGAGCCACACACGCAATGGAGACCCTTCCATGTTCGTCTATGAACATGTGCAGCAGTACGCTACCTTCTATCCCCAACACTCTTGCTAGCCACGGATAGTATGGTTCGACCCTGTGCTTGACTCTTGGTGGTGTATCATGCGGAATGAAGACGAACTCACATTCTCGTTCTCTTATATCGATGCCAGTTGGGCATCGCCTGCACGATAAGCTAAGAGTGGACGTCAGGCCGACCACTAACAGCATAATGAATGCAAGATACCTCATTGCCTCTTTACTCAGTGACTCAACAAGTCGTAACCATCAGATCCTATCCTCGGCGAGCTTCCTTTCAATGACCAACGCTACCTCACTCGGGAGACCTTCCTGGTGACGGTGTGTTGCCTTGGTTCACAGATACCATATCAGGTATACGCAGTACTTCAGATTCTGAAAGTTGAGAGAGAAATCTGATGCATCCTGCAGAACATCGGTCTTGCCATTTCTCTCTTCCTCAACTTTTTCAGTGGTTCTCGCAAGATTCGACAGGCTAGAGACAAGAAGTGAAAGGTTGTCTGTGAGAGACTGCTCTAAGCCTAATCCTAAGTTCAGACCCTGTAATGAACTCGATGTAGTGTATTTTACCTTCGTTGCGGAGCTGTCAGGATCCCAGTGATGTTCATACCATTCTGAAACTTCCTTCGAGAGTTCGAACCCGATACCACTGATCGCATAGAATACTGTCTTCTCTCTTTTCGCCAGCGGATAGTAGAAATTCGATTCAAGCCCAATTGTGTACGCAGAGCCATCTATGCTGTCAACTGCTTCCTTTGACGATCTATACTCAAGGCTCACCTCAGGAGCCACTACAATCGACTTTCCCAATGGTATCCTCATTGTGAAGAGAGATGGCATGAGAAGATGTTCGCCAATTGTCTGCCCTATCCCAAATCCAATCGTCTTCCCAAACCCACAGGTGCTAACAAGGAAGATCGATGCAGTGATGAGATATTTCATTCTTCCTCCTTTCATTCTCTTATGCAATAGCTCTCCAACAGATACACGTCCGTAACCACAAATGTACCTGAAGGATTGCCATACGGGTCGGTCCATTCACCAGTCATCTCGGTGGATCTCTTCACGAGTCCTTCGTCAGAGAACCACTCATAGGAGACTAATGGGTCGAGTAGGAATAGAGGCCCAAACTCCCTGATCACTTCAATCCTATAGCAAGAGAAGGTGCCTGCTCCCGTAACTACCGTTTCTCTGTCAACCACCTTCTTTCTGACTGTGGACAGGGGACTCCTGTGAGCCATCCACTCCATCCCTACTTCAAGCGGCCATTCCAAGACAACCTCCGGCGGGATGATGACAAAGATATCCTCCTTCGCCAGGCACTGAACAGAACTCAAGTAGGGAATCTCTTCCCAGAAACCGAATTCATAATCCCCGAGCTTCAGCCTATGGCCTTGAGGAAGCTTCGGAGGAGGCACTCCTCCACCCCAAGTATATCCTATGCGATAAAGTCCAGGATCGCCCTTCCAGGAGTCGGTGTACCAGTGAAGTGAAAAATCCCTTTCTCCTCCTATCTCATACCATTCGTTCTTGAGCACATAAGATCCGTATCCCTTTAAGAAATCTCTCGCCACAATCTCCCAATATACGGTAGATCTGTAAACCAACGGGTACTCAATACCTGGAGGAACCCCATCAAAGAATTCCCAACGTGTCTCTCTACTCAGTTCCCACCTATTTCCCACCGAGAGTGGAAATCTTCCCTCTGGTTTCTCGAAAAGCGGATAATCTCGGCTGCAGTGGAAGTTGAGAAGACAACTGAGAAACGCTACCCACGCCACACGTCTCATACTCAGCACCTCTAAGAATCCGCCGTAGACAAATTGTATACAATCAAGAAGCCAATGTCAATCTCTCGGTCTTGAGGCAGGGAGCAGGGGTAGATATTCCCATTCCAAGAGAGCGAATCGCGTCACCTTTGTGTCAGCTTCCGCCAGAATCAATGGGAATGATCGGAGTTATTGGTAATCAACAGAATAGGAGATTTCACATTGGTCGAATTGCGGGGAGCCTTTGACTTTTTTCTTATCTGCTGTAGGGAATTGTCAGTTATGGGTTGTCAGTCTTCAATCTCCTCGGCTTCCTCGAACATGTGCACGTGGAACCTCTTGTACCGATCGCACTCTTCTTTGTCAAACACCAGCCTGCCATATTTGATTCTCCTGCTCTTATCAAGGAACAAGAGCCAGACGTACTTGGAGTCCACTACGTCAAAATCTAATGTCTCAAGTCTGTCAGCTGCAGTCTTCAGCATAGACGTGGTTTCTATCTTTTTCCTGAATATGTATTTTACCCTGATCCCTGATTCCCTCTGCCTGGACATGACACTCTGTAGGGTTCCTACTTCTTCCTCGCCATCAACCACAAAAACCCTCCTGATATCGGCTTTGTTCACCTTCACTTTGGTCCTTTGGATTTCGCTATACAATTCACCGTATGCTCTGGTCCAACCTTCCTTAGGATCAACATAGTTTGTGGCGAGCAGACCGGTTTCCATTCTCCACAAGAGCTGCAGGAAGCCATCAAAGCATTGTCCACGAGGAAAAGTAACCATACCATGACGAAGAATCTGAACTAAGTCCGAACTCTCTTGATGCTCCTTCCCAATCCTTTTCGGAAGACTCGCCAACTGGAAATTCATGTTCTTGATGTCCTGGGAATGGCGATAGGATTCAACGAGATGTGGTGCGACCAAGGTGCTCAGAAGACCTATCATAACGGCGAACAAGCGTGCAAAACCACTTACTGGGGCAGACACTCTGTACGCTACATAGGCTGCAATCACCCCCGCTGCAAGCTCAATCGTCTTGCTTATGAACTCACTTCTCTAATCCAGAATCAAAGGAAGAGGTTCATCCTCATGTCCGGCCGAAAAAAAGCAAGGGTACAGCCCATAACGCAATCCCTCGACTGAATCCTTCTTGTTTCTCTAAGTGTGCCTATCGTATCACGGATAACTTCTTCGTTGCTGCGTGGCCCCCTTTTCCGCCGATGGACCATGTAACCAGTCTCAGGAAGTAGGTGCCGGCGGGCACGTCAGTCGCCTGAAAGACGTGAGTATGACGTCCTGCTGTGCAAGGAGCATCAAGAAGAGTCTGTACCTTTTGCCCGTTGATGTTATACACCTCCAACACGACATGACCAGCTTCCCGCACATCAAAGATGATCTTTGCCGCTGTGTTGCAGGGGTTTGGACAGAGTTTCTGAACCCCATAATCGGATATCAGTGAAGCAGGCTGGATGTCCTCCGCTACAGAAGGTACCTCCGTGATCTCGAAGATTTCGAGATGGGTGAAATCAAGGAAATAGACGAGCCCGCCGGACACAGCTACATCATGACCGTACACTCCAGGAGTTTTGTGATACGCAACCTCACTGGGCGTGGTCGGGTCGGACACATCGAATACATGCAGGCCCATTTCTCCACCGTCGCTCACATAGACAGAATCTCCATAGGCGGCGACATGAGTAGCCCGTTCCAACTCTCCTTCGTGGAATCCAACCTCCACTGGCGCCAATGGGTCTGACACGTCGATGACCCGAAGACCTCCATCGAAGTCGGCCACGTAGACGTGATTATGATCACGGGTTATGTCAGCCCACATAGCGTCACCAGGTGTCTCACAGGCTGCAACTGCCGTAATCCGAGTCGGATCCGACACATCCAGTACATAGAGGCCCAAGGCTCGGTCAGGTGCGAACACATAGGGCCACGAGATCTTCACGTTCGTCACACCAAAATCTGGATTTGTGAATGGATCCCAGAGAGTCCAGTTCCCCAGCGGTACAGGTTGGTCTATGTCAGTGACATCATAGATTTCGACTCCTCCCAACGCACAGGCAAGAACAGCATACTCCTCGTATCGTTCCACATTGAAGGGTGCTCCTGAGTATCCCTCAAAAGCGGGCCAGTAGGCAATCTCTTCCGGAGCTGTCGGGTCCGAGATGTCGAGCACGCTCACACCGCACTTGTGATCGAGCGCGACACCGGGAACATAGAGATGGTCACCCCATACGGAGATCTGCTTTATCGGGCTATCGGGAAAGTCGAGAGAGGCCACTTCGGTTGGCGATGAGGGATCGGACACATCGTAAATTACCAGATATCGCATATACGTTCCGACGAAGGCATAGTCCCCTGACACCGCAAGACCTGAGGTGAGGTCGTAGAAATCGTACGTACTGACGTCCACGATAGAGTCTGGAACCGAAATATCTGCGACTCGCAACCCCTCTTGACCTGCGGCGATGCAGGCATATTCATCGGAACAGTCAAACCCGTAGAACCACCAAAATCCCGGCATCTCATGTGAACCTACTTCCAGGGGAGCTGTTGGGTCCGTTACGTCAAGTATGATCAGCTTCTTGTCGGAAATATCCCCGTCCTGCAGGTAATAGAGGAGATCATTGAAGAGTTTCATCCGAGAAAAGTGAGCATCTGTCTGGTTGTGAGGGAGTACGCCTACTTCTTCGATCTCTGAGAAATTGGACGCACCGAGAACGCGGACACCGAAGTTGGCATCGATGATGTAGACGTAATCTCCCTGCACCACGACATGCTGGATCAGCGCCATCTCGCCAGTGGGAGAGTAGCTGCCGAGTTCTACCGGAGAACCGGGGTCAGTGACATCGTAGACGACAAGTGCGTTGTTGTCGGCAACGTAGGCAATAGTGTCAGCTACATACACGCTCTGTGGATACCCTGGCGTCTCAAAGGAACCAACTTCGACCAGGGTCATCGGGTCGGAGACGTCGATCACCTTGATCCCAGAGAAGCCATCAAAATCAAAGGCAGAAACATACACATGCAGCCCCTCTGCAAATTGACTGGTACAATTGTCTGGCAAAGAGATATTTCCCATTTGCTGCGGTGCGAAGGGGTTCGATACGTCGTACGCATACAGCCTATAATGTCGAAATGACCACGTCCCATCGAAGTACAGCACATACGCGTAATCTCCCGAGACTATGACCCTGTCCGCCATCCACATCGGAACTTCAGGACACGGATCACTGTTGATGGAATACCCGACTTCCACAGGCGTGCTCGGGTCCGATATATCTATCACGCGAAGGCCGGAAGCCAAACCGGATGAGATGTACGCGTAGTCCCCCGACATTGCCACATCGTAGCATTGGTTGACGAAGTGATGGACCTCGCCCAGCATTCTGACATTCATGCTATCCTGGGCCACAACGACTCCACAGATCTGCGATGTCAGAAATAGGGTGACGAATCCCTTTCCAAGATAGGTCATAATCCTTGATCCTTCCCTGATATGGACCACCTACGGGTGTATCCTGTCACAAGACCATCAGCCTTTCCGATGTGCCATAAACTGGACCTCATTGCTCTGCCGTCCTTTTCACCTTCTTACTCCAATACCTTCGCAGCACACTGGTTGATTCCACTCTTTACTGTCAGATTAGCGGATCCGAATCATCTTCTTCGTCAGATGGAGGTCGTCCGTCGACAGTTCACAAAAATAGATTCCCGCACCCACCGTTCGGGCGTGTTTGTCGGTCCCATTCCAATAGACCGCCTGATAACCCGGCAGTCTTTGACCATCTACCAGCGTTCTGACCAGTCGGCCTCCCGAGTCAAATATCGTGATTTGCACGTGCATGTTCGCAGGGAGAGTAAACCATATGCTCGTCCCGCGACTGAACGGATTGGGACAGTTCTGCTGTAGTTGTGCAAAGTACGACTCCCGATTCTCTCTGTCTGCATCGCCTCGTTCCACTCCTGTAGGTTGCAGGGTGACTGTATCACAGATCATTGGGTCCACATGTGCTCTGATGACGATTGTGTCGTTTGGATTCGCTCCGAGCTGGTTGCGTGAGTCGTTCGAGATCGTACCAAGACCCGCTACACCTCGATAGACCCCGGTAGCTGCACCGGTCTCAACGAGCGCCACTCCAATCCCATGGGGATCTTTGTGGCTACTGATGATTACCATCGCTGGTTCGATGAATGCGCTGTTCCAGTCATCTCCAATCAGCTGAATGTACAAGGTGTCACCGAGTTGCAGGCTTTCTCTCAACAGCGACCCATAGGTCTTGTCAGCCATTACAGTCACGGAGGCCACAGCAGAAGGCTCACCCGGAACCTCCTCGCTTGCAGTCATCCGAGGCGGGATGTACCGTGCAGGCCCATATATGAGTGAGTCAATCGAGGACGAGTCAGTGACCAACCAGAAGTTGTCGGTGAGATCAAGCATGTGTAAGGTGTTGTTGACGACTTCATTCTCCACTGTCTCGCAATGCGTATTCAGATAGAGGTGGTTACCAGTGGCGGTCACCGCGCCAGAGTTTGACGTAAGATATACGCCGTCCACATTGTCCACTATGATGTTCGAACGGACCTTCGGAGACGAATTCCCTAACGAGCGTACGCCTCCGCCATACTCTCCCACGTTGCAGACTATAGTATTGTAGGTGATGGTTGGCGAGCAGTCATAGCAGCAAGCGATTCCGGCTCCATTTGTACCGGCGACATTCCCTATGACTACGTTCTGTGTAATCGTAGGTGAGGAGTTCATGTAGCAGTCTAAGCCGCCGCCGCTTTCTCGTGAGCAATTCCCCTCTACCACGTTCCGCGCAATAGTCGTGTTTGAGTTGTCGTTGAATATGCCTCCGCCAAAGGTAGCTGTGTTGCGAGTTACCATATTATCCTCAATCACGGCCGTGGAATGGAAGCAATACACACCACCGCCGCACCAATCAGGGCTCACATTTTCTGTGATGTGATTCGCGATTATTCTTGGAGCCCCGTAATTGCAGTAGATGCCACCACCTGACCTCGCGCTATTCCCCCTGATGACGTTGTTCTGTATGCGCATGAAACAGCTATCGCATAAGATCCCGCCTCCTCGGGGTGCATCCCCGCCAGTGATGGTAAAGCCGGCTATTACTGTTGTACTGTCGAGATTGTCACACGCAAAGACTCTTCCGGTCGAACCGCCGTCGATGATCGTTGCCAAAGGACCCGAGTCACTCATTAGGACGACACCACCCAGAAAGAAGCTGATAGGGAAGATTTCCCCGGATGAGGTGTCATACACCCCAGGCGCGACACGCACGGTGTCCCCAGCACATGCGTAATATTCTATGGCCTCCTTGATGGTTCCCAGATCATCCGGTACGTGCCAGGTCCATGCCTGGCCGCCTGGTACTGCAAATAGATGAAGCAATGAGCAGACTATGGGCACTGCGATGGAAAATTGGAGCCAACCTCCTCTGGCCCATTTCTGCCTTCCACCGTTCTTCATTTATCCCTCCGCATTTGATCTTCGCCTGTTTTGCGGCTTTCCGCGAACAGGCGCCGTCTTCTGCCTGTCACGGCAGTCCAATATGCCGATCGATGCCCCACCTATTCCACACTCGAAAATCCGGTGAACAGGCCCCGAGGTAAAGGATACTGAGATCTCCTCTCAAGACTCAATCTTTTGCTTCTATTCCGACACGCACTCATTCTTGCCTCTCCTCCTGGAAACAGATTGGTCTGGTACCTACTTCCGATGAATGGAATCGATCTCTCGCCTACTACAGCGGTGCGCCCGAGAAATTCATGGAAGAATTGCTTCTCGCGCACCCCTCTTTTTTGCAACCCCTCTCTCAAGTATGTGCTCATCACCTTCCTTCTTGTGCAAGAACCATGCCATCCCGGCTCGACTCTCATAACTCATTGGTGTTCAAAGGGTATAAGACAGGCTTCCTGGCAACCTCAGACTCAGGGAAGGAGTGGAAGGGTCACATATGACCTTTTGAACTCGGAAGAATGCAGTAAGTCGTTCATAGATAAGGACTACCTGTATACGGTCAAATATGGTCGGTGGTCCGCGGGTTCATCTCTAATGGTTCAAGCCCAACTTCCTCATCTTTCCCCTAAGCGTCGAGCGAGGGATGCCCATGATCTTGGCTGCCTTTGCCTTGTTACCAGACACCTGAGAGAGAATGAAGCGGATGTATTTCGTCTCGAACTCCTCATAGGTCAATGGTCGTCCCTCATCAGCAAAGAAGCCACTTATCATTCTCGAGGCAGGAAGACGAACCGTCAGTTTCTCGGATAAGTCTCTAAGCTTGATTGCGCCTCCATCCTTGGCAAAGATGACGACGCGTTCGATCTCGTTTTCCAGCTCACGCACATTGTTCTCAGTCCAATCGAAGTTCACCAACGCATCCAGTGCTCTGGTATCGAACCCTCGAAAGTGCTTTCCCTTTTCCTCAGTATACTTCTCCAGAAAATGGTGAGCAAGTACTGAAATGTCTTCCCGTCGCTCCCTCAACGGAGGTATGTCTATGGTCACCACATTGATACGATAGTAGAAATCCTGGCGGAGATGTCCTTCCTGAATTGCAGTCCTTAAGTCTTCGTTTGTCGCGCAGATCAGTCGAACGTTGACCCTGATGGACTTGATCCCCCCTACCCTTCGGATTTCTTTGTCCTGCAGGACCCGCAGGAGCTTGATCTGCATTGCTTCACTCGTATGATGAATCTCATCCAAGAAGAGCGTACCCCCTTCGGCAGCCTGAAACAGTCCCTGTTTGTCCACAGCACCTGTGAACGCTCCTCTGACGCTCCCGAAAAGCTCGGCTTCCAGAAGAGTTTCGGGTAAGGCTCCGCAATTGATTGCCAGGAAAGGCCTTTCCTTTCTGTTTCCATTGTAGTGGATCGCTTTGGCGACGACCTCCTTCCCACTTCCAGATTCGCCAGTGATGAGAACTGTGCAATCATCGTTCAAGATCTGCTTCATGTCACGGAACACTTTCTGCATGGCTTTGCTCTGACCTATCACTCCCCGAAATTCGTACCGCTTCGCCACTTCGTGACGCAGCTCTATATTCTCGCTCACCAGTTGTTCCATCAGATTCGCGTTGCTGATGGCGATGGCCGCCAGATTGGCGAAGGCTTCCAGAATGAGTGTATCTTCTTCAGCGAAGGTCTTTACGTAGATCCGCTGGTCAACATACAGAGTACCGAGGGCTCTATTCAGCCCTGGTACAACGAGAGGCACACAGATGAACGAGAGAATGTGAAGCCCTCTCACACTTTCCGCGTCCCTAAATCGGGAGTCGGACCGCAGATCACCGCTCGTGAGAGTCTTCTTACTCTTGAGTGTCGCCTGGACAATGCTGGTGCTGAACGCGATATCTTCTTCCTGAAGGGATTCAGAGGCTACAGTGCGATAGCTTTGCCCCAATTCATCTATGAGAATGATCATTCCTCTCTCTGCACCGATGATCGTGATAGCTTGATGGAGAACCTCATCGAGCAGCTTGGGCAACTCACCGATCTGATTAATTCTCTGGCTCACCGTGAAGAGGGCCATCAATCGGTCGTAAGGAAGTGTGAACCCTCGGCTCTCATGACCAGTCTGACCGGAGTTTGAGCTGAGATCCTTCATGATCGACTCCTTCGCCTGGACTTGCTTGTGCTGATTTTCAGATCTTTACGCAATTCTGTCAACTCAGCCTTCGCACAATATGTTTTCCTCAATTCTTCACTGAGATTCGACGAAATCGTCTCCACTATGTCCTCGGCCCTCTCCAATTCCTTCCTCGCAGCGGAGTAGTCTTTTTCCATGAGGAAGATCTTGCCCAAGTAATGGCACGCCTGCCGCAGATGTTCTCTCATTCCACAAGCGCCGGCAATGTCGACCACCTGTCTCGCATGATCCTCTGCCTCAGCCAGATCGCCCTTCAACAGGTAGACCCAGGCAAGCAGAAGTCGTGTCTGAGCCACATCTGGTTTTCTCTCTTTCTCCATAGCCAAACTGAGTGCTTCTTGCGCGTGCTGAAGGGCCTGAAGAGTGTGACCACTCGCATTTTCAATCTGTGTCTCCACCCTGAGCCCCTCCATGATTGCACCTATTTCTTTCGTCTCCTTGGCAACAACCAGAGCTTGCTGAACGTCCAGCAGCGCGTCCTCGTGAGCACCCCGAATGAACTTCGCCAGTCCTGAATCGATATGGGACCATACCCGCCGTTGCCTCGTCCCGATGGTTTTCGAAATTCTGATAGTTTCTTCAAGCTTTTCCAGTGTTTTCTTCCGGTCACCCATCTCTAACCAGAGTCTGGATAGACGGTGCTGCGATTCCCACTCGCCGTCTTCGTGACCAATCTGCCGGTGAATGCTAAGGGATTCTTCATAGCAGTGTAGTGCATCCTGGTACTCCGCACGATCATAGTGGACCTGCGCAAGGTTACTGAGTGCATCACCCTCCCCGAGCTTATTGCCTATCTGCCTTTGAATCGTGAGAGATTGTGCATAACATCTAAGTGCATCCTCGTACTCACCGCGATCGTAGTGAACATTTCCGATGTTGTTGAGCCCATTGCCCTCTCCAAGCTTACTCCCCATCTGTCTCTGAATGCTGAGGGATTCACTATGATAGCTCAGTGCTTCATCATACTCACCACGATCGTAGTGAACATTTCCGATGTTGTTGAGCGCGTTCCCCACCCCAAGCGTATTCCCTATCTCCTTCTGAATCCTAAGAGACTGAAAGTAGTTACTGAGAGCCTCTTCGTACTCACCGGAGTAGTAAAGGGCGTTCCCGATACAGTTGAGCGTCTTAGCCTGTCCAAGCGTGTCCCCGACCCGTCTCTGGATTTCCAAGGCTTGTGCATGGCACTCAAGGGCACGTCGGTACTTCCCCTCCTTTCTGAAAGCCACTCCCTCCATAAAGATACCATAGGCACGCTCGCGCTGGTCATCCAGTTCCTGAGCCAGACTCGCCAGTTCTTCATAGTTGCCTCGAGCCTCATCGTACCTGCCAATCAGTTCCTGCACATCAGCCTTTCCTCTGAGAAAGGTGAGTTTCGCTTGCAGGAGGTCTCGAGTTCGATCCCGATTCAGGCGCTGTTCCACCAGGTCAATGCCTTTGTCGAAATACCCAATTGCCTCCTCATTCGCAAACAGCCTTTTGGCGTGTTCACCGGCCTTGACGAGATATGGCAGCGCTTCTCCCTGTTCGTCCGCCTCCATCAAGTGATATGCAATCTTCCCTGAATATTCTTCTCGCTCTCCGAAGGTCACTCTGAAGTGCTCTCCGATGCGCTTGTGATATTCTTTCTTCAGCTCCGGCATCAGTCTATCGTAGATCACTTCCCTGATCTTCCCGTGGTCAAAACGGTACTCTTTCTCTGACGCGTAGATCAGATGATGGGATTGCTCCAGGTCCTGCAAGGTCAGAAGCACTTTCAGTCGCGGGAGACCCAGGCACGCGCAGAGAGTGTCGGAGTGGAAGGACCTGCCCTCGACCGACGCGACCTCAACAAGTATTTTCTCCTCAGGATCAAGTTTCTTCAATCGATTGACAATCACCTCACTCACCTTGCTGGGAACAGCTACTTCCCTCACTTCCGTGCTCAGTCTCCATCCCCTCTCTTCCTCATATATGACTCCCTCCTTCTGAAGTAGCTGCAGAATCTCCAACACAAACAGGGGATTCCCCTCGGTTTCCTTATATATCAGGTGAATGAAGCTCTCGGAGAACTCAGAGCGAGGGAAGACTGAGTACGTCACACCTCGAGTCCCCTCCTCGTCCAGTCTCTCCAGGCGAATCTCTTCATAGAGTCCTTCTTTTCCCATTCTCTCAAGCAACGGCAGCAGTCGATGAGGTCTAGGCCCCTCTGTCAACTCTTCCGGTCGATATGTACCCACGATGAGCACCCTCTCTTGTCGAATTCTCCTCGTGAGATAGGCTAGAAGGTTGAGCGTGGGGAGATCGGCCCAGTGGAGATCATCAATATGGAGTACTATAGGCCTATCACGCGACATCACTTTCAGGAGTTCCACTATTGTGTCCCAGACCTGTTCTCTGCTAATCAATGAAGCTTCCTTCTCCCTTCTCATAAGAAGGGCTTCCACTACTTCCTTCCTCTGGGCGAGGTGCGGAGCTTTTTTCTCAATGAAGTCGTAGAGTTTCACGCTATCTTTTGCTCCCTTGAGTTCGAGGTAAGAATGGACCACCTCAAGAATAGGTTGGTAAGGGACGCCCTCCGGTCCAAGAAAGCACCTGGCTACCATGTACCGTGCCCTCTCTTTTTTCGCCTCTCTCCCCAGTTCCCACACAAGCCGAGATTTCCCAATTCCTGCTTCCCCAGTGACAAGCACTGTCGAACCTTGCCCTTTCAGCATCTCTCGAAAATGATTCTCAAGCACCCTCAGTTCCTGCTTTCTTCCGACAAAGCCGGAGTAGATGCCCCGAACAGACTGTTCAAACACCTCTTCCCCTGCAGTGAGGGTGACGGTTTTCCCTCTCAACATCCCTCTCACACCCTCCAGGTCAGATTTGAACTCCGCTGCGCTTCGATACCGGTCCTGAGGTTGTTTCTGAAGGGCTTTGAACACCACCTGCTCAAGTTCAGGAGGAATTCCCGACCTCAGCTCGTCCATTCTCGATGGATCAGAATAGAGTATCGAGTGGATAAGTGCACCAGGATGATCCCCTTCGTAGGGTAGGCTGCCGGTGAGCAATTGGTAGAGTACTACCCCGAGAGAGAAGATGTCACTTCGTTCATCGGTCTCAATCCCGATCGCCTGCTGGGGAGACATGTAATGGAGGGTCCCAACGATCTCGTACTTCTCAGTTATCGCCGGGGAATCCAGGATTTTCACCAACCCAAAGTCCATCACTTTGACGTCGCCATCGCTCACCATGATGTTCCGAGGCTTAATGTCACGGTGGACGATCTTCTCGGCGTGAGCAGCAATGAGAGCATCCGCGACCTTAGCGCCAATGTCGACTATCCTCTCAATACAGAGACCCTCATCTCTCATCAGCTCATCCAGGGTTTTCCCCTCCACCAACTCCATTGCAATGAAAGGCTGTGCCTTCTCTTCCCCAACCTCATACACTTTGACAATCCCAGGGTGATTCAGGATCATCCCCGCCTTCGCCTCCCTGAGAAATCGTGTACGGATGGCCTGATCGGATGACAGATGCCGGAATAGCATCTTCAGAGCCACTGGTTTCTGGTTCGCGACGTCCACAGCTTCATATACTGTGGCCATACCTCCTCTGCCCAACTCCCTCACAATTTTGTAGTGGGCAAATATCTCATTCACGATCGTCATGAGCGCCTTGATAGACCACGGTACCTTCGATACAGTAGATGGCACTACCAGCAATCATCCTCACAAGCAGATCGCCCAGAGCAAGGAAACTGCGCGTTGCCTAACACCCAGCGACCTGATACTCCGACTTCCGCTGTAGAGCAACCCAAGGTTGTGCCCCTATGAGTTGCAGCGACCCACAATTCAGGATACCAGGCTCGGTCCGGGCTGTCAACTGCCACCACGCGTTCGCGCACGCCCACGGAAAGTCTCAGCTGCTACCGCTACGACGAGCACGCGTTCACGATCAGCTGAATCTGTTGATACGCTGACCCGGGGGAATGAGGGGGCGAAAAATAGAACCGTCCCCTTTTTTGCTTCTGCTTATTTGAGCTCTTTCTTGATGATGTTGAGAAATCGTGTCTTTGAGATATAATGGTCTGCGAGGAGTCTTCCGTTGTAGACCAGGTTGAATGTAGCATACAGTGACGGAGCGTTTTGCGCCTCTTCTGCGGTCTTCAGTTCAGTCACTGTCAGTTTCAACCCTTCCTTGGCTCCGATTTCCTCGAGATCCTTGATGGAGCGGGCCACCCACGGGCATTGATTTGCATAGATGATGTGAAGCCCCTGATACCTGCTCAGTTGCCCTTCGTAATCCCTGAACTTCGGCAAAGGACCTTTGTTCAGCGATCTCACCATCAGTTCGAATGATGGTTTGTCCTTCGCCACAGGCTCAAATCCACTCTTCAGAAAAAGATCTTTGCCCGCCATAAACGAACCCTCACTTGTGAGCACGGCAACACCATATTTCCCATTCTCTTCGGCATCCTCGACGCACTCTCTGACCAGGAGCGAACCGTATCCCTCTCTCTTGTATTTGTTTGGAGAAATCCATATGCAGTGTATGAACATGTATCCCCTCGCATCGACAGCTCTCCACGCATACTCTCCCGGTAGGTATTCGATGAACCCGATGCATTTGCCTTCTTCCTCCGGATACAACAGCTTGATTCGCAGGCCCTCGGCAAATCGCTGCTTGAGCCACTCAAGCTTCATTTGATACCCTACATTTTGGGGATTGAGGAAACATGTAGGCTTGTGCTGACAAATTGTTTCTCCGTCTACACGCACGATTCTGGTCTTCATGCTCATACCATATCCCAATACATAATTGATTCGCCCTTGGCCAGCCAGGCCTCGAGCCCCATTTCTCTAATCGCTTTCAGGTTCCTGATGCAGGCCTCCGTATGGACCCCACCCATCAATGACCTCAGTTTTTCGCAGACTTCAAAATCATCGCACTCATAGCACCCGTGGAATTCTCTCTTTCTGCAACATTTTCTCACCTCACAGGATGTATCCGTGTCCTCCACTTCCCTGCACCTTCCAGGGCATCGGAGCTCGCTCATAAATGTGACCATCGCATAGAATCTCTCGTATCCTTTGAGTTCATCAGGAAAGACGCCTTTGGCGGTCTTCTCGAACCTGTATCTATCTACCACTCTCTTCAGGTTCCGGGAGGCATCGGCGATCACACCGGTATACCCCAGACAATCACCACAGTAGATCCCGCAATATGCAAGCAGTTCCTTCTTCCTCTCCATTTCAGAAACAGACGATACTGACCGTTATTCGTCTTTTCCCGGTCTCACCGTTCACACGCTCTTCTCTCGTTCTCCCGCACGTGCCGGCTTGGCTACTGCCCGCACACGCCATCGGCGCAGGCTGGTTCAGCACATGACACGATGTATGTCGCTGGCGCCCACTCCGTGGCCCTTGACTCCGGTTCATACGACAGTCTAATTACTCAATATGGACCTTGTCAACCGGAGCCGTCTGCTGAAGAATACACAATAAGGATAATCTCCGAGGGGCATTCGCCTACTTCTGGTCTCAAGCTCCCCTCTCTCTCCGCATTTCCGCTATGTCTTTCCGTTTCGTCCTCTCGCGAAGCAAGGACTTCACCCATTCGCGCCTCTTCCATAAGCAACAGCCACCATCCGTTATCCGCAGCTGTTCAGGGTGTTGACGAAGCACTTTCAGCAAGTCTGACCCGAGCGCCTCTTTCAGCGATGAGTCCCTCAAATTCGTGTCGGAGAACGGCGCGAAGGGGCATGGCTCGAGATCACCCTCTGCGCTGATGTGTACGAATCCTCGCCCAGCAGCCAGACATCCGCCAACTGCGGCCTCGTGGCCTGGAACTGCGATGAACAGTGCCGGCCATCGCGAGTGAAATGCATCCATCAGGAGCATCAACCGTTCTCTCTGTTCACCTGTGAGTACCAGGTCCTCGGTCCCTTCCATTATCGGCGTGTATTCAAGAAAGAGAAAGAACTTACACCTTTCATCAACCAAATTCTGCACGAATCGTTCATCTGTGAGAGCCCTGAACGTTGATCTCGTTACGGTGAGGGAAGTGCCGAAGAAGATCCCTCTACTCCTGACTCTTCCAATTATCTCCTCCAAACGGCCGTACACTCCTTCTCCTCTCCTCAGATCAGTCTCTTCTTCGTAGCCTTCAAGGCTGATGAGCGGAATGACATTCTTCTGCTTGCTCAGTTCACTGAGTATGGTTTTATCGATGAGTAATCCGTTGGTAAAGACCAGGAAAAGTATCTCCGGGAAGTCCTTGGTGATGCCCAGAAACTTCTTTCGCATAAACGGCTCTCCACCAGCAAT
>SMTZ1_10001708_pt1 | contig 22176 bp, 18 predicted proteins | sample DeeMarSWOR136_30_FD_25667 | JGI IMG/M metagenome (IMG submission 25667) | reverse complement strand
CATCGAACTAATTTCCAGACCGGTAATGTGGATGCGGTCCTGGACGGAGAGCTCGACGGATTTATCGAGAGCTATCTGCGCCATCGGGCGAAGAATAAAAGCAAATAGCCCAAACTAAGCTACCTCAAAAAGGTTTTAGGCAATAACATCGTCATTGCGAACGAAGTGAAGCAATCTCATCTGCCCAGGTATTTGTGATTGCCACGGCCTTTCAGGCCTCGCAATGACTACAACGGTTAATGTTAAAGCAAAGGCGAAGCGAAAATGAAAGAGATTATTGATGTCGAACTGAGAACGAGGACAGTTGATTTCGCTAAGTGCAAAACAGACGTGCTTGCGGTAGGTTTATTTTCCGACGCCGAAGGGCTGGACAGGCTGAATAAAGAGCTTAACAGCAAGCTCGATGGGGCGATTGAGCGGTTGATTGAGTTAGGCGATTTCAAGGGAAAGGAAAAAACCAGCGCAGTTGTCTACGGCAATGATAAGATAGGTGCCGGGAGGATTCTGCTGGTCGGCCTTGGCGAGAAGAAAAAGGCAACACTCGATACGCTTCGCAAGGCAGCAGCTAACGCGGCAAGAAAGTCTGTGGAGCTCAAAGCCCACACTGTCAGCTTGGCGCTGCACAAAGCATTTGGCGGGCGGTTTGATTTGTCCGCGATGGGACGGGCTTGCGGCGAAGGGATGTATTTCGGCAGCTATTGCTATGATGAATTCGTCACTGAGAGTGAAGACGGGCGGCTGGGTTCGGTCAGCGTCGAGCTGATCGACTCTGACTCGGCAAAAACGAAAAAGTTGAAAAAAGGGCTCGTGAGCGGGGTCGTTATCGGTAAGGCGCAAAGTTATGCCCGAACCTTGGCGAATCGGCCGGCCAACGTAATAAATCCAGCCAAATTGGCGGCTGTCGCAAAACAACTGGCGGCCGACTCAAAGAGATTGAGCTGTACCGTTTTTGACGAGAAGCAGTTGACGGCAAAGGGTATGGGCGGGGTGCTTGCGGTCGGCTCAGGCTCACAAAACAGGCCCCGGTTTATTGTCTTGAAGTACAGCCCTGCTGCCAAAGCCCCAAGCACCGGCCCCACGGTGGGTCTGGTCGGCAAAGCGATAACCTTCGATTCCGGCGGGATAAGCATTAAGCCGGCAGCGAATATGGATGAGATGAAACTGGATAAAAGCGGCGGAATCGCCGTACTGGGAACGATGAAAGCGGTGGCCGAGCTGGCCTTGCCCTTGAATGTATATGGGATAGTGCCGGCGGCGGAGAATATGCCGAGCGGGACAAGCTATCGGCCGGGTGACATTGTGACAACGTTCAGCGGAAAAACCGTCGAGGTACAGAACACCGACGCCGAAGGCAGAATGATATTGTGCGATGGTTTGAGCTATGCCGTCAGGCAAAAGTGTGACATCATCATTGACATCGCCTCGCTGACCGGAGCGTGCGTCATCGCGCTTGGCAAGTACATGGCCGGGCTGATGGGCAACGATGATGGACTGATCAAACAATTGCAAAGAGCGTCAGAGAACAGCGGCGAGAAACTCTGGCCCATGCCCAGCGGCGACGAGTACGCCGAAGAGATGAAGAGCAAGATCGCTGACCTGAAAAACATCGGCAGCCGATGGGGCGGGGCGTGTACCGGCGCGGCGTTTCTGAGGCAGTTTGTGGCTGATAAGAAATGGGCACATCTTGATATTGCCGGCGTGTGGAACTTCGACAAGGCCACTGAGTTTACCCGAGAGGGCGCAAGCGGGTACGGAGTCAGGTTGCTGACAACCTACCTTATTAATCTATCAAACAAGAAGAAGTAACCCTCTGTTGAAGAAGATATTCAAGCAATGCGCAAGAAAGGCCAAAAGGTGAATACCGAGAGAATTGAAAAGGCGGTTAGGGAAATACTTACAGCGGTTGGTGAAGACACCCAGCGCGAGGGGCTAAAGGAAACGCCGGAGCGGGTGGCGAGGATGTATGCGGAGCTCTTAGGCGGGATGCGCGAGGACCCGAAAAGGTATCTGAGCAGCGTCTTTACGGAAAACTATGACGAAATTGTCCTGCTGCGTAACATCCCTTTTTACAGTATCTGCGAGCATCATTTGATGCCGTTTATCGGGTCGGCTCACGTGGCGTACTTACCATCCGGGACGGTGCTTGGAGTCAGCAAATTAGCTCGTATTGTCGATTGTTTTGCCCGCCGACTGCAGACCCAGGAGAGACTGACGTACCAAATAGCGGATTTTGTGATGGACAGCTTGAAGCCGCAGGGCGTCACCGTGGTGCTGGAAGCTTCACATAGCTGTATGACCATTCGAGGCACAAAGAAACCCGGCTCGGTCATGGTGACATCAGCACTTCGCGGGATATTCAAGAGAGACCCGAAAAGCCGAAGTGAAGTGTTGAGCCTGATTCGCAACGGCAGCGTGTAAAAGGGATTTTGTTTATGCACAAACTTGCCAGGTGTGTGCGGTTCTCTATTAATCCTTTCCTGTCAGGAGAAAGCACAGGCTTTAATGAATTCGTATCTATGCCGGCTGGAGAGGGATTGTCGATATTTCTCGAATTATCCGTCGAGCTCGTCGGCGAGGTCGAGCCGACCACGGGATTTGTTGTTAACGTAGCGGATATCGACCGAAACGTTCGCGAATTCGCGGTACCGGTTTTCGTCGAGCGAATAAAGCAGACTTTCGGTCGGGCCGAACATGTCGGATTTTCCACAATGGCCGAACTTTTAGGCTCGGCCTGGAGCCGGTTGGCTGACCGGTTTGGAACGGCCCGGCTGAGCACGTTGGCCCTGAAATTGAATCCTTTCCGGAAGATTGCCATAAATTCGAAGGATTTGGGTATGGTCTATTTTAGTGAGAAGTTTGAATTTGCAGCGATGCACAAGCTCTGGAACGATGGTTTTTCCGAGGAGCGAAATTTCGCAGTTTTCGGAAAATGCGCGAACCCCACAGGTCATGGCCATAACTACATCGTTGAGGTTACGATAACAGTGCCGGCAGAGAGAAATGCCTTTCGGCTCGGCGATTTTGAGAAAACAGTGGACGACGAGCTTGTTAGACTGCTCGACCACAAGAATTTGAATGTTGATGTTGACCGGTTCAGCCAGATCAATCCTACTGTTGAAAACATCGCGTGTTTCGCATGGAACAAACTCGTGGGCAAGTTCGGGGGCGCGACACTGCATTGTGTTACCATCTGGGAAACTGACAAGACGTGTTGCTCGTACTTCGGATAGCGGCTACTGACCTTACAGGCATTATGAACCACATCAACAACCTCATCTACCCAGGCTGTACCACAGCGTTTTTCGTCAAGGGCCAAGGCAGATGCAGGATAACGCATGGTCAGGCCAATAAACCAAACATCATCGCCCGATAAAAACCTATTCTTCGGCCCTCAAAACGAACTGTGCCCCCTCTGTTTCTACAGGGTCTTGCAGGGCGGGGGCCCGTTGAGCGTTCCGAACTCATCGAGTTTCGGGGCCGTATACTTGCCCAAGGAAGATTTGGCTGTCGAACATCTTCTGGAGGTTTATCCTAATGAGGACTGACGGCCAATTGGATCCCCGTCCTTATTAAAGCTATGTTCTTTATTTGCCGATACTTATGGTATAATAAAACTGTCGGTCAGCCCGCGCCGGTTCGACGTGAGCGTTAACTGGCTTCCCATTCAATTGGTACGAGTCCGACCGGCAAGAACGATTTCCGCAGAAAAGTCCGGTATGGCAGTGAGGCTGTCTTTGTTTTTTGCGCAGCCGACGGGGACGGAGTCCAGGCAAATTGGTTGTTGATAACTGTCCGATCATGATTATTCTTTGCGGACAGAAAGTCTTCACATGGAGCTTATATGAGAGTAGTAGTTACAGGCGGAGCAGGTTTTATCGGATCTCATCTGACAGAACGGCTGCTCAAAGATGGCCATGAGGTGGTCGTCATCGATAATCTGAGCACCGGCAGTCTGAAAAACATCGAGGGTTTCAACAAACATCCCGGCTTTGAATTTGTCGCCGGCGATATCCGCAACGCCGGACTGATGGAACCTTTGGTCGAGCACAGCAATGTCGTCTTCCATCTGGCCGCGGCTGTCGGTGTCAGATTGATAGCTGAGGATCCGGTGAATACGATCCAGACCAATATTGGCGGTACCGAAATCGTGCTGGATATAGCCAATAAGTTCGGCAAAAAGATCCTGATTGCCTCGAGCAGTGAAGTCTATGGCAAAAGCGAAGCGGTGCCCTTCCGTGAAGATGACGATATTGTGCTCGGCAGCACGAGCTTATCCCGGTGGTCGTATGCCTGCAGCAAGGCGATAGATGAATTTCTGGGCCTGGCTTTTTATCAACAGTATGGATTGGATGTGCTAATCGGCAGGTTCTTCAATACAATCGGGCCACGGCAGACGGGCCAATATGGAATGGTAGTGCCCCGATTCGTTCAAAGGGCTTTGAGAAATGAGCCCCTTTTGATATACGGGACAGGTAAGCAAACGCGTTGCTTTTGTTATGTTGCCGACCTTGTCGAGGCGATTGTCAGCCTAATGAATTGCAAGCAGGCGGCGGGTAAGGTATACAATATAGGTTCAACTGAAGAGATTGCCATCGAAGAGCTTGCTGACAAGATTATCGAGATGACAGAGAGCACAAGCAAAAAGCAATTTGTGTCTTATGAGGTTGCCTACGGAAGGCCTATTGAGGATATGATGCGGCGCGTACCGAGTTTGGAGCGAATAAAAGAAACGATTCGCTGGGAGCCTAAAACAGACCTGACCGAGGCGCTGCGCATGATTATTGAGTACGAAAGACTTAAAGCCAAAGATGGAGAATCGTAACCTTTGATCTTTCTGCTTTTCCGCTTCGATTTCTCGACTCTTTAACAAAAAGGCGGGACATTATGAGGAAAGCGTTGATTACCGGTGTTACAGGCCAGGATGGGTCGTACCTCGTGGAGCTTTTGTTGGAAAAAGGCTACCAGCTCTGGGGCATCATGCGCCGAAGTTCGTCGTTTCACACAGGCAGAATCGACCATCTGTATAAGGACCCGCACGAACATCCACAACTTAGACTGGTTTACGGAGATTTGACCGACGGCAATAATCTTTCGACCATCATAAACGAGATTCAGCCGGATGAGGTCTATAACTTAGGGGCGCAAAGCCACGTTCGTGTAAGTTTCGACATGCCTATCTATACGGTTGACACGGACGGGCTTGGGACGCTTCGCCTGCTTGAGGCGATCCGCTCGAGCAATAGGCCCGTAAAGTTCTATCAGGCCTCCAGCAGTGAAATGTACGGCAAGGTCTTCGAGACCCCGCAAACAGAAAAGACGCCATTCTATCCGCGAAGTCCGTATGGTTGCGCGAAGCTGTACAGCTTCTGGCAGACGGTGAACTATCGAGAAGCTTACGGTTTGTTTGCGTGTAACGGGATTTTGTTCAATCACGAATCGCCGAGGCGGGGTGAGACATTTGTTACGAGAAAGATTACCCGGGCGGCCACGCGAATCAAGCTGGGCTTGCAGGACAAAGTCTATCTGGGCAATCTGGACGCGAAACGAGACTGGGGATTCGCCGGCGACTATGTTGAAGCAATGTGGCTCATGCTCCAGCAGGACAAGCCGGACGATTATGTCGTGGCCACAGGTGAAAGCCATTCGGTCAAAGAATTTGTAGCGGAGGTTTTCGGTTATCTTGGCCTGGATTGGCAACAATACGTCGAAATCGATCCACGGTATCTCAGGCCGAGCGAAGTGGACTATTTGAAAGGCGATGCGAGCAAGGCAAGAAAGCTCCTCAAGTGGAAACCGAAGGTGACATTTAAGAAGCTTGCAAGGATGATGACCGACGCCGATATGAAAATCGCTGAGCGTGAAAAAATACTTGAAGAGCACGGGAAATAAAGGTGGCACGGAGCGGTTTTTTCCAGAACAGACGCGTTGTTGTTACCGGAGGGGCCGGCTTTCTGGGCGGCTACGTTACCGAGGGGCTGCGAAAACGCGGCTGTAAGAATATCCTTGTACCGAAGATTGAAGACTACGACCTGGTCAATGTAGATGACATTATTCGGATGTACGATGATATGAATCCGGATATTGTCATTCACTTAGCGGCGGTTGTGGGCGGCATCGGCGCCAATCGCGAGCATCCGGGCGAGTTTTTCTACAAGAATCTGATGATGGGTGTTCAGCTCATGGAACAGGGCAGGCTGCGAAACATCGAGAAGTTTGTGGCGATTGGGACGGTTTGTGCATATCCGAAATTTACGCCCGTGCCGTTTAAGGAAGAGGACATTTGGAACGGATACCCCGAAGAAACGAACGCGCCGTACGGGCTGGCCAAGAAAATGCTGCTCGTTCAATCACAGTCTTACCGGGCCGAATATGGCTTTGATTCGATATTTCTGCTGCCGGTAAATCTTTACGGGCCCGGCGACAATTTTGACCCGGCCAGCAGTCACGTGATCCCGGCGTTGATAAAGAAATGCGTTGACGCGGTTGACAGCGGCGCTGACCATATCGACTGCTGGGGGACGGGGAATGTTTCGCGTGAGTTTATTTATGCCGCCGACGCCGCTGAGGGCATTCTCTTGGCGACAGAATATTACGATGGCTCTGAGCCGGTCAATATCGGGGCCGGATTTGAAATAACGATAAGGAAACTTGTTGAGAAGATTGCCGAGCTTACCGGCTTCACCGGTAAAATTCGCTGGGACCGCTCCAGGCCGGATGGTCAGCCGAGGCGGTCTCTGGATGTCTCAAGAGCTAAAGAATACTTCGGCTTTGAGGCCAAAACTCCTTTCGATGAAGGGCTTAAGGCCACAATCCACTGGTATAGAGCGAATCGGAAACGGCTGTAAAGTCCACGGTCAAAGCGACTTTGGCGTGTCGACGCCGGAGCGGGTTAAGACACCTAACAGCACATTTGTGACAGTTGCAAAACCAAAATTAGCTCAGCATTATATTGCGGTCCTTGGCGGTGCCCTTGTGCTTTATGTTGTCAGTTGCGCTCCCGGCCCGTTGTGGCAGGACAGCGGGCTGATCCAGTATCGTATCTGGCATAATGACATTGAAGGCTTCCTCGGCCTGGCCATTTCTCATCCGCTCTTTTACATATTGGCTATCGGCGCAAAATATGTACCGCTCGGCGAGTTTGCCTACAGAGTCAATCTGGTCTCGGCGATTGCGGCGGCCGTGGCGGTTTCGAATATGTTTCTGTTCGTGCGTCTGTGGCTCGGCAGGAATTTTCCGGCAGTCATTGCTGCTGTCACTTTGGCTGTCTCCCATACGTTCTGGCGTCATGCAAGCATTGTCGAAACATATACCTTGTGGACGGCGCTGTTTCTGGCCGAATTGATCATGCTGCTGCAATATACCAGAACCAAGCGGGTGGGCTATTTGTACTGGCTGGGATTGCTTAACGGCCTTGCAGTTGCCGTTCACATGCTCGCCTCGATACCGCTTCTATGCTACGCCGTATTTTTTGCAGTTCTACTGGCCAGAAGAGACATTCGCCTCGGAGACCTGGCGATTGTGGTTCTGTTGTGGATCGTCGGTGCGCTACCCTACGAATGTTTGATCGTCAGAAACATGATACAGGACGGCGATGTTGTGGGCACGTTGGCCTCTGCGGCTTTTGGCAAGCGCTGGCAGGGAGCAGTTCTTAATGCGTCTTTGTCAATGCGAATTGTAAAAGAAAACTTTTTGTATATTCTGCTTAACTTTCCCACGCCCAATATTCTGCTGTTTTTTACAGGCTGCTTTGGGCTGTTCAAGATTTCGCTGAGCCGAAGTCTCAGGAATGTGTTATTGGCCTTAATGGTATTGTTCCTTGTCTTCGCTTTTCGATATACGGTGTCTGATAGATACGCCTTCTTCATTCCATTCTATTGTGTGGTTTCGATCCTTATCGGTCTCGGAGCGCATCTCTTGCAGGAGCGGGTAAATCGCAGAGTTTTTGTACCGCTGGTTTTCTTTTTCAGTTTACTGCCTGTTGGCCTCTATGGGGCTGCGCCGACATTGGCCAGGAGAATGGAGCTTAATATCGGCACAAGAGAGGATATACCCTACCGAGACGATTACAAATACTTCCTGCAGCCGTGGAAGACCGGCTACAACGGGGCAGAGCAATTTGCCGACGAGGCGTTGGGTCTGGTGGAGGACCATGCCGTTATTTATGCCGACGCGACCACTGTTGTGCCCCTCTTGTATGTCCAGCAAGTCAAAGGAAAACGTCCGGATGTGAAGATTGTCTCCGGCACCGTAAACAGCGAAGACGCACCGAAGCTCAATGAGCAGACGATTGGGCCATTGCTGGAGGCCAGGCCGATATACGTTGTTTCACCGGAGGCAGGATATTGTCCGGCATTTGTGCTTGATCATTATGAATTGCATCGAGCCGGTATTCTATATCGAGTGGTTGAGCCGCATAAGCAAGAGTAAGTAAATTGCCGGACAGCCGAAGAAGATATGCACACCAAGATCAGCCCTGAGAACCCGCATGGATATGATCGTTACGGTTTTGCCTGGCACAATGTGCCGCAGGGCGGCACGGCACATCTGGACTTTGGCTGCTATGATGGTGCGTTTCTTGCGACTTTAGAGAGCAAGGGAATTGGCCGGCTGGTCGGTGTTGATATCTGTCAGGATGCCATACGCAAAGCGCGTGGGCGATTTGCTGATATTGAAGTGATTCATATCTGTAAAACCGCTCCACTGCCGTTTGAGGACGGCACGTTTACATCGATTACCCTTCTGGACGTCATCGAACATGTACACGAGCAGATCGCTTTGCTGGATGAGTTGAAGCGAATACTTAAGGATAATGGAATCCTGGTTGTCACCGTTCCGGGCCGGCATCTGTTCTCATTCTTGGATACGGGGAACCTGAAGTTTCGCTTTCCAGGGCTGCATCGATGGTACTATTGCCGCAAGCACTCCAAAGCCGAATACGAGTACAGATACGTGTCCAACCCGGACGGCCTGGTCGGTGATGTCTGCGCCAAGAAAAGCTGGCACGAACATTTTTCCCGTGCGGGACTCGACAAGCTGCTCAGAAGGGGTGGCTTCACTGTGGTTGAGTTTGATGGAACGGGCTTATTTAGCCGAGTAATCAAGAATGTCAGATTCTTGCTTGCCCCACTCAAGTTATTGCAGCCTTTCCTCAAAAAAATCGAGGTTCTTGACGCTAAATATTTCGAGTCCGCAAACCTGTTCTGCGTAGCCAGGAAACAACGAAGAACCTAAATGAATGAACGACCTATGAACGAACAGCCTGTCACAACGTCGAAAAGACTGGTTCACAACACCTTTTTCAATGTCGCTGCGCTGGTGTGTAATGCCGTTATTGGCTTTTTTCTAATACGTTTCTTTCTTGGTCAGCTCGGTGAGGCCCGGTACGGCGTATGGCTGCTCGTTGGCGGTTTAATCTTTCGTTATGCACCTCTGTTAAACATGGGTCTGAACAGCTCTATCAACAGATACGTTCCGGTGTACCTGGCAAAGAATAATGAGGAGGGGCTCCAGCGAGTCGTCAGCACTTCCTTCTTCTTCTTCTCGATTCTGGCAGTTGTGCTTATCGTGGCGACTCTGGCGATATACTACAATGTGGGTTCCTGGTTCACGATCCAATCCGAGCTGGTACCGACTGCCAAGATACTGGTGCTCGTGGTGGGATTTTGCTTTGCCCTCGTGATGCCTCTGCAGCTATCCGGTGCGGTACTAAGCGGCCTGCAACGATACGACATCATCAATTTAGCCATGATGATCCCTTTGCTGCTGCGGACGATCGTTCTGGTTGTCTTACTGTCACAGGGTTACGGTCTGCTAACGATGGGACTGGCGTTCGGGCTCAGCGAGATTACCATGAGACTTTTGCAGGTTTTCTTCGCGAAGAAATTATTGCCGCAAATATCACTATCTTTTGCAAACATAGATTTCAGGCTCCTGCGCCAAATGCTGGCTTACGGGATAAATACCTTCTTGTATGCGATGGGGGCGATCATAATTTACTATGCCAGTACTCTGATCATTGGCATTTTCATGGGCACTGAACAGATAAGTCAATTCCATGCCGCAACCGCTGGGGTATTATTGTTGTCACAACTGCTGCAGGCTTTCACGGCAGCGATAAAGCCGGCCGTCAGCGACCTCGATGCCAGAGACGACAAAGCGGGGGTTAAGGAGATAGCGTTTCTGACGCAGAAATACAGCCTCTTGCTGATTATGCCCGGCGCGTGCTTCCTGATTGCGATGGGCAGAGAGTTCCTGAGGGTATGGGTCGGCGAAAAGTTTCAGGACCCCGCTGTGATTGATACGATGGGAACGATACTGGGCATTTTGACCGTCGGGCACTGTCTGAGGCTGGCACAGCACAGCAATTTCCTCGTACTTGTGGGCCGCGGACAACATAGGGTTTTTGGCATTTTCACGGCCTTGACGGCTCTGCTTTGTGTTTCGGGCTCCATCATTTCGGTGAGAGTGCTCAATTGGGGCCTCCTTGGGATCGCCTGGTCGAATTTTATGCCCATGGTGCTCATATCCGGTTTTATTTTGCCCATATATTTTAACTGGAAAATGCGTATTTCCGTGCTGGAAAGCGTCCGCAATGTCTGGAAGCCGGCCTTGTTGGGCTCATTACCGGTCGTAGCGATGATCGGCGTGTGGAAATATGTCGCTCCGCCGAATTCGTGGATTGAAATCGTCGCCGTAGTGATCGCCGCAATCGTCCTGACAGTTGTAAGCGGCTGGTGCCTGAGCCTGAAGGAAGTTGAGCAGAAACGGTTTGCCCATATTGCTCTGCGAAAAAGGAACCGTGGCTAAGATGAATTACAGAGAGTCCCACAAATATGCAGGCAAAGGCGCTGAATACGAGGCGTACTATCAGACGCAGGCGTGGGAAAGATTTCTTTGGTCGCGCGAGCAGGACATTATACTGAGGATTCTGAAGAAATACTTTGGGCAAACAGATGTCCATCTGCTTGACTTCGCCTGCGGGACCGGACGTATTGCAGGCTTTCTGGAGAACCGTGTTAAAACGTCAACGGGTGTGGATGTGTCCGGCTCCATGTTGGCGATCGCCACCGAGAAACTCAAGCAGACTGAGATAATCGAAGCGGACATAACGACGGACGAGGTCCTAACCGGAAGGAAGTTCAATCTGATAACCGCCTTTCGATTTTTTCTCAATGCCGAGCCGCAACTGCGCTGCGAAGCGATCCAAGCGCTTGTCGGGCTGTTAGCCGAGGACGGCTATTTTGTATTTAACAATCACCATAACTTAGGGTCACCCTGGATCAAACTGCTGGATGCGTGCCACCGGCGGAGGAATCCGGAAGGCATATTCAATGTGATGAGCATCGACCAGATGGAGAAGCTCGTTGAAGGAGCGGGAATGGAGATCGTTGAGATTTATCCGGTCGGCTTCTTTCATCCGCCGAAGGTTCCGGTTTCGTATCGGCTGAATCTCGCGATAGATCGCGTGGCCTGCACGCTCAGATTCCTAAGTCGATTCTCCGAGAGCCCAATTGCCGTGTGTCGCCGGCGTAAGAATCAGACCAGGAATGCTTCTGTTTCAAGGGATTGATCGATGGAGTTCATTGGCGATATTGTTCGAAAAACCGGAGAATTGAGCATGCTGGCCGTAGAAGCAACCAAGGCCTCCCGTGCATTCGAGATCGGCAAAGCCAGCGGTCTGTTTTATGTTCCGAAGGTGGTCAACTTCGATGCCAAGGAGCAGGTGCTTGAATTCGAACGACTGAGTGACTTGGCTACGTTGCTCGATTTGGCGATTCGCAAGGACCAGCGACTACCCGGGCTTTTGAAAAGGGCCGGACAGGCGTTGGCCGTCGTTCATGAAAAGTTGGTTTTGCCCGAAGAGATGAAGTGTGAGCTCCCACCGGAATGGATGGATTCTCCGGATGAGGATGTCTTCGTTCACGGTGATTTTGCTTGTATTAACGTGTGTTTTCATGAGCCCTCGGGGGCGCTTGTCATATTGGACTGGTCGGCGGCACCACTGGTGGGCAGGACGCCTACGTTCGGGAGTCGGTACTTCGATATTCTGTGGTTCGTGAACTGCTTGTTCGGCGGCGTACCGAATAAAAGAGTATTGAGTTGGGACGCGGAGGGAATGGCCGATGCATTCTTGAAGGGATATGCAAAAGAGGCCTCTCCAGAAAAGCTCAACCGGCTACAGGACTATTTGCCGAAGATATGCCGATTACAGAGAAAGAATATTAGGTATCTCTTGGGACGACAAAGGTCGCCCGTGAGGGCCGCCGCTTCCCTCTTCGCTCAAGCGCTTATGTATCCTCGATTATACATGTTCCTGCGCAAGTATAAATACAGCGAAGACGTTATCCGCTAAGGATCGGCTTTGTAGTGGAGGTATTTTGATGTTTCCCACTTACGTCGCGGAATCGGAGGGAATTGCCTGGTGCAGTACTTCCGCGCCGGCGCTGGCGGCAACACTTCGCAGCCAACTGGACACCGATGCGGATCACTCGACCGCAGCACTATGTACCTTATGCCGCTAATTCTTTCAAGAAGCTCGTGCGAAAGCTTGGCCAGTTGACCGTTCAGCGTCCGATATTCCGAGATCCCTGTGCAAGGAAGCAGAATCCGTCTGTGAACCCAGACTTTGTGTCGGTGCTGGATTGCGAAGGACTTCTTAGGTTCGATAATCTGCAAACGGCCGAGCTGTATGATGCGGACTGGCTGTGCAAATTCTTAGTGAGGGCCCGCGAACCCGATTTTTCAGACTTCAATCAGTTATACGCGGTTGTTACCGTGGAATTGCTGTCTCGCCTGTGCGAATTTGCACCAACGAGCCAGGAAAGCCCTGAGTTGGTTTACTCGTGTGAGGCATAGCGGACAAAGAGTATTATCCCGGCAGGGAATACTGTATTACAAAGTGTTTTCTCTTATCTACTTTTATTGCTGGGATATCGTGCCGATAGTATGGTCAGACAGGTATGAAGTGCTCAAACAGGCTTTCGGGAAACACCAGGATGGTCGGCCATCGTGTAGAGTGATCGATTTGAAAGCTCTGATTCTGATGCTCCTATTGGAGGTTGAACTTTATTATGTACGCCGAATACGCAGACGCAACATACCAGGAGGAATGGCCTTACGAACAATATGAGCGGACGTCCGATATTCAACTGCCACCGGTGATGAATGTCCTGCTTCTTGCGATGTGGATTGTGATTTCTCTGATTGGATTTGGCGTGATCTTTCTTGGGAAAAACCCCGTGGCCGGCGCCGTCATTGTCGCTGTGCCGACGTTCATCGGCATGGTGATAAAACCGACCTTTGGTCTTTGCATGATGATGCTGGTGCTGCCGACGGGTGCCGGTGTCGGTTTTAGACAAATCTTCAGTCTGGACCGAGGAGTTGGCATCGCCCTGGCGGTGAGCTTCGCATTGAATCTGATAATAACGCGTCCAAGACTGCGTATCGGCAACAAGGCGTTATGGGTGATGGCGTTATACACGCTTTGGATAGGTTTGGTCTCCCTGGCGGGGCCCTATCTCAGCCAGGAGATGGTGCGTGCCTTCACCCAAGTTCAGCTTCTTGCGCTTATTCTAATTGTCTATTGGATACTCGAAACCAATGGTGAAAGGACCTTTCGCTGGGTACTGAGAGCGTACATCGTTGGGACGCTGGGGACAATTGCATTAACATTCATAACCGGCAGTGCAATGAGAGCGCTGGAAGATGCGCCCGAGCATCGGTACGCAGCGACACTCGGTGAGGCAACGGATGCGAATATGTTGGCCACGCTGGCGGTGATGGCGTTTCTGGCTGCGATCTACCTGTTTGCTCGCGACAAGAGTATATTCTGGCGAATATTATACCTTGCCGCGATGCTGGTTCTGCCCGTCATGCTGCTCAAAATCGGATCTCGTGGAGCCCTGATTGCGCTGGCATTCACCATGTTGTCACCGTTGTTGTTCTTGAGGCAAGTCGCGCGCAGGCCCATCTTGGTGGTGCTGCTGCTTATTGTGATTCTGCTGGCTTGTGCTTCCGCGGGCGTGATGGTCAAAAGCAGGGGGCTGGAAGCGGGGGTAGCAGCCCGACTGACAGACGTCCATCGTGCCAGACAGGCTGTGGATTACAGGATGACCGCTATTAAGCAGGCGGTCAAATCGGTAACGATAAGACCGACGGGAACAAGCTACTATGGCTGGTTTGCAAGAACGGGGCTTCGACATTTACCCCACAGTGACTTCTTTCTGGCCCTTGGACTTTATGGGATACCGGCCGCGATCCTTTTTGCGCTTTTTGTGATTCTTATGATGTTCACCGTCAGGCGTATTCCCTTGGGGCCGGAAAAACTATACGCCAGAGCGATCTTGACATATTTATTGGTAATGGGTCTGAACGTCGGACAGCTATACCAGAAGCACTTTTGGGTATTTCTTGCATTCGTCATGGCAAGCGAACGAATGGCCAAATTCTTCACCGTGGCCCCGAGTGGTTCGGTGGCCCAGGCGCCATACGAGGCGGATCTATTGCCGGTACATCAATTCACCTGATCAAAAGAAGCTTCAGTAATCCGTTCCGAAAGCACTTCTACGAAGTGAAGATCCAGGCAACTTCACGTCTGTGTGTAGGATCCGAATGAGAAAGGACAGGGATGTGCGGATGCACATAGCAATGGTGACAGCCTTTCCGAAAGCCCCTCATTGTATCGACGGAGGTGTGGCCGGCGTCGCGAAATATCTCGTTGACGAGCTCAACCGGCACGCGAATGTTCGGTTAACCGTGGTGGTTCCAAAAGGTCGCGTTGGAGAGACCCTCTGTGAGCAATGGGCAGACCTCGACATTCACAGGATCGCCAAGAAAGGGCCTTGGCGTTTTCTGCCGGGTACGGTCTATGACATTTTTGCAGGCAAAAGGCAGATAAAATCCATTTTGAGAAAAGTCAATCCTGACATCGTGCATTTCCAGGGCGCTACATTCCTGGCGGCAAACTGCGAGCAGCCGAATATTCTTACGATTCACGGTATTGCAGAGAGAGATGCGATATGGGACAGCCGATGGGGCATTCTTCGTTGGCTCAAGTGGCTGCTCTTGAAGTTGACCGAGGAGTACGGGCGTCGCCGAGTTGCACACGTTATTTTGATAAGCGAATATGCAAGAAGATTTCTGCCCGGAAGAGGGGGAAGAATTCGCAAAACATGGCTCATCGAGAACCCGATTGCGGATTCCTATTTCGACGTCGATTGGCAATTTGAACCGGGCAGGATATTCTGCTGCAGCAGAATCACGCCGCTAAAGAATATCCTTGGAATGATAAGGGCGTTTGCTCTGATCGTTGAGCAGCTACCCCACTCGCATCTTCGTATCGCCGGAACTCCGGATGCCGCTTACCTCAAAGCCTGCGAACAACAGGCCGCGTCAGGTAACATACGTGACAAGGTGCACTTTCTCGGCAGCATTAGCATCAACGATGTGCAGGCCGAGTTGTCCAAGGCGAATTGCCTGGCCATACCTTCGTTTCAGGAAAACGCGCCGCTGACTATCGGTGAAGCGATGGCCATCGGCGTTCCTGTTGTCGGAGCGAACGTGGGCGGCATTCCCGGGATGGTCGAAGACGGGAAAACAGGGCTTTTGGTCGACCCTTACGACACGAGAAGCATCTATGAAGGCGTCTCGAAAATTCTGTCGGATGAGGTCTTGGCTCGGTCTATGGGGCGCTACGCCAAGGAGATTGCCAAGAAGAGATTTGCGGCCTCGGTCATCTGCGAAAAAACTTTGCAGGCATATCGCGACGTTCTGAAGGAATCTTCGTAGAAAAATAAGGTGACAGATGCGAATTTGCTATATCGCTCTCGGGACATTCACGCATATTGGACCTTACCTTGATTACTTTCACAAAGCCGGTCACGAGGTGCATTTCGTCTCGTTGTCCCCGGGCCCGCAGCGCAGCGTCCCAACGTACAATGTAGGACTGGGCAAGAAGTACTCTGAAAGAGAAGGAAAATGGAAATATCCGCTCAGCATGCTCAGGGCCAGACGGCTGATCAAGAAGCTGGACCCGGATATTGTTCACGCGCACTACGCGACCAGTTCCGGGCTCACGGCGTTGGCCTGCGGCTTTCATCCTGTGGTTGTGACAGTGCACGGAAGTGACTTGACGGTGGGGATAAAGTCCAGAATATGGAGGTCGTTACTGAGAAAAATATTCGAGTACTCGGATTGCGTTAATACGGTTTCTGAGGACCTTCAGCGCATGGTTTTGAGCCTGGGTATCGGCCCGGACAAAATTGAAACCTTTACGCTCGGCATCGATACGGAGAAGTTTGCATTCGTCGAGCGGCCCAAAATAGAGCAATCCCGCGTGTTGAGATTAGTATGTACCAGACGTTTGGAGCCGGTGTTTGACCACCGGACCATCGTTCAGGCTCTTGCCCTACTCAAGAAAAATGGAATTCGATTCGACATGAGTTTTGTTGGCGATGGCTCTATGCTCGACGAACTGAAGCGACAGGTCGAAGATGCCGGCCTGGACGATCGTGTGAGCTTTATGGGCCGAGTGCACAATGACAGCCTGCCGGAGGTTCTTGGCCGGCACGACGTTTACCTTTCGGCATCGCTGTGGGATGGGACGAGTCTGTCCTTGTTAGAGGCTATGGCAGTGGGCTTGTTTCCAGTTGTTTCAGACATAAAGGCCAACTCGGCATGGCTCAGACACAATGTGGATGGCCTGCTGCATAAAGTCGGCGATGCAGATGATCTGGCCACGAACATCTTACGGCTATGCAACCGCCCACAGCTCCCGGCCGCCGCCACAGAGGCGAACCGTAAAAGAGTTGTTGAATCAGGAGACAGGAAGACTAATATGAAACATCTGGAAAGAATCTATGAGGGACTCATCCAGAGACAGAGGTAGAATATGTTGAGAAGAACAATCATAATTGTAGTTTTGCTCCTTGATTGCTGTGATCTGCTTGCGGCTACCTATTGGATTGCTCCCAAGGGCAGACCATCGGCCGTCGGGACGGAGGGCGACCCCTTTCCATCCATTCAGCTCGCCCTTGAACGAGTGGGCGGCGGTCATACTTTCATTTTCAAGCCCGGGGACTACATCGGGGTCCAGATCACACTGCTTCCCAAGCATTCCGGTTCATCACAGAGGCCGACGATTCTTCGATCTCAGCACAGGTACGAAGCGGTTCTCCATGGCTCGCCGTTCCATAACATCTATGTGAGAAAAGGCTGCAAGTGGGTCATCATAGACGGTTTTGAAAGTAGCGGTGCTAAGTATACGGGTATCAAATCAAATGCGGATTATACCGTGATAAGAAACTGTCGCATTCATAACAATGCTCTTCAGGGTTTGGAAGCACACGATGTTCGCGGGACCGTCATCGAAAATAACATTATTGAATACAACGGTGAACATCTGCAGTTCGACCATGGAGTGTACGCCGATGGTGACAATTTGACTCTTCGCAACAATATTATCCGGTTTAACTCAGGCTGGGGGCTCCATTTGTATCCGGAGATTGCTTACAGCAGAATCGAAAACAATCTCATCTATGGGAATGGAAGATGGGGCATCGGTTTATATTCGAAGCCCCGGGTCGGCTCTAATCAGATCGTCAACAACACGATTGTCCTGAATGGCAGCGGCATCTCCGTGACGAATGGTCAAAATGAGATCATTGCGAACAACATTATTGTGAACAATGCCAGTTGGGCATTCGAGAAAACCGAGCCCATTCAGAATCTGAGCGGCAGGGATTGGCGCCAGCGTGGGATTATGATTGACTATAATCTCTGTCTTCCGGCATTTAGAGGGGCCGGCCCGCATGGAATATCTGCGGACCCATTGTTTCTGGATGCAGGGAAAGGCACGTTTTACCTGAAACAGGGCAGTCCCGCCATTGGAAGGGGCTCTAAAAAATATGCTCCGAAAAGGGATTTCTTCAATCGGGAATTGCCTGCGAGTAAGGCCCCGGATTTGGGGTGCTTTCCTTATGCTCCTTTTCTGCTCTCGCCGCAAGCCCGCCAAGACTGGTATGGTCAGTGGCCATTTCTTTTCAAGGGTAAATCGAAGACCGTGCCGGACCTGTGGAAATTGCCCGGATCAAGTGGCTCTACTGCAGGTCCAGAGAAGGACAGTTCCGGCCAGAAGTAGAGACACGGGGTCGAAAAGTCCCATTATATTGTTGACTCAGGCTACTCTATGTGATATCCTATGAGTGTGAATGTTTGAATACACACAAGTCCGTGCAAAACTTGGAATAAGGGGCAAGAAATATCGTCCTGTTTTTTGCTGCCCCGCAAATATGAGCTAATACACAAAGTAGGGAATGTGAGGGAATGAAAAGGGCATTTCTGCTATTTATTGTCCTGTCGTTACTTCGGCAGAGTGGCACTGTTGAACAAGATGCTGCGCACTGCGTAGCCGCTGCCACGCTAAGAATCCCGGAGGCTGGAGACGCCCGTAGCTGGCCTGACGCACCCCCGGACCCGGATGGTAGCGCCTGGTCTGAAGGGCTGCCGCTGAATCAGGAGCACAGCGCCCCGCAAATAATAAGTTCGGGTGCAGACAAACCTTATATTGAAGCTTACACCGACAAGAAAAGTTATCTGCCCGGAGAGACCATCCATTTCCACGTTTCTACGACCGCTGCCACTTACAACATAGAGATTCGTAAGGAGGGATGGACCAGGAAAACGATCGCTAAGGTCACCGATTTGCCGGGTACCTATTATCCGGTCCCCCCGTACGCCGAGCAGCCCTGGGCGGAGGGAGCCAATTGGCCGGTGAGTTATAGCTGGGTGGTGCCCGCCGAGTGGGAGAACGGCAACTATCTGGCACTTGTGCTGACAACCAGTGGTGAGTACACATCTACGTATCATCCCTTCATTGTTCGCACAGCCGTACCTGGCTCCCGCAGCAAAGTGGCTTTTGTTATGAACTATAACAACCGGCAGGCTTACAATCGCTGGGGCGGTAAGAGCCTATACTACAGCGGAGTGCTGGGAGATCCCCATTATGCTGTGGCAGTATCGTTCTTGAGACCCTTTGCTGACTCATTGGGCAGAGGAAAGGGCTACTGGGGTCAGTGGGAGCTCAGCAGTCTGCTTCAGGCCGACGGGTTTGATCCCGAATTTATTACAGAGTGGGATATTTGCTCTGACCCGGCGATCCTGAGGGCCTACGACGTGCTCGTTTTTGCCGGCCACCATGAGTACATATCGCGCAATACGTATGATGCACTTGAAGCCCACCACCACCGCGGTGGCCATCTGGCGTTCTTTTCTGGGAACGATATCTATTGGCAGGTCCGGTTTGAGGATCAGGGCAATAAAATGGTCGGTTACAAAAGCTACGCGCTGTCTGAAGACCCTATGGTGGGAGTCGATGACAGCCTGGTGACCACGCTGTGGAAGCAAAAGCCGGTCAACCGTCCTCCCGAGGCACTCCAGGGCATCTCTTATGTTCCATACTCCTATTTTTTTGAACGAGAAGACTTCATTATACAGGACTGTAATCACTTTATGTTTGAAGGGACAGATCTGAAAAACGGTGATGCCTTGGGCTGGAAAATCGCCTCAAGTGAAACGGATTATATCGGGCCGAATTCACCGCCGATTATGGATGTTGTGTTGCTCGCTCGGCGGGACCGAGTTCGGCCTGGGTATGAACGTTATGTGCATGTTGACCATGTCGATGCCGCTGCGATCTATTATGAGGATAGCTCTCAGTATGGTTTCCCAAATGGTCGCGGCGGCCAGGTTTTCTCCGCTGGCACTGAGCACGGCTGGGGAGATGCCATAGGCGACTGGTCGGAGGGCTACGAAACCGTGCGCAAGGTCACCAGGAACATTGTTCAGCACATGGTGGATGCACCGCCACCTGCCGCCGATCTTCAGGATTTGACGGCGCTGATATCACACTGGCTTGACGAATGCGGCTCCCCGGACTGGTGTGAATATGCTGATTTGGACATGAACGGAACCGTTGATCTTACGGACTTCGCATATCTTGCCGCGGACTGGCTGGATGATTGAATCGCCCCGGCGATAAAAGACCGCATACTGAGACATCAGCCGCCGAGCCGTGTACACAATCTCTTGTCCATATCCTTCAGGTGCAGTATTCTGCTGTTTCCAGAGGCTGCGCCGATGCTCGGCCACGAGAACTTGCCTCGCCTTGCTCATGGAGACGAAAATGAAAATAAGTATATTTGGAATGGGTTATGTGGGAGTTGTCAGCGGGGCGTGCCTGCTTCGAGATGGCCACGAGGTGGTTGGAGTGGACACAGTCGTCGCCAAAGTCACGGATCTGGCGCAAGGACGATCTCCTATCCAAGAACCCGGCGTGGCCGAACTGCTCCGTGAAGGTCACGAGGCCGGCCGGCTCAGAGCGACAACCGAAGCGGGCGCGGGCGTGACAGACAGTCAGATGGTCTGGATCTGTGTGGGGACTCCTTCAGAACCGGACGGTGAAATAAATCTTTCGTCCCTGGAAATGGTTGTCGGGCAGATCGGAAGGGCGCTTCGGAACTCAAAGGCCCGGCCGCTTATCGTGCTTCGAAGCACCTGTCTGCCGGGAACCACAGCCAATCGCATGATCCCTCTCCTGGAGAAGGAATCCGGCTTGGAAGTAGGTAAGGACATCCACGTAGCTTTCCACCCTGAATTTCTGCGGGAAGGCACGGCGGTAGAGGATTTCGAGAAGCCGGCGAAAATTGTCGTGGGTGAAGCCCATCCCGGAGCCGGCGACCTGCTCCTGGGCCTCTATGAGAAATACGATGCGCCCCGTTTTCGTCTGGAACTGGGTGAGGCCGAGATGGTCAAGTACTGTGACAATCTTTTTCACGCCCTGAAGATTACATTTGCGAACGAAGTTGCCGCGATAGCCAAGTCTGTAGGGGTCGATGCCCGTCGCGTGGCTGAGGTTTACTGTGCCGACACCAAGCTCAACATTAGCCCGCGTTACCTGCGCCCGGGCTTTGCCTTTGGCGGCTCCTGTTTGCCCAAGGACCTACGGGCGATTCTGCGGTTCGCATCACTCAAGTCGCTGCGACTTGCGATGCTGCAAAGCGTGCTCGAAAGCAATGAGATTCAGATCGACGACCTTGTCCAGCGAGTCTTGAAATATCGACCCGACACCGTCGGGATGGTTGGTCTGGCCTTCAAGCCGAACACGGACGATATGCGGGAGAGCCCCTACGTGAGAGTTGCCAAGGCGCTCATCGGCGAGGGAATAAAATTGAGAATTTACGACCCGGTTGTGCAGCCGGAGCACCTGATAGGAAGTAATAAGGAACAGGTCCAAAAGGCGTTGCGCCATCTGGAGGACCTGCTCGTTCGCTCTCTGGAGGACCTCCGGGCTGCGGATCTGATTATCATAAGTCATCCGGTGACAAATGCCGATTGTATTTATGGTTGGCTCAATGCCGGCATCCGCGTGCTGGACCTGGCTGGTATCAAGGGTGTCGATCGACACGCTGACCGCTACGAAGGCATTTATTGGTGAGGTCAAGAACGTGCGCATTCTCTACTTACATCAATATTTTGCGACGCGCAAAGGTATGACAGGGACGCGCTCCTACGAATTTGCCCGGTACCTGGCGGGCAAAGGTCACCAAGTGACAATGATGACTTCAGGTCTGGCGAACCGGGAGTTTGCAACGCCGAAGGGTAAACAGTACGCTGAGTTTGATGCCGAAGGAATTCACGTTGTCGCGATTGGCGCAGCTTACAATGACCCGCAGGTCGGCACGGGTATGAGCGGCTGGCTACGGATGTTGAAGTTCTATCAGTTTGCCTGGTTGGCCGGCCGCGTTGGCAGGAGGCTTGGCAAGCCGGATGTCGTCTTTGCCACGCATACGCCTTTGATCATCGGCTTGGCCGGTATAGCTTTGGGTCGATATTTCAGCGTTCCGTTTGTCTTCGAGGTTCGCGACCTCTGGCCGGAGGCGCTGGTCAACGTGGGAGCTTTGAAAAACCCTCTGGCCGTATGGTGGTTACGGCGAATGGCAAACAAGATATACACCGAGGCAAAGCACATTGTTGCACTCTCACCGGGCATGAAAGAAGGAATCGTTCGCACAGGCGTGCCTGACGAGAAGGTGACGGTGATTCCGAACGCCAGTGACCTGGATCTTTTCCGGCCTGGGCTGGATGGTTCGGCTGCACGTCAACGGCTGGGATTGGGCGACC
>SMTZ1_10002366_pt1 | contig 22178 bp, 20 predicted proteins | sample DeeMarSWOR136_30_FD_25667 | JGI IMG/M metagenome (IMG submission 25667) | reverse complement strand
ATCCGGATGATAAACCCTTCCTCCAGCTTGCCGAGGCCCCTCCCCAGTATGGACAGTATGGGGGTCCTCCTCCGATCCATGTCCACTATCTTGGCGACGATGGTGTCCCCAATGTCCAGAATCCTCGGCATATCTATGTCGGATCGGAAGGGGGCGTCGATCGCCTCCGGGACGTTCAGGACAGCGTTCTCCGGCGCATCGATGTTGACAACCCAGTAGCCGAGCTCGATGTCCACTACGCCTCGAGGGCGATGACCGAGACCATCCCCCTGTTGTAGTCGACGAGGCCCACGCGGGTCGCTATCACCTTGCCCTGTGTCCTGTGGGTGTTGTCTCCGGTCTTTATCCTTCCCTCGTAAAGCACATCTCCCGGGACGACTAGGTCCCGATTCTCAAACAAAGCTGACAAGTTCTTTCACTACCATTATTTCATGATCTTCGTCTGCAGGTTGCCCTGCGTCGCCTTCCCCAGCCTGTCCAGCAGATCTCCACGCATGGCGGCGGATATGGATACCACTGCGATCCACGAGCCATCCGACTGCCACTCGTCCCTCCTTATCTCGCCCAGGTCCTTCACTATTCCATATGACTTGGAGGCGTACTCGGGGGGTATCTTGATGGCTATCTCCACGCTCTCCATGCTCATGGGGAGGATGGGCCTCAGGGCGGCGACGATGTCCTTCAGCTGCTCCTCGGCGTCCCTGAAGGGGTCTATGCTGACGCGGGCCTCCGCTAGGGCGTTCTCGATACGCAGGGGCGGGTGGGGGAGCTTTGTCTGAGGGTCCACGTAGCTTTTTGAGATGAGGTTGATTATCTGCCTCAGCTTCTGCTCGGTCATCTGCCTTCTCTGCTGGGCCGTGAGGAGGAAGGTGCCTTTCTCAAACATGATCTCAGCGACCCTGAGGGGGTCGCTCGTCCCGAAGACGGTCTCGAGCTTGTCCTGGGAGGCCTTCTCGCCCTTGTTGGCGTCGGTGAACACCGTGTCAAGCATGAGCACGCTGGAGACATCCTTGAGCTCGCCCCTCTTGAAGGCCAGGCCTTTGTCGGGGTCGACCAGTATCTCGAACTTATCCCCTGATTGGGAGTATCTGACCAGCGTGTACTTGTCGCTCATACCTTGGAGCCTTCTAGGTGAGGTATCTCTCCACTTCCTCTTCTGAAAGTCTCCTGAAGGCACGAGTCTCCACGGGGACCACAGCCACTTTCAAGATCTTGGAGTCGACCTCCCCGTCTGACGCTGTCTTGACCGCCTCCACTGCCAGCTTCGTCGCCTCTTCCAGGGTTAGGTCCTGCCTGTATCCCTCCTCCAGGACCTTGTTGGCCTCCTCGCTCTTCCTCCCTACCGCGGTCGCGCGGTATCCCCTGTACGAGCCGCTCGGGTCAGCGGAGAAGACCCTGCTGCCGGTCTTGTCTACTCCCGCTATGATCATGCTCACGCCGAAGGGTCTGACGCCAGCGTGCTGGGTGTATACCTGGGATTGGTCTCCTATGCGCCTGGTGAGTATCTCTATGTCCACAGGCTCGTCGTAGAGGAGCCTGTTGCTCTGGCAGTAGACCCTGGACTGGCCTATCAGGACTCTGGCGTCGGACATTAATCCAGCTATGGCCGCACCCACGTGCTCATCCAGCTGGTATATCTTGTGAAAGTACTTGGTGTCCTCAAGGCGGCTCTCAGGCGTCACATTGGCCGCCAGAACTACCCCCTCCTTTGACGAAATACCAACTATTGGGGCGCCCCGCTTCACAAGCTCCAAAGCGTACTCCACCTGGTACAGGCGCCCCTCGGGGGAAAATATGGTGATAGCGCGGTCATAGGCCCTAGGCATGAACAAATCTCCTTCCTCCTATACCCTCAGGACGGTTTTCGAGATTTAACCTCAACATTACTATTTAAAGCATACTAAAAGTGTTTACGGAGGAATTTGGCGCCCTGGCCGGGATTCGAACCCGGGATCGCTCGGGTGACAGCCGAGCATACTGGACCGGACTATACTACCAGGGCGCGTGGAGACGAAAACTATGGAAACACGTCTTCAGATAAACTTTGCGATGGGCTCCGTAGACCCTCCCGTGGGTGTCACTTGTGCTCCTTCGCTATGAGCATCGTGGCCGTCAGGAAGATGTTGGGTATCCCCCTCAGCCCCTCCAGAATGAAGCGATCGAGGTGGTTCATGTCCTTCGCCACCACCTTGATCACGGCGTCGTACTCGCCGTAGACGGTGGCCACCTCCTCGACCTCTTCGTAAGCGGCGAGGCTCGAGCAGACCTCGTCCTCGCTACCCGTGTTTACATTCATCATTATGAAGGCCTTTACGGTCATGGTGCCTCTCTCCTAACGATGGATGGGAACTTTAAATACGTTCCGCGTTAAGGAGTGCCGGAAGATATATACTCGGACATCACCCTGCCCATGTACGTCAGCTCAACCGGTATCCCCTTGTTCTCCTTGTCACCGGCCCTTATCAGCCCGGTCTCCCTGAGGCCGCGCAGGTTCCACCTCACCGTGGATCTAGGAACGCCTAGCTCGCGTGAGAGGCGCTCTATGAGCACGGTGTAGACGGCCTCCTCACTGTAGTTCTCTGAGAACCACCCCAGTATCGCCCGCTGCTTCTCAGTGAGTCTGGACCAGGACGCCTCCAAGAGGGCCTGCTCCATCGAGTAGTACTCCTTGTAGTGGAGTATCAGGGACTCCCTCAGAGTCTCCAGCTGCTCCCTGATCCTCCTGTAGGAGGATGTGTTCTCACCCCCCACCCAGTTCATAGAGAACTCTGACATCAGGTTCTCCGCTGCAGTCATAACGTTCTTTAACTCTGGTGGGGGGTAGAATTCGTCCTTATTCGGGGAGGAAACACTCACCTTTCATAATCTCACCCCAAGGCACGTTCATTGATCATCTCATGATTTAAAACCCTTTCCCATCAGTGCTCCATGTTCTGGGTCAAGTCATTAGTCCCTCATCTCAAGGGTTGATAAAAACGGCTCCAACCTTCTTACGCTCTAAGGCTGTATTCCCTAGAACTTAATAGAAAATTGAAGAATGAGGGAAGATTGCACCTCATTTGAGGCTCTCTAATACGGCCTTGGTAACATCCTTTGTTCTTGCGGACCCCCCGAGGTCTGCAGTCAAGGGCTTCCCCCTCCTCAACACCTCCAGTGTGGCGTCCTCGATTCGCGAGGAAGCCTCATTCTCCCCCAGCCAGTCCAGCATCATGGACGCCGACAGGATTGTGGCAATGGGGTTCGCAATGCCCTTACCAGCGATGTCGGGAGCCGTGCCGTGGACCGGCTCGAAGATGGCGTTCCTCTCGCCGATGTTCCCTGAGGGCACCAGCCCGAGCCCCCCGACGAGCCCCGCTGCCTCGTCCGAGAGTATGTCACCGAATAGGTTTGTGGTGACGAGGACCTCGAAGTGCTCCGGCATCAGAACGAGCTTCATGGCGCATGCGTCGACGATCATCTCCTCGTACTCTGTCTCGGGGTGCTCCTCTGCCACGTCCCTGCATGCCTCGAGGAAGACGCCGCAGGTGAAGTCCAGAGCGTTGTTCTTGTGGACGCTGGTGACCCTCTCCCTGCCCTCGGCGGTGGCCAACTTGAAGGCGTATCGGGCTATCCGCTCGGAGGCCCTCCGCGTGATTATCCTGAGGTTGACGCCCCAGTCTTCCCCCCTGTACCCCACCATCTTGTAGAGGCCCTCCGTGTTCTCCCTGACGATGACCATGTCGACGCCTTCCCTCAGGTGGGGGACGTTGGGGTAGACCTTCGTGGGCCTGAGGTTCGCGTAGAGATCCAGCTGCTGCCTCAGAGGGAGGATGACCTCCTTCGCAGACTCCCCCACAGCGGCGAAGAGTGCCGCATCGCACTCCGCCACCCTCTGAATGGTGCCGGGAGGCATCGCTGCTCCGGTCCTCGCCTTCACCGCGTCACCGACGTGCAGCTCCACGAACTCGAGGCCCGGGCCTCCGGTGTCTGAGACGTGCTCCAGGATGGAGACCGCTGACTCCATCACCTCTGGGCCGATCCCGTCGCCGGGCATCGTGGCTATCCTGTATCTTGTCACGCTCACCACTCCTCCATGTGGTTTCTAATGTAGTTCACGAGGCCCCCCTCGTTGAGTACCTCAACCATGAAGCCCGGGAGAGGCCTGAAGTCGAGATCGGAGCCTTTTGCGGGGACGCGTATCTTGCCGACGTCGACGTCTACCTCCACGACGTCCCCCTCATCTACAGCCTGGGAGACTCCAGGGCACTCAAGGGCGAGGAGCCCAATGTTGATGGCGTTCCTGTAGAAAATTCGGGCGAAGGACTCGGCGACTACAGCCCTCACCCCGGCGTACTTGAGGGCCAGGGGGGCGTGCTCCCTGCTTGAGCCGCAGCCGAAGTTGGCGCCCCCGACGATGACGTCCCCCTCTCTGACCTTTTCCGAGAAGCCCGGGTCGATGCCCTCCATGGCGTGCTCCGCCATCTCCCTAGGGTCGACGAGCTCCAGGTACCTCCCTGGGATGATGTAGTCGGTGTTTATATCGTCTCCGTACTTCCAGACCCTGCCTGTGACCTTCATCGCCTCACGCCACCTCCCGGGGGTCTGTAATCACACCTGTGATCGCGGATGCTGCTGCGACGGCTGGAGAGCAGAGGTAGACCTCGGCCTCCGGGCTCCCCTGCCTGCCCCTGAAGTTCCTGTTGGAAGTGGTGAGGCCCACCTCCCCCCCAGCCAGAAGGCCGATGTGGCCACCGAAGCAGGCCCCGCAGCTGGGGCTTCCGAACATCGCCCCGGCCTCCACGAAGGCCCCAACGATTCCGGCCTCCAGAGCCTCTCTATACACTCCCTTCGAGGCGGGCACCACGAGGAGCCTTACCCCTCGGTGCACCTGCCTGCCCTCCAGTATCCTCGCCGCGATCTCCAGGTCCTCGAATCTGCCGTTGGTGCAAGAGCCTATGAAAACCTGGTCAACCTTAGTTCCCAAGACCGACGTGACGGGCCTGACGTTGTCCACCTTGTGGGGGCAGGCCACCTGGGGCTCCAGGTCCGAGACGTCGATCTCAAGTCTCCTCCGGTACTTGGCCCCGTCGTCGGCGTGCAGGGGATCGAACACCCCGTCAGTTCTGGATCTGAGGAATTCGAAGGTCCTCTCGTCGGGCTCGACTATCCCCGTCTTACCCCCCATCTCGATGGCCATGTTGCACAGCGTCATGCGGCCCGCCACACCCATGTCGGAGACCGTCCCGCCGGCGAACTCGACGGCGTTGTAGGTCGCCCCGTCTGCCCCGATCTCGCCTATTATCCTCAGGATCACGTCCTTCGGCAGGACTAGATCGGGCAGGTGGCCATCGACTTCAACGCGGATCGTCTCTGGAACCCTCAGCCAGATCTTGCCAGTGGCAAGGACGGCGCCCATGTCGGTCGAGCCGACGCCGGTTGCGAACGCGCCGAGAGCCCCGTGGGTGCATGTGTGGGAGTCGGCCCCTATGACCAGGGTGCCTGGCTTGACGTGGCCCTTCTCCGGGAGCACCTGGTGGCAGACGCCCTGCTCCACGTCGTAAAAGTGCTTCAAGCCCTGCTCCAAAGCCAGCTTCCTTATGTCCCTGTGGATGGCCGCGGCGAGGGGAGTCGATGCCGGGGCCACGTGGTCGTTTAGAATGACGACCTTCTCCCTGTCCCAGACCCTCTCGCGGCCCATCTCCCTCATCGCGTTGACCGAGAGTATCGTGGTCAGGTCGGGCATCATGGCCACGTCCACGCTCGCCTTCACTATCTCCCCCGCGTCTGCCTCATCCAGGCCTGACGCCCTGGCGAGTATCTTCTCCGAGACAGTCTTCCCCAACTCAGTACACCTACTCGACTACTTGGTTCGACTTCGTCAGGAGTCTGTTCATCCCCTTTATTATTGCCTCGACGCTGGCCATGACGGTGTCCCCGTTGACGCTGCTGGCGGTCACCATCCTGTCGCCCCTCCGGACTGCGACTGTGACGTCCGCCACGGCGTCGGTGCCGCCTGTGATGGCCTTCATCGAGAACTTCTCAAGGGTGATATCGGCGAAGCCCTTCACAACGTCCCTGACGGCGCTCAGGGCAGAGTCTATGGGGCCATTTCCGACGCCGGAGCCCTTGTACTCGACGCCGTCCACAAGGAGGGTGGCCGAGGCCGTCGGGGTGATGGTGTTACCGGTTACCACCACGAGCTCCTTGAGCTTCACCTTGTCCTCAGCCTGGATGTCCATGATGTTCTTGGCGATCGCGTAGAGGTCGGCGTCGGTGACGATCTTGCCCGTGTCCCCTAGCTTCTTCACCTCGCCCGCTATGGCCTTCAGCTGTTCCCTCGTCGGCTCCAAGCCCAAGTCCTCCATCATGCTGGAGATGCCGTGCCTCCCGGCGTGCTTCCCGGCCACTATCCTGCTCTTCTTCCCCACGAACTCGGGGCTCAGGATCTCGTAGTTGCCTGAGTGACTGAGGACGCCGTGGACGTGGATGCCAGCCTCGTGGGAGAAGGCGTTGTCGCCGATGATGGGCGTGTTCGGGGGCATGTATATCCCGCTCAGCCTTTCGACGAGGGATGAGGTCTCGGCGATCTTCCGGGTGTTTATCCCCGTCTCCACGCCGTACTGGGCGATGAGGCCGATCACGACCTCCTCCAGGGACGTGTTGCCCGCCCTCTCTCCGAGGCCGTTGACGCAGACGTGGGCCTGCTCGGCGCCCGCCTCTATGGAGGCAAGGGTGTTGGCCGTGGCCTGCCCGAGGTCGTTGTGGGCGTGGGCGCTCAGGGAGACGTGGGTCGCCTCCTTGAGTTCCCTGAAGAACTCGAAGGTCATCCGGGGGGTCATGACGCCGACAGTGTCGGGTATGTTCAGCATCTCGGCCCCCGCCTCCTCAGCCGCGTTGCAGATCTCGATGAGGTAGCCCATGTCAGTGCGGGTGGCGTCCTGGGGACTGAACTCGACGAAGACGCCGTGGTCCTTGGCGTACTCGACACCCTCCACGGCCTGCCTGAGCACCTCCTCCCTCGTCGTCTTCATCATCGTCTCTATATGGAGGTCGCTTGTGGAGATGAAGACGTGGATGTAGGGGACGTCGCAGTCGAGGGCCCTATCAATGTCCTCCTTGAGAGGCCTCGCCAGCGCCACGACCTGCGCCTCCAATCCGAGTGCCGCGATCTTCTTCACCGACTCTACCTCCCCCGGGGAGGTGATAGGGAAGCCGGCCTCTATTTTGGGCACCCCGAGCTCGTCGAGCTGCCGTGCTATGAGGATCTTGTCGTCTATCGTGTAGGTGACGCTTGGCATCTGCTCGCCATCCCGGAGAGTGGTATCGAAGATGTAGACCTTCTCGGGGATGTGTATGCCTCTGCTTTTAGCGTAATTACTCAGGTAGAATCCGTTCTCGCTCAATCTATACACCAGGGATTTAACAAAGGAGGCGCTGGGAGCGCTAATAACCATTTTGAGCAATTTTCGTTGCCTATAGAGGAAACGATATCAGGTATTTTGTTTAAAGGCGATACAGCCTAAGGAAATAGATTGATATGCCAGAAACTGTCAGATTTTGCTCAAAAAGATTCAGAGGTCTCGAAGTTGTATCTTCACATAACACCACTTCCCTTAAATTATCGGCCTCCCCACTCCATCAGATATGGATTGAAGAGGCGGAAGGAGCTCACCTCAGATGATGTCCGGAGGCTCGTCTTCCAGTCCATCGACATGATATCTGAGGTGCAGAGCAAGCTCCGTCTGCCAATATGCCCCAACCTATCGGAGACCTTTAAAAGGCTGAGCGCCGGCACTTTCCATGCCTCGCCCCTCGCCAACAAGAGGAACGGGCTGTACTACATGAAGTACGGGTCCTTCGACCCCCCGGCTACGATCACGATGAACAGCAGGCTCCCCTTCTCGGACAGGCCCTACAACCTCCCAGAGGTCCCTCGAACCCTCTCCTACTACACGGCGACCCACGAGGTCATCCACGTCGACGACTTCCTAGGAGGGGACCGGCTATTCAACGCCACTCGGGAGCACATACTCAAGTCCCACAGGGACAAGCTGAGCAGGGGGATGCAGATAATCGAGGACGGCGGGAATGGGGACTGCATTGGCTGCCCGGACGACCTGGCCTCTCTCTGGGCGATGCAGTACGTCGACATGCTCACCCACTACAGGGCCTACCTGGTGCTGAGGCACAAGAGGTTCCCCCGGCTCGACCTCCTCTGGAGCCGGATGCAGAGCGACTTCTTCCCACCAAGCCTCCTCACACGGATTGAGAGGGACAAGGACACCCGGTACATCTTCGACGAGATAATAGGCAGAGCCGGTGAGTACTGCCTCATAGACGCCCTGAACGAGTCGGAGAGCATCGGGGAGAAGGTCGCCTGCAGATACACGGTCTAACACGTGGAATATTTTTATACAGACCGGTCCGTACAAGTTCTCTTGTCTAGAATGCAGTACGCCCACCTCGTCGAGACCTATGAGAGGCTGGAGGCCACGACCAAGAGGCTCGAGATGACCGACATACTTGCAGTGCTTCTCAGGTACGCTGAGCCAGAGGCCCTGGAGAAGGTAATCTACCTTACCCAGGGAAAGATCCACCCCGACTGGACTGGGGAGCCCGAGATTGGGATGGCCGAGAGGATGGTGATTGAGAGCATCGTCAAGGCCTCGGGGCTGAGGAAGAGAGAGGTGGAGGCCCTCATCGCGGAGAAGGGGGACATAGGGCTGACAGCCGAGGAGGCGATGAGCAGGAAGAGGACCGCGATGCTGGGGGGAAAGAGCCTCACCGTCTCCGACGTCTACGACGCCCTCGATAGGATAGCCAACGAGTCGGGAAAGGGGAGCAGCGGCAGGAAGATAGACCGCCTCGTCAAACTGATGGTGAACGCATCTCCCCTGGATACGCGATACCTCGCTAGGACTGTCGTGGGAGCCCTGAGGCTCGGTGTCGGGGACATGACGATGCTGGACGCCCTCTCCCTGGCCTACACCGACTCGGCGGGTAACAGGGGCATCCTTGAGCGGGCGTACAACCTGACCAGCGACCTCGGCTACGTCGCCAGGACTCTTGCCGAGGAGGGCCTGGGATCCCTGGAGGACGTGAAGGTCACGGTGGGCAAGCCGATACTGATGATGCTGGCGCAGCGCCTCTCGACACCCCAGGAGACGATCGAGAAGCTCGGGCGCTCATCGGCGGAGTACAAGCTGGACGGCGAGAGGTTCCAGATACACAAGAAGGGGGACAGGGTGCAGATCTTCTCCCGACGCCGCGAGAACATCACGAAGATGTACCCCGACGCCGTGAGGATGGCGAAGAGCAGGATCAGGGCGGAGGAGGCGATAGTCGAGGGGGAGGCCGTGGCCATCGACCCTGACACGGGGGAGATGAAGCCCTTCCAGACGCTGATGCAGCGCCGTAGGAAGTACCGCATCGAGGAGATGATGGAGAAGTTCCCCATCGCGGTCTTCCTCTTCGAGTGCCTGTACGCCGACGGGGAGGACCTCACCCTGAGGCCCTACTCGGTGCGAAGGAGGCGCCTGGTAGAGATCGTGGACGAGTCGGAGAGGTTCAAGCCCGTCAGAGCCCTGGAGACCTCCGACGCTGAGGAGATGGAGGCGTTCTTCGAGGAGGCTATATCCGAGGGCACAGAGGGGCTCGTTGTCAAGGCGGTCTCCGAGGACTCCATATACAGGGCCGGTGCCAGGTCCTGGCTCTGGGTGAAGCTCAAGAGGAGCTACCAGAGCAAGATGGTCGACCCAGTCGACCTCGTCGTCGTCGGTGGCTTCCACGGCAGGGGTAGGAGGGCAGGGAGCTTCGGTGCCCTGCTTCTGGCCGCCTACGACCATGAGGAGGACGTTTTCAGGACGGTCTGCAAGGTGGGTTCGGGCTTCACAGACGAGAACCTGGCCGAGCTGCCGGGCATCCTCGAGGAGTACGCGAGGGAGGAGAGGCACCCCCGAGTCGACTCCCTCCTCGAGGCCGACATGTGGTTCACGCCGGGCCTGGTCATCGAGGTGCTGGGTGACGAGATAACCCTCAGCCCCATACATACGTGCGCCTACAACCGGCTGAGGAAGAGCTCGGGGCTCGCTGTGAGGTTCCCCCGGTTCATTCGGTACAGGGACGACAAGGCCCCGGAGGACTCCACGAAGGTGGAGGAGGTCGAGGAGATGTACAGGTCACAGCTCAAGACCCTTTGAGCAAGATATATACAGCCGGCGTCCATCCCTTCTGAGGAGTCAGAGATGGAGGAGGACTTAGTCTCCAAGCTGGACCCTTCCTACAACCTCAGGGTCCTAGAGGACATGATCAGGATCGACTCGATCGTCGGGCGGGAGGGGGAGCTGGCAGAGTACCTCAGGGCGGAGCTGGAGGCCCTGGGATTCAGGTGCGAGACGCATGAGGTGGAGCCGGGCAGGCCGAACGTCTACGCCAGGCTGGAGGGGGAGTCGGAGGGGAGGAGGCTCAACTTCAACGGGCACACCGACACAGTCCCCGTTGTAGACGGGTGGGAGACGGACCCCTTCACTCCTGTGATCAGAGACGGCAGGCTCTATGGGCTGGGCTCCTGCGACATGAAGGCAGGGATAGCGTCCACGCTCAACGTGATGCGGGCCTTCGCCGAGTCCGGGCACACCTTCAACGGCGAGCTCTCCTTCTCAGGCGTGATAGACGAGGAGGCCTACGGCAAGGGGGCCAAGGCCATGCTCGAGACGGACCTCGCCAAGGTCGACGCCGTAGTCCTCGCCGAGCCCTACGCCGGGGACGAGACGAAGCCGATACCCCTGGGGATCACGGGGAAGATCCTCTACGACATCCACGTGAAGGGGAGGGCCGCCCACGGCTTCAGGCCTTGGCTGGGAGTCAACGCTGTCGAGGAGGCGGGCAGGATCCTGGCCAACCTGGAGAAGCTCAGGTTCACGGAGCATCCCGATTTCGGGAGGGGTAACTACTCGACGCTGAAGATCGAGGGAGGCTACACTGTCTACTCTGTCGTTGTCCCGGCTTCCTGCCGCTTCGAGGTGAACAGGCTCCTCGTGCCCGGGGAGACTGCTGAGACCGCCATCCGGGACATGGAGGAGCTGATAGGCTCACTGGACCTGAAGGCGGACGTCGAGGTGAGGACGAAGCCGCCGAAATACGAGGCCTACGTGATGGATAGGGACGAGCCCATAATCCAGATCTTCGACGGGGTGTATAGGAAGGTCATGGGGAGGGAGCCCCTCTACGAGTACGCCTCCAGCATCACCGACGCGAACATCTTCGCGGGCGAGGCTGGGATACCCTGCCTCCACCTCGGCCCCAGGAGGGGGGGCGCCCACCAGAAGAACGAGTACGTCCAGCTTGACTGGCTTGAGCCCGTGTCGAGGATGTACGCGCTGATAGCCGCCCGCTTCCTCGGGGATTAGACTTAAAAGATGCTTGGGGGAATGAGGAGTGGGTACTTGAGATGAGTGAGGACGTGATAACCTTCAAGGAGTTCAAGAGGCTCGACATTAAGATCGGCACGGTGGCCGAGATCGAGCAGGTCCCGGGCTCCGACAAGCTCTACAAGATGCAGGTGGACATGGGCGGAGAGCTGCGCCAGATAGTGACGGGCCTCGTCGACTACTACTCTATTGACGAGCTGAGGGGCAAGGTGATAGCCGTGGTGCTGAACCTGAAGCCCGCCAAGATCTTCGGCCAGTGGTCCTACGGCATGCTCCTGGCCGCCGAGAAGGACGACAGGCTGGCGCTGCTGACGGTCGACAGGGAGATCCCCAACGGGGCGAAGGTCACCTGAGATAGCCACGCTCACTCCTATCTTCTACACGAACTTCTAACCAGCCCTCCGATTTTGACAAATTATACACCAAAGGGTTCAGGGAAGGCGCAGAAGAGGAGAGATCGAGTTCGCTGTCCCCAACAAGATATTCGATGACCACGAACACTGGACGCTAGCCGTTCCTGCGGGAGAAGACTAGGTAGACCAGGAACGCAGCTCCGGCCAGCACACCGCTTATCGTGTATGCTGTGCCGATCCAGTTGTTTGGCTCGGCCTCCTCGAGGGCGATGTCGGAGACGCTGACGTAGAGGTCGCTGGCGATGATGCGCTCCCTGGAGGATCGGCTGTCCCCTATGTAGCGCTGTTCGGAGACGTTGTAGGCCGTCACGACGAAGCTCTCGTACTCGGGGGAGTAGGCGATGATGGTGAGCGGGTCCTTGGAGCCCGTCAGCGTGAGGTCGATGGGGAGCCAGCCCCAAGGGGGGATATAGACCATCGCCCATCCGTGCCAGCCTACCCCCCTCTGCTCGACGCTGAGGTGGCCATCCCAGGAGGTCCTGTCCCCCTCGATGCTGCCGCTGAAGACGACGCCTATCTGGAGGAGGGCGGGAATGCCTAGAGCCCTGAGCATCGAGATGAGCAGAATCGACTGGTCGTCGCAGTCACCCCTCCTCTGCGCTAGGGTCTCATCTGGGTACTGGGGGACCTCATAGTTGCCGTAGGTCACGTTCGCGACTATCCAGCTGAGAACGCGCGTCACCATTCCCAGAACCGTGGACTCGTCGGACGTGAGGGAGCCGGCGAGGGCCATCATCTCCTCGCTCCTCCGGAAGGTCTCCGTCTCCTCGCAGTACTCTCCCAACAGCGCCTCGGGGATGTCCGAGAGGCCCCCGGATTGCTGCGGGTCGATGCTGGGCCTGGGGGAGTCGCCCGCGTCGATGACGTACTCGTAGGAGAAGAAGAGGATGCCCCCGGCGGGGATCTCCGCGGGGAAGTCCATGACCGCGAGGCTGTTCCCGTCGATGTCGGTGTACTCCCTGGCGACGCCGTGGGTCGAGTTCCTTATTGTGACGGCCTGCCACTCGTTGGTCTCGAAGAGGACTATCGTGGCGTCGTCGTCGCTCAGCGCCAGCGGCTCAGCCCCCCTGTTCTCGAAGAGGTAGGTAGACCTGAAGGCGTAGCGGGTTGTCTTGGCCGCCGAGGCGGATGGCAGGGCTCCCCAGAGGAGGACCAGTATGATTATGGCGTGTAGGCGTTTGTCTCTCAAGTTCGGGACTCCAAGATTATGGGGGTCGTCGTTTATCTAGGTTGCCATGTCACTCGACGTGCACCCTGAAGAGGTCGACGTCGCCCAGCAGGTAGGGCAGGAACTCCCCCACGGCCCTCTCCACGTCCCTGGACTGGGTTATGTAGCGGCCGACGATCAGTATGTCGGCGCCGGCGTCGAGGGCTATCTGGGCGGTGTGGGGCCTGATGCCCCCGGCGACGGCGATGAGGAGGCGCCTGTCCTTGAAGGCCTCCTTGATCTCGCTTATGTAGCCCCACCTGAGCTCGCCTCCTCTCTGCTCCACGTCTATCGCCCTGTGGAGTATGACCCCGTCGGGGAGCCTCTCCAGGGACTTGAGCTTCGCCACCGGGTCAGCCACCTCCATGAGGTCGACGAAGGAGTAGATGCCCAGTCTCCGTGTCTCGTAGACGAAGTCGCTGATGGTGGCGGCTGAGGCGGCCCCGGCGCAGCAGACGGCGTCGGCGGTCTCGTCGAAGGCCATGTCGACCTCGACCTTTCCTACGTCCATGGTCTTGAGGTCGGCTATGATGAAGCTGTCCCTGGAGGCCTCCCTGAGCTGCCTGATGACGCCGACGCCGTAGCGCTTGATGAGGGGGGTCCCGGCCTCGAGGATTATGTTGTCGTTGTTGGGGACGCTGGCGATCACCCTCTTGACCATCTCTATGTTGGGGTTGTCGAGGGCGACCTGGAGGTAGGGTGGCCTCCAAAGGCGGGGGGCTCTGAAGCCCATGAGGGGGTGGCGGGCCCTGTCCTTGTCGTACATCACCTTGTCGAGGGGCGGGTAGGAGTGGAGGGCGCGGCTGAGGGCCATCTTGGTGGCGCTGTAGTTGTAGTGGTAGATCCTCCTCTCGTCCCTCGCCTCGGGGTGGATGAAGACGCTGGCGATGACCACCCAGTCCTCGACGAGGTCCCTGGGGAAGATGCCGTCCTCGACGGAGTCCGCCACGGCCTTCGCGACGGCGGCCTGGGCGGGCCCGAAGATCTTGCCTGCGTCCTCCATGTTCTTGACGGTGACCTTGGGGACGATGACGGTGTGGGGCTTGGGGGGCAGGTTGGGCCTTATGACGGCTAAGAGCGGGGTGTGGCCCGCTGAGAGGTGGGTGAGGGACTGGGCGAAGGCCAGGCCTACGGGGCCCATCTTGTCCCCGACGAGGAGGTCGACGTGGGCGACCTCGTTCCCCTCGCCGACGAGGGCCTCCCCTATGAGGTAGGCTCCCTGGGCGTGGGTCTTGTTGGTGCCGAATCTGTCGATGGAGGCCCGCACGGCCTCGCTCACGGAGCTGAAGCGTCCCTCCTCCACGAGGCTCTCCAGGAACCTGTACTGCTCCTGGGTGATCCTTCCGGGTGCCCTCACGAGGCCCTTGTCTTCGCTCATAAACGTAACCGCTTATAACGCTTCATGAGGTGTATTTAACCCTTTTTAATGGGTGTGTCCTCTGGGTGACACAGATTAAGGTTTAGTCTCAGCCATTCGTATTATTTTGTGATTCTTGTGTCACAGGACTGCGGTTATCGTGATCTTGAACTGCTTGTCTTCGACCTTCAGCTTCTCCACGAGGCTCTCCGGGATGTCGCAGGCGACTTTGTCGGCCAGGATCATGAGCGTCCTGTCGCAGGCGTAGCTGCTCTTCCTGATGACGATGTCGTGGGGGTGGGTGAGCGTGAGTCGGAGGTCGCCCCTGCCCCTGGCCTCGAACAGGATGCCGTCGACCTCCATGGTGAAGATGACCCTAGAGCCCCCGTTCCTGATGACGGCCTTCAGCCGGGAGTCGAGGTCGCTGAGGCCCTTCTCGGCTCTCACGGCGATGATGCAGTCGCCCCTGGTGGTGAGCTCCGCATCCCGGGTCGTCATGAGTGTGGTTCTGTGCCTAGACCTGATGTTGGGGTGGCCCCAAGCCCTGAAGGTCTCGGACGCCTTCATGCCCATCAGGGATAGATCCTAGTGCCCTGTATTTTAGTCGTGGGGGCTCTCTCCTGAGTAAGGTTTTTAGGTTGATCTCTTGATGTGTTGTTGGACGGGGCTGGTAGTTCAGTGGTATGAATGCCGCCTTGGCATGGCGGAGGTCGGGGGTTCAAATCCCTCCCAGTCCACCAAATATTTTTATCGTAAGGTATTTATTATTAATTTGTGTTAGACAATCCAATGTGTCTAGCTATTATATTTTATTACCACATCTCATGCATTTTATGTTTATCTTCGTTTTTCCGTTTATTCTAGTGCCATAAATAATTAAATTTTTAAACTTACATATTGGACAACTGTCAGAGAGTGTTAATGTTATCTTCATTTGATATATCAATATAGTACACCAGTATTAAGTATTTATGAATTTAAAATCGCTCATGTATACGAATAAAGATTACCGTCGTATATAGCCTTTTTTGTAGGAGACACTTGATCGATGGATATGGTAATCCTGCGAATCCATCTTAACATGATTTCCTCTAATTATAACTCCTCCATCGGAATACATTATCAGTTTACATATTTCGTATTTAAGAAGTTACTCGACCATTTCAACGTCTATTACTCAAATATCAGAATTTTTCAATCATTTTATTTTATTAATTTGTATTTTTCATTATACGTAGCAAAATTCAGTTAATATTTTTTCAAATGCAGATTATGAATTTTAATTATTTAAGTGCGACCAGTCTCATTATATATTGGATTATTGTGCGGGTTTAATAGCACATCCTAAATACCTTGGATGTATTTTCTTAATGTTATTAGATGCTTCAAAAAAAATTACTATTTTAAGTATTAATTGTTTTCCATTTACACCATATATACAATACACCTCATTAATGTCATCTAAATGCAGATAAAAAATAAATCTGACAAGTTTAAAAAAACATATCTATCATTTTTCTGTAATTAGATTCTGTCTCGAGAGATTATAATAAATTAAATACTTATATGTTTCGTGAGTTCGAGGTTATTTATTGTTATTAGCACATATTTTAAATATAGTGAGGATAAATTCAAGTTTGGAATAATATGACTGAAGTTAAATTTGATTTTAAGCCAGTTGATGAAAAACCTTCTAGGAGGTATCGTAAGGGGAGTAAATACGATCCTGTTGTTGATACTTTCATGGAAAGTGATGAGACTCTTGTAACTGTTGATGTCGAGGGAAAGGATGCCAACTATTTGAGAACACAATTAAATAAGAGGATCGAAGCTAAAAAGCTGACTGGTGTAAAAGTGTCTGTAGTCAACAATGTGGCTTATTTAGAAAAAGTATGATTAAAATCTCATTTTTTTTAATATCGTTTGCTAGCTTTATGTAAAAAGTAGAAGTTTATTCCAAATATAAAAATAATTTTTAATTTAAATATTTAATTAAATAATTTTAAGATACATATTAAAAAATATTACTAACAATCCGTGTAACATTTCGAGAACCCATATATTCTTTTTTTCTCACAAAAAATCAATACAATGAGGCTATACTAATGATGTACGAGCGAACATCCCATTGCCCATATAAAAACCAATGCGAGAATTACAACTCAATCACACGTATTGAAAATGAACTTCACAATCTAAGAAGAAAAATTCAAATCCATCGTAACTCTATTGATTCCCGCGATTATGAAAGAAAACTGGATGATATCAGGAAAAAATTACTAAGATTAAACCGTTCACGCGAAAAATGTTACTACAGTTATAAGAGATGCCTCAGATATTGGCTGTTCAAGAAAAACGAAGAGATAATTTCATCTGAACAATCCCTTGAAAATATTCGAACCCATCCTATATCTGCACCTCGGACGATAGATTGATCTATTTATTCAAATCTCGCGCATATATAAGAGACGAACGCTGTTATTATTACCTCGTCTAATATTTTGGATCTAGAGAAGGTTCACTAGGTGCGTGCAGCCTGAGCGCAAGTATTGATCAATTTGCATGCGTGAATTAAGTTTAGGAGCAAGATTTCTACTATTCTTAAATAGAGTTAGAAAGTTGTTTTATTTGGGTTTGAATCTGGAGATGATTATTTGGAGTATTCGTTGAAGAAGTGCATAGACTGTGATTGGAAAGGTATTGAGGCGAGGATTATGAAATGTTTAGATTGTGATGAATATTATAATGTTTGTCCAAAGTGTGGTAGACCTGTTGTTGATTTATGTGACAGGCCGTTTCTTTATTCAATGATAAATATAAGATAGTGTGAGTTTGCATAAATAGAATCTTCATGTAATCTTTTTCATAACATAATAATTAATATAATAATTAGTGATTCATGCGATTATGTAGTGAGATGTTAAAGCGTCCCGCTTGCGCAAGTATGTCTGGCTGAGCCCGTCCACGATAACAATTAACAATTATACTGAACGCGTTTGTTAGATAATGCAATATATGATGCTATCATGGCCATTAATGCAAGAAGGGTTCCGATGGGGAGTTCAGGTACATGAAAGGTTGGTATTTTCTCATCTCTTTCATGTTCTCGAAGAATATCAAACCACCATCCAGCCCGAGTATTTGGATAGAAATTATCTGGTCCGTTAGGAGCATTGTGCTGGACCTTATACCAGAAGGTAAATTTTTCTGGTAAGTCCTCTGGATTTTGTTTTAATCGATCAAGGTTAATTGAGATCTCATAGCTTCTAGTGCCATTTGTTACTCCTGTGGTGATATTTACACCGCGTGGTAAACCATTATAGGTTCTATCTTCCCACCATTCTAACGCTGTATCATCTCGACTTTTTTTATAAACTGTGGATATACCTGGTTTATATTTAATCCAATAATCAACATCGATTGCTCTGAATGCAAATTCTAATAGGTCCTCATCTACTTTGAATTTGTTTGTGAGTATTCCGAGATTAAAGTTGTTTTGGTCGATATACCAGTATACATTTAATATGGGTTCCTCAGAGTCATCTGTGAACCAAAAGTTCCATTCATTTTCGTTGATTGAGCCATCAATCACGACCGCATTTACAGATATATTTATTGTTATGAATAGAGTGACAAGGAGGAAAATTATGATAAGGCCTCTTTTTTTATTAATTATTTCCATTTTAGATCCCTCAATAGTTGAAGAAATATTTAGGAAAGGTGTATATTAACCCCCTAGAAATTTTGTTACTTATCTAACATATTTAATCATTTTCGGGAAAAATGTATAAAATTTTTTTTTCAAACATCTAGATGTTAAAATATTCAAAGGAAATATATTAGTTTGTATTATCATTTTTATACCATGCAAATAGATCTCGATAATTTAGAATTCTTGAGAAGGCTCGATGTGGGGAAAATGCTTCAAAGTCTAGCTCATTTCCCATTGAGCTGTAGGAATACTATAGAACAATATCAAAATGTATCGGTTAGAGACTTAATAGAAAAGAAATTTGATAAAATCGTGATAGTTGGTATGGGAGGCTCCGCAATAGGAGGCGATATTATTTCTGATTGGTTATTTGAAACTTCGAAAATTCCTATTTTAGTTTCAAGAGGTTATCATTTACCGGGTTACATTAATGAGAATACATTGTCTTTTTTTGTTAGTTATTCTGGTAATACAGAAGAGACAATAACCGCTTTTAGAGAAGCGATTGTGCGTGAATGTTCTATCATTTCGATTACCTCAGGAGGTTTACTTAAAGAACTATCTATTGAAGAAGGAGTTCCGATATTTTCTTTACCAAAGGGTCTTCAGCCTCGAGCAGCTCTACCCAATCAATTTTTCACAATAGCTGCAATACTAAATGCCTTGAATTTAATTGGTGAAACGTGGGAAGAAATCGATGAACTCTTTCCCGTTCTTAAAAAGATTAAAAGCTTGAATTCTCCAGATGTGCCTTTGTCTAATAATATGGCTAAACAACTTGCCACAGATATTAAAGGGTATTTTCCCATAGTTTTTGGGGGAAAGCTTTTTTCTGGAGTGACATATCGGTTAAGCACTCAATTTAATGAGAATAGTAAACATCCTGCTGCTAATGGAGTTTTTCCAGAGGTTTTCCATAATGCCATTATGTTAAGGGAGGAAAATGATGATATTTTAAGTAATATTTGTGTTTTAATTATACATGATCCTCTAGAACTATATATCGGTGATTATATAACTACGTATTTAGGTTTTTTAAAAGGATTAGATCCTAGTTCAGTAGAATCCATACAGAAACTTAAAATGAATATTAAATAATATATTTTTTTATTCTATTATTTTCGCGCGTGAGTGTATATATGCAGTTAGTTCTCAATTTTCTTGCTAGATTATTTTTTTCATATTTATCTAAGTAAAATACATCTCGCTCTAGGTTTTCGCGAGGCGAATTGTACCTTGGCTCTTATGATTGTTCAGTAACTTGGTTCTGAGAACTTTAAATAATGGAAATGGGTGTTATTTGTTTGTGGTATCAATGCGATTGAAACACTTGAAGTCATATCTATTTGCGATTATACTATTATCGATTTTTTCGGGAATACCGGTATTCGCGGGAGGACAGGGATCGATAAGAATTGAACCTCATGCGTTTGACCCTCCGGATCCGGTCACATTAAGCAGTCCTGCTTCATTTAATGTGACAGTAAATAAAAATAAGATAGCCTATAATCCTCAATTGTTGCTGGTCACTTCGAAAAAATGTTTAGAGGATTTGAGTGGTCCAATCACCGTTTCGTGGGATTGGATTATGGATCCCTATTACACCCCGATTGGATTAGATAAAAATAGTTTTATTGAAGTTGACCCAAAAAGTAATTCACCGCAAGATAAGTGGATCCCTCCTGAAGTAAACATCTTTGGTAAAATCTATGAGGCGAGTTCACTTGCTTCGCATCTTGATTCAGGTGAGGATACTATTTGGTATTGTTATATCGATATACCGGTCAATGATGAAGGGTATTAGTATATGTATTCGGTGATGAATCTAAGGTTCCTAATAGTAGACCTGGATTCGTTATTCCAGAATTTGCACTGGGCACCATTATGGCGGTTGCTTCTATGATGGCTGCTCTTTCTCTGCGGAAAAAAATATCATTAAAATAAAAATATCTTTTTAAATACATTATTTATGTGAAATGGTTCTTTCTAAATAATACTCATTGTTATGATTATGTATATTTTATGTGAAGTATTTCATTTACTATTATGAGAGCTTCCTGGGGTTGTTACATTTAACGTTCAAGGTCTTGTTTTACAACGGGCTTATAGTTACAGGGATCTAAGCAGTAGACAGCGATTTTAAATTCAACGAATTTGTGATCGAGTTTATTTTTACACCTGAAACAGTCGCAGGCTGAATATATCTCACGGATTACCCATTCCGCTTTTTTTATATTGTTTACGGGTATGAGTTCAAAGTCATTTCTTAGCATGGTGTATAAAGGGCTTTGTTACTCATAATAGGAACCCGATGGAACGATCTGGAACAGGTGTTTCAGATCACGATCTATAGACCATAAATGGTCTCACTCGAGTACGTTCGGGTCGACAAGGACACATTTCGATTTTTTAGAATGTGAGCCGCATTATTAATTATGGATGTTTTTTACATCTGAGTTTGTATTAATTCTCGAGCGTATGAAATAATAATTTTTATAAATCTATAATAAAACTAATGAACTGAATTCTCGTGTTACTCTATTTTTTTATCTTGATTATCGATAGCCACTTCATCTAAAGGCCTATATCCTTGTTTTTCATATTCCATTATTGCACGATATAGTTCTTTAAGACTGGAGGCTAAAGGTTCGAATTTATATTTTCCTTCAGGTCTCTCAAATATGAAGATGACGCGATACGTTTTTAGTGCATCATCAATTTCAATAATGCGTTGCCATTGGCCTATTTGGTTTTCCATCATGTTTAGTCAAGTGATTGTCTATTCCTTATTTAATCATTTGTGGATTTTTAAAATGTAAAGGGGATGATTGTAACTCACTATCTAATGCAGCCATTATCTATTAGGTCTTCGATGCAAGGGTAAGGTAAATCTGCGAAACCATCTAGGTGAGATCCTCCTCCCAGAAGTACTGTTCCGTCTGAATACATTATCGGTTTACAAAGCTGGTATTTTTGTAGCTCTTCTACAGTGTCTCCGCCTATGGCGACGAATCCAGTACCGAGAAGATGTTCTATTAATTTTATACCGTTGTTAAAATCCTCTTCAAAAACACCGTCGGGTCCTGCTCTAATCCTCCAATGGTAGCCTCCTTTGTTGATTCTGCGTTTGTAGTTTTTAACCGTCTCAATTCCGATGTCGTAAATCTCGTATGCCTCATATTCGGGTTTGGTCAAGTCCTCTATTGAGACATTGATTCTGTTTGTTTTAGATAAGTTGTGGTGTTGTGAGACCACAAAATCTGAGGGATGCCCAATTTCATATTCATTGATAATTTCCTCGTATTTTTTAATCTCTTTCTCCATTCCAGTAAATGTCTCAGCTAGTAGTTTTTCATTTAAAGGGCCAACGTCGTGACCGCTAAGCTGAGCGGTTAGTATTCCAGTTATTCCTCCTGTTAAAATATCCATCTTATCGGCGAGATTAGGTATTGCCTCGAACTTTGGCTTCTTGCCTCCAATTATTATGACTTTTTTTCCTTCATCATTCATAATTTTATGCTGCACTCTCAACTCTTTCATGGATATGTGGCCAATATAGGTGGGGGCCACATGCCTGCCAAACATTAAACTTGCTTCACGTCTATGCCATACAGGTATTCCATCGTTAATATATGCAGCTACGCCTAGGTCTTTAAAAAAAGGTATGTATGGACAATTTTTTTCATCGAACTTCTTCTCGAAATCCCAGATTCTCACGTTATCCATTAAGACCGCTTCTCCTTTCTTCATTGTTTTAATGTATTTCTCGACGTTTTTAGAATAGTCATCCCAGCTCTCGCCCTCAGCCCATTCTACGAAATGTATTCTTATTCCTGAGACGTCGGTGAGAATGTAGTGATGGTCAAGGAAGTTCACAAAATCCTTGTCTGGTTTCTTGTTCGGCGGATTTTTCCTACCCTGGTGTCCCATCAAGATTAAAGGGCCCAATTTTGAGTAAGCTCTTAAAAGGTAGCCGTTCTCCTCCAGTCTTAAATTAACATCTCCATTTTTCTGCGATATTCTACCATTTTTCCCTACTGGCGAGTTGATATCGAATCGAACTGCTATGGGTCCAGATTTT
>SMTZ1_10013309_pt1 | contig 22186 bp, 20 predicted proteins | sample DeeMarSWOR136_30_FD_25667 | JGI IMG/M metagenome (IMG submission 25667) | reverse complement strand
GAAAGTTCCTGGATCTTCTCCATGAGGACGACGCCATGGGATCCAGGGTTATGGAATTTGTAGCCAAAATCCTCAAGAATCGTTTGGAACGACGTACAGAACAATTCCTGAAGGTCATGTCAAAACATCCAGATATTCAGAAGCTGTTGGGATTGTAATGCAAGGACGATGTTACATCGCCTCAGGCAATGAACGCTGTGTATCATGAGGGATGTAATGAGGGTTTCGATGGTTTTTAGGTATTAAAGTTCAACTTTAAAATCTTATTATAATATATACTCATATCAGAAATTAAGCTAGATATAATGAGGAGGGGAAAATGCCCAAGAGAATCTTGATCGTGGATGATGAGCCTGATGCCATTAGTTATATAAGCTCTGTTCTTGAGGATAATGGGTACGACTCCCTGAGTGCCGAGAACGGGGAGGAAGGGCTTGAATTGGCCAAAAAAGAGAAACCAGATATGATCCTTCTTGACCTGATCATGCCGGAAAAGAGTGGCATGCTCATGTTTCAGGAACTGAAAAAGGATCCCGAACTGGGCAAAATCCCGGTCATCGTCGTCTCTGGCGCTTCAGAAGCCCTGGGCGTCGATCTCAGAAACTTTATGATCAAACAACCTCGAAGGGGGAAGGAGAAAGTCGTAGAGACCACCGGCCAAACCCAGTTCACAGAGCCAGATGCTTATGTGGAAAAACCGGTTGATCCAAATGAGTTGATCAAAGTGATAGAGGAGAATTTAAAAGATTAGACATATCCAATTACGTTACAGGAGAAGATTCTTGACCCTTTAAGCAAAATGCGAGACGTTGCTCCATGCCTATTGAAGTACATAACATTTCTGTGAAAACCACCGCCAAAACGGACATCATTGATCTCACGCCCCAGGTGCAAAAGGAGGTCCAAAGATCAGCAGTCCGCAATGGCCATGTGACACTTTTCATACCTGGTTCCACAGCGGCTCTCACCACCATCGAATATGAGAGCGGCGTGATAAATGATCTGAAAAAGGCAATCGAGAGAATGGCCCCAGAGGATCTCTACTATGAACACAACGAAAGGTGGGGAGACGGGAATGGCTATTCCCATGTTCGATCTGCCCTGTTAGGCCCCTCATTGCACATCCCCTTAATAGATGGTAAACTCACCCTAGGAACATGGCAACAAATCGTTCTCTTGGACTTTGATAACAGGCCCAGGAAACGCCAGGTCATCATGCAAACGCTAGGAGAGTAGCTATTGGCAAATAGTTCTGCTCCAGAAGCCTCACGGGTTCACAAAAAGTTAACTTTCCCAGATAATCAATTGGTGGGAATGCTGTGCGGGGAGCACAACGCCCACCTACAACTTCTGGAAAAGAAGATTGGCCTCTCTGTCAACGTGAGAGGCAATACCATAAATCTCCAAGGGGGCGATTGGGAGATCGAGCTGGCTGAAAAAGTCCTACTTCAGGTTTATGAACTCATTAAGAATGAATACCCCATATATGTAAATGATGTGGATTATGCCTTAAGAATCCTGAGTAGCGACATATCGGCTGACCTAAAGAAGATCTTCTTGGATAAGGTTTACATCTCCTCTCACAAGAAAGTTATAACGCCAAAGAGTCTGAACCAGAAGGAATATATTGATGGCATTAGGAGATTCGATATTGTCTTTGGTATCGGTCCGGCAGGGACAGGAAAAACTTATCTGGCCATGGCAATGGCCATCTCATCCCTGGTGAAAAAGGAGGTTAACAGGGTTGTCCTGACCAGGCCGGCCGTGGAGGCGGGGGAACATCTCGGCTTTTTGCCCGGAGACTTATACGAGAAAGTCAATCCCTATCTCAGACCCCTATACGATGCCCTTCACGACATGATGGATTTCGAAAGCGCCTCCCGTCTGATTCAGAGGGGGGTCATTGAAGTGGCTCCATTGGCCTTCATGAGGGGCAGAACGCTAAACGACGCCTTTGTGATCTTGGATGAGGCCCAGAATGCCACGTCAGACCAGATGAAGATGTTTTTGACCAGACTCGGTTTTAGCTCAAAAGCCGTCATTACTGGGGACGTGACTCAAACAGATCTGCCAGAGGGAAAAACCTCCGGCTTGGTAGAAGCGAGAACCCTGCTAAAAGACATCAAAGGCATCAAGTTCACATATTTTTCCAGGGATGACGTGATTAGGCATCCACTGGTTCAGGAAATCATCGATGCCTATGAAAAAATGGAAGAGAAGAAAACAACAAAAACTTGAGAACCACTTTAGGCACTTTAGGCATTTTAGCCCCGCCTGCCACAGCCATTTGTGAGTATCGCTGCTGTTTCCTCGCATCTCACACTGCTTAGGGAGGCTTTAGAACCCTACACAAGGAGGCATTGGCGGGCAGGGCACTTTAGTTCACTTTAGTCACTTTAAATTACTTATTTCTATGCCAGAAAAACCAAAAATGAAGACGACGGCAAAGGGGAGATCATCGGTGAGGGCGGAAAGGGAAACCGCTGGCAAAGGGAAACGCTCCATCCCGTTGGGAAACCTGCTTAGGCCAGAAAAATTTAAGTGGTTGATCCTGGTGGCCCTCAGTCTCATCATTGCCATCTCCCTTTTCCCCAATATCTTAACCAAGCCGAAAATTTACAGACTTGGAGATGTGGCAGAGAAAGATATCAAGGCCTCCCACGATTTACTCATTGAAAACAAAGAGTTAACGGAAAAAAACAGGGAAAGGGCAGCTAAAGAGGTGCTTTCTGTCTACGACTTTGACAGCTCTGCATCAAACCTCCTTCCCCGGATTAAAGAGGCCTTCGGTCTTGGTCGGGAATCTTTGGATCCCGCATTTCAGTTGGGTCAGTCGGAACAAGCCCTGAATTCGAGTGGTGAAAAAGCAGTAGATCCGCTTGAATTATACAACAGCATTAAGAAGCGATTCTTTGCACACCTGGACATACCCCCTGATGAAAAGGTCTATGAAAAACTCGTGAAACACGGCTTTCCTGCCCAAGTGGACGCGGCCGTTATTCAGCTCACCAATTCAGTCTTCCAAAAAGGCGTCGTTGGAAGCAAAAGAATGCTCATGAAGCAGGTTGAAAAAGGGGGCATCGTTCTCCATGAAATAGATACGCAGAAAGAGATCAAGGTAACCGATTTTGATCGTTTCTATGATTTAGAGGGGGCCGTAAGCTTTATCCGAAGTCAGGAAAAGGCCTTAATGGAGACCATGAACCCCCCCGAACTGGCCGATCTTTCCGTAAGGCTCGCCCAACCCCTCATTAAGCCAAATCTCACATTTAACCAGAGAGAGACAGAACAGCGAAAAGACGTGGCCCGGAAATCGGTAAAACCCACCTATTTCCAGATAAAGAAGGGAGAAATGCTCGTAAGGGAAGGAGAAAGGATTGGTCCCGATCATCTTCTTAAACTTTCCGCAGACACCAGCTCAGAAAAAAGGGTGGACATGATCGGTCGGATACCGGCCATGGCCATCCTCATCGGGCTCCTCTTCTCTGTCCTTTACCTGGTGGGATTGAAGGGCGCTAGATCCATCAGGGAAGATAGGAGGGATCTCCTCTTCAACGCTGTCATCCTCTTGGCCATGTTTCTATTCATTTGGGCCTACAACTTTACAGCCGAAGAAGTGGCACGGGGCTTCCACTCCTTCACTTCCAGGGCCCTTCTCTATGCCATGCCTGTTGCCGGTGGCGCCATGCTCATATCCATCTTTCAGGGCCTCCATGTGGCTATTGCTTTTTCATTGGTCATCTCAGTACTCGCCTCTCTCATAACGGGTGGGAGAGTGGAGTTCTTCGTATATTACTTTATCAGCAGCCTCGTTGCCGCTTTTGGCGTAAGAAGCTGCACCGAACGGGGCATCTTGATCAAAACCGGCCTGAAAGTGGGGTTGATCCACATTATCCTAAGCCTTTCAATTGAGATGATTTACGGCTCTCTTTATACCACGGAAGCCTTGATTGCCTCCGCATCTGGGCTCCTTGGGGGAATTCTCATGGGGATTATTGCCACGGGCATCTTACCCCTTATCGAGATGTCTTTCGGTTTCACGACCGACATCAAGTTGTTAGAGCTGGGCAATCTTGACCAACCCCTCTTAAGGGAGCTTATGGTTCAGGCCCCAGGAACCTATCACCACAGCGTGATTATCAGCAATATGGTGGAAGCCACTGCCAAGGCCGTTGATGCCAATCCACTTCTTGCCAAGGTAAGTGCCTACTATCATGATATTGGGAAGATGAAAAAGCCCCTCTACTTCATCGAAAACCAAATTTGGGGCGAAAACAGGCATGAAAAACTCGCCCCTTCCATGAGCAGTCTGATTTTGATTTCCCACACCAAGGACGGGGTGGATCTGGCCAAGAATAACAAACTTGGAAGGGAGATCACGGATATCATTCAGCAACACCACGGCACCAGTCTAATCACCTATTTCTATCAAAAGGCAAAGGAACGCATGGTCGCTAAAGGGAAAAAATCCGCTGAGGTGGATGAGGAAAACTTCCGTTACCCCGGACCCAAACCTCAGACCAAAGAGGCTGGGCTCGTCATGTTGGCGGACATGGTGGAGGCTGCTTCCAGATCCTTAGTGGACCCCACACCTTCCCGCATCAAGGGTATGGTGCAAAAAATCATGAACAAGGCTTTTTCCGATGGACAGCTTGATGAATGCGAACTCACTTTAAAGGACCTGAATGAGATAGCGAAGAGCTTCAATAAGACTTTGAGTGGAATCTTTCATCAGCGCATTGAATACCCGGAGGTGCCTGTGGGCACTTCAAAAAAAGGTATCGATGGAAGTACAGATCAAATCTCAGCAGAAGATTCCGGGTCTAAAAAGCCTGACGATAAAGCGAAAGCTGAAGAAGGTCTTAAAAGACTTGGGCTGTCATGACGGCGAACTGAGCGTCCTTTTTACCGATGACCCGCATATGGCCTTCCTCAACAGGCGTTTTCTGCACAGAGACGGCCCCACAAACGTATTGGCCTTCCCCATGTCCGACGGGCACCCATCAGACGAGGATTTTGGAATGCTGGGGGACATCGTCCTATCTGTGGATAGGGCCATTCATGAGTCGAAAGAATGTGAAGAACCCCTGGAAGAAACCATCTATCGTTTGTTGCTTCACGGCCTTTTGCATTTGTTGGGCTACGACCATGAGGGGTCGACTGGAGAAGCGAGGCGCATGGAAAAGGAGCAGGCGAGGCTTCTGCGTTTGATGAAGGAGGGATGAAATTTGGCACGCCTAGCAGTCAATGTTGATCATGTGGCAACCGTTCGGCAGGCCAGGGGTATTGATGAGCCTGATCCTATTCTGGCCGCAGGCATCGCTGAACTGGCTGGAGCAGACGGCATCATATGTCACCTCCGCGAGGACAGACGCCACATCAATGATAGAGATCTTAGTCTTCTTCGCCAGACCGTGCGCACCAAGCTCAATATGGAGATGGCCGCGGTGGAGGAGATGGTAGGGATTGCCTGTCAAATCAAACCCGACTTGGTGACTCTGGTTCCTGAAAGAAGGGAGGAACTTACCACAGAGGGAGGCCTTGATGTGAAATCCAACCCTGACCATTACGAGAAAGTGGTTGAACAACTGAAGGAAAAGGGGATAGAAGTCAGCTTTTTTATTGATCCCGATGCGTCTCAGATAGAGACGGCAAGAAAGGTTGGGGGGGATGTGGTTGAGATTCACACGGGGCATTATTCCGAGGCCCGATCGGAGTCAGAGGCCCAGGAACGTTTCATGCGCATCGCCAAAGCCGCGGAAGCCGCTGAAAAGCTAAAACTTGGAATCAGTGCGGGACACGGCCTCAACTACATTAATATAAAGAGGTTTAAGTCGCTGCCTCAAATTGAGGAATACAGCATCGGACACAGCATCGTAACGAGAGCCATCTTTGTGGGATTTGATCAGGCCGTCAGGGAGATGATCGCCCTCGTAAAAGACTTCTGATTGGAAATTAAGGATTACGCCATTCCACACCCGGCAATGCTGGTATCCTCAAGGCGATATCTAGAAGCCTGGAGGGAGGTGGCCAAATATTTGAGATTTGACTGAGGGCATGGGAGATTCCAAAGAATCTTGTGGCGTAAATCCCAAATATTTGGCCACTGCGGTGCCCGGTGGAATTCCTTTTGAGATATCACCTTTCGGAAACCAGCATCACCGGGTGATTAACCGAACTCAGATAAATGCATTTTTTTATCTCTAAACTTAGGCACTTTAGCCCCGCCTGCCACAGCCATTTGTGAGTATCGCCCCTGTCACCTCGCATCTCACACTGCTTAGGGAGGCCTTAGAACCCTAAACAAAGAGGCATTGGCGGGCAGGTCACTTTAGGATTAGCAGGGTTACAAACTGATCTATAACTTTACTCTTTTTCGTGTTTTCATGCTTTCGTGTTTTCGTGATTTCTTAATCTTTCAACTTTAGGCACTTTAATTCACTTCCATTTGACTAATGATTTACGGAATCGGCGTCGACCTGGTTGACATAAAGCGTGTAGAGAGGGTTATGGAGAGGTGGGGCGACAGATTTGTAGGTCGCGTCTTCACCGCTGAAGAGAAGGAATTCTGTGACAAGCGAGCCTATCCTGCATCAGCCTTTGCCCTCCGCTTTGCAGCCAAAGAGGCCTTTTCCAAGGCCCTCGGCTTTGGAATGCGAAGAGGGATCAGATGGAGGGACATCGAGATCTTCCATCATCCCGGCGGTCAGCCCTATTTGAAACTCCACGGAAAATCCTTTGACATATGCCGAGAGAAAAAGATAACCAGCTTTCATCTGAGTCTTTCAGATGAGGGCGAACACGGAGTCGCTGTGGTGGTTCTGGAGAAGAGCGATGAGATTGGTTAAGGCCTCTGAAATACAGGAGATGGATCGAATCACCATTCAAGAGTTGGGCATACCGGGTGCAGTACTCATGGAAAATGCCGCCCGTGGGGCCACCAGGGTATTCCTGGAGCACTTTGCTCCCCCAGCCCATTCCCGCGCGGTCATCTTGTGCGGCAGGGGTAATAACGGGGGAGATGGATACGTAATGGCGAGATATCTCCAGCAGGCTGGCATTCAGGTTACGGTTTTCCTTTTATCAAAACTGCACAAAATATCCGGAGACGCCCTGATAAACCTGAAGGTCATCAAGCAGATGGGATTGGAGATTCTGGAGGTCCCTGACGCAAAGCTTTGGGGTACGAAGCGTCGTGTGCTAAGGGGCTGTGACTTTATCATAGATGGAATTCTGGGGACTGGACTAAATTCCCCTGTAAAGGGCTTTTATGGCCAGGTCATTAAATATGTCAATTCGTTGGACAAGCCAGTTATGGCCATCGACATCCCCTCTGGCCTCAACGCAGACACAGGGCAGATCATGGGGATCGCCATCAAGGCAGAGCTTACTGCCACCTTCGGTTTCCCAAAGCTGGGGCAACTGATTTTTCCTGGCGTCGACCTGGTGGGTCGGCTGGTTAGAATTGATATCGGCATACCGGACTCCGTGGCCACCCAGGTACCCATGAGCTCCGTGGTCACCGATCCGAATGACTTCAGTCATCTCCTAGCCATGGAAGACCAGGACATCCATAAAGGAAAAAGGGGACATCTTCTGGTCCTTTCCGGATCAACGGGCAAGACTGGGGCCGCAACGCTTACAGCACTGGGGGCACTTCGGGCCGGCGCGGGGTTAGTCACTCTGGGTGTGCCCAAGAGTCTGAATCCTATCCTAGAGAGCAAGCTGACAGAGGCCATGACAGAACCCTTGCCAGAGACCTCAGATGGGAGTCTATCCCTGGAGGCCGAAAAGAAAATCAGGGCCCTGATGGAGGGAAAAACGGCTTTGGCACTGGGGCCAGGGCTGTCCACCAATCCTGAGACTACAAGCCTGGTCAGACGCATCGTGGCAGGGAGTCGGTTACCCATGGTCATTGATGCGGACGGACTCAATGCCCTATCCCAGGATCCAACCTCCCTGTCCAATTGCAGCGAAAGCGCCATACTGACCCCTCATCCTGGCGAAATGGCCCGTTTGATAGGGATAAAGACCTCAGCCATACAGCATGATCGGATCGGCACTTCGATCCAGTTTGTAAACAAATACGGATGCCATTTGGTGTTGAAAGGGGCCCGCACACTGATTGCGCAGCCCGACGGTAAGCTATACGTGAACCCCACCGGAAACCCTGCCCTGTCCAGTGGCGGAGCGGGGGATGTCCTAACGGGTTTGATCGGAGGCTTCCTGGCCAGGGGTTGGCCCATGGCAGAGGCGGCTATCGCAGGTGTCTATTTGAACTGCTAGATGTTCTACCCGAGCTCATGTTTTCACTCTCCCGAGGAGAATGGCCCCTGGAGAGTCCGCCCCCATATGCAGACTTCTATTATTCCCTTTAAGGATTGAACATGCCCCCGGTAACGGATGCCATCCGTGTCGGGCCGAAGCTGTGGGCATAGGCTGATCATCCTTCGACACCGCGGGATTTGGCCGGAATAACGAATTGCGACGCAGTCTCCGATGAGGAGCATTAAGCCCGCCCTGTTGGGTGGGGCATTCAGGTATATATAGATAAAGATTCTGATGAAGAGACGATCAGACTGGGTCAAAAACTTGGCCATCTTTTGTCAGACGGGGATGTGGTCGCCTTAGTAGGGGAGTTGGGCAGTGGCAAGACGTGGTTTACCAAGGGCCTTGCACTTGGTTTAGGCGTAAGTCCGGATAATATTGTGACCAGCCCCTCTTTTACCCTTGTTAATGAATACAAGGGCAGATATACCTTTTACCACATGGATTTTTACCGCTTGGAGAATCTCCCAGAAGTTTTATCAGCAGGTCTGGAAGAATATCTCCACAACAGCGGCGTTGTGGTTCTTGAGTGGGCAGATCGGTGGCCAGAGATCCTGCCCGAGAAGAGAGTCGTGGTCAAATTCCTTATCATTGACGATCGCCGCAGAGAAATAACGTTCTCTGCTCACCATCGAAGGGCTGTCGAGATATTAGAAGGGTTGGAACAGGAAAAGGGGAAGGATTGACTATGGCACTTATCGTCCAAAAATATGGGGGCACCTCTGTTGGCAGTATCGAAAAGATAAGAAATGTGGCAGAAAGGGTCCTTGAGTATCACAAAGAGGGTCACCAGATGGTGGTCGTTTTGTCAGCCATGGCCGGGCAGACGGACGGGTTGATCCGATTGGCCCATGAAGTGACAAAGGAGCCTGATTCCAGAGAGTTGGATGTACTCATATCCACTGGCGAGCAGGTGAGCGTGGCACTCTTTGCTATCACCCTAAAATCCATGGGTTTCGACGCCAGATCGCTCCTCGGTTTTCAGGTGGGCATTCACACGGATCAACTCTACGGAAAGGCCAGAATCCATGAGATAGACACCAGCCGGATTATGAAAGAGTTAGACCAGAATAGAATTCTGGCTGTAGCCGGGTTTCAAGGACTGGATGACGAAGGGAACATAACCACTTTAGGTCGGGGCGGCTCTGATACCACTGCCGTTGCCTTGGCTGCTGCCCTAAAGGCGGATGTATGCGAAATTTTTACCGATGTGGACGGCGTTTATACAACAGATCCTAACATCTGTCCCAGAGCTAAGAAAATGGACTTCATCTCCTACGAGGAGATGTTAGAGATGGCCAGCATGGGTGCAAAGGTGTTAGAAATCAGATCCGTTGAATTCGCCAAGAAGTTCAATGTGCCAATCCACGTGAGATCAACCTTTACAAAGGAGAAGGGGACCATGGTAGTGGGTGAGACAAAGGATATGGAAAAGGTTATGGTGTCCGGCGTCGCATATAATAAGAACGAAGCCAGAATCACCATTAGAAGGGTTCCTGACAGGCCCGGAATTGCTGCACAAATATTTGGACCCATCTCTAAATCTGGTATTGTCGTAGACATGATTATCCAAAATACCAGCGAAGACGGCATCACAGATTTGACCTTTACAGTGCCCAAATCCGAATTCTACAAGACCATGAAGCTGGTGAGTGATGTGGCCAAAGAGATAGGCGCGGAAAGGGTCCTTGGTGATGAGGATATCGCCAAGGTCTCCATCGTGGGTGTGGGCATGAGGATCCATGCGGGCGTTGCGCTAAAGATGTTTGAAACCCTGGCCAAAGAAAATATCAACATCATGATGATAAGTACCTCTGAAATAAAGGTATCTTGCGTTATAGAGGAAAAATATACAGAATTGGCAGTTCGCGTCTTGCACAAGGCCTTTGGTCTGGATAGTAATGAATCTTAGGGTCGACCATAGCACATCCGGTTACCTGCTTCTGCTCCTCACCCTATTATTTCTCCATTTCCTGCAACCTTCCCTCATCCCTTCAATGCCTTCAAGGTCTGTGGATGAGGGTCCTCTATTCATTCAGGTTGAAGGAGACGTAAATTCCCCTGCTGTTTACGCCTTCAACACGCCACCCCATCTCGCACAGTTAATAGAAAGGGCGGGAGGGCTCAGATATGATAAGGTCCTCCCAGAGCAGTTGGACGATTTTACTTTTTCCTCTGGCATGAAGGTGGCAATCCGTCTCCGGGAAGCTCGCCTCACCTTAGCGTCTGGCGGATTCGTGGTGGCGAAGGTCAATGAAATGTCCGCTTTTTATAAAACCACCCTTGGCATGCCCATCTATTTGAATAGTGAATCGGAAATGGGACTGACCGCCATTCCCGGAATTGGTCTGGGGTTGGCCAAAGCCATTGTGGAAGAGAGGACCAAACGGGGAGGCTTCAAAAGTCTTGAAGAACTGCTCTCCATAAATGGGATCGGTGAAAAGTTATACAGGAAATTATACAGGAAAATAACACCATATTTAACGTTAGAGGAAAGACAGAGGAAAGGCATCCATCCCCCACATCCCCCCTCACAAGTGTAATCGGGATATAGACCAGGTCCACTGAGGCTCTGTAGCAATCCGACAAAACTGTCATTCCGGGCGTAGCCCAAGAATTTGGGCGAGACCCGGAATCCAGAAAACCCGCGGAAAATCAAAACACCCTGGATCTCCCGCCGACTTCGGCGGGGGATGACGAATTGGGACAGTGCTATAAGCCCTGACCACCCCCATCCAGGATCTGGCTTCATAAGTGAAAGCGACCCTTATGAAGGCAGTTCATGCTCAGATAGGTTCGCAAAAATAACAGGAAAGAATTTCGCTTCTACAGCCGAAGGCCCAGAAAACCGGCTCTGCTCAAGCCCCCTAGGGATTGGCAGGACGAGGCTACGGCCCTTTTCGAAAGGCCGTATCTCAAAAAAATTCCACCGGGCCCAGCAGTGACCCCATATTTTGAGGTTTGCGCCTCTGAGCCCCTGGGAGTCTCCACTCACTTTGTTAAACCGCAAAATATGGGGTCACCGCCCACTCACGCTATAGATACGGCCTCGAGAAATGGGGCGTGGCCTCGGCATAAAAGAGGACAGTTCCTGTACCAGCGCGAACGTTGAATCTTCATTTGACGAGCAAAGCCAACGACGCCACCATAGAAGCTGTTGGATTTTGAAACTCCTAAGCCCTTTTAGGAATTCAGTGCCTTTTACGCTCATTTCTGGTATGATTTTTTTAAAAAATGTACACGTACAGGAATAGATGAAGGTCAAATGCGCTGGTAAGTCCCATATCGGGATGAAACGAAAGATTAATGAGGACAGCTACCTTATTGCCCCGGATCTGGGGTTGTATGTGATCGCCGATGGTATGGGTGGCCATAGGGCGGGAGATGTGGCCAGCCGCCTCGCTGTGGAGACCATGGCAGACTACTGGCGAAAAGTGCAAAATAATGAGAAGCCATCTTATTTAAGACCCATAGAAAAGGAGGTGTCCGAAGGCGCGAAGCATCTCATCAACTCCATTTTTTTCGCCAACACCATTATCCATGAAGCCCAGAAAAAACCCCAATACCATAGGATGGGCACAACAGTCGCTGCATTGCTTGTGGAAAAGGATTGCGTGTGGGCAGCCAATGTGGGTGACACACTCGTCTATCTCCTTGATAATGGCCGTCTGGTCCAAATCTCGGAAGAGCATTCCCTTGAGGCAGAACAAAAAAGTATGGGGCTGTCCCATTTGGAAACCTCCACCAATCCCTTACTCAAGCACATGCTGACGAGAGTTCTCGGTCTGAGCGAGAGTGTGGATGTTTTCATCTCCCCCATTAGACCCGATGCAGGGGATATTATCTTGATGTGCTCTGACGGCCTCACAAACTATCTCTCTGAACAATCTATCCAAGCCATTCTTGACGACTTCTCCCTTTCCCTTGACCGAAAGGTGGATGTTCTGATTGATGAAGCCAATCGGGGGGGTGGAGGTGACAACGTCTCGGTGATCTTGCTCCAGGTCTTAGAAAAAGGAAAATGGAGAAAGTTTAAGAAAAAGCTTAAGTTATAAAATCGCTGCGCGCTTTTATCCAACGCCCCGTTACGCGGGACTCAAAAAGGGAAACACCCAAGAAATTGGTAACGTTTAAAAGTTTTGGCTTTTGCTGTTGTCTGGTCGGAGGCAATGCCGATCTCCGAAAGGTGATATCTCAGAAAAAATTCCACCCAAACTCCGCAGTGGTCTGATCTTTGAGGCTTTACGCCCATTAAATAATCGCAGAATGCCCCGTTCTTATTTAGGAAATCTTTGTCAAAGCCTCAAAGATCAGACTACCGGCAAGGAGCAAAATAGATATTACCTTGAGGAGATTGGCATTGCCGGAGAATCGAGTATCCGACTAAAATTTGGTGGTTCAAAAGATTGCGCCAACACTTTTGAACGTTACCAAGGAATCCAGGCAAGCCACAGTGAAGTAATTCACTTATTTTTCTCTAATTCTTCGCCCGCTTGTCTGTTTAGACAGCCTCAACGGGAAAACTTATCGTGCTTGTAAAGCATCCAGGCCCTGAGGACCTGGCTTTGAGCTGCCCCCAAAGGGGGCTTTTAGGGTCTTTCCTTCATGCGAAAGTCTGCTGGAGTAATGGAGTGGTGGAGTAATGGAGTAATGATAAGGACTTATTCAAGTTAAAATTCGGGTTTTGGCTTTTTCCAACACTCCAAAACTCCAAAATAGCTCACTATCTATACCGGCAAAGCCATTTAACTCTGACCTGGCCCATCGAAGATCCCGCTATGCGGGGAAGGACAAGGTTTCCGAGATTCTAATGAATATCCTGGGAATAGACACCTCCTGTGACGACACCTCGGCCGCCGTGGTCGTTGATGGGCATAAGGTCCTGTCCAATGCCGTCAATTCACAGATTAAGCTGCATCACCCTTATGGAGGTGTGGTTCCTGAACTCGCCTCAAGAGAACACATCAGAAATATTGTGCCTGTGGTCAATGAGGCCCTTTCCACGGCCAAACTCAAAGCAAGAGATCTGGATGGAATTGCAGTAACCGTTGGGCCAGGCCTGATAGGTTCTCTTTTGGTGGGGCTTTATTATGCCCAGGGGCTGGCCTACGTGAATCAGATCCCTTTGGTGGGCGTGAACCACCTGGAAGGGCATATACTCTCCATATTTCTAGAGGATAAGACCCCGCCCTTTCCTTTTGTAGCCCTTACCGTTTCAGGGGGACATACCAGCCTCTATCATGTGAAACGATTTGGTGAGTACACGATGATGGGACAGACGTTGGATGACGCGGCCGGAGAGGCCTTTGATAAGGTGGCCAAAATACTTGGCCTCGGATATCCTGGAGGTGTTGTCATTGAAAAGCTGGGACAATCGGGCGAGAAAGACAAGATAGATTTCCCGAGGGCATACATGTCACCAGACTCCCTTGATTTCAGTTTCAGCGGTATCAAGACTTCTGTGGCCCTTTACGTCAAGAAGTGGCAAGAGATTGAGGAAAACAAGAGCCGCGTGAAAATAGCCGATATCGCTGCATCATTTCAGGAAGCCGTGGTGGAGGTCCTCGTCCACAAAGTTATGAAAGCCCGAGAAAAGGCCGGGGTGAGTTCGGTGGTTGTGGCAGGTGGCGTTGCCTGCAACCAGGCCCTGCGTAAACGATTGATAGAAACGGCTTCGGAGACTGATGTAGACGTCTACTATCCTCGCCCGGAATATTGCACGGACAATGGCGCCATGATCGCTGTGGCGGGGTATCATCGCATTCTTCATGGTGAAAGGGCTGCTCTGGCAACAGATGTGAGATCCAGATACCCCATTAAGGACCTTGCGCCATTCACGCTTTCCTCATCTCCCAAACTGCATGCGGACTAATTGAGCGTTTCCCCTATCCATCCCTCCATTCCATTCTTGCATAGTGTTAAAGGGCTGTGTATCATGCACACGCCAAATTTGTATGGCCAATCGTACCGTCTTTTCAGGGTAAAGGCTTTTGAAATTCAGCAGGCAGATACGATATTTCTACCTTAGATTTATTCGACTGAGGGGAGAACCCCATGAACTCGCCTTGGGCATCGCTTTCGGCATATTCGCAGGCATGATGCCTATCATGCCCTTTCAAATAGCCTTGGCTGTAACGCTGGCCCTCATTTTCAAAGCAAGTAAGATTGCAGCGGCCCTGGGCACCTGGGTATCCAATCCTCTGAACTGGTATTTTCTCTATTCCTACTCCTACAAGATAGGGGCCTCCATACTCGGGGTTCCCGGAAAAAGTAAGATTTTTTCTTCCGTGATGGTCTCCATTCGTCAAGGAGAAGAGGCCATCGCCATCATAGCAAAGATAGCAGGAGCTGGCGGTACGATGGCTGCTGCATTTGTCGTGGGTGGCCTTATCATGGGACTGGCCGCTGCTATCCCCTCTTATTTTATCTCTTTAAGGCTTTTCCAATTCATCAGGCAGTGGCGTAAGAAAAGGAGAGAAAGCAAATATTGGCAGAGAAAAACCGGATAAGAAGAGGAAAGGGCTTCCAGCCAAAAAAGAGACTGGGTCAGCATTTTCTCAGGGACAGAGCAATTGTCCATAAAATCATTCATAAGGCCAGACTAGAGCCATCTGATCATGTTTTGGAAATTGGACCAGGCCTGGGGGCCCTTACCATTCCTCTGGCAGCCTTAGTTGACCACGTTGTGGCTGTAGAAAAGGATCCGCGACTTTCGGAGATGCTAAAAAAGAGACTGGTCCACGATGACATCAGCAATGTTCGCGTTATTAATGAGGACATCCTCAAACTAGACTTGGAGGGCATACCACGAATGCCTGCAAAAAAGATGAAGGTCATTGGTAATCTCCCCTACAACATCTCTACACCTTTTCTTGAGAGACTCGTGGAAAACCGCAATCTTGTAAGCAGGGCTGTCCTCATGTTTCAGCTTGAACTGGCTAGAAGACTGACCGCCAACCCCGGGAATAAGGAATTCGGGGCTATGACCGTGCTCGTACAATACCATGCCCACATTTCACCCCTGCTTGAAGTGTCCAAAGCGTCTTTTTACCCCAGGCCAAAGGTGGATTCAATGGTCTTAGACTTCGATTTTGAGAGGCCTCATCCGCGAAGGGCTGAAGATGACGCTAAATTCAAGAGGGTTGTGAAAGGGGCCTTTGCCTATAAACGCAAAACCCTGTTTAACTCCCTAAAGCGCACACTTTCCCCACACACCACCGATGAGATTCTGGATGCGCTGAGCCAATGCGGGATCGATCCTGGGAAAAGGGCGGAGACCCTCAATATTGATCACTTCTTATGCCTCACCAGCACTCTTTCATCCCTTTCTTGACAAATAATACCCCCAGTGTTATTTATAGCGGTTTTGGAATTAACGCCCTAACCCAGTCCAAATTCCACAATTCGAGACCTTTTAAAAATGTTCACTTTTGTTCAAGGTCAAGCCTCCGGCCCGTAGGACCTACGCCCCGGAGGGGAAGGCGAAGATTCTAACCATAGGAATACACGATAAGTATCTCGAATTTACAACATGCATCATTATATCGTCATAGAAGGGCCCCTAGGCGTGGGGAAGACCAGCCTGGCTCTAAAGCTGGCAGAAAAGATCAATGCAGAGGCGCTGTTGGAGGATGCAGAGGAAAACCCTTTTTTACGTAAATTTTATCAAGATCCAAAGAAATATAGCTTTCAGGCTCAGATCTTCTTTCTCCTCAGGCGCTACCAGAGGGCATTGGATATTACGCAAATGGACCTTTTTAAAAGGACCATGATTTCAGATTATCTCTTTGATAAGGACAGGATATTTGCGCGCGCCAATCTGGATGACGATGAGTTCTGGCTCTATGAGCAGCTGTTTCAGCTCTTGAGAAAAAGAATAACACCGCCTGATCTGGTCATATTCCTCCAAGCCACAACAGACGTGCTGGTAGAGAGGATAAAAAAGCGAGACAAGAAATACGAAAGAGGCATAAGCTCCAAATACTTGGATAAGATCAATCGGGCCTTTAATAATTTTTTCTTCCATTACTCTGATTCTCCCTTGCTCGTGATTAACGCCTCGAAAATCGACTTTGTCAATGTTCCTGAAGACTTTGAAGACCTGGTTGCACAGATCAAAAGGATGAGAACGGGAACCCAGTACTATGTCCCCATGAGTGCAAAGGAAACGATAAAGTAAGTCTTGGGCGCTCCATGGCAGGAGGGTTGTAACTGACGGACTGCTTATGGTGTATTTCCATTCAACAACTTTAGCTCACTTTAGGCACTTTAGCCCCGCCTGCCATAGCCATTTTTGAGTAACGCCTTTTCCTTCCTGCATCTCAATGCTTGGGTGGGCGTTGGTACCATGCACAATGAGGCATCGGCGGGCAGGTCACTTTAGGCATTCGCGAATGAAACTCATAGAAACCATTGACGCCATGCAAAAGCAGTGTGAGGAGCTAAGGTTGTCGGGAAAAACCATAGCGCTCGTACCCACCATGGGTTTCTTTCACGAAGGTCATCTGGAGTTGATGAGGGTGGGAAGACGTCTTGCGGATATCTTGGCCATAAGTATTTTTGTGAATCCAACACAGTTTGGCCCGAGTGAGGACTTTGAAGCGTACCCCCGTGATATGGAGGGGGATCTAGCCGGTGCCAAGGAGGCGGGGGTAGATCTGGTATTTGCTCCGTCTGCGGGGGAGATGTATCCAAACGGTCACCAGACAAAAATTACAGTTGAAAAAGTCACAAAGCACCTTTGTGGTCTTTCACGGCCCGGACATTTTGATGGGGTGACTACCGTGGTTGCCAAGCTTTTCAATATCACAAAGCCCCACTTGGCCATATTTGGAGAAAAGGACTACCAGCAGCTGACCACGGTCAAGCGTATGGTAAAAGACCTGGACATGGACATTCAGATTATTGGGGTCCCCACTGTTAGAGAACCTGACGGTCTGGCTATGAGCTCCCGTAACAGCTATCTGAACCCTGAAGAAAGAGAATCCGCTCTCTGCCTAAAGAAATCCCTCGACCTGGCTATAGACATGTTTAGCCAGGGAGAGAAAGACGCTCAGAAAATAAGGGAAGCCGTCGAGAACCTGATTCTGAGTCATCCCTTTACTGAGATTGATTATATTAACATTTGCGATCCCATGTCTCTGGAGGATGTGGATCGGATCGAATTGAAGGCCCTACTGGCCCTTGCTGTGAACGTGGGTAAGGCAAGATTGATCGACAATTGTCTCCTAGGCCCCACGGAAGATGAAAAATTATAATTCGATTTTGTAACCGATGACAATTCACAAAGGAGTAGCGTATGAAAACAGGAAGTTTCTTATTTACCTCTGAATCAGTGACGGAAGGCCATCCCGACAAGGTGGCGGATCAGATATCTGATCATATTTTGGACAAAATGATGGAGCAGGATCCAAAAGCCCGTGTGGCTTGCGAGACCATGGTCACTACAGGCATGGCTATTATCGCAGGAGAAATCACCACCTCCGCCTATGTGGACATGCCCGAAGTGGTGCGGGAGACGATAAAGGATATAGGGTACAATAATTCCTCCATGGGTTTTGACTGGGAGACATGTGCCGTGATCTCCACCATAGACAAACAGTCCCCTGACATTGCCATGGGAGTAAACGGAGAGGGCCTTTTCAAGGAACAGGGGGCTGGAGACCAGGGGCTCATGTTCGGCTATGCGTGCACCGACACGCCCGTCTTTATGCCCATGCCCATATTTCTTGCCCATGGAATCACCAAAAGGTTGGCTCATGCCCGTAAATCTGAGAAATTGCCCTGGCTCAGGCCTGATGGCAAATCCCAGGTGACTGTGGAATACGTAGACGAGAAACCGGCCAGGGTCCATACAGTCGTTGTCGCTGCGCAACATGACCCTGATGTGGACTACGAGACCCTTCGAGACTCGATTATCGAAGAAGTCATAAAGAAAGTGGTTCCAGCAGAGATGCTGGATAAAGACACCCAATATTTCGTGAATACGACGGGAAGATTCGTGGTTGGAGGACCTTTGGGTGACTGTGGGTTAACCGGCCGAAAGATCATAATGGATACCTATGGGGGTTTCGGCTACCATGGTGGGGGCGCCTTTTCAGGCAAGGATCCCTCTAAAGTGGACAGGAGCTCCTCTTACATGTGTCGTTATATCGTGAAGCTCCTCTTACATGTGTCGTTATATCGTGAAGAATATCGTTGCTGCGGGGTTGGCGGAAAAATGTGAAATCCAGATCGCCTATACCATTGGCCGGGCAGAGCCGGTTTCTGTCATGGTGGGCGCTTATGGGACTGGCGTCGTCCCCAGCAGTGAATTGACTGCAATCGTCAAGAAGAACTTTGACCTGCGTCCAGCCGCCATCATTGAGAGATTAAATCTCCTGAGGCCTATATACAGGAGCACGTGCAACTATGGCCATTTCGGCCGAGAGCGACCAGAATTTACGTGGGAAAAGACAGACTTGATAGAGGACCTTAAAAAGGCCGTGAAGTAGAATAATCCTGATTTTGGATTGCGGATTGCGCCCGCCTGCCATCGCCTGGAGCGAAGGCGACTGGCGGGCAGGGAATTCGGAATTAGATGTCATTGCGAGCCGCTTTCTGTTTTCAATCTTTTTCGTGTTTTCGTCTTTTCGTGTTTTCGTGATTTTCTTTTGTTATAACTTTAGGCATTTTAGGCACTTTAGACCCGTCTGCCACAGCCATTTGTGAGTATAGCACCTGTTTCCTGGCATCTCACATTTACTTGGGGAGGCTTTAGAACCCAAACACAGAGGCATTGGCGGGCAGGTCACTTTAGGCACTTAAACTGATGGACCAGTAACTACTGACAGCGGAGTGAGGATACTAACATGGATTACGACATCAAGGATATCAATCTTGCTGAAAAAGGACGCCTAAGAATCGAGTGGGCTGGGATGAGTATGTCGGTGCTGAGCAGTATCAGGGACCGTTTCTCCAAAGACAAACCTCTAAAAGACATAAGGCTCTCTGCCTGTCTGCACGTGACCACGGAAACTGCGGCTCTATTAAAAACCCTGAAGGCAGGCGGGGCCAGTCTCGCGGTCTGCGCCTCCAATCCCCTCTCCACCCAGGATGATGTGGCCGCCTCCCTTGTGGCAGATGACGAAATCCCTGTTTTTGCCATCAAGGGGGAGGACACACCCACCTATTATGACCACATCCTATCTGCCCTGAAGCACAAACCACACCTGACTATGGATGATGGGGCCGATCTGGTGAGTTCCATCCATTTTATTGCCCTGAACAAATGGGATGAACTGGATCCCAGAGTCAGTGAATGGGGCAAAAATCTTTCTGATGGGGAAAGAAAGGACTTTCTTTCCGGTGTCATAGGGGGGACAGAGGAGACGACCACGGGGGTGATCCGTCTCCGGAGCATGGAGAGGGACGGGGTTTTGCAGTTTCCCGTCATCTCCGTCAATGATGCGAACACAAAACATCTCTTTGACAATCGCTACGGTACCGGCCAAAGCACTCTGGACGGGATCATCAGGGCCACGAACCGTCTCATAGCAGGCAGCACCTTTGTGGTCAGTGGTTATGGTTGGTGTGGAAGGGGAACCGCCATCCGCGCCAAGGGGCATGGCGCCCATGTGATCGTCTGTGAAGTGGATCCTCTTAGGGCGCTGGAAGCTGTGATGGATGGGTTTCAGGTCATGCCCATTGCCAAAGTGGCCCCATTGGGTGATTTCTTTTGTACACTTACTGGGGATATCAACGTTATTCGGAAAGAGCACTTCCTGACCATGAAGGAAGGTGCCATAATCTGCAATTCAGGACACTTTGACGTGGAACTGGACCTGCCTGGATTGGCAGAGTCCTCCACCTCTCGAAGACGGATCAGGGATTTTGTAGAGGAATTCACATTAAACAATGGCCGGAGGATCTACCTGCTCGGAGAAGGAAGGCTTATTAATCTGGCAGCGGCCGAAGGGCATCCATCAAGCGTGATGGATATGAGCTTTGCCAATCAGGCGTTATGCGCAGAATATATGGCACGTGAAAGCAAGAAATTGGGGAAAAACGTCTATCCCGTACCTGAAGAGATAGACAAAGAGATCGCTCGCCTCAAACTGGCATCCATGGGTGTGGAAATAGACACACTCACCCCTGAACAGGAAAAATACCTCTCCTCCTGGGAGATGGGAACATAAAAGACCGCGAACGCCTTTCGCTCCAGGACCGGGGATTTAATCCCCTCGAGGCTTAAGGCCAAACGCCAGAAAGATTCTTCCTCAAGTCCCGCTAAGCGGGACGGTCCTCAAGACCGCCAGGTCGCTCCTTCAACGGACTTTTTCTGTGCTCTCCGTCTATCTCTTCCACGCTTTGCACAGGGCGTCAAATCTCCCTTGCTTGATGGCCCCTCGTATCTCGCGCATCAGTGATTCCACGAAAGAGAGATTGTGAATAGCTGCCAGTCGTATCCCCAACAACTCCTTAGCCAGGAATAGATGTCTCAGATAAGCCCTTGAGTAATGGTGGCAAGTACCACAATTGCAGCCTTCCTCAATAGGCCGGGGATCATCTTTAAACTGGGCATTGAGGATATGCATCTGGAATCCATCCGACGCCCTTGTGAAGAACGTTCCCGTGTGTGCCATCCTCGTGGGTGCAACGCAGTCAAAGAGATCGATCCCTCGCCTTACCACGTCAAAAATGTCCTCCACCTTGCCGATCCCCAAAAGATGTCGCGGCCTGTTTTCTGGAAGGTACGGGACCGTCCAATGCAGCACCCGGTGCATATCATCTTTGGATTCCCCCAGAGAACCACCGATGGCATACCCGTCAAAATTCTTGTCCACGATGAACGTCGCGCTCTCCTCTCTCAAATCCTGGTAGGCCCCACCCTGAACGATCCCCCAGAGGACTTGTGTCCCGTCAGAAGTTTGCTCGAACGCCTCTACGGCCCGCTGCGCCCAGCGATGGGTTCGCTCCATGGCCCTTTTGGTGTACCGGAAATCATGCAGGGGTGAGGTGCATTCATCGAGGACCATTATTATATCTGTACCCAGCTTCCTCCCCATCTCAACCACCCCCTCTGGCGTAAACCGATGGGTTGAGCCGTCCAAATAAGAGATGAATTCCACGCCATCTTCGTCGACCGTGACCAGGGGCTTCTTCCCAGCTCCGTAGTGACCTCCGCGGTCATTTTCATCAGGAAAAATCGGGGCGATCTTCCCTACCCCATGTACCTTCCCTGCACCAAGGCTAAAGATCTGAAATCCGCCCGAGTCCGTGATCAGCGGCCCTTTCCAATGCATGAATCGGTGGAGCCCTCCCATCCGATTTATGAGATCCTCACCAGGGCGGAGGTGTAAATGAAAGGCGTTCGTTATGATGACCTGGCTGCCAATCCCTTGGAGATCTTCTGGTGTTACGGCTTTCACTGTGGCCAAAGTGCCAACCGGAACAAAGGAGGGCGTTTCAATGACACCGCGGGGCGTAAACAGCCTCCCTGCCCTCGCATCTCCCTCTTTTGCTATAACCTCAAATGAAAACATGTATTTGATAATTCCAAATGTCAAAACCCAAATGCCAAATGAAATCCCAATTCCTCAAGCCAAAAATAAAGCATTCGAGACTTGAGACGGACCTCATAACACCCAGGTTTCAAACTCAAAGCAATTCTTTTCTATCTAGTATCAAGTATCAAGTATCCAGTATCTGCTCACGTCAAGCAATTTGGCATTTAAGGCATCAACTCGTCAGTTTCAGGCAAAGCTTCGTTAATAGAAGATTGTTACCGTTCGATGATAAGGTTTTTGCTTGAACGCTTCATCTTGACCCATATTCCATAAGATCCAGTCGATCTCGAATGCGTTTAAGCCCTTCCCCA